>Ga0180430_10000443_pt1 | contig 44748 bp, 26 predicted proteins | sample SS_ome_9_FD_132999 | JGI IMG/M metagenome (GOLD analysis project Ga0180430, IMG submission 132999) | Hypersaline lake sediment archaeal communities from the Salton Sea, California, USA - SS_1_S_2 metaG | ecosystem: Environmental > Aquatic > Non-marine Saline and Alkaline > Hypersaline >...
ACGCAGTTTGCCCCACGGGCACGTCGCGGCGGTCCTGGGCGTCTTGCGCGACCTCGAACTGCACAAGGTCATCGCCCCGCGCCGCTGCCGGCGGCGCGACCTGGCGGTGGCGATGATCGTGGCGCGTGTCGGCGATCCGTTTGATAATGCAAATTAGATCGTCATGCAGTTTCCTACTGTAGTGCAAGTTGACTCGATTTGGGGTTATAATGCTCCGACCTGTATTTGAATTCGGCTCACAAGCGGACCAGCAAGGAATCGCAGATGCTAATCATCGAACCGCACATACACATGTACTCGCGCACCACCGACGACTATCAGGCGATGTACGCCGCGGGCATCAGGGCGTGCGTGGAGCCTTCGTTCTGGCTCGGGTCGGATCGCCGTTACGCCGGCACGTTTTTCGATTACTTCCGCCTGGTGCTCGAATTCGAGACCGTCCGGGCGCGAAGGTTCGGAATAGATCACTACGCGGCGGTCGCATACAATCCGAAAGAGGCCGAAAACACTCCGCTGGTCGACGAGGTCCTGGCCGGTATGGGAGAGTACCTCGACCACGAACGATGCGTCGCGCTGGGAGAGATAGGTTTCAACAATATCTCCGACGCTGAGGAATACGCATTCCGCCGCCAACTCGAGATCGCCGCCGAACGAAACATGCTCGTCATCGTTCACCTGCCCCACTTCAACAAGCCCGAAGGCATCAAGCGATCGATGAAGGTGATCCGAGAAGTCGGCTACGACGAATCCAAGATATATCTCGATCATAATGTCGAGGAAACCATCGAACAGGCGGTCAACGAAACCGGATGCTATTGCGGCCTGACGGTCTATCCGATCTCGAAGCTGACGCCCGAGCGGGTCAGTTCGATCATGCGGAAACTCGGCGACGACGCCAACCGCGTGATAGTGTCGGGTTCGGCCGACTGGGGCATATCCGATCCGTTGAGTCTGATCAAGGTGATTGACTTCATGAAGTCTGATGGGCACAATGACGAAATGATCCGGCGACTGGTCATGGGAAACGCAAACGCATTTTACTCCCAATGCCCTCGCTGGAAACCGCAACTGGACATAGAACCAATGGACCCAAGGGAGTTTCAGCGTTGAAACGTCGCAAGATCACTTTACCGGAAACGAGTTTCAATTTGTCCGCCGGCGGCGACGAAGACAGGCGTCGCAAAGAGCTCTATCGCATGCTCGCCGCCGAATCCAAGACCGACGGCAAGGACGAAGTGAAGAAGCAGCCGATTCTCGTCGCGTGGCTTCAAATACTGAGAGTGCCGAACCTCCTGACAGTGCCGGGCGATCCGATTGTCGGGTTCTTCTCGTGGAGTTCGATCAGGTATTACTCATCCATCGAGAAAGGCTACCTGGAAATCGGAAGTGTCTCGATGCTCATTCCGTGCATACTGTCGGTCCTGATGCTGTACTGCGCCGGGCTGATCCTAAATGACTTGATGGACCTCAATGAAGACCGTCGCGAGCGGCGCCACCGCCCCCTGCCGTCCGGTTCGATAAGCGTGGTCAGCGCCTCGGTGGTGGCGGTCCTGATGTTCGTCGGCGGCCTGGTCGCCGCATGGTTCAACGGACTGCTGTGCGCACAGATAGCCGGAGTGTTGTCGCTGGCGATCGTATGCTACAACGCCGGGGCAAAACGCCTCGCCGTCATCGGACCGCTGAATATGGGCCTCTGTCGCGGCTTGAGCGTCTTCATGGGACTGGCGATCAGCACATCGCTGGGGCTGGGCCACGACCCCCAGGTTCCGCTTCTGACCTGGGAGAAGCTGTCAATGGTGCTGAGCTGGCCGTTCTATTCGGTAACGCCGATGATACTCTACGTCGCCGCGGTCACGCTGATCGCCTCAAGCGAAACGGAGTCGGTGAAAATGCGGGTTCGCCAGTGGCTGCCCGTTGCGGTGGTCGCCGTCTGGATGCCGTTTCTCGCCCAACCCCATCCGCCCTGGGATTCGCTGCTCCAGGCCGCGGGCGTAGTGCTTATCGCAGGCGTGCCGGTTCTCATAGCGCTGGCGTGCGGGTATCGCCTGAGAGACAATCCGTCGCCGCGGACCGTCCAGCGAGCAGTCGCCGAACTGGTGGGAAACCTCCTGCTTATCCAGGCCGCCGCGGTCTACTTCAACAGCTACTCGACCAACGCACGAACCGAAGCACTGCCGTTTGCGATCGGGCTGGGGCTGGCGTATCCGGTATTCCTTGTCCTGTGCAAACGATTCTACGCCAGCTAGCCCCCCCAAGATCCAGGACAAGAAGGAACTCACCGTCCCCCGGAAACGGCGGCGGGACTACCTCGCGCACGTATCCGACATTGGCCGCACGGAAGGACACTCAACATGCTGAACAGGAGTATCGTCTCGGCAGCTTTGCTTTGCCTGATCTCGGCGGCGCCGAGCCTGGCTGCGGACGAGAAGCCGATCAAGATCTACCTGATGGCCGGACAATCCAACATGGAGGGTCACAACTACTTCGGCCCCGAATGCACAACCCGATTCCCCGGCATAGACAAGCCCCGCGATGACGTGTGGTGCATACGCGCGGAGAAGATCTCCGGTCCGCTGAAGTGCGGCTTTGGCGGAGGAGCCGCGTCGGACAACGTATTCGGCCCCGAACTGGTGATGGGGAGAATCCTCGGCGATGCGATCGACAATCCGATTATCATGTTCAAGTCCGCCAGCGGCGGCACGCAACTGCACACGCGTTGGCGTCCGCCCAGCGCCGTCAAGCGGGCCGGCGGAAAGGTCGGCGATCTTTACCTCCGCATGATGCGACGATTCCACCGCTTCCTTGCCAATCCCAGGACAGACTACCCCCAGTACGACGGTCGGAAGTTCGAACTCGCCGGATTCGTCTGGTTTCAGGGCGAAAACGACTCGCTGGCCCAGGTGGACCCGGACGACCCGAAGACAGGCTTCTGGAACTACTACGAAGAAAACCTGCGCGACCTGATCCGCGACGTACGCGCCGAACTGGCTGTGCCCAGGCTGCCGGTGTTGATCTACCAGATCGGTCCGGCCCCCGTGTGGGACCGCAAAGGCGGCGGAAAGGTGATCCGCGCCGCACAGAAGAAGGTGGCTGAAGCCGACGGACAGGCCGCGTGGGTGTCCACCATGGATCTGCATCCCAAGGCCCACTACAACACGCCAGGTATGATTACAATCGGCCAGCGTGGGGGTAAGGCGCTGCTGCCGTTCGCCAGGAAGACCGTAGAGCAGGACAACGCCAAGACGCTCAAGACCGGTCTGAAGTACACCGCCAGACGCAAGCCTGTGAAATTTGAGTACGACATCGCCAAACTGACCAAAGGCCTGATCTCCTACTGGTCGTTCGATGAAGGCAAGGGCGCGACCGCGAAAGACCGCGCGGGCCAAGCCGACGGCAAGATCGTGGGCAAACCCGCGTGGATCGACGGCCTGATCGGCAAGAGCCTGCAGTTAACCGGCGAGCAGCACGTTCAGTTTCCCGGGTACAAGGACGTCGCAGGTCCGAGCGGGAACATCGAGAACCTGGCGGTTTCATACTGGTACCGCACCAATTACTACGGTTGCGGGCGTATCGGCAAGGGCGTTGGAAAAGACGTCAAACGAGCCCCGACCAACTGGTACTACAGCCGCACCGCAAACGTCGCCGGCTGGGACGCCACCTGCCTGGGAACCAAGGGCGGGGTGTTTCTAACCGCGGGCTTCAGCGGAGGGACCAAAGGCTTCAAGTTCAACGGCGGACCCGGAACGGTTGTCTCCGACGGCAACGAATGGCGCCACGTGGCGGTCATCTACGACGGATCGAGAAAAGCGTTTGAGATATACGTCGACGGCGTAAAGGCGCCCAAAGGCGGCAAGAGGAAAAAGGGCGCCAAATACGGGCAGTTGGACAAACCGTTCTGGGGCGTCGCAGAAGAGAATCACATTATCCCGGCCAAGGACGCGATGCTCACGATCGGGAGCATAAAGAAGATCGCCCGCCAGTTCGAGGCGTTCGACGAGGTGGGGATCTGGTCTCGCCCGCTGACGGAAGAAGAGGTCCTGGCGCTGTATAACAACGGACACGGAGTTTCGCTGGCCAGGTGAATCAAGGATCAGACATGACATCCATCAAGCTCACGAACCTCATCGCAGTCATTCTGACGGCTGCAACTGTAAGCCCCGCCGCCAGGCGGTCCGGACCCGATGACTTCTTCCGAAGCGACGAGCTGAGCCCGGATGTCGCCCTGTGCGGCAGGCAGTTCCACGTACCGACCGTCTTCGGGCCTACCGGCATGAACGGGTGGATTTTCAATGACGTGCTGGTTGTGCGCGAAGTCGAGTACGGATCGCCGGCGGACCGGATCGCCCTGCCCAACGACATTATCCAGGCAGTCAACGGACAAGCTCTCGGCTCCGAGCCGCTCAAGACACTCGGACAGCAGATCGAGATCGCAGAAGGCTCCGGTGAGTTGGCGATACGGGTGCTCCGCGCCGGACGGGAAAAGGATCTGACCATACCGATCCGCAAACTCGGGACGTTCGGAAAGGACTGGCCCTTCAACTGCGCCAAGAGTCGAGCCATCCGCATCGACGCCTGCGAGTACCTCGCCGGCATCCAGAACACCGACGGCACGTTCGACGGCAAGATACACGTGGGCTTCGCGCTGAACGGACTGACCTGGCTGGCCTCGGACAATCCGAAGTACCTGGAGAACGCCCGGAGACTGGCTTACGGATACCGCAAGTACTTCGACCCCGAGGGAACCAGCACAACAAACTGGGGCTGGGCCTACATGGGCGTCTTCCTGGCTGAGTATTACCTGAAGACCGGCGACCGGACAATTCTGCCGATCTGCGAAACTGTCGCCCGGACGCTCGCCCAGAGCCAGATGCCCTGCGGTTCGTGGGGCCATGGCCCCTACCCGGGCAAGGGATATGTCCAGGGCGGAAATCTGAACAACTGCGGATTAGTCTGCTGGATGGCGCTGGTTCTGATCAAGGAAACCGGTGCGGAGGTAAACGAATCGGCGCTGGCCCGGGCGACGAGGTTCTTCTCGCGATTCGCCTTCCGCGGCACCGTGCCCTACGGCGATCACAGACCGGAATTCGGAGGCGGCAACGGAAAGAATGCAATCCCGGGCGTCTGCTTCACGATCCTCGGAGACAGCGCCAAGAGCGAGTACTTCGCCCGTATGGTCACCGGCAGCTACACCGGACGAACCGGCGGACACACAGGCGGATTCATGGGATTCATCTGGGGCAATCTGCACGGGGCCCGCGACCCGCACTATCCGGACTATCGGCGCATGCTGGACCACTGGGGGTGGCTGATAAGCGTCTCTCGCCGATGGGACGGCGGGTTCCTGCTGCCCGAATCGATTATCGGGCACATTTACACGTATCGCGGGCCGGTGCTCGCCACCAGAGGAATCGCCCAGCTCTACGCCATGCCCGAGGCGAGATTGCGGATCCACGGAGGGCCCAGGAGCGTGTTCGCCGCGCAGAAACTGCCCGCACAGATCGAGAAAGGCGTCGAACTGTATCGCGACGGCAAGTTTGATCAACTCCGCAAGACTGTCAAGCCAGACAGCGACCTGGCCGGTCAACTGCTCGCGGCCGCAGATCGCAAAGCCGCGGACATCAAGCTGACCCTGGCCAGGATCGAAGAGGCCCTTGCAGGCGACGATCTGGCTGGGGCCAGGCAGATGACCAGCGACCTGGCGCGATACACCGGCGGAGACAGGGATTTGAGCCTTGGGGCGATCCGCTGGCGAATCAAGACGCACAAGAACGCCTCGGCCCTCGATTCGGCGCGCGGGCTTTACGAGCGATACAGATGCTTGACCTACACGCACCCCAAGGCCCGCCAGGCGTTCGAGAAGCTCGCAGCCGACCCCAGCGCAGGACCCTGCCGAACGCTCGCCCGCAACGAACTGGCGACCCCGCCCGACGCCTCTCGATGGACGTTCTACAGCGAACTGCTCTATAAGGAATACGCCGACACGTGGCGGATCGACGACCTGGCCCGGGCCAGCATGCTGCGGGTATCGGGAATCCGGAGCGGAAACTGGACCCAGATCGCCGCCCTGAACACACTGTACCAGGCAGGAGTGCTGACCGAACTGCTCGAGAAGGACTGGACCGCCCTGGCGGGAGCCTGCAGCAAGGGATACCCGGGCGAGAAACCGACTTGGCGCGTGCTCGGCGTACCCAAAGATCAGGCTCCGCCCGACGGCTGGACCGAGGCGGACTTCGACGACAGCAAATGGACCGCAGGCGCCGGGCCGATATCCTCCGGCCGCGACGATAGAGGCATGCGCGTCGACGGGCGATCGAAACCCTACCTGCGCATCGTATTCAACTGCGATCGAACTGACTACAAATCGGTCGTACTGACCCTTCGACTGCTGAGAAGCTCCAGGGCTGTTGCGTTCCTGAATGGGGCTCCGATCCTCTGGTCCAACGCCACGCAGGGACCGCGTATGCGAATGAACGCCCTGGTGACAATCGACCTTCCTCCGGCTGCGATCAAACGCCTGCGAAAGGGACGCAACGTGCTGGCGGTTCGACTCTCGTCGGGGCAGGGCGCGGACTTCGGCCTGTACGCAAACGCCTCGGGCGACGCTCTGGGCTTTAAGCCTCGACCGACCGACTGGGCGACAGCGGTGAAAATGCTCCCGCCGGATCTGACGGCCAAAACGCCCGATCGCCCCAGGCTCACCAGCGTCACGCCTCCCATGACCACGGGGCTGGCTATGGACCCGCCCGGAAAGCCCAACGAGCCGATCCAACCGCTTCGCGCGGACTTTCTAGGATCCAGGAAAACCGAACCGCTGGGCAAGACTCCGCTGGCCCAGCGGGCGAAATACCTGGGGCACTTCGATCCGCGGCTCCGTCGAGATGCGGCTTATTCCCTCATGCGCGACGGCGAAAAGGCGATGCCCTATATTCTCAAGGCTCTCGACTCGAAGGACATCCGCGTGATTCGCAGCGGCTGCGATGCGCTCGGCGGGAAATACGCTATGAACGGACGAGCCAAACCGACCTGGCCGAAAACAATGAACACCGAAATCGCCGGACAGGCCGTCCCGAAACTCCTGCCGTTGCTGAAGCACAAAGACGCCTACATTCGCGAAGGTGCTCTGATGGCGCTGGCGAATTGCGGAAAAGCCGCCGCACAGCATCTCGATGAAGTCAACGCGCTTGCCGACGACGAAGAGTGGTGGGTTCGCGCGGGCGTTGCGCACGTCCTGGGTTATGTCGAGGAGCCTGAGACCGACGGCAAGGCCGACAGAATGATCGAAGCCTTCGGCAAGGAAACCAGCGTCTTCGGAAAGAACCGGCTCCGGGAGTCGCTGGTGAACATGGCCCGCCGCGGCCACAACACCGACGCGGTTATGGAAGCGTTGATCGCCGAGACAAAGCACCCTCACGGATTCTACAGTTCGATGGCCATGAGCGCCCTGTCCAGGATCGGCCCCAACGCCAAGGCGGCCGCCCCGCTGTTTGAAGCAAAACTCGCCGAGGCGAACAAGCAACTGGCCGCCGCAGAATCCGATAGCGCGAAAAAGCAGATCGAAAGAAGAATCAAGAAGCTACAGGGAACGATCAACGCGATGACGTCGTCCCCCAGGAAACCCAAGGCGCCGCGCAACCGGAAGAAAATACAGAAATAGCAGCGCCCAAAAAGCTTTTGCTTACCCCGAGCCGCCATGCTCTATTGTGTGCGGTGACATTAACAGGAAACACACCGTGCTGAAAGACATCGAAAAACGCTTACGCAACGCCATGCCCGCGGGCGCGGACTACTGTTCGATCCGCTATCTCGTCGAACGCGACGAGGCCGCCGCGGTCCGCCAGGATGAGCCCCTGCCTGTATCCCGCAGCGAATCGGCAGGCGTTATGATCACTGTCGTCGCCGACGGAGCTCTCGGTTACGCCGCGACCTGCGATCTTGGCGCCGCTGGTTTGAAGGAGGCCGCCGATCGAGCTCTCTGGTGGGCCAAACAGGCCGCCGGACGAGCGGTGACCGACTTTTCCAAGATCCCCTGGCCCGCGCACCAGGCCGAACTTGTCGGACCGAACGTCCGTCCCTGGTCGGAAGTATCCCTGGAAGACCGCTACGCCCTGCTGCGAGAGCAATGCGGGCGGCTGAAGACTGACGATCGAATCGTCGACTGGTCGGTCGGGATATGGTTCGCATCCGTCGATTCGCTGGTCCTGACGTCAGACGGAGGGCGGATCGCACAGACATATTACTACACCATGCCGTCGATGAACGTGACGGCCAACCAGGGCGCCGAGACCCAGACCCGCTCGCTGGGCGGACATTCGTTCTGCCAACAGGGCGGAATGGAGGTGCTCGACGCATTCGGCTTCACCACTGACGCCCCGCGTCTGGCGAGCGAAGCGATCGAACTGCTGGACGCCGACAACTGCCCCACCGGACCGACGGACCTGATCCTGGCGCCGGACCAGATGGTGCTCCAGATCCACGAGTCAATCGGACATCCGCTGGAGCTCGACCGAATCCTCGGTGACGAGCGAAACTACGCGGGCACCAGCTTCGTGACGACGGATATGCTCGGCAGCTACCGGTACGGCAGCGAGAAGCTCAACATCACCTACGATCCCACACGCCCGGAGCAACTGGCCAGCTACGGGTTCGACGACGAGGGCGCCAAAGCCGAAAAAGCCTGGATCATCAAGGACGGAATCCTGCTTCGATCGCTCGGCGGCACGGTCAGCCAGGGACGCACCGGCCTGCCGGGAGTCGCAAACGCAAGAGCGTGCAGTTGGAACCGTCCGCCGATCGATCGGATGGCGAACCTGAACCTCGAACCGGGCGACACGCCGTTCGATCAGATGGTGGCCTCCGTCGAGCGAGGCGTCTACATGGAGACCAACTGCTCCTGGTCGATCGACGACTCCCGCAACAAGTTTCAGTTCGGCTGCGAACGCGGACAGTTGATCGAAAACGGGCGGTTGGCGAAGGTGGTCAGGAACTGCAACTACCGCGGCATTTCGGCGACGTTCTGGCGGAGCCTCAAGGCCGTCGGACCCGCCGACGAAACGCTGGTAATGGGCACGCCCAACTGCGGCAAAGGCGAGCCGAACCAGGTGATCCGGGTGGCGCACGCCAGCAGCCCGGCGCTGTTCGAAAACGTCGACGTATTCGGAGGGGCTGAAGAATGAGAGAACTGTTTTACCAATACGCCGACGCGATGAACGAAACGCTGACCGGCGACGAGGTCCTGCTGACGTGCTACGACGGCGAACAGTCGGATTTCGTGAGATTCAACCGCTCCCTGATCCGCCAGCCCGGAAGCGTCACGCAGAGGGAGATGTCGCTGCGGCTCATCGACGGCAAACGCCATATCAGTTCGTCGATCTCCCTGAGCGGGCAGCCTGAGATCGACCAGCCGAAACTCGCCGGCGCTCTGGATCAGTTGCGAGAAGACCTGCCCAACGTTCCCGAGGACCCCTACCTGCTGTACTCCACGGAGATCCGTTCGGGCGAGGAGATTCATGACTGCACCCTGCCGCCTGCCGACGAGGCGGTCGGGGCCGTTCTGGACGCCGGAGCCGGACGCGACATGGTCGGCATATACGCGGGCGGCGCGATCGAAGCGGGCTTCGCCAATTCGCTCGGCCAGAAGAACTGGTTCTCTCGCCCGAGTTTCAACACCGACTGGTGCTTCTATCACCAGAAGGACAAAGCCGTCAAAGCCTCGTACGCCGGATTCGCCTGGGATGATTCGCTGTTCGCCCGCAAAGTCGAAACCGCACGCGGGCAACTGGACGTACTGGGCCTTGACCCGAAAACGATCGACCCGGGCGAGTATCGAGTATTCCTCGCTCCCGCGGCCGTCCGGGAGGTAATGCAGATGCTCTGCTGGGGCGGATTCGGCCTGAAGGACCACCGCACAAAAAACACCCCCCTGCTGAAAATGATCGCCGACTCGGCGACACTGGCTGATTCGGTCACCATCCGCGAAAACACCGCCGACGGCCTGTCGCCGCGATTCTCGTCGCGCGGATTCGCCAAAGTCGACTGCGTAACGCTGATCGAAAACGGACAGTATCGCCACTGCCTGGTCTCGCCCCGCAGCGCCGCGGAATACGACGTGCCGACCACAGGCGGCGGCGAGGGTCCCGAATCACTGGAGGTGATCGGCGGTCAACTCGGCGCCGACGACGTTCTGGCCGCACTGGACACCGGCGCCTACGTAAATACGCTGTGGTACCTGAACTATTCGGACCGCCCGGCCGGTCGGATGACCGGAATGACGCGGTTCGCCACCTTCTGGGTCGAAAACGGAAAGATCGTCTCCCCGCTGAACGTGATGCGGTTCGACGAGACGATCTACCGAATGCTAGGCGAGAATCTCATCGACCTGACCAGCGATCGTGAATTCCTGCCCGACAACGACACCTACTTCGCACGCTCGACCGACAGCATGAACCTGCCCGGCGCGCTGATAGACAACTTCCGCTTGACGCTGTAGGAGTCCCATGGCGACCTACGGAAAGAGAAAAACACTCGTCGTTCAAGCCGCAGCGCTCGGCTACGAGTCGCTCAAGAAACGCCACAGAGGCGATCGATGGCTGGGGCTGCACGTCGGTCCGATCGACGGCGCCCGCCCTGGGGTGACATGCTCGGCCCAGGCGGAGTTCAGAACAGCCGCCGCGGCGTCGGTTCACGGAATGATCGCCAACGGACTGTACAAGCGGGATCTGGGACGCGTAATGTTCTGGGAGCAGTCGGCACGACTCGTATCGGGCCGGCGTTTTTGGAGAGATTACCGCGAAAAAGGCGGCTCGGTTGCAATGCTGTTCTGGCAACAGTCGATCGGGGAGGCCGCGGACATCGTCGTAACCCCCGCCCCGATCCACAAGCATCACGGCGGCATGATTCAGGACTGCTGGGCCAAACCCGCCGGACTCTACCAGAAACTCTGCGCACAGGTCGGCAAGCCGTTCAAGCTGCGACATTACTGGGGACCGCTGGCGTCGGCCAAGGCCGGCGACTGGATCGCCGACGCCACGCTGGCGGTATGCAGGGATTCGGCGCCGGGGCTGTGCCTGACGTACCTGCCGACACTGGACTACGATCTCCAGCGATACGGACCCGAAAGCCCAAAAGCCGACAAGGCCTTCGAGGCCCTGGAGGCCCAGTTGAAACGCCTGCTGAAAGGCGCCGGGCAATGCGGCTACGAGACTATCGTGTTCGGCGACTATGCGATAGTCCCGGTCTCCGGCCCGGCGGTCCTGCCGAATCTGGCGCTGCGAAACGCCGGGCTGCTCGAAACTCGCGACGTGAAGGGAATGCTCTATCCGGTCCTGCCGGCCAGTCGGGCGATCGCGGTATGCGATCACCAGTTTGCCCACGTTTACGTTTCCGATCCGAATGACGTGGAGTTGGCGGCCGGCGCTCTGCGGGCTGTCGACGGCGTTGAATCGGTCCTCAACGCCGACGAGATGGCGGACATGAATTTGGCCCACCCCAATTCCGGCGAACTGCTGGCAATCGCGTCCGAGGGCCGATGGCTCGGCTACCAGTGGTGGACCGATCCGAAACAGGCTCCGGACTACGCGACGCACGTCGACATTCACAACAAGCCGGGATTCGATCCGTGCGAACTGTTCTTCGGCTGGCCGCCAATGAGCGTATCACGGGATTCAACTCGGATTCGCGGCTCGCACGGCGGTTTCGGACCAGGGCGGCGGGTCGCACTGGCGTCGTCAATCGCACTTGAGGGGGGAATCTCCAGCATCGCGACCCTTGCCCGGGCGGTGGGTAATTCGTTATTATAAGAACCGTACGAAATCCGAGGGTCCCGCCTGCGTTGTCCAGTAAGTGCAGCCGAGAGAATCCGCCGACATGAGCAGTCTCACGCCAGAATCCAATACGCCCGGACAGACCGCCGCGGACGGCGACGTATACCGCCAGAGCTTCGCGGTGCGGTTCGACTATCCGGTCCACTTTGCCCGAAACGTGCTGGCCCCGAGCGATCCGCTGCTGGCGAGGGTCTTCGATCGCCTCGACGAACAGCGAGTCCATCGAGTCGCGGTATTCGTCGACTCGGGACTCGCCGAAGCGCGTCCCGGCCTGATCGACGAGATCAAGGAGTACTTCCACGCACACGGCAAGACGCTCGAACTGGCCGCCGGCCCGACGATCGTGCCCGGCGGCGAGGGCGCCAAGAACGGCTGGCGTCCGATCCGCGACATACTCTGGACCGCCGGCAACATCCATCTCGACCGACAGAGCTACGTGCTGGCGATCGGAGGCGGAGCCATGCTCGACGCGGTCGGATTCGCCGCATCACTGGTCCACCGCGGAGTGCGGGTAGTCCGAATGCCGTCGACCGTGCTGGCCCAGAACGACGCCGGAGTAGGCGTCAAGACCTCCATGGACGAACACGGGCAGAAGAACTTCATCGGAACGTTCGCCCCCCCGTTTGCGGTCGTCAACGACTTTTCGCTGCTTGACAGCCTGTCCGATCGCGACTGGACCGGCGGCATAGCCGAAGCGTTCAAAGTGGCGATCATCAAGGACGCCGACTTCTTTGAATTCCTCTGCGAAAACGCCGACGGCCTGAAAAACCGCGACGCTGCGGCTATGGAGACTCTCATCCGCCGATGCGCCATCATCCATCTCGATCACATCGCAACAGCCGGCGACCCGTTCGAGACCGGCTCGGCCAGACCGCTTGACTTCGGCCACTGGTCGGCCCACAAGCTCGAAACCATGAGCGACTACTGGATCGGACACGGACAGGCCGTCGCGATCGGAATAGCCGTCGACTCGTATTACGCAATGACCGAAGGCCTCATAACCGCCGCCGATCTCGAGCAGATCCTCGACGCAATGACCGCATGCGGACTGCCGATCTACCTGGATTACCTCGCAAAGGACACCGCCGGCGAGTTGGACATACTGACCGGGCTGGCCGAGTTCCGCGAACATCTGGGCGGACGGCTCAATGTAACGCTGCCCGACGGTATCGGCGCCAAGTGCGAAGTTCACCATCTCGAAGGGTCGATCATCACCGACGCGATCGAGTTCCTGAGGACAAGAAGCTCCGAATGAAGATCCTCATGCCGAACCACTTTCCGCTACAGGGCTCTGGAAGCGGGATCTACCCGCTGAATGTGGCGATGGAGCTTGTTCGAGGCGGGCACGAGGTCATGGCGATCGTTCCCGAACACCAGCCGGTGAGCGATTACCCGTTCGAGACCAGGACGATCCTGTTCAACGATCCGGAAGACGCCGAACAGGGCCCGACGCAACTGGACTTTGACTTTCCCTGCTCCACTACTCATCCCAAGAGCAATACGCAATTGTTCCACGTGGAACATTTCCGAAACAGCCGCATCAGCTTCTCACCACCTTCTCAGCTTCACGCCTGTGAAGGTCTACATATATAAGTGGACCACTTTTATCAGTTCTGATCGGCGTCATGGTAGAATAGGGCGCAACATATTACACACACAGTCCTTATAAATACCAGACCACCTTTCCCGTCGGCCATGTATTCCGAACAGACTCACCGACCGCACGCAAGACTGACCTTCACACTTCACAGCCTGGGAAGCACTCAAACCGCAACGCCCGATCATTACCCATAATACCACAATCTGAACTCTCTCTCCGGCTCGGCGGGGTGTCCGCACGTAAACCATCTGGAGAAAACCCGCAGGCAAAGGGCCGCCTAACGATTCGATAATTACTGTTTGGCGCATCTCCCCGGATCTTACCATGCGCCAATTCTCACCTACGCCAGCTCTTGCAGCCGCATGAGCCTCGGCTTGTGAGGGAGGCTTCAATAATTACTTCTTCCTCTCGACGGTCGGCTTCGGGACCGGATCGTAATGCTTGGTTCCGGTCAGGATCGCCTTTCTGTTAGCCGCCTCAAGGGCCATCAGACGATTGTACTTCGCCAGACGCCGGGCATGCTCGGGGCACGGCTTGAACCCTTCCATATCCGCACGCGGCGTCTTTTTCAGCATTTCCCTGCCGGCCTGGATGATCGCAAGGGCCTCTTTGTGCTTGGCCGAACCCTTGTCGAGTTTCTGGAGACACGGGCTGATCTCCGGTCGATCGAAGGAGACCTGAGCTTTTCGACCGCGTCCGTTGCCTGTTACGAACCTGGCGCCTGTGAGCTGGCCGAGTTTCCTTAACTGACCGGAATCAATGGGGCAGCGCCCGACGGGATTGTTGGGGTAGGCGCTTTCGTACTCGGGGTAATACGGGGCATTGATGTCAATCCAGGTAACTACGCGGTTGAAGTCCTCGGGGCTCAGATTCAATTTGGGCTTCTTGCCGTCCTTGCGCTGGGGGTGTCCTTCGCGGATGACCTTAACGATCTTGCTCTGGTGAGAGCCCCATGCGTAGGCCTCCTGGAACGTGTGCGGCCCGCCGCCGATGCACTTGATTCCGCCGTTTGACCACAGGTCGGTGTAGGAGGCGCTGAAGGCGATCGTTCGGTCTCCGGCCAGGATGACCTTCTTGGCGCCGGGCTTGTCGAAGTCGTGGCACTTTACGCAGTGCTTGTCGAACACCGGCTGGACTTCCCGCTGGAAACTGAACGTGCGGGCCTCGCCGTGCCATCCGTTCATCTTGTTGGGAGAGCGTTTCATCGCCAGGGGAACCTTCTTCAGCGGAGGGGTGTCCTCGACGCGGTTCTCGTGGCAGCCGACGCAGCCCTGGGTCTCGCCGGACTGTATGATCGTCCCGCTCCGCATCGTCTGGATCATCATACCGTCCTTGTCGAGGACCTGGAAGTAGATGAACTTGTCGGCGGGGACCTCGAAGTGGGCCGAACCGTCTGATTCGACCGGCACGGTGCCCAGAATCCGCTTGTTCTCGAAGGCGTGCCAGTTCATCGCCGGACAGTGTACGCCCTGTCCGCCCCAGGCCTGGGTCGTCCAGGTTCGCTTCGGGGGCGATTCGACGACGCGGAGGTACTTGATCGCCCCGGGCTTGACCTTGCTCATGTGCGTGCCGATGTAGGCGTTCTGCAGGTAGAATACGCCGGCCTTGTTGCGGAAGTCGCGCCGCGACGGCGAGACTGCAGGACGCTTGCGAGGCGCGATCGGCATCGGATCGTAGCAGCCCGGAGCGTCTGAGTGCAGGAGCACTTCGTTGCCGAACATGTCGACGGCGTAGATGCCCATCTCCTCGCCGCGTCCGATCATGCGGCTGGCGAGGAAGTATTTGTCGTTCAGCGGGAAGGGATCTTCAAACTTGGGGTTGTATCGCCTGAATGTGTCTATTCCGCCATTGTCGACCGAGTTCATCGCCGCCGCTGGCCATGTGCGGAGCACCGACGCCTTTCCGTCGACGCCCTTTCGCCGATCGATTATCGCCAGCGCGCCCCAGGGTCGATCGTGGCACGAGCCGAATATGCAGATGCACAGTTCGGTGCCCGGGATCATGCGAGCGTCGATCACGCCGCCGGGGCTGCCGGTGTTGTTGCCCCAGAAGATCGCGTGGTTCGTCCCGTCGGGATTCACTACCCACAGGCCCTGTGCGTCGCCGAAGTTTCGGTCGACGTATTCCCAGCGATCGTAGAGTATGCGTCCGTCGGCCATGAGGCTTGAGTGGCCCTCGTGCAGCGTGCTCTTGCCGATCTGGTGGATATTGGCTCCGTCGGCCTCCATCCGGTACAGATTGCCCATGATGTGGCGATTGCACATGCAGTATTTCGGCTCGCGCGACGAGGTGAATACGATCGATCCGTCGGCGAGGTACAGCGGATCGATGTCGAACACGCCGGGGGTGCGGGTCAGTTGCTTGAGGCCCGACCCGTCGATGTTGACCTCGTAGATGTGGTAATCGTCCCTGATGTTCTTGCGCATCGAGAAGATGACCTTCTTGCCGTCGAAATCCAGTTCCGGATCGCGGATCTTCCCGTCCTTGCCCGGATCGACGACGATCCTAACCTCGCCGGTCCTGAGATCGACAGCCTTGAGTGATCCGCCGCCGGAGTAGCTGCGGGTGTTGATCTCGTCGGTCTGGAACATGGTGGCCGTGTTGTGATGATCGCCGCGATACTGCTTGCGGTAAGCGTAGAGTATCTCCTGCCCGCCGATCAGCGGATTTGCGATCAGGACCTTCTTCTGCAGGGCGACCAGATCGGCCTGGGCCTTTGCCCTGGCCTGGCCTTCGGGTCCGTCGATCGCCTTGGACAGCTTGTCCAGTTCGACCAGGAAGCCGGCGGCGGGATATTTGTCGCCGTAGGTCCTGCTCAAATCGCTGATCGCGGCGCGGATCGCGTCGGTGGCCGGAACCGGAGGCGCCGCGGGCGCAGGGGCTCCGCGGCGGCGAGTCTTCCTCCTCGCAGGCAGCACGTTCTTGCGAGTCTTGCGGTGGCTGGCGGTGGCTTTCTCGTCGATCGCTCCGCTCGCCTGGAAGTCGTCGAACGTCACATGGCCCCACCCGCCGGTGTGTCCGTCGAATATGCGTACGAACAGCTTCTTGCCCACGTATTTCGCGGCGTCCCACGTAATGCGGCGCATCTTGACATTGTTGGTTCCGCTGGCTTTGAACACCGCCTTGCCCTTTTCGCCGCAGATCGCCACGTACTCGTCGGTCCTGCCTCCCCCGCCGACCAGGAACGAGACCTTCTGGTCCGACAGCACGAATACCGGAGACTCGATGACCATCCGGTAACCATCGGATTTGCCGGCCTTGAGATAGAGCGTCGTCAGCGCCCTATCGCCCTGGAGGTCGACGATATCCTGTTTGCCGGTGACGAACCCCTTCTGTCCGCCCTCGACAACCTTGAAACCGTGAGTTTCTCCGCCCTCGAAATTGAAGCTCAACTTCCCGGCCGCAAGGCTCTGACCGCAAGTGCATACAATCAAAAGACCAAAGGCGACGGCAGGCAGACCCAATCGTGTGGATAGACGCATATTCCATATCTCCTGTGAGTGCGTTAAACCAAAGTCAGCTACCTTAGATTATCCATTTGGAGACATAAGAAGTCGAGCCCAAAATCGCCAGCCTTCACCGTCGCCCGGTCTTCGGGCGCGTGATTCCCTTGCTCAGCATCGGCAGCAATTGGGCCGCCTCGTGGGCTGAGTAGTTGAATATCGTAAAGCCTTTGGCTCCGGCCTTTCTGGCGGCGCTGATCTGGGCGATTACCTTGCACGGATCGGCCCGCGGCGTCCAGACGCTGGCGCCGATACCGGGGCAACACGGAACCTCACCGGCCCACTTGACCTGTTTGGCGACCAGGCGGGCGAACGCTCCGGTATTCGGCGTATAATCCATAGGACATACAAAGTCGAGATACCCGCGCCGGCACCACAGGCCCCAGTCCTGCCCGATCCGATCGCGGTCGGTCGGCAGATTGGAGAACACTGCGGCGGATATCTTGATCCCCGGGCGGATCTTGCGGGCCTGCTGCGATACGGCGGCGACTACCGTCGTGATCTGATCTCGCCTGAAATCGAGCCACTTCTTCCGCAGATCAGGGTTGTTCTTGAAGACCGGCGGCCAGGCCAACTCGCGTCCGATTCTCTTTTCGAATCGCTTTCGGCAGCCGGCGCAGAAGCATCCGTGTTCGCCGGGGTAGCGGATGTAATCGAAATGCAGCCCATCGACGGCGTATTTGCGCGCAACTTCCAGCATGGCGTCGATTTCGAGCTTCTGATTGGCCGGATGGGACGGACACAGCCAGTCGGATATCGAAGAACCGTTGACGTGCACCTGCGTTCGCCCGGCGGCCTGGAGCTTTCCGGAGAACCCCGGCGGCGCGGCTCGACCCATGTAGTAGTTGACTTTCCAGACATGGCACGCGACGCCGTATTTGCGGCATGCCGCCAGGCACTGTGCAATCTGATCGCCGCGGGTCTTGACATGCGAGGCGACCGGCAACACGTCTGACGGGTAATACGCCGCGCCGCCCCAGAGCATGTTCGGCAGGATCGCGTTGAAACCGTTGTCGGCGAGTTTCCTTATCGCCTGGTCCCACGTCATGCCGTTTACGCCGAAGGCGTCGTGGCACCAGAACGCTTTCTGCTCGCCGGCGACGGGCCGCTGGGCCAGGCAGTGAGCCTCAATGAGCGTCTTTCTCAACTCGGCGGCCGCGGAGATAGTCTGCGGATATTCGCCCGCGGCCATTAGCTGTTTCGCTACGGCCTCCAACCTGCCGGCCCTTCCTGAGCTCTCCGCCTTCGGGGAGCCTTCATGGCGTTCAAACTCTCCGGCTGATTTCAGAGCCCCGCCCGCCGCGTCGCGCCATAGCTCAGGCGCCAGACACCCCGCCAGCGACAGCAGCAGTCTCCGCTTGCCGGCCGGGTCGTCGCCAAGCAGCACGTGCGTGACAAACGCGCACTTGTCGCTGATGATAATCGCCGGCATGCCGGTTGACTCACCGTCGCTGCTGTGCCACCAGGCCGCAACACGACTGGCGCCGGAGATCGCCGAAGCCTTGTTTATGTTCCACGACGCCTGGACCGTCGAATCCGGCATGCCCTCGATTCGCTGATCCCGTGCGGCTCGGATCGACGCGAAGTATCCGGCGAACTTCTGACGCGTATGCGGCCCCATTCGCACGCCGCCCTGGCGGGCCAGTTCGCCGGGCATCGCATAACACGCGATCAACTTGCCGCCGCGCTTCATGTAGTCGGCAAGTGCGTTTGAAACCCGCCGGGGCACAGTCGGATTGTACGGCAGGATCGCCAGCCTCATTTCCTTCAGCCGCTCGGCCGACACGTCGGCGTCGCTGAGAATCGTGTAGTCCAGCCCGACCGAGTCCAGCAGATTCGCGACCACGCCGGCGTATTGCTGCACGGATTTCGCCTCCCCGGAGTTCGAGCCGATCGAATCGCCTCGAACGATCGCGATCTTTCCGCCGGCCCCGAACGCCGCGAGTTCCGCTATCTGGAACTCGCAGTCCGTATCGCCGCCGCGCCAGGCCGAGATCCGAATCCTGTCGACCTTGGCCCAACCGCCGGGTTTATCTTCGATTCCCGCATCCTTCTTCAGTATTTTGACCTGCCCCCAACGCCCCGGCTGGGGCGCCTCGAAAGCCGCCGAGTACCATCCGTCGCCGCTGTGGAAGTAGATCGTGAAGTGCCCCACCGGGTCGACTGACTCGCTTCGAAAGGCGAATTGCACGCCCTTGTGTCCGGAAAGATCGACCGCGCCATTCCTGTCCCACGACGCCCGATCGATGTCGGAGCCCTTGAAGCGACAGATCATTCGCAACGCGCGTTTGCCGTCGATCTTCGCCACTGACGCCTGAGGGCTGCCGGACATCGGGCGCCAGGCGGCGCGAACCGTCTTCAAGTCCGCGGAGAAATCGTCGATGACGGCAGTCTCGGCTCCGGCTGTCGCCGCGAGCATCAAGACGGCGACTGCAACGCCAAGCACGCTGTTGTGATCACCGTATTTTCGCATGGGGCCGACCTCCTACGGTCTTGTCGCCGGTCCCGGCCTCGCATCGACTTGAGGTAGGGCTCGGACTGACAGTTCGTGAATTTGCGCACTGACGTCGCTGTGGACCCCGAATCCCAGCCGACCGGCCGGGCAGTCCCAATCTTCGCCGAGGTGCAGTTCACTGGCGGGTCCTTCGTATTCGATGAGTTTCCGACCGTCAAGGGATATTCTTATCGTCGTCCAGTCGCCGGAATCCTCCACGCTGACCAGACACGTGTGCCTGACGCCCGATCCGAGGACCGAACCGTCGGCCTCGACTCGAACTCCGTATCCCGAATCGCCGAGCGACGATTTTTCTCCGTCGGCTCCGTCAATCTCAAGCGCCGCCTGGTCGCCCGAACCCAAAGGCAGGATCAGCGCCACTCCGCAATCTCCCTCGAGGCGGGTGAAGCTCATTCGCACCTGGTAGTTCGGTTTGATCGTCTTGCCGGTGGTCATCCTGGAATGCTCGGCCGCTCCGGCGAAAGCCATTACGCTTCGGTCCCCCATTTTCTCCCATTTGCCGGCGAGCGAGTCCTTGTCCGCGTCGACATGCTCGAGCAGATTGATCCATTGCCCGCCCAGCATCGGCGTTGCTGAAGAGCCCGAGGAGAAATAGGTCTTCAATCCGATGCCCACCGCGACCCCAACCAGCACCGCGAAACCCGCCAGGAGTATTCTGAGCCATTGGAACGGCTCCCGCGTTGAGTAATCTTCATGCTCGGGCTCGTCGCCGCCGCGGCGCGTTATCTCGTCCGGCGGGCTTTCGTGGACCGCCGATTCTCCGAAACCTGCAGAGTTCTCCTGATCCTCGGAACTCTCGTCCGCCGTCAACTCATCGACGGGCTCGGGGCTGTCGTAAACCGAGGAGTATTCATCAGTCTCCAGATCGTCGCCGGCGGGCGAACCTTCCGGCATCGCAGATGCGTCAATCTCCGCCGGAGCTTCATGTCGCTCATCAACGCGGGTCGTTTGCGAGGCGTCCAATGTCGGGGGCGGCGCCACGTCGTCTCTGACAGTGGTCTCGGCCTCAAGCGGAGTCCCGTCGCACACGGTTGTCGCCGTCGAAGAAGGGACGATGTCTGTGAGGCCCGATATGTCGCATTGTTCGGCTTCGCCGGCGATTTCCACCAGGTCGGCCAGGCATTCGTCCATGGATTGATAGCGGTCTCTTGGCGCCTTGGCGACCATTCGTTCGAATATCCCCTGCAGGTTTTCGGGAATACCGCCAATAGCATCGCTGAGACTCGGGATCGGATGCTCTCGCTGAGCGATGACTTTCTCCACGGCGGTCTCGCCGCCGTAAGGAAGGCGCCCGGTCAACAGGCGATACATCGTACATCCCAGCGAATAGACATCGCTTCGATGGTCCGCGTTTTTCGGATTGGCCGCATGTTCCGGAGCCATGTATTCCACGGTGCCCATCAGCGGACCGACCATCGTCAGCGAGACTTCCGCCGCCTCCTCTTCAGTGAAGCGGGCCAGGCCCATATCGAGGATCTTCACCGTCCCGTCTCGGTCCAGCAGCAGATTCCCCGGCTTGATGTCGCGATGAACGACCCTGTGCCTGTGAGCGTACGCCAGTCCGCGGGCGACCTGGAGCGTGATGTTGATCGCCTGGTTTACGCTCAATGCCCCGACATTCCTGAGGATCACCGACAGGTCCACGCCGTCGACGTATTCCATCGCCAGGTAAAGCCCGCCGGGAGTCTCGCCGGCGTCGTATGCCGTGACAATATTCGGGTGCGACAGCCTGGCGGCTGCCTCGACCTCGCGGTAGAAACGCTGGACCAGCGTGGGATTCGTCGCACGCGCGGTGTGCATGATCTTGATCGCCAGCAGTCGCTTCATTATGCGGTGCCGGGCCTTGTAGACCTGCCCCATCCCGCCGGCCCCTATCACGTCAAGGATGTGGTAGTCCCCGATCACCAGCGCGGTTGCCCGCCGCTGCAGCGCCGCGGACGCCTGGAACTGCGTGAGTTCCTGGTTCGCGACCAGCCTGGCGGCGAAGAGTTCAGCGTCGCCCGTTTCGCCGTCAATGCCGAACATATCAAGACAAAGCGCGCACTGGTCGGCGTCCAGCAGGAAGCTGGCGATCAGTTCGTCGATGAATTCCTTGATGGTTATCGGCATGGTTCCAACGAACGCCGGCGGGCGGATAGATCGGCATCATAACCGCCGGCAGGCCGCAAGTAAACGGTGCGCCTCGCATCAAAGACCCCTTATCGCCGCAATTGATATTTTGCTTTCCCGACCCGGACCGGACTAATACAATCATAAACGGTGGTGAGATTATGAACCGGCATCGCGAGAATCTCAGGCGGCGTGATTTCCTGATCCGTTCGGGCCTCGCCGCGGCCGGCGGATTGCTGGCGACCGGCTGCAACTCGCCGCGGAACGCAGGGAAATCAAATTCAATTGCAGGAGAAAGTCCAGTGACGGCGTTTATTTACGATCCGATCTACAACAAGCACTTCGCAGGGCGAGGACATCCCGAATCGCCGCTCCGACTTGAGGCGATAATGGATCTGATCGAGAAAACCGACTTCGGCGGACGCCTTGAGATCGTCAGGCCCCGCGATGCAGTCGATGAGGAGATTCTGCACGTTCACACCGAGCAATATCTACAGCAGGTGCGCCGCGACATCAGCCTGGGGCGAAACGTTCTTTCCATGGGCGACACCAACGTCAGCGCCGCCTCGCTCGACGCGGCGGTCAAGGCCGCCGGGGGGATCTGCCTCGCGGTGGACAAGGTTGTTGCCGGAGAATGCAAAAACGCATTCTGCGCCGTCCGTCCGCCGGGACACCATTCCGGAGCCGAACGGGGTTCGGGATTCTGCGTTTTCAACAATGTGGCGATCGCCGCCAGACGCGCACAGGAGACCCATGACTTGTCTCGCGTCCTGATCGTCGACTGGGACGTGCACCACGGGAACGGCACGCAGGAGACGTTCTACGCCGACCCGTCGGTGCTGTTTTTCAGCACCCACCAGTGGCCGCTATACCCAGGCACCGGACATCCCGACGAGACCGGGCGAGGCAAGGGGATCGGAACTACTATCAACTGCCCGTTCAGACACGGCTCCGGACGCGATCAGATCGTAAAAGCGTTCAGAGACAAGCTCATCCCGGCCGCCGATGAGTTCAAGCCCGACCTGGTCCTGATCTCCGCGGGATTCGACTCGAGAATTGAAGATCCGCTGGGAGGATTCACGCTGACCGACGACGATTTCGCCGATCTCACGCAGATAATGACGGATATCGCCGCCAGGCACGCATCGGGGCGACTGGTCTCGACGCTCGAAGGCGGATACAACCCCGTCGGACTGGCGAAAGCCGTGTGCGCCCACTGCGGCGTGCTGGCGTCAGTCTGACTACTTGCGTCTGCGGGCCTTGTGCGCCAGATCCCACCAGGTCATTTTCGCCTCTATGTTGAACGGGGGCTTCAGGATGATCTTCGTGTTGTCCTCCGCCGATACGCTCCCGTCGCTATAGGCGATATTCACGTAACCGAGCACCGGATGGCTCGGCCAGTCGGCTGAACCGAACGCCCCCATATAGCTGTGTCCGGACATGGCGTTGAAGTCCATCGACAGTCCGTATCGCCCTTTAGCTTCAGCTTCGGAGTATTTGTACCCCGACAGAAGATCGGCCTTCTTGGCAAAGCTGTCGGAATGGCGCCAGAAGTATGAGTAGGACGAACCCGAAACGCTCTTCTTGAGCCATGCGTCCTGGTCCATAAGCGAGTCTTCGATCATGGATGACGAGGGGCACAGCAGCGTTCTCAACGGCAAGTATTTCTTGTGCACCAGTATCCCCTGGCCGATCGTCTCCCCGTTCATCTTGACATTAGGCGTAACGGGGAAGTATCCGAACGAATTGAACATCTTCCACATTATCGGAGGCTTATTGAAGTGATTGTTGCTGCCGTACAGCGCGTGGGCCTGGGTCTGAAAACGCAGATTGCCCATGCAGTTGGACTGCTGGGCCAGAGCCATAGCCCTCTGCAGCGACGGAACCGCAATCGTCAGCAGCAGTGCGATTATGACTATGGACACCAGGAGCTCGACCAGCGTAAAACCCGACACAGGTGATTTGTTGACTCCTCGCATCTCACGCCTCGTACTCTAAACGGATATCGGCGTTTGCACGCCGCAGCGTCATTTAATTATATCCCACCGGCTCGAGATCTGAAACCGCTATTTGAACTTCAAAGGCCCCCGATTGAACGACGGCCAGATTCTTGTCTGGTATGAAGCGGATCAGCCGAGCTCGCCTGGCGAACGGGATTACGTAAACCTCCGACCCCGGCTCAGTGGCCAACACGGCTTTTCGCGACGAGCGGGCCTTCTTTGACTCTGCACCGCGGCGTCTGACCGGGCGGTCCTTTCCCCGCTTAGTGCGCTGCTTTGGGACATCTTCGCCCTTGCCTGCAAACGGGCCGGTCTGCGGGAACAGATCGCCCAGGGGCAGCTCCACGCTGCCGGCCGGTATCCTCACAGTCGCGCGACCGGCGGATATGTCCAGCGACTCCAGCACGCCGAGGCCCGGTTTGCGGTTAATCGGGACCTTCCGCCCGGCCTGCGCCGCGGCGATCTGCTTCGACCAGCGGTCGAACTGATCCCGGGCCTCCTTCAACTCGGCAAGCTGGGCGTTGTGCTTGCGCCGCAGGTCCTGAACCCCGGCTTTCTCACGCTTCAACTGCTCGTCCCTGTCGAGCAGTTGCCTGCGGAGATCGTCGATCTCCTTGCGAAGGTCGTCCTGGCCGAGATCGGGCATAAGATCGCTTATCGGCACCTCCATTTGCATGTGTCCGGCCTCCACCAGCACAACCTGGCGATGCAGCTCCATGCGAACCAGCGTGCATTTTCGCTTCAGCGACGGGATGAACACCTTATCGCCCGGCTTCATCTCGTCGATCGTCGCCAGCCATGTTATGAACTCCTGGCGGAGTCCCTGAACGTCGGCTATTCGCGCGTCGTAGTCGTCCTTGCGGTTGAGAGCTTCGGCGTGAGCGGCCGCCGCTTCGCTGCGGGCGGCCTCGGCCTGTTTGCGGGCGGCTCCAGTGGCCTTGATGGCCTTGCGGAACTGCTTGCCCCGGTTGGCGAAGTACTTCCTGGCGGCCTTGACGACCTCGCCGGGCAGCCCCAGATGTTGGGCTACGGTTATCGCGTGCGACTCGCCGGGGGTTCCGATCCGCAGCTCGTAAGTCGGCGACAGCGTAGCGACGTCGAACTCGACTGACGCATTGTCGACCCGATCGCGGTTGTAGGCGTAAGCCTTCAGAACGCTCAGGTGAGTGCTGGCCATCACCATCGCCCCGCTGTCGCTGAGCTGGTCGAGTATCGCCTGCCCGATCGCGCCGCCCTCGTCGGGATCGGTGCCCGAGCCGAGTTCGTCCAGCAGCACGAGCGCACCCTCGCCGGCGTTGGCGAGAATGTGGCGGATCCGTTTTATGTGCGCCCCGAACGTACTGAGCGACTGCTCGAGGGACTGCTCGTCGCCGATGTCGATCAGCACGTCGGAAACCAGCGGCATCTTCGCTCCCCGCCGGGCGGGTATGTGCATTCCGCAGTGGGCCATAGCCACCATCAGCGCGGTCGTCTTCAGCGTCACAGTCTTGCCGCCGGTGTTCGATCCGGTGATCACCAGCAGGTCGAAATCCCCTCCCAGGCGAATGTCGATCGGCACCACCGCCTCGATCTGCGCAGCGGCGGCCCGCGAACCGGAGCCCGGCGGAGCCTGATCGACCAGCAGCGGATGGCGCGCCCTGTGGACGTCGAGCACGCCGCCGGACGTTATCTCCGGGCGGATCATGTCGTACTTGAGCGCGTACTGGGCCTTGGCGGATATCAGGTCGACTTGCGAGACGGTTTCCATCGTCGACAGGATCCGCTCGGCCTTCGCGACGATCAGAAACGCCAGTTCTCCCAGCAGTCGCTGGATCTCCTTGCGTTCGTCTTCGGCAAGACAGGCCAGTTGGTTGTTCAGTTCGACCGAAGCGCTCGGCTCGACGAATATCGTGGCCCCCGTGTTCGAGGACCGATGCACCACGCCGCGGACCCGTCCGCGCTGTTCGCTCTTGACGGCCAGAACGTATCGATCTCCATGCACAGCAACGTTCGTGTTCTGAAGGTACTTCGCCACGTCCGGACGGCGGACATAATCCTGCATGACGTCGTGGATTCGCCGCGCGGTTGCGTCGGTCTCGCGGCGGATGCTCCGGAGTTTGTCAGACGCATCGTCCTTGACAGACCCGTCCGGCGCCACTATTCGATCTATCGCGTCGGCCTCCCTGCTGAAATCCCCGACCCCTCGGGCCAGGCGGGCCAGTTCGTCCAGTTCGGCAGGAAGCCAGCGGAGATGATCGCCGACCTGCGCCGCGCCCCTGATCGCCGATGCGATCGCCGAGTAGTCCTCGCCGCCTGCGCCCCCTCCGGGCCTGGCCCGACCGACGGCTTCGGTTATGTCGCATACTCCGGCGAACGGGAGTTTGCCGGAGTCCCGGATGGCGGTGACCATCTGCGAAGTCTGCTCGATACGCAAGTTCACCGTTTCGATATCGGCCGACGGTTCGATCGCAAACGCCAGCGCCTTGCCCAGCGACGTGGCGCAGAAAGCGCCCAACAGCCGGCGGATCTGGTCAAATTCAATCTTCTCAAGGGTGAAAGAGTCCATGGAACATGATGTTTTAGCAGGGATCGGGCCCAATGAAAACCGATAAACTGCCCATTTTGGCAAACGCCCGGTTGCATCGGAGCCAATGCTTGGTACGATATGCCCATGCCCAGGAAGAATCAACCTCGCCCGATAACGTATAAGCAGGCCGGCGTAGACATCGACGCCGGCGAAGAGATGGTCCGCCGGATAGCCCCGCTGGTCAAGCGGACTTACACGCCCCGAGTCGTCGACGAACTCGGCGGATTCGCCGGACTGTTCAGCCTCGACTTCGCCGAAAGACTCCTGAAGCGAAACTACAAGGACCCCGTCCTGGTCGCCTGCACCGACGGGGTCGGCACCAAGCTCAAAGTCGCCATCGGAGCCGACAAACTCGACTCTGTCGGAATCGACCTTGTCGCGATGAGCGTCAACGACCTGATCTGCGTCGGCGCAGAGCCGCTGTTTTTCCTGGACTACCTGGCCGTCGGACAACTCGCCCCCGAGCGAATGGTCGAAATCGTCAAGGGGATATCGACCGGCTGCCTGGAAAGCAACTGCGCGCTGCTGGGCGGCGAGACCGCCGAAATGCCGGACTTCTACAAGCCCAGCGAGTTCGACATGGCCGGTTTCGCCGTCGGAGTAGTCGAACGGGACCGGATAATAGACGGCGGCAAGACCCGGGTCGGCGACGTTGCGATAGCGATCGCCTCCGACGGGCTGCACTCAAACGGATACGGGCTGGCCCGCCGGGTTCTGCTGGAGCGGGCGAGGTACAAGTACGGTTCGAAGCCCCCGCTGCTGGGCGGAGCCTCAGTCGGCGAGGAAATGCTCCGGCCAACGAAGATTTACGTTCGCGGCGTAATGAACGTATTGAAGAAATACAAGATCAAACAGGTCGTCAAGGCGATGGCCCACATAACCGGCGGCGGCCTGCCCGGCAATCTGCCCCGCGTGCTGCCCGAAGGACTGACCGTTCGCGTCAAGCGAAACTCCTGGGAGGCGCCCGGCGTTTTCAAGCTTATCGCGGCCAAGGGACCGGTCGATTCAATTGAGATGATGCGAGTGTTCAACATGGGCGTCGGATTCGTTATGATCGTGGCGCCGGCGTTCGTCAGCTCGGTGATGACCGAACTGACCAAGACCAATCTACGCTGCTGGGTGCTGGGCAAAGTCAAGAAAGGCGGCCCGGACCTGCAGTGGGCTTAGAGGCTGGGAGACTGGCAACCTGCCTGCCGGCAGGCAGGTTGGCAATTGGCGATGTGTGCAGTTGTGAGGTTATCTTGTCGCCGTTGGTCGTTGCCGTCGCCAATTGCCAGTTGCCAATTCCCAATTGCCAGCCGTTGAGGTTCTTATGCAACAACCCACAGTTCTCGTTGTCGGATCGATAAATATGGACCTCGTCGTGCGGGTGGCCCGGATGCCGGGTCCGGGGCAAACCATCGCCGGCGACGGGTTCGCCATGTCGCCGGGAGGCAAAGGGGCCAATCAGGCGGTGGCGTCCGCACGGGCCGGTGCGAACACGATTATGCTCGCACGAGTAGGCGACGATCCGTTCGGACATGAACTCAGGGGCGTTCTGGCCGGCGACGGGATATACTGCGACAGCGTAATGGTGACGCCCGAGACGTCGACCGGTACGGCGATGATCATGGTCGACAAGCTCGGGGAAAACTCGATCGTGATCTCAGGCGGCGCCAACATGTCGCTTACGCCGGACGACGTCTTCCCCCGCGCCGAACTGTTCGACCAGGCCGACGTTGTGGTCCTCCAGCTTGAAATCCCCCTGCCGACTGTCCGGGCGGCGATGGATCTGGCCCGGCGTCATTCGTGCAGGATCGTGCTGGACCCTGCGCCGGTGCCCGGGCGCCTGCCCGACGAGCTGCTGGCGGTCGACATCATCACGCCAAACGCCGTAGAAGCCGAGCAGATAACCGGAATACACGCCTCCGAAGAACGCGCCGATCGCCAGGTCGCTTCGGAGTTGATCGAGCGCGGCGCCCGCGCCGCGGTCCTCAAGACAGGAGCCAGAGGCTCGCTGGTAGTCTCCGCGGACGGCGAGATAGCGAAAGTCGCCCCCTACCGCGTTGACATCGTAGACACAACCGGCGCAGGGGATTCGTTTACCGGCAACCTGGCCGCCGCGATCGCCGCAGGACAGCCGCTGGCGCATGCCGCGAAAATCGCAAATGCCGCCGGAGCACTGGCTTGCACGAAATTCGGAGCCCAGACCGCAATACCGACATCAGATGAAATACGAATGCTCATGGAAGATCAGGATCCGCAGTAACCGCTTCGGCTATAGGACTTCTAGCGAAATACTCGCGCAAATGGGGTTTAGACGCATATGACTTAACAGATGAGCTTTCAATCGGCTCTGAAATGAAAGGAATCGACCATGAAAAAGTATCTGCTTGCCCTGCTCGTTATCGCGGCGGCACTGGCTGGATGTGATGAAATCGTCTACAAGATCGAACTGCAGCCCAAAGGCGACAAGATTATCCGCACGCTCACCGCCTGGCGAAGTTCGTCAAACGCCGCTGGCGGCAAGCAGAATCTCAAGTCGCTTGACGCCGCGGAGTTGGAGGCGATCGCCAAAGCGTACTCGCAGGCCAAACCGGGAGACGACGTCAAGAAACCCACATTCACCGGAACGTTTGCCGGGGTAATGCCAAACGATGTCGGAGGCGCCGGCCGCTACAACCGCTTCGAGTCCAAGATGGGAGTCGCCTCGTCTTACATCGAACGCTTCCGCGGCAACGACCGCCCCGGCGAGGTGATCGAAGCATCGCTGAAGGCCGTCGACGAGTTAACCGACATACTCATCGGTTTCCTGGAATCCCAAATGGGCGCCAAGCCCGGATTCGCCGAACTCCGCAAGTTCATGAACTCGGAACTCCGAAAGGACCTGAAGAATCTGAGCGTTTACTCGTACATGCTGTCGAACCCGTCGAGACTCAACTGGCTCGACGCCGACAAGGACGCCCAGGCTGTTCAGCAGGCCGAAGTCCTCGGACGCGCCGCATCGTATCTGATCGAGCGGAACTACATCAAACCGTCTCAACTGCCGCTTTTCCGCAGACACGTGATCTCGGACAAGGATCCCAAAGCCGGATTGCCACTGATCGTGAAGTCGCTGGAAGCCAGAGCCGGGATCCCCAACAAGAATATGATGCCGCATCTTGCGGCTCTGCTGACCGACGGAACCAAGATGCAGGAGGCTTTCAGCGAGTACGTCAAGACAACGCCGCAGTACAAGAAAGCCGTCAAGGAGTTGAAGCCCCCCGCCGGCGATGATCCGAAATCCGAACCCGCACCTTCGCCGGAGACTCTGGTCATCGAACCGCTGCTGAAGAAGGCGGTTCATTTCAACATCGAATTCGGCTCGCGACGCCTGGACCTGCGACTGGCGACATCGCGAGAACCCGACGCCACGAACGGGAAGTGGAATCCGAAAGAAGGCGCGGTGACATGGAACGGCGCGCTGACCGAACGCAACAAGGAGACGACAGTTCTCCCGGAAATATGCTACGCAGTCTGGTCCGAACCGAACGAGAAGTTCCAGAAGGCCAAATTCGGCAAAGTGATCCTGACCGGCAAGGATCTGATGGACTACTGCCTGTGGCGCAACGGGCTCAGGGACGACGAGATCAAACTGTGGGAAGCCAGGCTCGCGAAGCTGAAACCGGGCTGGAATATCCCCAGCTCGGACCCGAAGGACCGGCAGAAATATGTAGAGGAAGGCTTCAAGCTCCTGCGGGAGGCGATGCGGCGGGAAAAGCCCAAAGACAAGCCTGCGGATTGACTACTTGATCTCCCAGACAGTGTCGCCGTTTACCCAGGTCCACGATGTCGGCTTGCTTTTCTTGCGGGCGCCATACTCAGCGTGCGCCTCGTATCGCTGCCCTTCGTGCGCGTGCATCGCCAGTTCCGCGCCAGCCTTCAGCACAAACGACTGGGTCAAGCCGCCCCATCCGTGCACCCGCGAGATCGTCAGGTCCGATTTGGTTTGATTGCGCATTGTCAGCGTGCAGCTCATCCCGCCCCAGGCCGACGGTGTGCGCTCGACTGTCCGCAGGACGAAGTCTTCGCCTTTTGCACTCTTGAGCTGCGCCACGGCGCCGTCGGATACGCCGGAGTCCTTGGCCAGCAGGATGTTTCGCACCCATCTCAAGTTCTTCAGCGCCGCGAAGCCCTTGTCGCCGCCTTTCCAGTCGCATCCGATCATCACGCCGTAGAGATACTCGTAGCGAAACTGTCCGGTGACTTCGTTGCAGAACGTCACCCGCCCGCCCAGCCGCATGATCTCCAGCGCTTCGAGCACGTAAGACTTCTTGATCCGTCCGCTCTGAAGCGTAAGGCCCAATCCCCGCGTGACCCGCATGTCGCCCTTGCCGGATTCGTCCAGCACGCGTTTGAGCAGATGCTCGGCCGGGAGCTTTGACGATGTCCTTATCGATCGCCAATACAGTTCGGATCCGTCGCCGCTCTGGGCCAACTCGAGGCTGGCGTCCTTGCCGCTGTGGTTTTCGAGCGGGAAGACAAGCGGAGGCGTTCGCCGACGCCAGTATTGCCGCACGGGCGTTTTCTCGGCGGGTATCTCCCGGCCGTCAATCCGCAACCTGACCGCCGAATCCTTCATCCCGCCGGCTCCCGCCGAGCCGACATCCACTATCAACCATTTGTCGCTCGCGGCAATCTTCATCCGCCGCCGCAGCTTGAGCGGTTTGCCTTTGGCGGACATTGTAGGCAGGAACAGCCCTCTTTCGAATCGTGCGGCCGGGTCGTGCCAACTGCCTCGCTTGTAATCGCCGGCCTTGTCGAATTCGGCTGTCCATCCGCGCCACGCCGAAACGTACTCGTCGCTGAGGACGCGGACCTCGCTGCGCAGACGGTTCTGGTCCAGGATGATCTGCGGGTCGAGCCAGTCGAGCTTGTCGCGTATGTTCAGAGGATCGGCTCCGGCGGGATAGCCCCTGACAACGGGATCAGCCTGGAGAATAAGACTTCGCCGCCGATCGCCTGACGACCGCAGCGCGATCCGGCCCGTATCGACAGTCTTATCCGATCCGATAAGCAGCGGGCTTTCGTAAGCCGGTCTGCTCTCGGTGGAGTCAAGGCGGACTCGCGCCCGTACGCATCCGCCGCCTTCGACAACTCGATCGAGTCCGACGCGACTGCGGAACGAGACCGCCAGGGGCGGGATGTCGAACGCCAGTTCGCTGGGAGCATGCACGCCGAATCCCGAGCCGGCCACTCTCAAACCGCTGCGCAGAAGGGCTCCGTCGGTGTTTCGATTCAATCGCCAGGGCAGCATGTCCGGGCTGGCGGTTTTGCTCGGGCTCATTCGGCTGAGCGGAACAATGTGCGGCGAAAAGACCGACCTCATGACGATCGTGTTGAACTTGACCCAGAGCGGATCGAGGCTCCAGGCCGGCTGGACCATGTGACACCACGTGGCGGAGTTGCCCTCGGGACCGGGCAGCGCGGCGATCAGCTTCTTCGTCGCTTCTATCTGGTCCAGGTAGTATCTGCGCCCCTTGGTGTCGGCCCTGGATCTCGCCCTCTCCGAGGCGAGCTTCTGCCTGGCCTGGGCTACCTGCTGCAACTTCAAAGCCAGTTCCCTGCCGAGCTTCTCATGCTCCTGGCTCCTCCGACGCGTGCTGGACGCCTGCCTGCGATCGACGGACTTCAGAAGTCTGTCCAGGTTTCTCTTCTTGGTGGCGACATACAACTTTCGCTTCGAATTCCGCTGGGATTCGGGCAACCTGGCGACGCGTTTTTCTATATTAGCAACCTCCTTGCGGTATTTGGCCCGGAGGTTCTCCCGCTCCTTGTCGAACGTGGCGGCGTCGGCCTTGAGCTTCTCGTCCAGCCCTGTCTTGAATCCCGCCAGCGCCTTGGCGTGAGCGGCGGTGTCGCGCCTGATCGCCGCTTCGAGCGCCGCGATCTGCTCCCGGTGCGAGTGTTCGTGTTTCTCGTATTTCTTCTGATGCTGAACTTCTCTGGCTTTCAACTGCTCCAGTTGCCGGACATAGTGCCGCCGCCTGGCCATCGCGTGATGCAGTATGGTGTCTGAGTAAAACGGCGTCGCGGCGAATCTGTCCTCGCTGCCTGTGGCCACGAGTCCGTCGCTCGTCTCCAGCCGGATCAGCCGAGTGCGGCAGTCGGGGCTGAGCACGGCAATCTGGCGGTAGTAGGCCTCCCAAGGGTCTGATGGGGGCATATGAATTTCGCAGATATCCGCCAGGCGCACGGACGACGAACCGCTCTTCAGCAGAAGCTGCACGGAATCGCCCCCCCAGCGAATGCTTATGAAGCTCAAACGCCGCCGATCGCGCAGGAAGACCGAACCGGGCTGGAACTTGTGCGGCAAATCAGATCTGAAGACCACGCGGCGTATGCTCCGGGGCAGTATGCGGATAATCTCTTCGTCCGTTCCGTGCGAGTAGAGACGTTTCGTCGAAGCCGGGCGAACCCTCAGGTGGTCCGGGACGAACATGCCGTCGCTCCAGTCGCCCGCTTCGGCTCCGCTCAATGTACCGACAAGCCGATCGCCGCCGACGAATTCGACATACCCCGACCGACAACTATCAACACGCCACGGCGTGAGGCTTCTATTGCGCATCCAACGCGGCGGTTTGCCCGGCGAGGCGATTTTTTCGCCGTCGAGCGTCACCGTCCGGCCCGCGGCGTGCCAACCGGTCAGCACTTCGCCGGAGACCATGCGCCCATCATCCAGGACGGCCCTGTAGCGCCCCTGCTGCGCCAATGCGGGTTGGCGCACGACAAGCACTACAAACAGACTGATAACCGTCTTGTTCACGAAAAGCACCTTTTCAGGCCCTCGTCGAATAGGATTATGCGTCACGCTACGGATACTATGACCCGTCTTCTTCGCGGGCCGTCGAATTCGCAGAAGAACACCGACTGCCACGTCCCCAGCGCCATCCGACCGCCGACTATCGGAACCAGCGCCGAGCAACCGACCATCGAACTCTTGACGTGGGCCGCGGAGTTGCCTTCGGCGTGCCGATAAAAGCCCTCGCGCCACGGGACGGCCTTGTCCAGAGCCGCCAGCATGTCGGTTATGACGTCCGGGTCGGCGTTTTCGTTTATTGTAACTCCGGCGGTGGTGTGCGGTATATACACTGTCACCTGTCCGCTGACAACGCCGGCTTCGCCGATCGCCTCGACCAATCGCGGCGTCAGATCGATCATCTGATCCCGTCCGGTAGTCTGCACGTCAAATGTAGTGGTATGCATCCCGATACTCTACGAAACCTCCCGGCGGTTTTCAATTCAACAGGAAGATACTATGCATCCGTCGACACGCTGCGCTGGTCCGCCTACTTTCTCCTGGTCTCGTTGTACAACCTGGTCGCGTCTTTGACGACCTTGGCGTTCTTACTTGTGTCCATGAGGTTCTTTGCGATCACAGCCACGTCTTTGCGGTGCGATCTCCTGAACTCCCCGGCCACTTCAATAATGGCGATCTCCGCCTCCCGGCGCACCTCGTCATCGCTCAGATATGTCGCCAACAGCTTCAGCGCGTCGACCTCTCTGAGCCGCTTCATGGCTCCCAGCCCGCTGATGATCTGCTTCTTGGCTCCGGGGTCTTTGGCAAGCGAGGCCGCAGTCTTGTACATCTCAACGCGTTCCCTCGGCTCGTTGCGGCGGCGTCTCCTGCTGACGCTCCACGGCATGCCGGCCATGCGAATGTAACCGCGAAGCGCCAGCAGTCGCTCGGTCGAAGTCGCCCCGTTCTTCGCCAGGTCCAGAAGCGCGGATTTGGCTCCGAGTTCGGACCAGGCGGCCAGGCTTCGGACCGCCTTTCCGCGAATGATCTTGTTTTCGGACTTCAGCGCTCCGGTGGCGATCTGCAGGGCCTTGTCGCCGCCCGAAATCGCCGCCAGGTCGATTATGAGAGCCTTCGTATCGTCGTCGGCGTTGTCGTAGTGACTCGCAGCGGCGGCGAAACAGGACGGCCTCATCTCTTCGGCGGCGGCGAAGGCGGTTCGAATGGCCTTCTCGGCGAGTTTCTTCTCCTCGGCGGACTTCGCGGCGATGATCCCCTCCATCATCACTCCCACCGAATCGGCGGTGGCGATCTGGGCCAGGGTGTCCCACGCCTCGGCCCTGACGCTCGGGTCCTTATCCTTGATCAGCTTGAGCATCGCCGCCGACGCGGCGAAGCTCCCGCGGGCCGACAGCGCCTTTATCGCTTCAACCTTCAGCGCCTTGTCGGTAAGCGCCGCCGACAGCGCTTCGTCTACGCCTTTGGCGCTCATCCTGGCCAGCGCGTTCCGGGCGGCGGCGTCTCCGGCGGCGGCCTGCTTGAGCAGAACGCCGACACAAGATGCGTCGCCCAGCGAGCCCATGGCGACTATCGCCGCCTGGCGAACTGCGTCATTCCTGCTGGTTGCGTACGGCAGCACCGCTCGGGATGCGCTCGTGTCGCGGCGCTGTCCGAGCGCCGCGATCAATTCGGCGCGTTTGGCTGGGTCAAGCGATCCCAACGCTCCCGCTGCGGCGGCTGTCAACCCGGCGCCGGGCGCCATGACGACAAGACCCATCGCCCCGCGACGAAGATACGAATCGGAGCCCTTGACCAGATCGACGATAATCGCCCCCGCCGCCGAGCCGTCGACCCGGACGAGGCCCTCCAGGGCCGCAACCTTGTGCACGTCGCTGTGCTTGCCCTTGTAGATTGCGTGGAACACCGCCGCGGCCCGGTCCGGTTGGAGACTGTCGGCGCAGGTCAACAGCGAGTCGACGCGGACGGCCTCGATCTTCGCCGGAACCCCGGCGCCGCTGAGCGTCGCGGCGGACTTCCCGCCGCCGAGTTTTCCAAGGGCCTGCATCGCAGCGCACGCCACGTTACTGTCCGAACTGGAAATCAGCGGGGATATAATCGCTATCGCGTCCTTGTCGCCCCGTTCGGCCAGGGAGGCGATTATCCCGGGCTTGATCTTGTCGGACGCCTTGGCCAGGGCGGCCCGCAGAGCCGCTCCGGCGGCCTGAGACTTGACCATCCGCTGGAGGCCCAATCTCGCATAATGCGCCAGATCCTTGTCGGCCAGCAGCGCCGCAAGCGCCGGCACGCTGGCGTCCGTTCCTATCCGCTGCAGCATCCGGCAGGCGTATCGCTTTCCGGCGGCGGTGGCCGACCCGGACGTAACGACGCCGATAAGCTTCTTCTCGATCGGGGCGTAGTTGTCCGGCGAGGTCTCCTTGACGAGCGTCTCCAGCTTGGCCGGAGCTTCGGTGTCCGAGCCCATCTTGTACTTCGCCAGATCGCTCCACAGATCCGCACTCGCCGCGCCATGCAGCATCAAACACGTAGTCAGGAGCACAAAGAATCGTTTTCCAGTCATGATTATTCCCATCAGTTATCTGTTTTCGTTTCAAAAGGCCGCAAACCGTTATCCGCATTCCGCGGCGACTCAGATCTGCCATACTCCGCGGCGAGGACGGTCGACCATTCGGCTGGCCTCGGTGTCGCCGACGAAATCCTCCTTGTCGGGATCCCATTTCAGCTTCCTGTCGAGATCGTAGCAGATGTTGCCCAGGTGACAGACCGTGGCGGTCCGGTGGGCGTATTCGACGTCGCGGAACGGGCGATGCCTTGTCTTGACGCAGTACAGGAAATCCTGCACGAGCGTCTTGGCTCCGCCGGAGTACCATCGCAGCCCGGCCGGCACTTTGAGGTACCGCAGCGGGCGAACGTCACCTTCGGTTCCCACGTACTTCATCCCGCCTCCGACGTGGATCTTCGTTCCGTTGGCGAACACGTATGTCAGGAATTTGGTCTCGCTGAGCCTGGGCGGGATGATTTCGACCGGCCCGGTCTCGTCGAGCCCCAGTGCGTGCAGGGCGCCGCCGAACTTGTGTCCGCCCCAGTCGGTCATCATTCCGCCGGAATAGTCCCTCCAGGTGCGGAACCCCTTGCCGCTCAGCCCGTAGGCGCGCCCGCATCGGAATGCGTTGTACGGCGCCCATGGCGCCGGCCCGAGCCACATCTCCCAATCGATAGAGTCCGGCACGGGCTTGCCGGGCAGATAGCACGGCCGCGGCGGTCCGCCGGGGTTCACGAACGCGGTCTTGACCTCGCCGAACGCGCCGCTGCGGGCGGCGCAGGCCAGCTTGCCGTAGTCCTGCAGGACCCGCTGGCTGCCCGATGAGAAGACGCGCCCGTATTTCCGGGCGGCCTGGACCATCTTGCGCCCCTCGGCGATCGTCAGTGTCAGCGGTTTCTCGCAGAATACGTCTTTGCCGGCCTTGCAGGCGTCGATCGCGATCTGCGCGTGCCAGTGGTCCGGCGTGGCGCACAGGATCGTGTCGACGTCGTCCTTGAGCAGAATCTCGCGATAATCGATGTGCGTTGTGCAGTCCTTGTTTCCGTATTTGGCGTCCACGCTCGCCTTGGACCGCGCCAGGTCGGGTTTCTTGACGTCGCAGAGCGACACGACCTGAACTTCCGGAGCGCTGATGAACTGCCGCATGTCGTTCTGGCCGCGTCCGCCCATTCCGATCCCGGCCAGAACCAGCCGATCGCTGGCCGGCGGGCGCCCTTCGGCTCCGAGCGCCGATGCGGAAATAATCGTAGGCAGTCCCGCAGCAGCGAGACCCGCTGCTTTCAGGAAACTGCGCCTGGTGACGCTTGTTGCATTCATAGTGAAACTCCTGTCTGGAATTAACCGGTTCGACGGCCGCGAGCCGAGTCGCAAGCACTGGAAAAAACGCGTATAAGAACACGGTATTGCAATCCCAAACGTCGCAAGCGGGTCTCAACTCGAGTATATTATGCTAGCGGATTGGGAGGTTGGCTTCAAATGAAACGATACGGTTTGAGACTCACATGGGGTGCAATCACTACTGCAACGGACATCTGATTATGGCCAAGAGGCGAGGCGAAAGAAATCCGGCGGCAGGAGCGCAACGCGGACTCCGCCAACTGTCCCGGCGGCGGCTCTGGTGTTTGCGGCCGCCGGAGCGGTCTGGTACGGGATCGGCGGTTTGCTGTTCGCCGGTCAACTGCTCGATTTCGTACCCCGTCTACGGCGGCGCGCTGGGCGCGGCGGCGGGGGCTGTCAAAGCCGTCGGATAAGCAAACAGCGGCGGAGCGATATCCAACCCGCCTGTCCGCAAGCAGGTTGGATATCGAGATCCGTCGCCGCCGATCGTCTTTCGGCATCTCTATTCGACTATGATCACGCCGTCTTTGTCGGGGGTCTTGTAGATGCCGAGGGTCTTGTCCTCCGCGTCGACGATAACCCAGTAGTGCCCTTCCCAGGTGTCCTGGATAAGTTCCTTGCCGGCCTCCACGTCGCGGTACTGGACGCGTTCGCCGTCGATTTCATCCAGCCAGTACATCGTCAGCATACCCTTGGTCTTGTTCCTGACGGTCAGGGTGACCATGACTTCGGTGTCCGGCGAGATCAGTCCCTTTTCCAGTTTCGGATCGATCCGCGGCACGATATTCTCGGTCGGAGCCTTGGGCTTCTCAGGGGTCTTGACCGTCACCTTAGGCGTCTGGGGGACCTTGGGCGTCTCGGGCGTCTCGGGGGTCTTGACCGTCACGGTCGGGGCCTTGGGGGTCTCAACCTGGACTGTGTTGTCATTGGTTTCGCAACCGAGCATCGCGACCGACAACAACATCGCCAGACCAACAATCGTTACTGTCCTGAACATGTTACGTCTCCCTAAAAAGAATTAACGATTACGTTCTTGCCGTTTCATACGACGTGAGATTCGATGATACAAACGCCCCGGTCGGCGGGCAATTGCCAATTGCCGCTTTTTTCAAATTGTCGGTTTGGCCCCCCAAAGCGACAATTGCGTTCCTGTTGGCCGGCAAAGTAACCGCAGCGGCGGCGTTGGAGCAGTGTTAAAGGACGCCTGCCTGGTGTCCGAAGCGACTGCAACAGAAGGAGTAATGAGTCTGTCGACCCGTCGCCGCGTGCTTGATCGAACGAACAACGCCCCCCTGCCGGGCAGCAAAGACGAATTACAGTTCTTTCATTAGCTGCGTGCGCGCTATAATGAAGCATTCGTCGATTCGACCGGAGCGGCAATATGAACATACGCACAAAGCTCATGCTGGCTTTTTTCTGTGTTGCTCTTATCGTAGCGCTGGTTGGATACCACGCCGTCGACGTCACTGAATCGGCCCTGCAGGAGGGAATCGGCCAGCAGTCGGTGATTCGCGCCCGCGAAACGCTCTCCAGAATCGACGCCTCAGTTTTCGTTCGGATCGAACAACTCCGTGCTTACGCCGATCGCCTGGCGACAAACCCCGCCCTGATCGCCTCGAACAGCCGGTTCGAGCAACTCGATGACGCGGCGGAGTACATCGATCATCACGATGCGGCCTGGCGGGCGGCCGAGATGAATCACGTCACCCCCTTCATGGCCTCACTGATCGACAGTCAGCTTTCGCAAAGCATTCGCAACGAGTTGGAGCAGAAGGAGTTTTATCGCTGGCGGCTGGGGTACGAGTTGTTCAGCGAAGTATTCGTGACCAACAGATACGGCGCCAACGTCGCACAGACGCAGAAGACATCGGACTACTACCAGGCCGACGAAGACTGGTGGAGGCGGGCCGAAAGCACCGGCCTGCACGTCGCAGACGTTGAGTTTGACAGCAGCGCCGGGGTCTACTCCACGAATATCTGCATACGCATCGAGGATATGAGCGGGAAGTTCCTCGGAGTTCTGAAAGCCGTCCTGAACATCGAGGCGACGCTGTCTCCGCTCAAGGAGGCCGGCGAATCCGAGTCGGTCGACTTCACGCTGCTGACCGCCGACGATCGAGTGATATACGCCTCACGGGAGCATTCCATTCTCGAACCGACCGGCGAGGAACTGTCCTCCAACCTGCGGCGCGGCGGACAGGGCGAACAGCCGGATTACTTCATCTCGAAGGGACACGGTCCCGCCGACGGTGAAGGCCTGTACGCACTGGCCCGTTCGACAGGCTTCAAAGACTACAACGGACTGGGATGGGTCCTGGTCGTCGAGCACGACATAAAGGACGTCCTGGCCCCGGTGACGATGATGAGACGAAGGGCGCTGTGTCTCCTGCTGGGCGTTACCGCGCTTGCGATAGCCCTGGGCCTGTTCATATCGAGATCAGTCGCCAATCCGCTCAAGAAGCTTGCGACAGCCGCACTGAAGATCGGACACGGCGATCTAGGCGCCCGGGTCGAGACGCGCTCGAAAGACGAGATCGGACAGCTAACCCGAGTCTTCAACGAGATGACCGAGAATCTCCAGACAGCAATGGACAACCTGGAACAGGAGGTCATCGAGAGGCAACAGGTCCAGGCGGCCCTGCTGAGCGAAAAACTGCTTTCCGAAGAGTACATCAACTCCCTGCCCGGGCTGTTCTACGTTTACGACGAGCGAGAACTGGTCAGGTGGAACAAGGAGTTCGAGAAGGTCACCGGATACAGCGCCGAGGAACTCGCCGGGCGATACGGCGACGAATTCTTCGAAGGCGAAGAAAGAAAGCTGATCAGAAAGCGAATGGCGAAAGTCTTCCGCGACGGATTCGCCGACGCCGAAGCAACTATTATCACAAAAGACGGACGCCGAATACCGTACTATCTGACCGGTGCGAGAAAGACCTTCAACGGCAAGGACTATCTCGTCGGCCTCGGCATTGACATAACCGCACGCAAACAGGCCGAAGCCGAAAGACTGAGCCTCCAGAAACAGGTCCAGCACGCCCAGAAGCTCGAGAGCCTCGGCGTCCTGGCCGGCGGGATAGCTCACGACTTCAACAATCTGCTCATGGCGATTCTGGGCAACGCCGACCTTGCGATGGACGAACTGCCGCCCCACGCCCCGGTCCGGGGCAATCTCGACGAGATCGAGAAGGCCGCCAAACGCGCCGCGGAGCTTTCAAGGCAGATGCTCGCCTATTCCGGCAAGGGTAAATTCGTGATCGTTCCGATCGACCTCAACGAGTTCGTCGAGGAAATGGCCCACCTGCTGGACGTATCGATCTCGAAGAAGGCGATACTGAAGTACAACTTCGCCGACAACCTTCCGACATTCGACGGCGATGCGACCCAGATCCGCCAGATCATCATGAACCTGATCACAAACGCCTCGGAAGCCATCGGAAACACCAGCGGGGTCATCGCCCTGTCGACAGGAGCGGTAGACTGCGACAGGGAGTATCTCGACACGGTTGACAAAACGCTGCAGGCCGGGCGCGACGAGCCGCTGAGCGAGGGGATGTACGTCTACCTCGAAGTCGCCGACACCGGATGCGGAATGGATCCCGAGACAATCGAGAAGATATTCGACCCGTTCTTCACGACCAAGTTCACCGGTCGCGGGCTGGGAATGGCCGCCGTGCAGGGGATAGTCCGCGGACACAACGGTGCGATAAACATCTACAGCGAGCCGGGAAAAGGCACTACGTTCAAGATTTTTTTTCCCGCAAGCAAGGGCTCGGTCGCAGTCTCGGATACGGCTGATTCAGCCGACAAATCGGCCCCAGTGTGGACAGGACGGGGGACAGTCCTGATCGCCGACGACGAGGAGACGGTATGCGCCGTCGGCAAGCAGATGCTGGAGAGAATGGGCTTCGACGTCTTGATCGCTGAAAACGGCATGGAGGCGGTCGACGTCTTCAAAGCACACGCCGATGAGATTATCTGCGTCCTGCTCGACTTGACGATGCCGCACATGGACGGCCAGCAGGCTTTCGAGGAGATGCGGCGAATCAGATCGGATGTTGCGGTGATTCTCTGCAGCGGTTATAACGAACAGGACGCGACCCAGCATTTCGCCGGCAAGGGACTGGCCGGGTTCGTGCAAAAGCCGTACAGTATGTCCGCGTTAAGGGAAAAGCTGATCGAGATCCTGCCCGACAATCAGGATGATCGGTCAGCGTGAGATGTTTCACTGCAACCAGGCAAGAAGGACAGTAACATGAAACTCAACAGCATCCGTATCATCATTTTCGCAGCGGCGGTGGTTTTCTCGGCGTCGTTTGCGCTGACCAAGTCGAAAACCCCGGCCGACGGTAAGGTCACCTCCGCGGGCCATCCGGCTGAAGGCGAACTCAAACCGTTCCTCGGCAAGGCGAGCCTCGACATGCAGCAGGTGTTCAAGGGCAATAGATTCCCCAACATCACCGTGGCGGTCGACGGCACGGTCCTGGCGGTCTGGAACGGCGTGAAGGTCAGGCGCAGCGAAGACGGCGGCGCGACCTGGGGGCCGGAAATACTGATCGGCAAGGGTTTCATGGGCGGCGGAGTGACGGTCAACGAGAAGACCGGCGAGATCTTCGCGTTCGTCGAGGAGCGGCATCCGCCGTCACCCATAACGATCTACAGCAGCAAGGACAACGGGAAGACCTGGACCAAGTCAAACGCCACGATCAAGCCCGACTCCAAGGGCAACGCACCCAGCATGCACATGAACGAGCACGGAATCACGCTGCGGCACGGCAAGCACGCCGGACGCATCATACGCCCCTCGCGGTTCTACGCCGGACAAAACAGCCGAAACAAGTGGCCCGAGCACTACACAAACGCCATCTACAGCGACGACGGCGGGAAGACCTGGCTGACAAGCGAGCCGTTCCCCGCAAAAGGCACGGGAGAAGCCACGATCGCCGAACTGTCCAACGGACGAATCTACTACAACTCCCGCAGGCACTGGGCCCAGCCGGGAGCCGATCCGCGCCGCCGATGGACCGCCGAGAGCGACGACGGCGGAGCGACCTGGAAGAGCCTCAGGTACTGCCGCGAACTGCCCGACGGACCGCAGAACACGAACTACGGATGCATGGCCGGTCTGGTCCGACTGCCGGTGGCCGGCAAGGACATCATCCTGTACAGCAACTGCGACTCGCCCGGCGGACGAAATCACATGACCGTATGGGCGAGTTTTGACGGCGGAAGGTCCTGGCCGCTGAAACGCCTGGTATACGAAGGACGCGGGGCGTACTCGTCAATGGACGCCGGTAGACCCGGAACCAAGTCCGAAGGCTGGATTTACCTCAACTTCGAAGGCGGACCCAAGGGCGGATCGACCGTCGCGAAGTTCAACCTGAGCTGGCTGCTGGAAGGCAAGATGATCAACAGGGGCAGATTGCCCGAATGGATCGCCCCCAAGGAAGAAGACCCCAAAGCCAAGAAATAGAAGGAGCGCAGAATGTCATTTACGCTTGAACTCGGCAAAGATGCTCCGGATTTCGACCTGCCCGGCGTCGACGGTAAGAACTACAGCCTCGGGAGTTTCTCCCAGGCCCGCATCCTGATCGTGTTTTTCAGTTGCAACCACTGCCCGTACGTAGTCGGTTCGGAAGACCGCATGAATCTGCTCTACTCGGACTACGCCCCGCGAGGCGTGGAGATGATCGCGATAAACTCAAACGAACAGGCCAATCATCCGACCGATTCGTTTGAGCATATGATCGCACGAGCCGAGGAAAAGGGCTTCCAGTTCGCCTACGTTCGAGACGAATCCCAGGATGCCGCCAAGGCCTACGGAGCCCTGCGAACGCCCCATTACTACGTATTCGACCGGGAGCGTAAACTACGCTACACCGGCAGGATGGACGATAATCCGAGACAGCCCGGAGCTGAGGCGACTCACGAATTGCGGGACGCCCTGGATGAACTGCTGGCCGGTGAGCCGGTGTCGACTCCCGTGACCAATCCGATCGGGTGCAACGTGAAGTGGAAGGATCAGGACGCCCACTGGATGCCGCCGGACGCCTGCGACCTGGTGTGAGATAGACAAATTGGGATTTTTCCGGAGCCCGACTTGAAAATTCGGAACTTGCGACCTATACTATTACAGAAGCAAAAAGATAGCCCGAACCCACCCGGCCCTGTTCCCCCGGGGCTGGGTGTCCTCGAAGAAGACCTGGTCTCCCCCGCCAGGCCTTCTTCTTTTGTACACTTCTGACGCCAGATTCCCCCTGCGATGGAATTATCTCCGGTTGGCTGTAACAACTCGGCGACTTTCGGCGTATTGACGGGTGGATCACTCTGAAGTGAAAGGACGGACACATGTTTCCAAATCGCCAAATGCTCCTGATTCTCCCGATTCTGATCATAGCGAGCGGAGCCTGTTCGGCCGCATCCGCCGCCGATGCTCCGCCGCCACCCTGCCGGCTGGTTCCCGAAGATGCGGTGATGTCTGTCACCCTCAAGAAACCCAAAGCAGTTCTCGATCTGCTGCTTCGACCTCGATTGATCGAGGCGATAGAGTCCTCGCCGCAGTACAAGACCCAGGCGGCGACGAAGGGATTCAAGGACTTTCGCGGGCTGGTCAAACTCCTTGAGCAGCGTCTGGAGACCGACTGGCGGTCAATCATCCGCAGACTCGTCGGTCGAGGAGTAACCTGGGCGATCGACCCCAGGGGGGACAGCCTGCTGATAGTCGACGCGATCGACGGCGAAGTGCTCAAGGAAACGCACGATCTGCTGCTGTTGGTGATTAACGCCGAGGCGAAGAAGAACGGCGCCGCAGGGGCCGTAACGCCCATAAAATACGCCGGTGCTGCAATCTGGTCCATAGGCCCGAATGCGGCGCATGCCGTCGTCGGAAAACGCCTGATACTGGCCAACTCGATTCCGCGGGTCAAAGCGGCACTGGACTTGATGACAAAGAAGGACGGCAAGTCCCTGGCCGCCGTCCCGGCCTATCGCAAGGCGATCGGCGATGCGCCCAAAGCGGCTGCTGTCACCGCATACGTCAACAGTGCGGCGCTGAAGCGCATCCCCGCGATAGCCGCTTCGCTGAAAGCCTCGGCCAATCCGCTCCTTGCGCTCCTGACCGGGCCGATAACCCAGGCGCTGGCCGCCTCGACTCACATGAGCATCTCGCTGACGGTGCGCAACGACACGCTCACCATCGACGCGATTTCAAACGGAACTGCTCCGGCGAAAGGCCCCTGGCGGTTCGCCGCAGCGAACACTCCGACCGGCGGCGCCGCGGCGAACCTCGTTACGCCCCGCCGAATTGCGGCAATGAGCCTCCACCGCGATCTTCAGGCGTTTTATGCATCCAAGGACAAGCTGTTCGGCGAGCGAACCAGCGGCCTGATATTCTTCGAGAATATGATGGGGATATTCTTCACCGGACGCGACCTGGGCAAGGAAGTTCTCGGACAGACCGCCCCGAAAATACGTCTGGTCGTCGCCGAACAGAAGTACGATCCGTCAGAGGGAGCTCCGTCGGTGCAGTTCCCCGCCGCGGCGCTCGTGCTGGAGATGAAGGACCCCAAGAAGTTCGCCCCAATACTGGAGGAGGCCTGGCAGAAAGCCATCGGGCTGGTGAACTTCACCCGGGGCCAGAAAGCACAACCGGGCCTGGTAATTGACCGTCCGGTCCATCGCGAGACCAAGTACACTGTCGCCGGATTCACAACGCCGGGAGCCGGAGATCCCCAGGACGCCAACGTAAGACTCAACGTGAGGCCGACTCTGGCGATGCCCGGAAACTACGCGATCCTCAGCTCCTCCGAGACCCTGGCCAGGGACATAATGGACGCCCTGGCCAAGGAGTCCGCCGCGGCGCCAAAGCAACTGGCCGGGGTTCACAGCCTCCTGGAGCTAAGCGGGACCCAGCTTGCGTCAATACTGAAAGCCAATTGCAGGAATCTGGTTCGCCAGAACATGGTCGAGAAGGGGCACACGCTCA
>Ga0180430_10000444_pt1 | contig 44664 bp, 34 predicted proteins | sample SS_ome_9_FD_132999 | JGI IMG/M metagenome (GOLD analysis project Ga0180430, IMG submission 132999) | Hypersaline lake sediment archaeal communities from the Salton Sea, California, USA - SS_1_S_2 metaG | ecosystem: Environmental > Aquatic > Non-marine Saline and Alkaline > Hypersaline >...
CCCGATCCGGCGCTGCGCGCGGCCTACCTGCGCAACATGATGGCCGGGTACTCGGGGTTCCCGGTGGTGGGCACGCCGCGGCAGGTCGCCGATTTCCTCGCCGGCATGGCCGACTGCGGCCTCGCCGGCACGACGCTGTCGTGGCCCGACTACGACGAAGGCCTCGAGCGCTTCGGACGCGATGTGCTGCCGCTGCTCGAACGGCACGGGTTGCGCGCGCCGCCTGCCAGCTGAGCGGCGCGCCCACGGCACCATCGAGAACGCTCTGAACCAGTGAGCGCACATCGCCGGGGCAGGGCGCAACGCGTTCGAGAAGCGCCTTTCGTGCCCGATGAACGTGCAGCGCAGAACCACGCGCAACGCGGCCGGCGGGCAGCGTAGCCATTGGCTCAGAGCGCCCCATAACGGTAATCGTTCACGTTTTCGCCACGCAGTGCATGGCACGGTAGGCGCGTGTGGCATCGCAGGTCCTGCGTGCAGACACGGAATCGTCTCGCCAGGCGCGCCGGGCAGCGGTGTCCCACGAACTACCGGGAGGACTGCTGCCATGCTCACGAATCCGCTGACCGCTGCGCGCCACTGCGCGCACACACTCGCTCTCGCCATTGTGCTCACCGCCATCTCGGGACTCGCCGGCGTAGCCGCCGCCACGCTCGAACTGATGGCCGACCCGTCGGTCGTCAACCACTACCCCGGGCCGGACGGCCTGGTGGGCAATACCGATGACCTCGTCTCGGCCGCCACCACGCTGTCGACATCCGATCCCAACGTCCCCGGGACGTTCAGCTACAACGCCTTCGATTTCTCCGGCGCCGGCGCGGTCACCGATCCCGGCCTGCCGGCCGGTACGTCCGCCGTGACGTTCCTCGCCGGCAGCGTCACGGTCGACACGGCGGTCGCCGCGGCCGGCGGCGGCGCGCTGCTCACCGGCCTCGCCGTCAGCGGCACACAGCCGTTCAACGGCCACGGCCCGTACAGCGCCGCGATCACGGGCGTCAACGGTGGCAGCTACGATCCGGTCAGCGGCGCGTTCACGCTCGACGTCGATTTCACCGCGAGCCTGGTCGGCGGCACGGCGAATGCGCTGAACTTCGCGCTCAGCGGCACCGCCTGGTACATCGACGCTGCGGACTTCGGCACGGCAACCGGCAATGCTTACCTCGACCACGTGCTTCTGCCGCTGGCGCAGTCGGCGGGCGCCGGCGCGCTGCTGTTCGCCCAGGCCAGCGGCGTGGTACCGGCCTCGAGTGGCGGCAGCGGCGGGTTCTTTCCGAGCATGCCGATCGAAGCGGTGATCGTCGCCACCGCGCCGGTACCGGTTCCGCCCGCGGCCTGGCTGCTCGGCAGTGCCCTGTTCGGATTCGCAATGCGCCCACGACGTCGCAATTGACAGCGCGCCCGGCGTCGCCGGGCGCGCGGCGCGCTAGACTGCGCGCCGCCGCCAGCACAGCGCGAGCAACGCGCTACCGAGCAGCCACACCGCGGGGGGAAGCGGCACCGCGCTCGCGCGCAGCGTGACGAAGTCAGTGCCGAGCGGATCGCGCAGGTAGCCGAGCTGCCAGTTCCAGCCCTCCGGCAACAGCGCCAGCGCCAGCGCATCGAAGCTGCCGGCGATGTGCTCGGCGGCGAGCAGCTCGAAGACGTCGCCACCGGCCGGCTGGAAGCCGTCGATGAGATTCACCATGAGCGTGCCGCCGAGCGTGGCGGTGCCGCCGACGTCGACGGCATCGTAGCCGATACCGCGCTCGAGCCCGGCGAGTTCGAGTTCGAGCACGCCGCCCGCGAGGGTGTAGTCGCCGGTAATCGTCGTCAGCCCCGGCGAGTTGCCCGGCGCGAGCGTGCCGCCCTGCTGCAGGAGGTCGCCGTGTACGGTGCCGACGTCGAGCACGCCGTCGAGGAAAGCGAGGCTCGCGGCGGCGTCGAGTTCGAGCGTCCCGGCTTCGAGCAGCCCGCCGGCGAGCGTGAGCGCGCTGCCGGCGCCGATGCGCAGCACCTGGCCGAAGGCGAGCGCCTGGCCGGCGGCGAGCGACTTGTCGGCCGCCCCGAGCAGGGCATTGAGGTGCGTGCTGGAAGCGTCGAGTTCGAACAGATCGTCCGTGAAACGCAAGGTGCCGTGGCTGTAGCCGACCTCGCCCCGTATCGCGTTATCGAAGGCCTGTGCGCTCGCGGTCAGGGTGCCGCCGTTAACGGCCAGCCGGCCGGCGGCGCCCGCCGCACCGCTGCTGCCGTTGGCGCCCCGCCCGCCGAACACGTTCGTCGCGCCCAGCCCGCGCGCGCCGCCGGCTCCGCCACGCAGATCGATGTCACCGCCGGCGAGCACGAGTTCACCGCCGGCGAGCAAGATGTCGCCGCCGTCGCCGCCCGCGCCGCCATTGCCGCCGGCACCTGCGATGAAACCGACAACCACGCCGTTGAGGCCGTTGCCGCCGGCGCCACCGCGCAGGTCGATGCCCGCGTCGGCGACGAGTCGGCCACCGGTGAGGACGATGTTGCCGCCGTCGCCGCCCGCGCCACCACTCGAGCCATTGGCGAGAACGGCCGTCGAGCCGCGCCCGCCGTGGCCGCCGCGCGCCGTGAGCGCGGTGCCGGCAATGTGCCCACCGGCGAGTTCGAGCAGGCCGCCGGCCCCGCCGTCAGTGCCGGTCGGCGCCAGCAGTGTGCCGTTGTCGCCGGGGCGGCCGTCGAGGTCGATGCGCGGCGTGATGATGGCCCCGTCGGTCATCACCAGCCGCCGCGTCGCGACGCCCTCGGCGACGTTGAGCACGCCCGCGAGGTCGATACGGCCGAGCCTGTCAGCACCCGCGCTGATGCGATCGACCTCGAAGTAGGCGTTCGCCCCGACCTCGAGCGTACCCTCGTTGACGAGCAGGCTGTCCGCGCCGGCGAAGCGGAACTGCGCGCCGTCGAGGCGCAACAGGCCGCCGACCACGTTGGTCAGCGTGTTGCCGGCGGCCACGGCCGAGTCGCGCCGCTCGAAGGACGCGCCGCCGGCGAAGGTCAGCGAGCCTTCGTTGTGGACCAGGTAGTCGAGTCCGCCGAAGCGCGCCGCGGTGCCTTCTATCAGCACCTCGGCGAAGTTGTCGTGGATCTCGGCGACACCGCCGTCCGGGTTACCGTGTGAATTCACCCCGCCGCGGGTTTCGAGCACGATCTCGCCCGGCGTCACCGTCTCGTTGCCGAAGCCGTCGTCCGTGACGACATCGCGCACGACCCAGCTGCGGCCGGGCGTCAGCACGTGCGCGCCACCAATCTTGGTGGTGAACAGGCCGCCGAGCCTGGCGTACTTGCCGAGATAGAGCGTGCCGCCATTGATCTCGACGTCGCGTCGGGCCAGCGTACCATCGGCCTGCACGAGCTCCGCGCCCTGCGTGGAGAGCTCGCTGAAGCGGGCGCCGGCGGCGACGCTGTCGTGCTCGCCGATGCGGACTTCGCCGCCGTTGATGATGAGCGCGCCGTTGACGTGCAGACCACCGTCCTCGTCGACGCGCGTCAGGCCGCCGCGGTTCTCGTAGTTGCCGGCGGTGTGGAACTGCTGCAGGTGGGCGATCTCGAACTCGCCGCGGTTGACGGCGACGGTATTGAAGTAACCGAAATGCGCGGCGCCGTGCAGGCGCACGGTGGTGTCGTTGAATACGAGGCGGGTGTCGAGGGTGCCGATGTCCGAGGTTACCGAGACCACTTCGCCGGTGTCCGGATCGAGTACTTCGTCGAAGGCGAGATCGGCGAACTTCGCGGCGTTGCCGAACACTTCGCTCACGCGCACATCGATGATCGCCAGATCGCTGCGCTGGTCGCGGATGTCGACGGCGCTGCGGCTGTCGAACAGCTTGCGCTGGCCGAACACCTCCCAGGTGCCGCGGTTCAGGCTCGCACCGCCCTCGGCATAGTCGACGATGTCGACGTCGAAGGCGAAGCCGGCGCCCGCGCGCACGCGCACGGTGCCGTTGTTGACGAGATCGATGGGGCGGATGATCGGCGCCGGCGGCGGACAGCCGGGGCAGCTCGGACCCTGCGCACGCAGCGAGGTGATGCCGGAGGCGAGGTCGAGCAGGCCGTCGTTGACGATGTCGACCTGCGCCGAGTCGGACAGCCGTTGCAGGCCGTTCAGGGTCAGCGTGCCACCGGCCCGGTTGACCAGGCTGAGATCACCATCGAGGTCGATTCTCGAATGAAAGGTGGTGCTGGAACCGGCGCCGATATCGAAGCCGAGTGCACCGGACAACAGGAGTTCGAAGTCACTCGAGCGCGAGGCCACGTGACGGATATCGAAATGACCACCGTTACGCGCGCGGAACCGGCCGCGCGTGGCGTCGGTCAGGTCGGCCGTGCCCGGCACCAAACCGCCACCGATGGCGGCCGCGCCGATATCGATGCGCGCACCGGTCCCGTTCGCCTCGACCAGCCCCTGGTTGGAGAAAAACAGGTCTCTGGCGCTGCCGCTCGGCGCCCGGAAGGTGATCGTGCTGGCGGCGCCGGCGCGCACCACGCCGCGCTCGGTATTGTCGAACCAGGGCGTGCGCACCGGCAGGAGCACGTCCTGCGTGCGGCGACGCGCGGCGAGCAGGCCCTGGTTCTCGATCTTCTGGCGCCCCAGCAGCACGCGCTGGTTGGCGTCCGCCTGGAAGGGATTGTCCATGAACGTGATGCTGTGCTCGCGCCCGTTGACCAGGGTACCCGCGGCGATACCGCCTCTGTCGCCGAAGAACATCTCGCCCTCGCCCTGCACGATCAGCGCGCCGTCAGCCTGCACGCTTTCGAAACGCAGTGAGTTACTGGAGCCGGGCCCGACGACGACCGACACGAAGCCGTCGTTGTGGATACTGTTGAGGCGCAGCGTGGCGTCGGTTGGCGTGCCCGGGCTACCGGCCGCGGAGAACTCGGAGCCCGGCGCCACGTAGAGCCCGGACAGTTGTCGCGTGACGGAGGCGTCGACGTAGTAGCTGGCCGCACTCAGCTCCTGGCGAACGCGGGTGGTCGCGTCGCCGCCGCCAATGGCGTAGACGATGTCGGCGGACGGCGTCCCGGCCGCGCTTTGATGCGTCTCGAGCAGGGTGAACTGCGCCGGGTCCAGGGTGCCGAAGACCCTTGCGCCCGGCCTGGTACCGCCGAGGTAGGCATCGAGGGTGGGAATGGCGTCGATCAGCACGCGGCCATCGAACAGGCCGTCGACGAGCCCGAGATCGGAGAGCGTCAACGAGACGTCGTAGACGTCGAGCGCGGCGAACTCGCCGGCCAGTTCGAACTTCTGGTAGAAGAGCGGACCGAGCTCGATGCTGGCGATGCCGCCAAGCACGCTGGCGCGCGCGGCGAGCGCCCTGATCTCCATGTAGTCGCTGAGCGTGAGCGAGCCCTTCTGGTTCAGCGTGCGCTTGAGACCGGTGAAGTCGACCAGCATCTCGACGTCGCTCGAGCCGAGCAGCGCAATGTCGGGCAGCGCATCGAAACGGCCCGAATAGCTGTTCGCGAACGTGACCCCGCCTGCCTCGCGCAGCAGCACGTCGACGGCCTCGCCACTCAGCGCATCGACAAAGCTGAGGTCGACCTCGAGGAAGGTATCGACGCGGTTCTCGAGTTCGTAGCCGATCTCGAGCCCGTACTTGACGTCGATGAGGTCGTAGCCGAGTTTCGCGAGACTCACCGAACCGGGCTTGATGTCGATCTCGAGACCGGTAAAGGAAACGCCGGTGGCCGCGAACGTCGCGATGCCATCGAGATCGAGCCCGAAACGCATGAGGTCGCCGGCGCTGCGCGAGACGATGGCGCCGTCCTCGATGACCGGTGCGCTCGTCTGCGCACTCGCCGCCGGGTTGACCAGCACCACCTCGCCGGCCGAGAGCAGCGGGCCCGGGCCGCCCGGGCGGAGGGGATCGATGCCGGGCAGCTTGGTGCGGAACAGCGCGTTGTCCTGCTGGCTCGCCGGGATGAGATTCGGGATGTCGAGGAAGCTGAAATCCGGCAGGCTCGGCAGGTCGAAGTCGAGCCCGAGATCGAACACCGGCAGGCGGATGTCCGGCAGGTTGAGATTGAACGCGCCGACGTTGTAGGGCACGAACGGGAACAGGCCGTACTCGATGGCGCCGCTGGCACTGCCGCCGAGGACCACGTCCATGCCGAGGTCGAACGAGGGCAGGCCGACGTTCAGGTCGAGGCCGGCGCCGCTGATCAGGGTCTCGCCGCGCGCGCTGAAGAACTCGCCGGCGCGCACCTGGTCGGGCAAGGTCAGTCGCGGCCCCAGTGCGTAGCTGGCGCTGATGTCACCGCCGCCGAGATCGAAGCCGCCCGAGAGCTCGATGCCGGCATAAGCGTCCACGCCGAGCGAAAGCTTGAGACCAGTGCGGGTATCGGCGCGAACCTCGGGAAAGAACAGGAACTCGGGAATGACGACGGCGTTGCGGCTACCGGCGATGCCACCGATGGAGCCGCCGGCATTGAGATGCGCGACGAGCGAATCGCCGGTCGTGAACTCGTAGCGCGCCGCACCGCTGGCGACGGAGAAATCGAAAGCGGCACCGCCGCTCGGCCCGAACTGGTGGATGGCGTCGTCGGCCCGCGCCTGCCACGCGAGTGACGCGGTCAGGCAGACGACACCGAGACGAGCCATAGGGCCGCGCTCCGCGCTGACGAGCGTTTCCGGGCGGGTGATGGCTGACGACATGGCGCGATTCCTTGCTGTAGTCGGGTGGAAAGGCACGGTGGCCTGCCGACGTCCGGGGCTGTCCTGAGCACCGCCCTTAAATCATTGCTGCGTGATTGAGCATAGACCGACCGCTGCACCGCAGAAATCCGCCGGTCGGCGTAGACCGCATGCCGCAGTGCCTACGACTAAAGTCGTATCTCCCGATGTGCCCGAATGGGCCGCTGGCCAGCACGCGTTGCGCACGGGCGGCACGAGCGGCCGTGCGGGATGCCGATTTCAGTCGGCACGAACCAGGCCGTGCACTGGGCGTACACCCCGCGAGCCGTGCGCCCGCAGGGTATGTCGTCGCGTGCCGAACGCCGGCGACGCGTCAGCGCGAAGCGCTGAGGCGCCGTGCGCTGCGCAGGAAACTGCGCAGCTTGGCCGGGGCGGCCGGCTTGTGCAGTACCGGGATGCCGTCCGCCTGCGCTTCGCGCAAGCGTGCCGAGACGATGTCGCCGGTGATGATGATGGCGGGCACCGGCAGTCCGAGCGCAGCGCGCACGGCGAGAATCGTGTCGTAGCCGGTATGCTCGCCAGCGAGACGGAAATCGGCGATCACCGCCTGCGGACGATAGCCCTCGTCCAGCAATGCGAGGACGGCTGCATGCGATTCGCAGCACGTCGGCGCGCAGTGCCAGTCGCCGAGCAGGGTCTGCATACCCTTGAGAATGCCTGCGTTGTCATCGACCACGAGTACCTCGAGCCGGTCGAGGTCGTCGCCGACCGGCGCGACCGGGGCGGTCTCACGTCCCGTGTCCGCGCGCCGAACAGGTTGCGTCCGCGGCAGCGCGATGGAAAACACCGACCCCATCCCGGGGCTCGAACGCACCTCGGTCCGCGTACCCAGCAGCCGCGCCGCCCGCGCCACGATTGCGAGCCCGAGCCCCAGCCCCTGGCGGCGATGGCTGCGCGTGTCCGCGAGCTGGTGGAATTCCTGGAAGATTGCGGCCTGGTCCGCGGCGGCGATCCCCGGACCGCTGTCGGCGACTTCGATGCGGAGCATCGACGCAGCCTCGCGACAGCGCAGGCACACCGTGCCGCTATCGGTGTAGCGCACCGCGTTGGTCAGCAGGTTACGCAGGATGCGTTCGAGCAATGCACGGTCGGCCCGTACCCAGCCCTGCATGTCCTGCGCGCTCATGACCAGCCCTTTCTCGGCCGCCAGGGGCGTGAACTCGGCCACCAGTTCGGCGCTGATAGCGGCAAGGTCGCACGCTTCGGCACGTACCTCGAGCACGCCCGCATCGAGCCGGGAAATATCGAGCAACCCGTCGAACATGCGTTCCAGCGTTTCCACCGCGGCGCCCATCTGTGCGACCACGTGGGCGGTCTGGTCGTCGACCGCGCGCGTCTGCAGCGTGCCGTTGAACAAGGCCAGCGCATGCACCGGCTGGCGCAGGTCATGACTGGCCGCGGCAAGGAAGCGCGATTTGGCCGCATTGGCCTCGTCGGCCTGCTGCTTTTGTGCGCGCAGCTCGCCGACCAGGTCGAGGTTCTCGTAGCGCAGCATCAGCGATTCGACGAGCGCGCGCGAGAAGTTGCGCCCGAAGTAACCGAGCGCGAGCGCATAAACCAGGGTGGCTATGCCCAGGGCGGCATGCGGCATGTCTCCGTAGAACAGCGACACGCCGGCCAGCGGCATGAGCGAGGGCAGCAGATAGGCGTAGAACGCGGGCATGTACATGATCAGCGAAGTCACCGCGCCCGCGCCCATGCCGGTCAGGGCAACCACCAGCAGGAACTGCTGTTCGAGCGCGCCGTGCCAGAAATACAGCAGCGCGGTCGAACCCCACAGCAACCCTGCCGCACCGCTGCCCAAGACGAAGCCGCGCGCCTGGCGCCGCAACTCGACCGCGGTGGCTGCCGGCGCGCGCCGGTGCAACGCGAGCCGCGCGGCCACCATCACCCCCATGGCCAGCAACCAGGCGTCGGACAGCCACGGTGACGCGGCCGGGCGGTTGGCCACCCACATGATGCCGGCGAGCACCAGATGCACGAACAGGATGGGCGGATTGTTGCGGCCGAGGATCCGCAGGCGCTCGGCCAGCACGGCACGCTCACGCTCGTCCGTCGCCGCTGGCCGGGGCGCGACCTCGGCGACCTGTGCCGCTCCGCCTTGCGTGGCTCTAGGTGCAGCCTCGTTGTCGCTTCGTCGCGCATCCATACCGGCCATGCTAGCGCCAGGCGGCGACGGCGGACAGCAGCGAGCGTGCAGCGCGACGAATCGTTCGGCTTCCTTGAGGAGCCTCTGAACAAGCCATGCCCCGACAGCTTGCGCCCGCGCTGTCCGAGGTCGGCGTGACGAATCTCCGCCACAGCCCGCTGTGACGCGCGCTTCGCACCTTGAACCCGAACAGCGCGGACACGAGCTGCTCGGCCCGGTCCTATTCAGAGGTTCCTTAAAGAACTGCTGCGATCGTCCGACATAACTCCCAGACGCCTAACTCCCGGACGCCTACCGCCACGCGCGTTTCGCCGTGGCCGAACCGCACTCCCGCCGGCGGGCAGCGCGGTCGGACCGAGCCACGCAAGACTATCGCCACACGAACCTCGCCGCACCACGGGTCATGAAACCGCAAACCAACCTGCATACCGTACTCGTCGCCGAAGATGACCCGCAGTCGGGCAAACTGGCCGCCGAAATCCTCGAACTCGAGGGCTTTGCCGTGGAACTCGTCGACGATGGCGAGTCCGCCTGGGAGGCGCTCAGCAGCCGGCCGGATGTCTACGCCGGCGTGGTCCTCGATCGGCAGATGCCACGCATGACCGGGATGGAAATCCTGCGCCGCATGAAAGCCGATGCGGCGACGCACGACATCCCGGTGATCTTCCTCACCGGCATGAACGGCGCGAGCGACATCGTCGAGGGTATCGAGGCCGGTGCGTACTACTACGTGACCAAACCCTACGACCCGGACCTGCTGGTCGCCTCGCTGCGCACCGCGATACAGGAGAAGCGCGCCTACGCCGACCTGAGGCTGGAGCTGCAATCGACCGTCGGCGCCATCGGCCTGTTGCGCTCGGCCGAGTTCCGGTTCCGCTCGCACGAGGAGGCCCGCGCGCTGGCCGGCCTGCTGGCCAACGCGGCGCCACAACCGCGCAAGGTCGTCACCGGGCTGTGGGAGCTGATGCTGAACGCCGTCGAGCACGGTAACCTCGAACTCAGCTACGGCGAGAAGACGCGCCTGCTCGAAGCCGGCACCTGGTACGACGAACTCGCGCGGCGCCTATCGGGCGCGCCCTACCGGGATCGCGAGGTCAGCGTGACAGTGACGCGTGACTCGTCATCGGTGCGCTACTGCATCAGCGACGAAGGCAAGGGCTTCGTACCCGGCCCTTATCTCGATTTCGATCCGGCTCGCGCCACCCATCCGCATGGCCGCGGTATCGCGATGGCCCGCCGCCTGAGCTTCGACGCGCTCGAATTCATCGGTGCCGGCAATATCGTCGAGGCGCGCGTCGACCTTACGGCACCGGCAAGCGATTGACCGCGCTTCGCCGCTTCCGCATCGCCATTCCGCTGCGCCCCGCTTGCCAAACGAAAAACGAAGAGACTGCCGCCGTGAGTGCCATTCCGATTGCGATCGAACACGTCCAGGATGCATGCAGTGGTAGCCGCTCGGTACTCATCGTCGACGCCGACGGCATCATTCAGGGCATCGCCTGTGCGGGGCCGCTGCCCCAGCCCGGCGCCGAACTCGGCCACGAGCGCATTACGCGTCGCGTGCCGCCGGAAGTCGGACCGGCGCTGTGCGCGGCGATCGAGAATGCCGTGGCCACCCGCGCCTCCCGTGTCTTCGAGTACACCGTGAACGACAGCGCGTCCGCGCGCTGCTTCGAAATCACCGTGGCGCCGCTCGCCCTCGGCAGCGAGAGCGCGCTCGCCTGCGTCACGCTGGTCGACATCTCGGCCGGGCGCAGCGCGCACGCGACACGCGCTGCCGACCTCGAACAGCTCGCACGTGCACAGCGTATGCAGGACATCGGGCGTCTCACCGGCGGCATTGCCCACGACTTCAACAACGTGCTCGCCAGCGTGCTCGGCTTCGTCCGTCTCGCCGAGCGCGCCCTGTCCGCCGGTCGCGCCGAACGCGTACCCCATTATCTCGGCGAAATCGCGCAGGCCGGTGAGCGCGCGCGCGACATGGTCACGCAGATGCTGACCTTCAGCCGCGGTGGCGTCGTCAGCAGCGAACGTGTCGACGTCTCGGCGGTCGCGCGCGAGACGCTCGCGCTGCTGCGCGGGAGCATCCCGACGAGCATCGAGCTGACCCTGCAGGGCGACGAGGCATCCCGCTTCGTCGATGCCAATGCGACGCAGCTCGAGCAGGTATTGCTCAACCTCGGTGTCAATGCGCACGAGGCACTTGGCGAGCGGGGTCACATCGCGTTGGGCGTGAGTCATCGGGCCGGCCTCACGCTGCGCTGCGACTCGTGTCACCGCGAGACGCGCGGAGACTGGGTCGTAGTGACGGTCAGCGATGATGGGCCCGGCATCTCCGCCGAGGCGCGCCCGCGCATCTTCGACCCTTACTACGGCACGCGCGACCGTAACAGCGGAATGGGCCTCGCAGTCGCGCACGGTATCGTGCACCAGCATGGTGGCCACCTGCGCGTGATGGAAACGCCGGGCGGCGGCGCCAGCTTCGAGGTCCTGCTGCCGGAGTCCTGCGCGGCGAGCGACGCCCCGTCACCAGCCGCTGCCACGGCGGTCGCGCCATCGGCAGGGCCGCACGTTCTGCTGGTCGACGACGACCCGGCCGTCGCCCGCGCGCTCGGCGAGCTGCTGCGGCTCGAAGACTGCATCGTCTCCATCGTCCATGACGGTGATGCGGCGCTGGAAAAACTGCGCGATGCGGCCTATGACTGCGACGTGCTGCTGACCGACCAGAGCCTGCCGGGTCTCGACGGTCTCACGCTCGTGCGGCGGGCCCGCGAAGCCCGCCCGGAGCTGCGCGCCGTGCTCATGAGTGGTTTCGGCACAGCGGCGTTGGAGGCCGGGGCGCGGGAGGCAGGCGTCGATGCGGTGATCGGCAAACCGGCGGATGCCGATGCCTTGCTGGAGCTAATTGGCGGCCTCGGTCGGGCCGCGTGAAAAGCAGGAGATGGATGGCGGGCGCGGGCGTTGCCAGGTGCTGTTCGTGGGCCCGTAAAACCACCGCCGGGAGCGCGTGCGGCGCACCGGCGATGACGCGTCGCGGCTTCAGGCCTGTTTCGGCTTGCCGATGACGATGTGCTTGGTGCCCTTGACGCCACGGCGATTGTTCATTTCCTTCGCCAGGGCCGCGGCGTGGCTGTGGACGTGGTCCTTGGTGCCGGCGCGAAAGCCGGTTATCGGCGCGTAACCACCCTCGATGACGTAGCGGTAGCCGCTCGGGCCGTTCTGGTCGAGCTTGCATTTCTCGAGCTTGGTGACGTGGTAGATGGGACGCTTGTGGTCGGGCTGCGTATCGGTAGCGGCGGTTTCGGTCGCCTTGCGGGCTGCACTACTCATGCTCTCTTCTCCAGATAGTGGCGCGTTTTCAAGTCGATCCGCGCGCACGGGGGCCCGGATGATGACCCTGGCGGGCATCGCTCCAGTATGCGCAACGGACGCAGAACGGGCGGCTTCGAGCCGCATCAGTTCAGGAAGGGATGGCGAAGTCAGGATGCCCGGTGCGGGCATGGTCAGCCAGGTGAGAGACGGGCTATTGATATTCTTCCTGCACCCCTGTAGCGAACTACCCTAACACGTCAAGCCCCTGACGAACAGGGCGCGCGGCCGCGGCAGTTCGCTGACGCGGCCGCGGGACGCGATCCGCACGGCCCCGCACCGCCGCACGGCAGCGGCGTCCGCGGGGTACTCGAACGAAGGAACCTCTGAACAAGCCATGACCCGGCCCCTTGCGCCCGCGCGGTCCGATTTCGGCTTTACGGATCGTCGCCATAGCCCGCCATGCCGTGCGATTCGCGCCTTGAACGCGAACCGCGCGGACACAATCTGCTCGGCCCAGGCTTATTCAGAGGTTCCCCAACTTCTTGCGCTCGACGAAAGCGGTGAGCACGTTGCGCGTGACGCGCGCGATGTCGTTGTCCCCGCTGTTCCAGGGCAGCGCCTGCCCCCAGGCGATCGAGCCGGTCGAGAACACCGCACCGCCGTTGCGGGCAGCGAACAGGGTCACGTCACCGCGGACCTGGAAGTCCTGCGTGCCACCGAGACCGGGGAAGTTGAACATCACTTCCTCGCCGACGTGGGGATAGTTGTCGGAATGTCCCTCGGAGGCCGCGAGCAGGAAGGTATCCGGCGGCGTACCCCAGGCGAGATCGTAGCGATCGAGTTCGAGACCGGCGGCGCCGCCGAGCGCAAGGCCGTTTTCGCCGAACACCTCACCCACGCCGTCCAGCACCCAGGCAACCCGCGGATCGTGACTGTCCGGCAGGCGGCGATAGGGCTTGCACTCGTCCATGCCCTCGCTGGTGAAGCCCACGCCCATCGATTTCTGCGGCGGACGGCCGCGGTCGCGCCATAGGCCACTGCGGTTGCCATCGGTCGCCATGTAGTGCTCGCCAGGTGCCGCCTGCCACGCGCGCGAGCCGGCATTGAGCTTGCGAACTTCCATGCACCACGGTTCTTCCGGGCGGAATCCGACCACCCAGTAATAGCCGTTGGCGCCGAGGTACATCACGCGCCCGCCGCCCTCGATGTAGGCATCGGTCGCGTCCATCATGCGCTCGGAGTAGTACTCCGAGTGGGTGCCGTTGATGACCACGCTGTAGGGCTCGATCAAGGCGAGCCCTTCGCGGTCGAGGTCGGTGTCGGTGATGACGTCGTAGTCGAACTCCGAGTGTTCCAGCCACCAGATGATCGACAGGTCGGCCGGGAACTGCCACGGGACGCCGGTCGCGGCCATGCGATGACGGGGGCGCAGATTGAAGATTGGCCGGCGCGATGACGAGTAGCACACGCCTTCACCGTCCGCGTAGTGGTCGTAGGTCGAACTGCCGAACTCCGGGTGCTGGCCGAGAAGGTAGTCGGAGTCGGCCAGCATCAGCGTGTGGCCGGTGACGACCTCGACCATCGGCCCATCGAGTACGAAGCGCTCGTTGGCATAGGCGAGGTAGCTCGCCGTCGGCATCAGCATCGCGACCTTGGCCGTGGCCTGCAACGGGCGTACGAAGAACGTGACGTGATCCTCGAGCCCGTTGCCGCGCAGCCGCAACGCGTAGACACCGCTGCGCAAGTCCTCCGGGACGCGCCATTCGAGGTTCGGCTGCCAGGCGCAGTCGGTGATGGCGTCGGCATGGAAATACACGCCGCCGTACTGGCACGGGTCGAGGCGGAAGCAGTCGTCGCGCCCGCGCCAGTTGTAGCCGGTCATGGCGCGGATCGGGCGATTGCGGCCATGGCCGTGCAGCGCATGCGGCCCGACGTCGTAGACGACGTCGCCGATTCCGTCGTCACGGTAACCGGCGGTCGTGTCCCAGAAGGCGATGACGGCGTGCTCGCCGGGCCGCTCACCGGACGCGAAGCCTGCCAGCGCCTCCTCGTCGAGTGCACCGGCGACGAGGCCGGGGCGATCGATCTTGCCGTTGAAACACTGACCGATCCGGCCGCCATCCGGCGCCGCGCTGTCGTAGCGTCCCGCAACCAGGAACCCGCTCTCCGACACGCCGGGCGCGGCGACGACGGGAAACGACGCAGCGGCGTCGTAGCGGCGCTCCACCAGCGGTGCGAGGCGGCTGTTCCAGGCGTTGACGACGGCACGCTGGTAGAGCCGCACGCGGCCGCTCGCGGCATCGAAGGCCGCGGCGACGAAGTACCACACGCGATCGGTCAACGGCAGGTCGAGCGCGACTTCCGCCGCCACCTTGCCATCGCCGCTGAGAAAAGCGAGGCAGCCGTCGGCGTTGATCGTCAGGGCGTAGCCCGTGCGGGCAGCGGCATCGTATCGCGAGAGCAGCGCCTGCGGTCCCGCCGCGCTCCGTGTCGGCCAGATCCAGGCGTGCAGGGTGAAGCTGCCAGCGGGGGCGAGCCGGCCTTGCGGGTCGTCGATCTCGAGAAAGCTGCCGACCTGCGTCGGCTGATGTTCGAGCGCGACTTCGCCGACGATGTCGGTCGCGACTTCCTGTTCGACGAAGCCCGGCCCTTGTGGATGCTCGTCGCCGTGCACGAGACGCACGATCGCGGCCTCGGCGGTGTTCGCACCTTCGGCGCTGAGCATGAAACGGATCGTCTCGCCGGGCTTCACGCTCAACGGATCGGCGTAGCCGGTGATGTAGGGCATGGGCATGGTTCAGTCCTCGTCCGCACGCATCAGGTCGGCCAGGTGCATCGTGAACACGGCGTGCATGGCCTCGTTCTCATCGGTGTAGACCACGTCATCGACGGGCTCGGGCTCGGCGCCCGGCCTGACCGGCAGGCGGATGACGAGGTATTCGCGACACGGCACGCGTGCATAGAGGCCGTAGCGCGGCGGCCGCCGGAAGTAATTCAGCACACGCTCGAGGGCGTCGCTGTGGCGGCCCAGCGGCTGACGCCGATGCTCGTCGATCAGGTCCTCGTCGATCAGCGCGCGTAGCTCGCGGCGCAGGTTCTTGTCGAAACGCGCGGCGACCAGCGCCTGGCGATCGGCCGGCAGCGTGGCATCGGACATGGCAGGCTCCCCCGGTTTTGGCGATGCTTCGATGCATCGCAGTATAGGCGGCGTCGTGACCGTTGTACTCACATGCCGGGCAGCAGGCTGTCGAGATGCCGCGTGGCCTGCTCGCAGGCGGGCACCGTGCGCGGCAGTGCGAGACGCGTGCGCAGCCCGACACTGCGCTGTTCGAAACGCGCGCTGACCGTGGCATTGAGCGGCTGGCAGGCGCGCACCATGGTGCGTTCGGCGCGCTGCAGCTCGGTGTCCTCGGCCGCCGGATCGCCGTACAGCACGGTGGCGACGATCAAGTCGTCGACGACGCGGTTGTGATAGCGGAACACGCGCTCGACATAGGCCGCGAACTCGTCGCGCGAGCGACGTTCGACGCGCCCGTCCGGGTAATGCAGCGCGACGCTGGTACAGCCCGGCAGCGCCGCCAGCATGACCGCACCCAGGGCGGCCCGGCGGCCGGCCGCCTGCAGCATGCCTGCGGCGCGCGACACCTGCCGGCAGCGGCGCACTCAGGCGTTACCGGCGACGATGGCGGTGGCCGCCTCGATCTGCGCGGCGAGGCTGTCGGCGACGGCGATCTGACCCCGCGCACGCGCCAGGTTGTGCGCACCGCGCGACGCATAACGCGACGGGTCCCAGGCGAAGTAGCGCTCCTCGAGCGCATCGGCGAGGAAGCGTGCGCCGAGTTCGAGACAGATCTGGCGTGTCGCTGGCACGATGGCGGCGCGCTCCGCGCCGGTGAGCATCGCCCCGGCGCCTTCCAGGTAGCCGCTGATGGCGGCGGCGAAGATCGCGAGGTCGAAACGCGCCCCGGTGGCGTCCTCGGCCTGCGGGTTGCACCACGAGCGCATCGCGTCACCGAGTTCGAAAGCGAGCGGCATGCGCGCCAGCGTATCCAGGTCGATCAGGCACAGCGCGTCGCTGCCCGCGGCATCGAAGATGACGTTGGAGATCTTGGGATCGCCGTGCACCAGGCGCTGCGGTTGCAGCGCGAAGGCCGGCACCTCGGCGAGCCGCTCGCGCAGCGCGGCGGCCTGCGCCGCGACCGCGTGCGCGAGCGGATGTGTAGCCGCGGCCTCGAGCGCGGCGTCGAGATGGGCGAGATGGCGCGGCAGGTCGTGCACCGCAGGCCGTTCGACGACGAGCGGCTCGTCGAAATCGGCCAGCGCGACATGGAAGCGCCCCAGCAGGCGGCCGGCCGCGGCCGCCTCGGGCAACCCGGGCAGGGCATCGTAGCTGCGTCCGGCGACATGGCTGAGAACGCGCCACACGGCGCCGTCGACGACGACCGAGAGCGCGCCGTCCCGGGTTCGCACGAGTCGCGGTGTGAACACGCCGCGACCCGCGAGATGGGCCGTCACGCGCTCGAGGTTGAGGTTGACGCTGTCGCCGAACACCGGGTGCAGGCGCTGCAGCACGTAATGCGTGCCGTCGCTCGCGGTGACACGGACGGTGAGATTGATCAGGCCCTGGGCGATCCGACTGAGCCGCCGGGGTGTGAACGCGTAGCGGTTCAGCACCGACCGTGCCGTCGCGAGCCAGTCCGCGTCGGCGCTCATCGCGGGACGTCGCGGTTTGCCTTCATGTCGCGATTATAGTTTTCTCCGCGGCGGGCCGCGCGACGCGCCAGCTCGGCGTCGCGCCGTGCCAGGGTTTCGCGTAAGCGCCGGTGCTGGGCTGCGATCGCGTTGGGATGCCGGAATGATTGTCCCGCATCGTTCGCGTGCGACCCCGGCGGCGGCACGTTGCTGATGTGCCGGTGCCCCGCGCTGTCGATCCAGGTATGGAACTCGGCCTGCACCGGAGCGCCGAGCGCGCACAGCACCACCACCCGCATCACCCACGACACGGCGCGCGCGCATCCGATCATGCGGGTCGCTGCGTATGGGTGTCGTCGTTGCCACCACGCTGTCCCTCGAGGCGCGCCAGGCGGGCCAGCGCCGCATCCCGCTCGCGCGCCACGCGCGCGGTTTCGGCCAGGGCCTCGAACGCCGAGCGCTCGGCGCGCGTGGCGCGGTCGAGCGCGGCGCTGCGCTGCGCGCTCAGACGCATTTCGCGACGCGAAGGACCGAACAGGCCGCGCCACCAACGCGCACCGCCATGGTCCGCATCGGGCATCCCGGCCTCGCGTGCGAGCCTGGCCTCGGCCGCGCTGCGCAAGGCCTCGAGAATCTCCTGCTCGGCGCTGTCGGCAGGTGCGTCGGCGAGCGCGCGCCGAACCACCCGCGCGAGCGCAGCGGCCTCGTGATGGCCGGCCTCGCCGGCGATGAACTCAATCTCCATCGGGCTACCTCCCGGCTGCCTGCGTGGCAACAGCGAGCCTCGCGCAGCCGTGTGCGCTTTGCAATCCCAGGCTGCCTAGCAGCCTGTCGGAATCAGGAACAATCTACTGTGCTGGCGTGGCCCGCGGTCAGAGCCGCGCGAGCGTGAAACCACCGGCGGCGAGCTCGCCCTCGCTGGTCGCGGTCGCGATGATGCCACGCCGCCCCGAGTCGGCAACGAGGTAGCGCTGCGCGACGGCGCGCAAGGCCGCGTGATCGACCGCCAGCACGCGCTCGCGGAAACGCCCGCGCGTGGCATCGTCACGACCGCCCAGGTGGGCCATGAACGCGCGCTCGGCTTCTCCGGCCGGCGAGCGCGGCTGATCGAGCGCGCGGATGGTGCCGAGCACGGCCTCTTCGAGACGCTCCGGCGAGGCGTCATGCTCGAACCAGGCCAGCGCACCATCGAAGTCGGCGAACGTACCGGCGACGCGCGGGTCGCGGTAGGAGAAGAAGCGGAAGGTCTGACTGTCGGCATCGTAAGCCGCGCCGGAGCCGTAGGCGCCGCCCTTCTCGCGGATCTCGCGATGCAGGTAGCCGTCCTGCAGGTAACGTCCGAGTACCGCGAGCACCGGTGCGTCGGCGTGACTCTCGTGCACCGCGCGGTAGGCCTTGGCGCAGAAATTGACCTGCGAGTTCGCCAGCCAGCCGTCGACATGACCCGGCTCCGGCAGGTCGAGGCTGAACGGTTCGGCGGCCACGGCGTCCGTCGGGGCGAACGCCGCCGCGTCCGTCGCGAGGCCGGCGAGGGTCGCCGCGTCACCGATCAGGGCCAGCTCGCGCGGCATCGCGAGCAGCTTCGCGCGAATGCCCTCGAAGGCCGTGAACAGCGCCTCGATGGCACGCGCCTCGTGCGTCGCCGATTGCAGCGCGCGGATCGCGGGTGGGCCGTCCCACAACGCATCGAGCGCCGCCCCCGGGGTGAGCGTCGCGGCGGCGGTGAGTACGGCGAGCTGGTGACCGCGCTCGGTGATCGACTGCTCGGCCTCCGCACACGATTGCTGCAGCAGTTCGGCGAGCCTTGCCGATTCGTCGAAGCGAGCGCCCGCGATCATCTCGGCAAGCGTGCCGAGTACCGTTTCGCGCTTGCGCGCGAGGCCCTTGCCACCGAGCAGCAGCCAGGCACTGAGCGAGCCGTCGTCGGCCGCGCCCGGGCGCACCACGGCCCAGGCCTGGAAACTGCCTGCGCGCGCGCGACGCTCCTGCACCACCAGGTAGTCGTCGGTCCCGCTGCCGAGTTCGGTGAGGTATTCGCAGAACAGTGGCAGCGCGGCGAGTTCGGCGGCATTCAGCGCGGGCAGCCGGTACGCCACGCGGGCGCGGAACACGCCGTTCGTCGCACACTCGTAAGCAGCCACCGGTACCGCGCCCCCGGCGCGCCGGGCGGGCACGAGCAGCGGCGTGGCCGGCGGTACGTCGGCCAGCGTCACGCGCGGCAACACTTCCGGATCGTCCTCGCGGGCCTGCCGCGCGGCCAGCGCCTCGCTCGACGTCGCGAGCGCTTCCAGCGCCGCGGCGTCCATCGTCTCGCGCAGCCGCACCAGGCGCTCGTGCTCGAGCGCCTGGTCGCGCGCGGCACGCCCGGCCTCGGGATACATCACCACGCGTACCCGGTGCGGATTGTCGACGAGCATGCGGCGCGCCAGTCGCGGCACGTAGTCGGCATCATCGAGCGCGCGGCGCAGACGTTCGAGCACCGGGGCGAGGTCGAGCAAGGCACGCGCGTCGCGTCGTCGCATCGCCGCTGGCAGCACGCGTCCCATCAGCTGCAGGCCGAAGGGATAGCCGTCACCCCCGACATCGCGCTGTGCCATCTCGAGGCGGTCCAGCGCGGCCTCGAACACCGCGCGTTCGACCCCGCCGCGCGCGATCCGGTCGAGCACCTCGAGCATGCCCCGCTCGAGAGCCTCGGCGTGCTCGCGCTCGCTCCCCTCGATGCCGCAGATGAATACCAGCTGGGCGGCCGAGTCGTCGACACCGCACAGTTCGGACGGCGCGTCCGCCAGCGGCGTCGTCTCGAAATAATGCCGCAGGGGTGACGCACCGTGCTCGAGCAGCAGCCCCGACAACAGGTGGGCCTCGATGAGGTTCTCCACGTTGGCCGTCTCGCCGTACGCCCAGGCCCACACGATGTGCGTGTTGCGCGGCTCGTCCGGGTCGGCATCGAAACCCTGCTCGCTCACGCGCGGCGCGGCGAACGGCGCCTGGCCCTCGCTGACCAGGGGGGCCCGGCGCTGCGTGAAACGTGCCAGGGCGAGCGCTTCGATACGTGCCTGGTGGTCGGCAACGGGAAAGCTGCCGTAGGTCAGGAACACCGCGTTGGACGGGTGATAGTGACGGCCGTGGAAATCGCGCAGCGCCGCGTAGCTGAGATCGGGAATGGCGAGCGGTTCGCCACCGCTGTTGTGACGGTAGATGGTGTCGGGGAACAGCGCCGTATGCACGTGCTGCCAGAGCTGCGCGACGGGCGAACTCATCGCGCCCTTCATCTCGTTGTAGACCACGCCGTGGTACTCGAGCTTGTCCACGTCCTCGGCGAGTTCGAGTCGCCAACCCTCCTGGGCGAAATCGAGCGGATCGAGCAAGGGGAAGAACACCGCGTCGAGGTACACGCCGAGCAGGTTGTCGAAATCCTTGCGATTCTGCGTGGCGAACGGGTACGCCGTGGTGTCGGTGCTGGTGAACGCATTCATGTAGGTGTTCAGCGATCGCCTGAGCATCATGAAGAACGGATCGCGCACCGGGTAGCGTTCGCTGCCGCACAACGTGGTGTGCTCGAGGATGTGCGCGACGCCGCTCGAATCCTGCGGCAGGGTCGGAAACGCCACCATGAACGCATTGTTCGGATCGTCACATCCGAGGTGATAGTGACGGGCGCCGGTTGGCGCATGCAGGTACTCGGCGAACTCGATGCCGAGCGAGTCGATGGTGGCGTGGGCGACGGGTTCGAATGCGCTGCTGCTCATGCGGTTGTTACTGCTCCGGTTTCGATTCGGGACGCGGGTTGCTTGCGACGCGCGGGCCATTGCCGCGGGCGGACCGGGCGCCGGCTCGGCCTGGTGGCCGGCCTGTCAACGGTTGCCAGCCGGCGGCACGCGGGCTCACAGTCGGCCGAGCGCGTGCTCGAGCTCGTCGAGCGCGGCGATTTCCGCGTGCGCCGGCGCATACTCGGCCGGCCAGAACGAACTGCCGCGGTTGATCCACACCGTGCGCAGGCCTACGCGCCGCGCGCCCTCGACATCGTACAGCGGCTGATCGCCGACGTGCACCGCCTCGGCGGGATCGGCCCCGGCATGCGCCAGCGCGGCATGAAACATCGCCGGGTCCGGCTTGCGCGCCCCGACCTCGGCGGGCGACACACAAGCGCGGAAATGCCCTTCGAGGCCGCTCACGCGCAGGTCGGCATTGCCGTTGGTCAGCGCGACCAGGGCATAACTGCGGGCCAGCTTCTCGAGGGCCGGCAGCACGTCGTCGTAGAGCGTGACCTGGCTGCGGATGGTGACGAAATGGGCGATGCAATCCTCGGCGAGCGTCGGCGGATAGTCACATTCGACGAGACGCTCGGCGAGGGCCTCGATGCGCAGGCGGGTGAAATCGTGGGCGATGTCGGGCCGTCGTTCGGCAAGGTCGCGCCGCAGGTTGCGCAGTTCCTCGTTCGGGTAGCGCGCGGCGACGCGCGGCGCGTGCGCCTCGATCCAGGCGTACTGGGCCGCCTCGGCGCGCATCAAGGCTGGCGCCGCGTCCCACAGGGTGTCGTCGAGGTCGAACAGAATGGCCTTGATCAAGAACCGGCTCCGGCAGCTCGGGGTTGGTGATGCAATGAGAGACCGGACGGCGCGAGCTCCCGCCACGCCGCCTCGCCCGTGCGGTTGCCGCGTGCCCGACAGCGCGCGCGGCCGACGATATAATCACGTGGTGCGCTCGCGCGCATGTCCATCATACTACGCCGCACCCGCCCTTCCGGTTCGGTGCCGGCCGCCGCGGAGGGCGCCCATGCCATCTTTCGACGCCGTTTCGGAAGTCGACAAACACGAGCTCACCAATGCCTATGACCAGGCCGTGCGCGAGCTCGGCACGCGCTTCGACTTCAAGGGCACCAAGGCGCGCTTCGAGCGCACTGACAATGTCATCACCCTGGTTGCCGAATCCGAGTTCCAGCTCAGGCAGATGCTCGAGATTCTGCAGGGCAAGTGCGCCAAGCGCGGCATCGACATCGACTGCATGGAAGCCGGCGAGGTCAGCAGCAACGTCGCCGAGAGCCGTCAACCGATCACGGTACGCGAGGGTATCGACAAGGATCTCGCCCGGCGCATCGTCAAGCTGGTCAAGGACAGCAAGCTCAAGGTGCAGGCGCAGATCCAGCAGGACCAGGTGCGCGTGACAGGCAAGAGCCGCGATGACCTGCAGCAGGCCATCGCCATGCTCAAGCAGGCCGACCTGGGCTACCCGCTGCAGTTCACCAACTTCCGCGATTGAGCGCGGCCGCGCCCGCCCGTCGCACCGCCATGAACGGCCAGGAAGAGGTCTCCATCGCGTGCCCCTACTGCGGGGAGCCGATCAGCGTGCTGGTCGACACCAGCATCGAAGCGCAACGCTACGTCGAGGACTGCGAGGTCTGCTGCCAGCCAATGATGCTCGACTGCACTGTCGACGCCGACGGGCGCGCCTGCGTCGACGCCCGGCGCGGCGACGACTGAACGGCCCGTGGACACCGAGCTGCTGTGGCTGGCCGCGGGCGGGCTGCTGCTCGCCGCCTGGTGGTACTCGGCCCAGGCGCGCGAACGGGTCGACGCCATTGCACGGCGCGTCTGTGACGAACTCGGCTGTCAACGCCTGGACGAGACCGTCGTCCTCGCGCGCATGCGGCTCGTGCGCAACGGTGGCGCGCTCGCCCTGCAGCGCGTCTATCGCTTCGAGTTCAGCACCAACGGCGGCAATCGCTGCACGGGCGAGGTCGGGCTGCTCAACATGCGTCCGCTGTGGGCCCACCTGCGACATCCCGACGGTCCGCTGCACGTCGACCTCGACCGAATGCGCCGCTGAGGCGCCGGGCACGGCCGGCCGCACCTGGACGCTCTGGGCGAGGGAGCGGGCATCCCCGGGGACAAGGTGCGTGTCGTCAGAGCAGCACAGCTGATGCGCGACAAATGAGCATCCCAGGACGACGTGCCACGCAGCCAGCGGGCAGCGCGAGCAGGTGTTCGGAGCTTCACTCAGGAAGCTCTGAACAAGTCTGGGCCGTTCAAATGTAGTCCGCGCTGTTCGAGTTCAAGGCGCGAAGCGCACGTCATAGCCGGCTATGGCGAAGATTCGTGACGCCGAAATCGGACGGCGTAGGCGCAAGGTACCGGGTCATGACTTGCTCCGAGGATCCTTCAGTCTTCGTCCGGCTCGCGTAGCCGCGCGGCGAGTTCGTCGATCAACGCCTGGTTGTGCGCCTTGGCCGCTTCGCGCGCTGCCGCGGCGCGATGCTTGATCCTCTCGAGGTGCGCTTTCTGATTGGCCAGGATGTTCTGCTGCACGTCGCTCGACTCGAGCTCCGTCTGCTCGCGCAGCCACTCGTCGAGTTCGTCCTTGAGGGAGCTGCGCACCTGGTCCTCGTGCACGCGGTGCGCGGCCAGGTCGCCCGCCGAGGCCACCGCGGCCGCCTGGGCGTCGGCCCGCGCGCGCTCGGTATCGGCGAGATGTCGCGCGGCTTCGTCGGCGCGCGCCTCCAGCGCTTGGAGGTCACGCGCCAGGTCATCGTCCGACGGCGCTCCGTTGCGGCGCAGCTCCGCGATCTCGACGCGCACACGCTCCTGCTCGTCCAGCGCCGCGGCCTTCTCGCGCTCGGCCAGCTCCAGCGCGAGCCGCAGGCGCCGCGCCTCGGCTTCCAGCCGCGCGCGCTCGAGCTGCATCTCCGACTCTTCCTGCATGCGCCGGCGCGCGTGGGCCGCTTTGACGTCGGCGACGATCTGCTGCGCTTCCTCGGCGGCTGCCTTGCGCGCGGCCTCGGCCGCGTCCAGCTCCTGGCGGGCGCGGCCCAGCTCGGCGGCATTGCGCGCCAGTTCCTGCTCTAGCTGCGCGCGCTCGGACTGCACCTTGTGCTTGAGCTCTTCGCGCAGGCGTCGCTCGAGTTCGAGCTGCTGGCGCTCGCGCATCGCTGCCTCGGCGGCGCTCGCCTTTTTCACCTCTTCGAGGCGCTGCTGGTAGTCGCGCGCTTCGGCGAGGCGTGCACTCGCTTCCTCGGACTGGCGGCGCACGCGCGCCTGCTCCTCGAGCAGGCGCGCTTCGGCCTGCTGCTTCTGCGCCTGCAGGCGCTTCAGCTCCTCGGCCTGCCAGGCATAGCTTTCCTTGATCTTGCGCTCTTCCTCTTCGAGGCGGCGCTGCATTTCGGCACGGACCTGTTCGACCCGGCGTGATTGCGCCTCGCGTTCGCGCTGCACCTCGGCCTCCGCGGCAGCACGCGCCTGCTCGATCTCGGCCTTGAGGCGTCGCGCCTCGGCCAATTCGGCACGCGCCTGCGCGGCCTCGGCTTCGAGGCGCTCGCGCTCGGCCTGGAGCTTCTGCGCGGCCTCCTGCTCACGGCGCGTCTCGGCCGCGGCCGTGGCCCGGGCATGCGCGGCCTGTGCCTGCTCGGCCTCCAGTTTCAGCCGCCGCGCTTCGGCAAGCTCCGCACGCGCCTCGGCCGCCTCGGCTTCGAGACGCCGGCGCTCGGCCTCGAGCTGCTCGCGGGCCGCGCGCCCGGCGCGTTCACGCTCTGCCTCAAGCCGGGCCTCGGCGTCTGCTCGCGCGCGCTCGCGCTCGGCGTCGAGACGCGCCTCGACCTCGACCCGGGCGCGCTCGCGTTCGGCCTCGAGGCGCTCGCGAGCCTCGCGCTCCGCGGCGGCGCGTGCCTGCTCGAGGGCCTCCCGGGCCCGCGCGCGTTCAGCCGCGATCCGCTTGGCCGCCTCGCGCTGTATCTGCGTGCGTGCCTTGGCCGCCGCCTCGCGCAAAGCCAGCTCGTGCGCCTTGTCCGCCTCGGCGTCGGCCGCCGCCGGGACCAACGGTGCGCGCGGCCGGGCGGCCGAGGCCGCGTCGTCGACCGACAGCGTGGCCATGGCCGATTCGACGCTGAGCGCGGCCGCTTTGACCGCGGGCTCGACATCGTCGTCGCGATCGCTGCGGTGGGACGAGGGAATCGGCGCCGGCCCGCGCGCCACCGGCTCCTGCTGGTCGTCATCGTGCAGGCTGAGATCGAGTTCGTCGGCACCGGCATCGGCGTGCGCGGCGAGCCCGCCGGCCAGATAGTGCACCTCGAAACCGCGTTCGGCGAGCAGGAAAGCCGCGACCGCGCTGCGCGTGCCATCGTCGCAGTACACCAGGTAGGTCCTGGCGGTGTCGAGGCGGCCGGAATGCATGCGCAACGTGCTCAAGGGGTGATTGACGCTACCCGTAATGGCCTGCTTCGCGTGTTCCTCGGGAAAGCGGACGTCCAGCCACTGCGCTTCGCGGGTCACCACGAGGTCCCGCCCCTGCGCCAGGGTCACGGCGTTCAGCAAGGGAGCGCGGATCAGGTCGACGAAATCCTGCTTGGCCAGGCGCACGATCTGGCCCGCGGTCAGCATGCGCACGGAGGCGTTGCGGATACCGTCACCAACCAGCGCTTCCTCGCCGAAGGCATCACCGGGACCGATCAGCGCAAGGCGGTAGCTCGGTGCCCCCGGGCCTGCGGCGCGCGTGACCTCGGCCCGGCCGTTGACGATGATGTAGTAGTACTCACCCGCTTCGCCCTGCCGGACGACGTCCTCCTCGGCCGACACCTCGATGCTTTCGAGCAGGCTGAAGATGCGATGTATGTTCGACGCCGGCAACTGCGCGAATAGCTTGGAGCGCAGCATGCGCGTCATCCAGTCGTCCTGTTCGGCGCTATCGATCTCGTCGACCTGGAACGCGGCACCCTCGGCGGCGCCCAGCTCGCGTGCCACGCACTCGGCCAGCAGCTCGCGCGGCAGCCGCAGTACCGTCACCTTCGACAGCGCGCGCGCCGACATCTGCCGCGGCTGCAACTGCGCGAGCGGGCTGTTCGCTTCCGCGGTGCCGCCGCTGATGCGGCGCAGGACCTGGTCACCGCTGCCGAGCTCCAGCGTGCCCTCGAGCAGGTAGATGGTATGTCCGTCCGTATCGCCCTCGCGGAAGACGATTCCGCCACGCTCGTAATGCACGAACTCCGCGACCTCGTGCAAGCGAGCCTGGCTCGCCGCCGAGAGCTGACACAGCGGCGTCAGGCTGTCGGGGAGGCCTTCGAGTTCGGATTTGAGGGCGGACATGGATCCTCGCGCGTGGGGGCAGACCGGAGCACCCGGTCATCGTGCCGCCAGGGTTGCCGATGAGTGCGTTGTCGGCCGTACCCTGTCCAGACTATAAGCCCTGCCTGAACGATTCATGAACCGGCCGCGGCAAGTGTGAAAGCCGTCACGCAAGCTCGTCGCCGGAGAAGCACTGAATGTGACCCGTGTCACCCTGGCGGGACCCACCCGCCCCGCATCGGGTCGTGTTGCGGCACGCCGATCCGACGCGCCGCAACACGACGATTCGGCGTAGAATGCTGGCTTCCGGAAAGGCAGCGGAGTTCTGGCCAGGGTGTCGGACGAAGACGTCAAATCGATCCAGAGACGCATCATCGAGTTGCAGAGCGAGCATCGCGAGCTCGACGAGGTGGTCGCAAACCTGACGCTGGGCGGCGCAGTCGACCAGCTGATGGTGACACGCATGAAGAAGCGCAAGCTGCTGCTCAAGGATCAGATCACGCGCCTGAAGAGCCGGCTCATCCCGGATCTCGACGCCTGAGGGCGGGCTCGCACCGCGTCCCGCACGGCTCATGCCCGCTGACCCCACTGTGCTTGAATCACGCGCCGGCTTCCTGGTGCCCCTGAACAAACTGCCGGGCGAACGCCAGCGGCGCCTGCTCGCGCAGGCGGAGTTGCTCGAACTGCGCAAGAAACAGCAGCTCTTCGCGCAGGGCGCGAGGGACGACTACACCTATTACGTGCTCGAAGGCACCATCGAAATGCATGCCGACGGCTCGCTGATCAAGCGTGTGACCGGCGGCGAGGGCGCTTCGTTCCAACCGCTCGCCCAGCTCCAGCCGCGCCAGATGTCAGCCGTCGCGATCGGGCCGGCGCTGGTCCTCAGGCTGCGACGCAGCCTGCTCGAGCAGCTGCTCAGCACCGACAGTCCCGCGCCCCCGGCGAACACCGCCGGCCCGGCCGATATCGAAGTGGTGGAGGTCGACGGCGGTGACGACTGGCTGGTCACGCTGCTGCAATCCGACCTCTTCACGCGCGTCCCGCCCTCGAACGTGCAGACCCTGCTCGACACGCTCGAATCGGTCGATGCGCACGCCGGGCAGGACATCGTCCGCCAGGGCGAACCGGGCGACTTCTACTACGTCATCCAGGCGGGACGCTGCGAAGTCGTGCGAGCCGGCGCGCGCGGACGTCCCATCAGGCTTGCCGAACTCGGCCCCGGTGACACCTTCGGCGAGGAAGCGCTGGTCTCCGACGCCACGCGCAACGCCACCGTGCGCATGCTCAGTGACGGCGCGCTCGCACGTCTGACCAAGGAGGACTTCGCGCGCCTGATCAAAGCGCCGCTGCTCGACGCCGTCGATCTGGCCGAGGCCGAACGCCGCGTCGCCGCCGGTGCTTGCTGGCTCGACGTGCGCTTCGAGGACGAGCACGCCTACAACGGCCTGCCCGGCAGTCTCAATATCCCGCTCGGCATGCTGCGCATGCGCATGCCCGAACTCGACCCGGGCGTGTCCTACGTCGCCTACTGCGATACCGGGGGGCGCAGCTCTTCGGCCGCGTTCCTGCTTGCCGGCCACGGTTTCGACGCCTGCTACGTGGTCGACGGCGCAGTCGCCGAACGGGGCACGCAGCCGCAGCCCGAAACCGGGCCCCGGCCCCTGGCGCAGCCGCCCACGGCTACCGCGGCCGATGCACCGCACGACGCGCCGCCTGACGCGCCGCCCGGGCCCACGGGAAGCGGTGCCGACGAGACCATCGCGGCGGCGCGCCGCATGATGGCCGAGGCGGCGAGCATGAAGGCCGACGCCGAACGCGTGGTCCACGAAAAGCTCGACGCCGAGCGCGAGCGCCTCGCCGCCGAGGCGGCGCGGCTCCACGACCAGCTTGCCGAGACGGCGCGCCTGCGCGAGGCGCTGGACGCCGAACGCGACGCGGTCGATGCCGAACGTGAGGCGGTCAGCGCCGATGCCGCGCGCATCGAGGCCGCCGCGGAACAGCGTCTGCGCGAGACGGAAGCGCGCGCGCAAGCCAGCATGGAAGCGGAACGTCGCCGCCTCGAAACGCTCTACCAGGACCAGACCGAACGTCTCGAAGCGAGCCGCGCGGACCGCGAAGCGGCACTGCGCGAACAGTTGCGCGAGGAACTCGCGCGCGAGCGGCGCAAGTTCGAACAGGCCTTCCTGCGCGCCACGGAGGAGCTCGAACAGGCACGCGTCGAACGCGAAGCGGCACGCAGCGCGGAACGATCCGCGCGCGCCGAGGCTGCCGCGCTGCACGCGCAGTTCGAAGCCGAGCAGCAGCGTCTCAAACAGGCCTACCAGACCGCGCTGGAACAGGAGCGCGCCCGGCTGCAGGCCGAGGCGTTGCGTCTCGAAGCGCAGCGCGCCGAGGCCGTGCGGGCGCGCGAAGCCGCCGAGACCGCGCGTGCTGCAGCGGAGAACGCGCTGGCCGCGGCGCGTGCCGCGGCCAGCGCCACCAACCGTGCCGGTGAGCGGCGCGGCCTCGACGAGGTCGAGCAGCGCGCGAGCGCCGCACAGCGCGACCTGCTGCAGGCCCGCGCCGCGGAGTCGGCGGCCGCGGCAGCGGCGCACGACAACCGGCAGGAGCTCGAGCGGACCTACGGCACCGCGGGAGACATCGACCTGCTCCTGCAGCGCGAGCTGGCCGACTGGGTCGAAGCGCAGGATCGCGTCCAGGAGTCGACCCAGCAACGCGAAGCGCTGGCTCGCCAGAAGGACATGATCGCGCGCATCCGGGCACGGGCGGACGCCGCCCGCGAGGAGAATGCGTCCAACACGCGCAGCCTCCTCGATGACATCGAGGCCCAGCTGCGCGGCCGCTGAGACGGCGCGCGGCGACCTGCCCGGGCGACACTCAACAAGTCCGCTAGCACATGCCCAAGGCGAGGCGCGCGGCGTCCGAGCAGCGCGGCGGCCTATGAGCGATGAATGAGCATCGCAGGGCGGCGCAGCCACTTGTTCGGCTTCCCCGGAAGCGCTGAGCAAGCCGTGGCCCGGCATCTTGCGCCCACGCCGTCCGATTTCGGCGTTGCGAAGCTTCGCCATCGCCGGCCATGACGTGCGTTTCGCGCCTTGCGCTCGAACAGCGCGGGCACAAACTGCCCGGACCAGACTTATTCAGAGGTTCCCCGGGGCGCGCCGTCGAGCGTGGCGATCTTCGCGCGCAACACCGCGAGGCGCTCTTCCGCACGCGCCTGCGCCGCGGCGTCGAGACGCGCCGCGACGAGTTCCGCGTTGAGACGCGCGACATCCAGGCCGCCCGCGCCGGCGAGCCGGAACCACGCCCATGCCTCTGGCAGATCGTAGGCCGCTCCATCGCCGTTCTGATACGCCGCGCCGACCGCGTTCTGCGCCGCCGCCAGGCCGCCGTAGGCGGCCTGCAGCCACCAGTCGAGCGCGACCTCGCGATCGGGCACCACGCCGAGCCCGCGCCGGTGCACGATACCGAGGTTGAACGCGGCCTCGGCGCTGCCTTGAGCGGCGCCCTGCTGCCACCACTCGCGCGCCGCGACGAAATCACGCGGGCCACCGACCCCGCGATAGTGCATCAGGCCGAGCTGATGGGCGGCGCGCCCGTCGCCCTGCTGCGCGGCGCGCTCGAGCCAGCCCCGCGCCGCGGCCACCTCACCGGCGTCGGCCAATGTCAGGGCAAGGTTGACCTGCGCCTTGACGTGCCCGGACGTCGCCGCACGCGCGTAGTAGTCGCGCGCGCGGTCGGCATCGGCAATCACGCCCCATCCCTTGGCGTAGGCGAGACCGAGATAGAACTGCGCGTCGGCATCGCCGTCGGCGGCGGGCCCGCGCAGGCCCGCCACGGCACCACCGTGATCGCCCGCGCGAAAGGCCGCAATGGCCGCCGCTGTCTCGTCGTGCGGCCCTGCGCGGGCATCCACACGCAGTGCGCCCCACAGCGCCAACAGCAGCGCCGCGGCGCCGACGCCCCTCCCGGAACGCGTTTGAGTCAAGCGAGCGGCCATGTTTTACAATGCCCCTTGGCCCTTCTGAATCGTGGACCCCATGTCGAACCAACGCTTCACCGGTACGGATACGTACATCGTAACTGAAGATCTGATGATGGCGGTCAACGCTGCCGTCACCCTCCAGCGCCCGCTGCTGGTCAAGGGCGAACCCGGCACCGGCAAGACGATGCTGGCCGAGGAGGTCGCGCGCTCGCTCGACCGTCCGCTCATCCAATGGCACATCAAATCCACCACCAAGGCCGCGCAGGGACTCTACGAATACGATGCCGTTGCACGCCTGCGCGACTCTCAGCTCGGCGACGACAAGGTCCACGACATCAGCAACTACATCGTGCGCGGCAAGCTGTGGGAAGCGTTCCAGTCGGATGTCCAGCCGGTGCTGCTGATCGACGAGATCGACAAGGCCGACATCGAGTTTCCGAACGACCTGTTGCAGGAACTCGATCGTATGGAGTTCTTCGTCTACGAGACCAAGCAGACCATCAAGGCCGAACACCGCCCGATCATCATCATCACGAGTAACAACGAGAAAGAGCTGCCCGACGCTTTCCTGCGCCGCTGCTTCTTCCACTACATCGCGTTCCCGGATGCCGAGACAATGGACTCCATCGTCAAGGTCCACTACCCGGACATAAAGAAGCGCCTGCTTGCCGAAGCGCTCGAATGCTTCTTCGAGCTGCGCGACATCCCGGGCCTGAAGAAACGCCCCTCGACCTCGGAGCTGCTCGACTGGATCAAGCTGCTGGTGGCCGAGGACATTCCGCCCGAGGCCCTGCGCGACAAGGACTCGCGCAAGGCGATCCCGAAACTGTACGGCGCGCTGCTCAAGAACGAGCAGGACATGCACCTGTTCGAGCGGCTCGTATTCATGTCGAGGCGGACGGGTGCTAACTGAGCTCTTCTACAAGCTGCGCAAGGTCGACATTCCGGTCTCGATCACCGAGTACCTGAGCCTGCTCGGCGCGCTCGAAGCGCGCGTTGCCGGCTTCAGTATCGACAGCTTCTACTACCTGGCGCGCGCCGCCCTGGTCAAGGACGAACGCTACTTCGACCGCTTCGACCAGGTCTTCGGCGAGCACTTCCGCGGCCAGGAGATGCTGTTCGACGAAATCTTCGGCGAGATTCCGCTCGAATGGCTGCGCGCGCAGAAAGAGCTCAACCTTACCGAGGAGGAAAAGGCGCAGATCGAATCGCTCGGCGGCTGGGAGAAGCTGATGGAGACGCTGCGCGAGCGTCTCGCCGAGCAGAAGAAGGAGCACCATGGCGGTAACAAGATGATCGGCACCGGCGGCACCTCGCCGTTCGGCGCCCACGGCTACAACCCCGAGGGTGTCCGTATCGGGCAGGAAGAGGGGCGGCAGGGGCGCGCCGTGAAAGTGTGGGACCGCCGCGATTTCCGCAATCTCGACGACTCCGTGCAGCTCGGCACGCGCAACATCAAGATTGCCCTGCGCCAGCTGCGCCGCTTCGCCCGCGACGGCGCCGCCGAAGAACTCGACCTCGACGACACCATCCGCTCGACGGCGCGCAACGCCGGTCTGCTGGACATCAAGATGGTGCCCGAGCGCCACAACGCGGTGAAGGTGCTGCTGTTCCTCGACGTCGGCGGTTCGATGGATCCGTACGTGAAGGTGTGTGAGGAACTGTTCTCTGCCGCGCGCACCGAGTTCAAGCACCTCGAACACTACTACTTCCACAATTTCCTCTACGAATCCGTGTGGCGCGACAACAACCTGCGTGCCAACGTACGGATACCGACCAGCCAGGTGATGCACACCTACGGCGCCGATCACAAGATGGTCTTCGTCGGCGATGCGACCATGAGTCCCTACGAAATCATGGCCGTCGGCGGCAGCGTCGAGCACTGGAACGAGGAAGCGGGTGCGACCTGGATGTCGCGGCTGATGGCGGTGTTCCCCTACGCGGTCTGGCTCAATCCGCAGCCCGAGGAATACTGGGGCCACATTCCGTCCATCGGCATGGTCAAGGAGCTGATGTCCGATCGCATGTTCCCGCTGACCATGGATGGCCTCGAGCGCGCAATGAAGGCGTTGAAGAAAGCGCACTGAGCGCGCTGCTCACCGCCAGCCTGGCTGCTCCGAGGGATTACAGGTGACACGGCGCCGGGCGCGACTCTTCTGCGGCGCGCTGCTCGCCCTGCTGGCACGGCCCGCTGCGGCCATCGATACGAACAACCTCGCCGTGCTCTATGCCGCCGGCGACAACGACAGCCGCGTGCTAGCCGGCTACTACGCGACCCGGCGTGGCATCCCGCGCGAGCATGTCGTCGCGGTCGACGTCGATACCGGTCAGGCGACCCTGCCCGTCGATCGCTTCCGTCGCGTGCAACGAGACCTAGAGACACGTCTCGGTGACGACATCCAGGCGCTCGCGCTGACCTGGACGCGACCGTACCGCGTCGGCTGCATGTCGGTGACCAGCGCGTTCGCCCTCGGCTTCGACGAGCGTTACTGCGCGGTCGGCTGCGAGGCGACCGCGCCCAGTCCGTATTTCGGCTCGAGTTCGGCCACACCCTGGACCGACCACCGCGTGCGCCCGGCGATGCTGCTCGCCGCGCGCTCGCGTCCGGGCGCGCGCGAACTGGTCGATCGCGGCATCGCCGCCGACGCGACCAATCCGCCGGGGACGGCCTACCTGATCATCACCTCGGACCGTCATCGCAACACGCGAGCGCCGCGCTTCGAACTCGCGCACCGCCTGTTCGGACGCTGGCAGAACACCGTCCTGCTGCACGACGATGCCGTGCGCGATCGCCACGATATCCTGTTCTATTTCATCGGCGCGCGCCGGGTACCCGCACTCGACACGATAAGCTTCCGCCCGGGCGCAATCGCCGATCACCTGACGTCGACCGGCGGTGTGCTGGACGGTACCAGGCAGATGAGCATCCTGGCCTGGATCGAGGCCGGCGCCACCGGCAGTTATGGCACCGTGGTCGAACCATGCAACTACCCGCAGAAGTTCCCGGACCCGGCGCTCGTGATGGGGCGCTACATCAACGGCGATACGCTCATCGAAGCGTACTGGAAGAGCGTGCAGTGGCCCGGCCAGGGCGTCTTCGTGGGCGAGCCGCTGGCGCGCCCGTTCACGGCGCGCGACACCGCCAGCCAACCCTGAGCCGGCGGGCGCGTGGAGCCGCTACAATGCGCGATTGTCGACGACCGGGCGTCGCCCGGCCCGCTGCCGCTCAAGGCCTGTTGCTCTTTCGTTGCTCAACGCTGCCGGGTCCATGGTCGTGGCTCGGCAAGACGAAGTGAGCGTGGTGCAGCTGGGCTACATGAGCGAACGCCAACGAAGCCGGACGCAACCATGGCCCCAGCCCGAACGAATACATGGAAAATGACGGGTTGCCCCTGAAAAGTCACCATCGTGCGTTGTTCCTCGCTTATTTGGCATCACCAAACGACACTCGTCACGCCTTGTCTGGTGACTTTTCAGGGGCAACAGCGTTAGACGACGAGAGAGCAACAAACCCTAGGAGGAGTCGATGATCGCGCGCTTCGCCCCCCTGCTGTATGCCGTACTGCTGCTGCTTGCGGTGCCGTGGTACTGGCCACTGGAATCGCGCGCGGTCTGGCTCGGGGTTCCCGCCTGGGTGTGCGTGGCGGTCGTCGTTTCGGCTGCCGCCTCGCTGCTCACCGCCGTGCTGATGGCGCGCCCGTGGCCGGGGGAGCACGACGACGATGAGTGACCTGCTGCCGCTCGGCGTCGGCGCCTGGACCTTCATCGCGCTCTACCTGCTGTCGCTGCTGCTGATCGGCTGGATCGCGCGGCGCGCTCGCCAGGCCGACACGCTGCAGGATTTCTACCTTGCCGGTAACGGCTTCGGCTTCATGGTCCTGTTCCTGACGCTGTTCGCGACGCAGTACAGCGGCAACACCTTCTTCGCATTCACCGGCGCGACCTATCGCATCGGCTACGCGTGGATCCTGAGCCTCCATTTCATGACCGCGGTGGTCGTCGCCTATCTCACCTTCGCGCCGCGCCTGCACCGGCTGGCGCGCGAGCGTCATTACCTCACGCCCGCCGACTACATCGCCGATCGCTACGGCAGTCCGTTGCTGACGCTGCTGGTGACGACGATCATGATCGTCGTGCTGTGCAATTTCCTGCTCGCCCAGCTCATGGCCATGGGGCGCGCGATGCAGGGGCTGGCCCACGATGCAGGCGGCGTTGCCTACACCGGCGGCGTCGTCGTACTCGCGCTCATCATGGTCATCTACGGCACGCTAGGCGGCCTGCGCGCGGTGGCCTGGACTGACGCCATCCAGGGCGCCATCCTCGCGGTCGGCTTCGCGGTACTGCTGGTTCTGCTCATCGACCATTTCGGTCCGCTCGGCGAAGCGACCGCGCGCATCATGGCCACGGATCTCGCCGAGGGCACACGCAAAGCGCTCGTACCGGACGCCGCACGCTGCCGCGAATGGATCAGCTACATCCTCACCGTCGGCTTCGGCATCTGTCTCTACCCGCAGGCGATTCAGCGTATCTACGCGGCGCGCTCGGCACGCGCGCTGCGGCGCAGCCTGGCGGTAATGGCCTTCATGCCCCTGCCGACCATGCTCATCTCGCTCGTCGCGGGCATCATGGCGCTCGCCTACCTGCCCGGACTCGAGGGCGCCTCCGCCGACCAGATCTTCGGCCGTGTCCTGCGCGAGATCCAAAGCCACTCGACCCTCGGCTACGGGCTCGTCGTCGTGACGCTCGCCGCCGTGCTCGCGGCCATGATGTCCACGGCCGACTCCGCCTTGCTCTCGATATCCTCCATGCTGACCAAGGACGTGTGCGCCGGACACCTGATGCGCGGGGCCAGCGAAGCGACGCTGACGCGCCTCGGCAAGATCGCCTCCTGGACCCTGATCGGCGTACTCATCGTGCTCGCCGTGGTCTTGCGCGAGCAGACCTCGCTGGTGCGTATCATGGACCGCAAGCTCGACCTCCTGATCCAGCTCACGCCCGCCTTCATCCTGGGTCTGCGCTGGGCCCGGCTGCGTGCGGGCCCGGTCGCACTCGGACTCGTTCTCGGTGTCGCCCTGGCCCTGCTGCTGGCCTTTCTCGAACTGCCGTTCACCGCCGCGGGCAAGGTAATGGGCATTCATCCCGGTCTCATCGCACTCGTGCCGAATCTGACCATCGCGGTTGCCGGTTCGCTGCGCGCACCGGCCTCGCGACCGACCGTGAGCGTCGCCTCACGGTGACACTTTCGCGGCCACGGCCGCTCGCCGGCCGCGCCGCGCACCCCGCGCGCGGGGTGCGCGAGCGCCATTCCGTGACACGACGTGACAATCGCATCGCCGGAACCTGAACCGGTTCTCACTTGCGGCCCGCGCGCCGCGGCCGCGGCACTGCTGGCACGCTTGCTGCAAAGCATCCGCGCAAAGCACGACCCACGGAGAACTGACCCATGAATGCGATCGAGAAGCTGCCCGAAGCGGCAAGGTTTGCCGGCTACCGCGATCTCAACGGTGAATACATCCCGTTCGAAACCGCGGACGAGGTCTTCAGCCGGGCCCGCGCCATCGGCGCCCGCGTGCTGCTGCGCCTGCAGCTCGACGAGCGTCACGAACTCCAGGGCATCTTCTATACCAACGATCAGAGCCTCAGCAATTAGCGGCGACCGCCAAGCCGGACGTCACGCTCCATGACCGCGACGTTCCGCACCGTTTTCACTCCGACTCAACGCCGACGCTACGCTACAACGCCGGGCCATGACCCGGCGACCAGGCCAGGGAAGGCCCCCGATTGACGCGACTTTGCCAAGCAGACGAAGTTCTGCAACAGTGATGACCGCGCGCCCCGCGAGCCCCTCCGCGCGACCACACTGTTGAGCGCTGCCGGGCCCGCGCGGGCCCGCGCGAATCACGGAGTCCGCGTTGTCACGTCCTCTTTCCCCGACCTTCCCTGGCGCAGCGGCGCCCGGCGTCTTGACCCTCGCCCTGCTGGCGGCACTGCTGGCTGGCTGCGGTGACGATCACGCCTTCGAACCGCTCGCCCCCGGGCATTGGTGGGTCTACGCCATCGACGCCCGCATCCTCGACGAACCCCGCCACAGCCGGTACGTGGCACGCAACGTCGCCACGGGCGAGCTCGACGGTGTGCCCGTGGTCGCGCGCCGCGCGCAGGCGTCATCGGTCGACTACCTCCACCGCGGCGAGGACGGCGTCACGCGGCGCGCCCACCGCCGTGGCCGGCACGGCGCGCTGAGCTTCGACCAGCCGCCCCGCGTGCTGCTGCCGGCGGACCCCGTGCCCGGCACGCGCTGGTCGGTGCCGAGCACGCTGGCCCTGATCGAGAGCCGCACGTTCGCGCGTGCCGACCGCGTCATCGTGCGTCGCTACCCGGTCACGCTGGAGAAGACCCTCAGCGCCCGCGACGCGACGACCGAGGTCCCGGCCGGAACGTTCGGCGACTGCCTGCTCGTCACGGGCCAGGGCCGCACTTCGGTCCGCACCGACCGCGGCAACGCGTCGGCCAGCGTCACGGTAACGACGCGCGAGTGGTACGCACCGGGTATCGGCCTGGTGCGCCTCGAACGCGACGAGACCTCGACCAGCCCGTTCCTCAAGAACGGCCACCAGCGGTGGGCGCTGCTCGATTACGGCGATTGATGGGACGGGTGCGGGCGCCGTGAGCCTCGCTTGTTGCCGTTTCGCCAATCGATTACCCTCTTGCGCCCCGCGGCGCGTCCGCGCCGCCAACGGTGCCGGCGCGCCGCGCCCGAGCAACATGCGAAGCCTGTCACCGTGACCGAACCGTCCGCCCCCGCCGCACCTGCCGTCATCCGGCGAGTCGCCCTCACCCGCCGCGTGCTCGCCGACCTCGACACGCCGCTCAGTGTCTACGCCAAACTCGGCCTGGGCCGTCACTCGTTCCTGCTCGAGTCGGTCGAGGGCGGGGAGAAATGGGGCCGCTATTCGATCATCGGACTGCCGGCGACACGCACGCTGGTGGTCCGCGGTAACGAAGTCACCGTGAGCGACGGCGACCGTGTCGTCGAGCAGCACACCGTTCCCGATCCCCTGACGTTCGTCGCCGCTTACCTCGAACGCTACGACGCCCCGGAGCTGCCCGAACTGCCGCGCTTCTGCGGCGGGCTGGTCGGTTACTTCGGCTACGACACGGTGCGCTACGTGGAACCGCGCGTGGCCGCGACGAGTCCACCGGACGCGCTCGGCACACCCGACATCTACCTGCTGCAGGTCGACGACTTCGTGGTCTTCGACAACCTGCGCGGCGAGCTGATGCTGGTCAAGTACGTCGATGCGGACGACGAGCAGGCGCGCCACGCCGGCGAAGCCGAACTCGCACGCCTCGCCGTCCGCCTGCGCGAGCCCTTACCTGCCCTGCCCGTCGATCGCGCCGCGCAAACCAGCAGCGAGCGTGACTTCGTCTCCGAGTTCGGCCACGAGGCCTTCCTCGCCGCGGTCGAGCGCATCAAGCGCTACATCGTCGACGGCGACGTGATGCAGGTCGTGCCGTCGCAACGCATGTCGGCCGAAGTCGACATCGCCCCGATCAACATTTATCGCGCGCTGCGCCACCTCAATCCGTCGCCTTACCTGTACTTCTTCGATCTCGGCGACTTCCACGTGGTCGGTTCCTCGCCCGAGATCCTGGTCCGCGTGGAGGACGGCGTGGTCACGACGCGTCCGCTCGCCGGGACGCGGCCGCGCGGCCGCACGGAAGACGAGGACCAACGCCTGGAGCAAGAACTGCTGGCCGATCCGAAGGAACTCGCCGAGCACCTCATGCTGATCGACCTCGGGCGCAACGATATCGGCCGCGTCGCCGAGATCGGCAGCGTCGAAGTAACCGAGAAGATGGTCATCGAGCGCTACTCGCACGTGATGCACATTTCCTCGACCGTCGAAGGCCGCCTGCGTGCCGACAAGACTGCGCTCGACGCCCTGCGCGCCACGCTGCCGGTCGGCACGCTCTCGGGTGCGCCGAAGATCCGCGCCATCGAGATCATCGACGAGCTCGAACCGGTACGGCGCGGGATCTATGGCGGCGCGGTCGGCTACCTGTCCTGGAACGGCAACATGGACACCGCCATCGCCATCCGCACCGCCGTGATCAAGGACGGACGCCTGTACATCCAGGCCGGCTGCGGTGTCGTCGCCGACTCGGTGCCGGAACTCGAGTGGCAGGAGACATTGAACAAGGGCCGCGCGATCGTGCGCGCCGTAGCCATGGCCAGCGGCGGGTTGGAGCCGAACGCCTGAGCGTACCCCGGGGACGCCGCGGCAAGGCCGCCGGCCCAGGGTTCGATGCCCGCCTCGATGCCACAGTGCGGTGACGTGCGCCGCGCGCCTGCGCCCGCGAGTGGGATTTACCACGGCTGTACTTGCGCCCGTCTGACAGTGTAATTTCTCGCTCTTGTCCACGGTCGTCCCCATCATCCCCATGTCGAGAAAACTGGAACAGCGCCTGCGGCGCCTGCTCGCGTCCGGCAATGCCCGCATGCTGGGCGGCGGCCTCAAGGGACTGGAGAAGGAAAGCCTGCGCATCACCACGGAAGGCTCGATCGCGCAGACGGCGCATCCGCGTGCCTGGGGCGCGCCACTGACGCATCCCTACATCACGACGGACTATTCCGAGGCGCTGCCCGAGTTCATCACGCCGCCGTCCAACAACGTGCGCGAGACGGTACGTTTCCTCGACGATATCCATCGCTTTCTCTACCACCATCTCGCCGACGACGAGCTGCTCTGGGCGGCCAGCATGCCATGTGCGGTCAGTGACGACAGCGCGATCCCGATCGCCGAGTACGGCACGTCCAACATCGGTCGCATGAAGCACATCTATCGCGTCGGACTCGATTACCGCTACGGGCGCCGCATGCAGGCCATCGCCGGCGTGCACTTCAACTACTCGCTGCCGCCGGCCTTCTGGCCCGTCTACCGCGAGGACGAAGGCTCGGAGGCCGCGCTGCAGGATTTCGTCAACGCGAGCTACTTTGCGCTGATCCGCAACTTCAAACGCCTCGGCTGGATCATCCCGTTCCTGTTCGGCAACTCACCGGCCGTGTGCAAATCCTTTCTTGCCGGGCGCACGACGCGCTTCAAGGAGCTGCTGCGCGGCACCTATTACCTGCCGCACGCCACGTCGCTGCGCATGAGCGACATCGGCTACAAGAACAAGAACCAGGCCGCGCTCAAGGTCTCCTACGACAACCTCGAGGACCATGTCGCGAGCCTGCAGCGCGCACTGCACACGCCCTACCCCGAGTACGAGGCCATCGGCACACGCGACGGCGATGACTGGATACAGCTTTCGACCAACGTGCTGCAGATCGAAAACGAGTACTACAGCTTCATCCGCCCCAAGCGGACGACGCAAGCCGCCGAACGGCCCGCCAGCGCGCTGCAGGCGCGCGGCGTCGAGTACGTGGAAGTGCGCGCGCTCGACGTCAACATGTTGAGCGCGGTCGGGGTGGATGTCGAGCAGCTCTATTTCATCGAGGCGTTCCTCATCTTCTGCCTGCTCGAGGACAGCCCGATGCTGACGGAGGAAGAACTACGAGGCATCGAGTACAACGAGCTGACCGTCGCCCTGCGCGGACGCGCCCCCGGCCTCGAGTTGATCGATCACGGGGCGCGCCGCCCGATCCGTGCCTGGAGTCTCGAGATCTGCGACCGCATGCACGCGATCTGCGAAGCGCTCGATGGCGACGAGAACGGCAACCCCTACCTGACTGCCCTCAAGCGCCAGATCGAAGCCATCCGCCATCCCGACACCCTGCCCTCGGCACGCATCCTCGCCGTGCTCGCCGATGGTCAGAAGCAGTTTCACAACTACGGCATGGAGCTGTCGGGGCGCTACGCCGCGGCTTTCCGCCAGCACCCCCCGGAACCCGAGACCGAGGCCCGATTCGTCGAACTGGCGGCCAATTCGCACGCCGAGCAGGCTCGCCTGGAAGCGGCGGACGACGTCCCCCTCGCCGACTATATCGCGCGCTATATCGCGAGTTGAGCGCCCGCGGCCGGAACTTTGGCGTCGCGTGGGTCTCTCAACGCCAAGCGGCACGCCCGGCAGGGCGGTGCCCAGCGTCGAGGAGAGGAGCATGCAGCGCAGAGCGTTCATCACCGCCGGCACGATCGCGGCCGCCGTTTCGTTAGGCAGCCTGCTGCCGGGCCGCGCCCGCGGCGTGGCCGGCACGCACGACGAGGCGGCCGCGATCGCGGCCGCCTGGCGCGAACTCTACCCGGCCGGCGAAACCCCGGTCGCGCCTACGCCAGCCATCGAGCGCAGCGCGAAAGCCTGGCGCGAGAAGTTGCCGCGCGAAGCCTGGCTGGTGCTGTTCGAGGAAGACACCGAGCGCCCGCACTCGAGTCCGCTCAACAACGAGAAGCGCGACGGCGTCTATGTCTGCCGGGCCTGCGGCCTCGCCCTGTTCACCTCGGCGATGAAATACGACAGCGGCACCGGTTGGCCGAGCTTCTTCACCGCCATTCCCGGCCACCTCGATACCAAGACCGACCTCAAGCTGATCTGGCCGCGCACCGAGTACCACTGCGTGAAGTGCGGCGGCCACCAGGGCCACGTGTTCGACGATGGCCCCGCGCCGACCGGCGAGCGCTGGTGTAACAACGGCGTCGCCCTGCGCTTCCTGCCACAGGCAGGTTGATCGGCTTCGGCGCTACACGCTCTCGAGCGCGTAGAGTACGACATCCGTGGCATCGCGGCGGATATACAGCCCGCCGCCCGCGTTGCGGAAGTAGCGCCCCAGTTCGCGCCGATACCAACGCGCCGAACGCAGATGGGCGTCACCGTCGGTACGTACCTGGTCGCAGTTGTCACGCCAGTCTTCGCGCGTCAGCACACCGAAGAACAGGGCGGTGCGCGTGAGGCCGGCGAGCTTGGCGATGGCCGCGCGCGCGGCCTCGCGATCGAGGTATTGCAGGACGTCGTAGCAGATCACGAGGTCGTAGACCTCGGTGGCCTGGTACGCCTCGATCGTCGCCTGCTGCCAGCCGTAGCGGGCGCAGGCCCACGCGCTCGCGTCGAAAGCGTCGATGTGCACGCGCGGCCAGGCGCGGCGCAGACCGGCGTGCAGCAGGCCGGCGCCGCAGCCGGCGTCCAGAACCTCGTCGACGCGACAGTCGAGCAGGTCGAGGTAGGCGGTGAGGAAGCCCGCCAGCCGCCCGAAATAGGCCGGCTCGGCGATGCGCGTTGCGCGGGCGAAGTAGTAGTGATCGAAATACTCGGCGTCGAAGCGCTCGCTGCTCAAGAGGCTGTCTCCTGGAGGGGCCGGACACCGGCCCGTGTCAATTTTTCCGCGGATTGTCCGCTAACCGGCATGTCAGGTCCGCATCCCGGCCGCGTCCGGGCGCCTTTCGAGTGACCTCCCAGCGCCATCGCCGGTGCGACCGCACGCCCGGCGGAGACGATCATGAACAAGTCAGGACTCGCCGCAGCAATCGCCGCTGCTCTCTTCTACAGTTTCGATAGCGCAGCTTTCCAGCTCGGGCAGCTGCACGGCAACTCCAGCCGCGAGCAACCGCTCGCCGCCCGTGTCGAGCTGTACGGCCTGAGCGCGGCCGAAGCCGCGCGGCTCGAACTCACGCTGAAACCCGACATCCGGCTCGCGCACGACGATCCGGCGCGCGGCGTCATCGCCGCGATCGAGGCGCACGTCGCCCGGGATGCCGCCGGTCAACCCTACATCGCCCTGCGCAGCGGTGCCCCCCTCGGGCTTGCCCGACTCGCGTTTCGACTACGCGCGCGCCTCGGCGAGCGCGCGAGCATCGCACACCTCGAACTCGACCTGCCGCCGAGCACGCCGCCGCCACGCCGTGCGCGCACCCCAAGCCCGTCGGCACCGCCGCGTGCCGCGGGCGGCATCGTCCCGGTACGTCCAGGCGACTCCTTATGGCGCATCCTCGACGCCCATGGCCTGGCCGGCGGCGATGTCGCCGCCACCATGGAGCGGGTCGTGGCGGACAATCCCCACGCGTTCGTCGATGGCGACGCGAACCGGCTTCGCGTCGGCGTCATGCTCCATCTGCCGGCCGCGCGCGGCGCGACCGCCGCGACGCCGCCTCAGCCGGCTTCCGCCCCGGCGCCGCGGGTGGCACCGCGCGCCGCGGATACCGCATCCACCCCGCCAGCGCTCGCCGCGCGTCGCGCGGCACTGAGCGCGCGCGAGGAAGACTTGCAGGCCCGGCTCGACGCGCTGGGCGAAAAATTTGCCGCCATTCGCGCACGTTATGCCAGCGGGACGCCATCGGTGGCAGCCGCAGAGCCCCCGGTCGCGCCCGCGAGCGCCGCGACCACCGACAGCGCGCCGGCGGACGCTGAAGCGGGCGTGTCGGCGCCCATCCATGAGGCCGCGGCGACGGCGGCCACCGTGACCGCGGCCGCGACGACGGCGCCCATCGAGACGCCCGCCGTGCAGGCACCGCCCCCGGCATCGCTCACCCCCGCAGCCCCGGTCCAAGCACGGCCGGCCGCTGCGCAGCCGGCCGGCGCGTTATCAACGACGACACCGCGCCGCGATGACACCGACGCCGTGCTGCCTCAGGTGCCCGTCTCTCGCCTGCTCCTGCTGGCGGTGGCTGGCACCATCAGTCTCGTCGCCCTGGTCAGCGGCATCGGTACGGCCCTGCGCCGCCTGCGTGCGCGGCGCCGGCCCGGCACCGAACGCACGGCGGACGAAGAAAAGGTCGCCGAGATCGCGCGCAAGGCGACGCGCCGACTGGAACTCGAAGAAGATGTCCGGCGCCGCCTCGATGGACAGCGCAATGCCCCGGGCGCGGACGCCGGCGATGCTGCTGCGCGCGGCACCAGCGACTCGCGCTTCGGGACCATCGATACCCACCTCGCCCACGGCCAGTACCGTCAAGCCGAAGCGCTGCTCGGAGACATCATCGCCGCCGCCCCCGACAACTACCGTGCCGGGCTGCGCCTGCTCGAACTCTACTACCTCGAGCGGCGCGGCGAGGATTTCGCCGCGCTCGCCGGCGCCCTGCAACGCGAACACCGAGACGACATCGACGACGAAGCCTGGCAGCGGGTCATGCGCATGGGTAAAGTGCTCACTCCGAATCACCCGCCGTTCAGTGGACCGGTCGCCCTGGCGCGCACGGCCTGAGCGCATGGCCCGAGGAGTAGCCCCCGATGCCAGCCACGCGCTGCGCGATCCGTTCGCCCGACCGGTTCCCCCTGCCGTCGCTGATATTGGCGCTCGCGGTACTGCTCACCGCCTGCACGCCGCCGCTCACCCCGACGCAGGTCTCCGACCGCTTCTGGCGGGCGGTGGTGAGTGAACACCCGGCGAAGCTCGAGCGTTACGTCCTTGCGCGCGACCGCACCCTGCTGAACGAAGACACCACCTTGCTGCCCGTCGCGAGCTATACGCTGGGCCGCGTGCTCATCGACGGTGAGCAGGCCTCGGTGGCCACGACCATCACGCTCGCCGGCGATACCCCCGTGACGCTCGAGCTCGACACCGCGCTCGCGCGCGAGCAAGAGGCCTGGCGCGTCGACTACCGGCGCACGGCCGATGCGCTGTCCGCGCAGAGCGACCTCGCGCGCGTCATCGGGCAGATCGGCGCACTCGGCGACACGCTCAGGCAGGGCGTCGAGCAGTCCGTCGAAGACATGCGCAAGGCCTTGCCGGTCATCGAACGCGAGCTATCGCGCATCGAGGACAAGCTGCGGCAACAGGTGCCGGCCCTGCGCGAACGGTTCGATCGGTTCGCGCGCGAACTCGAAGAAGCGCTGCAAGCGCCGCCGTCCGAGCGCGAAGCGGACCCGGAACCGTCAACCGACGGCACGATCGCGCTGTAGCACCCCGCCCGGGCCACGTGGCGGGTCGCGGCGCGAGCATCGGGACGTCGCCGAACCGTCAGCCGCCAGCCGACAGCGCCGCGAGTGCGGCACGGGCCTGCTCGTGGCCCTGCGCCGCCGCCAGGCGGAACCAGCGGCGCGCTTCGTCGAGGTCCTGCGTGAGGTTCGTCCCCGCGCGATACATCGCGCCGAGGATGTATTGCGCGGCCGCGTGGCCGTTGCGCGCGGCTTCGTCGAACCAGCGTAACGCGGCGACCTCGTCACGCGCGATGCCTTTGCCCGCGTGCAGCATGTGGCCGAGGTTGTATTGCGCTGCCGGGTAACCCTGCTCGGCCGCACGCTGATACCAGGCGGCTGCCGCCGCGGGATCGCGCGCGACGCCTTCGCCGAGCGCGTAAGACACGCCGAGGCTGTACTGGGCCACGGCGCTGCCCTGCTCGGCCGCACGCCGGTACCAGCGCACCGCCTCGGCATCGTCCTTGGCCACGCCTTCACCGAACGCATAGGCGACGGCGAGATTGTACTGGGCGTCACGGTGACCCTGCTCCGCGGCGCGCCGATACCAGGTGACGGCAGTGGCTCGATCACGCGCGATACCTTCGCCCTGGTAAAGCATATAGCCGAAGTACGCCTGCGCGTCGGCATCGCCGCTCTCGGCCAGCGCGCCGAACAAGCGCGCGCCGCGCGCGAGATCACCCGCAGCGAGCGCAGCGCGTGCTTCGGCGAGCGCCGCACCCGACGACGCCGGGAGCGGCCCGTCATCATCGCGATCCGCGACGCGCAGCACCATTGCCTCATCGCCCGACGAAGCGTCGACCGGTTCCCCGGCAGCCGCGCTCAGTCCGCCCCCAGGCGTGGCATTCTCCGTACCCGTCTGGGCGGCTTCGGCGGCTTCGGCGGCTTCGGCGGCTTCGGCGGCTTCGGCGGCTTCGGCGGCTTCGGCGGCTTC
>Ga0180430_10000446_pt1 | contig 44619 bp, 41 predicted proteins | sample SS_ome_9_FD_132999 | JGI IMG/M metagenome (GOLD analysis project Ga0180430, IMG submission 132999) | Hypersaline lake sediment archaeal communities from the Salton Sea, California, USA - SS_1_S_2 metaG | ecosystem: Environmental > Aquatic > Non-marine Saline and Alkaline > Hypersaline >...
CCATCCATCTTTCCCGCGAAGAATATTCATGTGATGAAGGTCTCCGTGCAGCAGGAGTTGTTCCTTTGGATTGGCCAGCAGGTCACTAGCTAGATTAGCCGCTTGATTTAAGAGGTCAACTGGCAGAGGCCCATCTGTGGGGAAAACTTCCCTATAGCGTTGGAATCCGCGGCACCAATCCGCTGCAGTGTGAAAGGCAGGATGATGGGTTACCGGATGCCAGAGCTTTTCCATCAGAGATGCGGCGATCCGGGTGGCTTTTTCGTCATCCTGGATTGATCGAAGGTCTGCACCAGGGAGGAGGCGTTCTAATAGCAGGGCGCCCTGGTCAGGATCTGCGTCAAGAAGCTTGACAGCACCATTCCCTTCGTAGGATATCAGGGCTTGAATCTCAGAGGTCAATTCCGGATTTGGGACGCCAATTTTCAGGACAACAGGTTGGCCGTTAGCTGCCGCCGCAAAAACAAGGTAGTTGTACGAGAGATCGATGACAGGTTCAAGCCCAGATAGTGACCAGCGCTGAGCCAGATCAAGTTGGAGAAATGATAGATTGTCCAACCATTTTTGTCCGGCTTGACCATATACACCAATAATCCGATCAATAAAGTCCGGGGCAAGTGATTTCATGTCAAATTGGGAGGGATTCGGGCTGTTCTGAAAGGTGGTTTGTCTTCAATCTTGAGATTTATCAGATTGTCCGCCATAGCCTTCCTGTTCCAGCCAGTAGCGGGCTACCTCATCCATGGAAAGGATGAAATCGGATTTTGCCGCAGTGTAGTTGCCGCTTTGTTTAGGGAAGCGCTTGGCTAGCTTTTCCTTGAGCTTTTCATATTTCCTGGCAGCTTCTGGATTGGCTCGCAAATAGTCTCGGAAAACAGTATGTCTTTCTATATCCGGATGGCCTGTCTGGAAGACATGCAAATGGTGCGTGCGGTCTCCATTCGTATCCCGGGTGAAGAATTGACGTCCAGGAATGCCATATTCGCCTTTATTTACATACTCAATAGCTTCGAATTCTGGCAGTGACTGAATGACATCCTGCAGATCTTCAACTTCCATCACGAAGTCAAGGATTGGCTTGGCCTTGATACCGGCCACTGAGGTGCTTCCAATATGGTAAATGCCGACAACCGGGAAAGAAAGACCAGCCAGGATGCGCTTTGCTTCATCGTCTGCCTGGTTTGACCAATCTGGATTATGTGGAACGAGCTCAACTTCACGCTGCTCCGGGTTCTTTATTTCGTTTTCAGTCATACTCTTTCACTGTAAAATAGTTCACTACATTATATAGCATCTTGGTCTGCCTGTCAGCTTTATTTTCTTACTCTGCAAGTGGCAGTACTTTCATCCCTAATTAATATAATGTTGAGATTCAAGCCCTTTATTCGTGCTAAAATGATGTCTGCATTACTGGCTATTAGCTTTTAGGAAGGTACTCTATGGCAGCAAAAGAATTATCCCGTGAAACTGTATTGAAGGCGTTGGGCAAGGTCAATGATCCCGAGATTGGAAAGGATCTGGTCAGCCTGGGTATGATAGAAGATGTTAAGGTTGAGGGAGACAAGGTCAGTTTCACAATTAATCTGACTACGCCTGCTTGCCCACTCAAGGATGAGATCAAGGGCAGCGCCCTGGCTGCAGTTGAAGCTATCGATGGTGTGAAGGATGTTGAGATCAATATGAGCGCTAAGGTGCCAGTTGGACAGAAGAAATCTGCCCCTTCAAATATCAAGAATGTGATTGCGGTCGCTTCTGGAAAAGGTGGCGTTGGAAAGAGCACAGTAGCGGTGAACCTGGCGGTAATCCTGGCTCAAAAAGGTGCCAAAGTTGGACTGTTGGATGCAGATATTTATGGACCAAATATCCCGACCATGATGGGTGTTGAAAGGCTGGGAGGCGCGACTGAGAAAAAGATCCTCCCGGGTGTAGGTCATGGCGTGAAGGTGATCTCGATTGGTTTTATGGTCAAACCGGAACAGGCATTGATCTGGCGCGGGCCTATGCTTCATTCTGCAATCAAGCAGTTCATTAACGATGTGGATTGGGGAGAGCTGGATTACCTGGTGGTTGACTTGCCGCCTGGAACTGGCGATGTGCAGCTCAGCCTAAGCCAGACCCTTGAACTTCAGGGTGGAGTGATCGTTACCATGCCTCAGCAAGTTTCACTGGATGATGCACTCCGGGGTATTAATATGTTCCAGGAGCTTGGTATCCCGATCTTTGGCGTGGTGGAGAATATGAGCTACCTCGAGACTCCGGATGGTGAGCGAATGGATATCTTCGGAGAAGGAGGCGGGGAGAAACTGGCTCAGCTGACTGATGTGCCGTTTATCGGGTCAATCCCGATCGATCCCCAGGTCAGAGTTGGTGGGGACAAAGGAATGCCTGTCTCCATTTCCCATCCTGAATCTCCAGTTTCAAAGACACTGGTAGAAATTGCTGAAAAGATAGCTGCCCAGGTTAGCATCCAGGCTGTAAAGGGTAAATAGAGAACTTAGCTCATTAATTTCAGGATACGGTTTTCTAAAAGGAATCCGTATCCTTTGTAATTAAGAATAATACGGTAAAATAGGCACATGATGGCCCATATAGTTGGAATACGTTTCCACGGTGGTGGAAAAACTTATCATTTTGATGCAACCTCTGTTCCGGAGATAAAGAAAGGCGAGTATGTGATCGTTGAGACCAGCCGCGGTCAGCAGTTGGGGCAGGTGGTTTCTTTCCTTGACCCGAAGGCAAAGAACGGCCGCAACTGGAAGCCGATTTTACGTTCTGCCACATCCCGAGACCTGGTAATGCGCCAGGTTTGGGAGAAAAAAGAACAAAAAGTCCTGGAAGAATGCCGGAAATTCGCAGGTGAAGATAAAAACCTGGATGAGGTCAAATTCGTTTCTGCAGAATTCAGTCTGGAAGGTGAAAACCTGGTTTTCCTGTACTGCTACGAGGGGAACGATGACCCCAATCTGGGAAATTTGCTGAAAAAACTCAAGAAGAAGAATTCGGAAGCCAAACTTGAACTCCGGCGGATAGGCCCCAGGGATTCAGCCAAGATCATTGGCGGCATGGGAGCCTGTGGACGTGAGGTTCGCTGCTGTACAGAATTCATGACCGAATTCATCCCCATATCGATCAAGATGGCCAAGGAACAAGGTATCTCCCTGGCTCCCTCGGAAATTACTGGCATGTGCGGTCGGCTTCGGTGCTGTTTGATGCATGAGAATGAGCAGTATAAAGAAGCTAAGAAAAATTTGCCCAGACAAGGTAAACGCGTAAAAACGCCGAAAGGGGAAGGCAAAGTCATCCGCGTTAATGCCCTAAGCCAAAGGATTTCTGTGAATCTGGGGGAAGATGGAATTCATGATTTTGATCCTGATGAGGTAGAACGGATACAGAAATGAAAGAGATCCTGGCTCAAGTAGATCAGGCCTTTGCTTATACCAGTGAACTGAGACGGGAATTCCACCGTCAACCAGAGCTGGGTTTCCAGGAAGTTCATACAGCTGAAATCATACTCAGAGAACTGTCCAAATTGGATGGCTTCTCTATTCAATCTGGGGTTGCAGAAACAGGAATTGTTGCCTTATTTAAGGGAACTGCACCCGGAAAAACCATTTTGCTTCGTTTTGATATGGATGCCCTGCCGGTCACTGAAAATACTGGTGTGGAGTATGCCTCGCAAAACGAAGGAGTGATGCATGCTTGTGGACATGATGGTCATATGGCTATCGGTTTGACCGTAGCAAAACTGGTTTCTGAGAACTACCAGAACTTGGCCGGCCAGATCAAAGTCGCCTTTCAACCTGCTGAGGAAGGCCTGGGGGGTGCCTGCAGGATGATCGAGGTTGGCGTGCTGACTGACCCTTAGCCTGATATTGTGCTGGGCCTTCATCTCTGGAATGAAAAGGAATTGGGCTGGATAGGGATCAGTGATGGCCCGGTAATGTCTGCCTCGGAAACGTTCCAGGTTTTGATCAAGGGCAGGGGAGGGCATGGAGGAAAACCCCACGAATCTGTTGATCCTATTGTCGCTGCGGCAAATATCATCACTTCACTGCAGAGCCTGGTTTCCAGAGAAGTGCCACCATTGGACAGCGCTGTGATCACAGTCAGTTCTGTTCATGGCGGCGAGACACATAACGTGATCCCGGAATTCGTCACCCTGGAGGGGACGATCCGGACCTTTACAGAGGCCAGCCGAAACCTGGTCCTTGAACGCTTTCATCAGGTTGTGGATGGAGTTGCTCAAGCTCATCTGTGCAGCGCGGAAATTGAGATCGTTGATATTTCACCTGCTGTCACAAATCAACCAGAGGTTGCAGAAGTGATGCGCCAAACCGCCAGATCCCTCTTTCCTGAAGCAGAGTTGGATTCGAATTATCAGACGATGGCATCGGAAGATATGGCCTTCCTGATGCAAGATCTACCTGGCTGCTACAGCTTTGTGGGATCAGCCAATCACGCTCTTGGGCTGAATGCCAAGCACCATCAGCCGGATTTCAATTTTGACGAGGAAGCCTTGAAAACCGCCGCAGCCCTGCTGATAGGTGGGGTTGTGAATTTTTTGAATCCATAAAGCTGTTGGATTCTCCCCCACGCGGATCTATTTTCTGAGAAACAGGAAAAATTGAACACAAAAATAGCCCAGTACACCTACTGGCAAGCCGATCGATAGCGGGATAGACAAGGAAAGCCAGCTATTTAGATAGGGGGAAATTAAAAACGACACTACACCAGCGATCACTGCGAGAATGATAGATTTCCGCTGGATCTCTCTTCCCATGGTATCGCGCCTTAGAGGTGTAAAGGGGGTGTTGAGGTCAACTCGGTACCACCCGCTGTGCAAATAAAGCAAAAAGAATCCAAATATAACCGCGAAGACCAGCGCTGCTCTCCAGGTAAATCCAACTACAAGAATCGCAATAATGGCACTCAAGACTGCTCTGGATAAATAGTAGGGCAGGTAATCTTGTCTCATTTTTCTCCTTCCTTCAGCCAGAATAGGTCGTTCACAGGAATTTTAAGGGCATTGCTGAGCTTTAAAGCGGTTTCTATTGTAGGGATGTGGCGGCCTGTTTCGATCGAGGTGATCGATACCCTGGCGATACCGACCAGGCTTGCTAATTCAGCCTGGGTCAGATCAAGTTTCTTCCTGGTATCCCGGATCCGGTTTCCAATCGTGGTATGGCTCATGAAGTTAAGTATACTTAACATGGATAAGTTTGTCAAGTGTACTTAACATTAAATTTGTCGATTCTGAGTACTGGTTCCGGTAGTGCGCTGATATGATCCGCAATGCACCTATTAAGTCTGAAACAGTATCACATTAACGTGGTTGTTTTCCTTTATTTGTATGGGACGTTGTTCATATTCTCAGGTGTCAAATATCCGCTAATTTTCCCCCTAATCTTGCAATTTCCAATCCCCTTTGTTAAAATTAAGTATGATTAATCTTATTCATCCTATTAATCATATCAGGAGTGGCCATGGATCACTCTGAATTTATCGATTATCTTCTCCAAACCACCGATTCGAATACAGATACCCTGCCTGCCCTGAAGGATCTCAGCCAGCAGATCGGGATTAGCATTTCTACTCTTCGGGAACAGCTGGAAGCAGCTAAAATCCTGGGTCTTGTGGATGTTAAACCCCGCCGCGGCATCCGACCTTTACCATATAAATTTACACCAGCAGTCGATGCCTCATTATGTTATGCCATCCAGAAAGACCATGACTATTTTGAGGACTTTGTGGATCTGAGACGGCATCTTGAATATTCCTATTTTCCCCAGGCAGTTGATCTGTTGGAAGAATCCGATCATCAGGAACTGCGCAGGCTGGTGAAAAGCGCCTGGGAGAAACTGCGTGGAAAGCCGGTCCGAATTCCTCATCAGGAACACCGCCAACTTCATCTGGCCTTTTTCAAACGCTTGAATAATGTCTTTGTATCCGGTCTGCTTGAAGCCTATTGGGATGCCTATGAGGCTGTAGGATTGAATGTATATACAGACCTTGAATATTTGGAACAGGTTTGGACTTATCATGAAGAGCTGGTAGAAACAGCTATCCAGAAAGATAACACCAGGGGCCGGGAAGTGCTCTGGGAGCATTTTGAGTTGATGGATCGCATGGTGCGTTGATAGATTATTAACATACAACATTGCTTCAGAGAGAATATTAGGAGATTGAATGGCCAAAACCCAAACTAAAAAACCGGTAGTAAGACGCTTGAGCGGTGTCAATGAATTTTCCATCAATATCGGCACTGAAAATGGATCCGGAAGCCAGACAGCAAACTTGACTCTTTTACGGGCTATTTTCAAGATGGGCATCCCGGTTTCAGGAAAAAATATCTTCCCATCAAATATCCAGGGTTTACCCACCTGGTACAAGATCCGGGTCAGTCAGTCCGGTTATGTTGGACGTAGAAAAGAAGCGGATATTGTTGTGGCGATGAATCCCAAGACCTTCACCGAAGATCAAGATGATCTGGTAGCGGGGGGATTGTTCCTCTATGCCGACGATATCAAGGACCCAATTGAACGGAAGGATATGATCACGGTTGCCATGCCGGTAAAAAAACTGGTAAAGGAAGCCAAACCTCATCGCGACCTGCGCAAGTTCGTTGCCAATATGGTCTATGTGGGCATTCTTGCCAAATTGCTGGAGATTGATATGGAACCGATCAAAGCTGCCCTGGAATTCCATTTCAAAGGGAAGGAAAGCCCGGTGGAATTCAACATGATGATGATCGAGTTGGCATATAAATGGGCAGAAGAGAATCTGGATCTTGAAGTCCCCTATAAAATCGAACCGCGTGACCTTACGGACAACGCTATCCTGGTAGATGGAAATACAGCTGCTGGACTGGGTACGATTTATGGAGGGATGCACTTTGTGTCCTGGTACCCGATCACCCCCGCAACGAGTTTGCCAGAAGCTATGCTGGAATATGCCCCAAAATTGCGTGTCGATCCCGAAACCGGGAAGAGCACCTTTGCCATTATCCAGGCGGAGGACGAACTTGCCGCAATAGGCATGTGTATAGGAGCTGGTTGGGCAGGATTGAGAGCAATGACTGCCACATCCGGCCCGGGCTTGAGCTTAATGGCGGAATACACCAGCCTGGCTTACTTAACAGAGATACCGGTAGTGATCTGGGTTGTCCAGCGTGTTGGCCCCAGCACCGGTCTGCCCACCCGGACAGCCCAGGGAGATATCAATCTGGCCTATTACTTGGGGCAGGGTGATACCGAACATATTATGTTGATCCCCGGTAGCGTCAAAGAATGTTTTGATTTCGGTTGGAAAGCGCTCGATCTGGCTGAAAAATATCAAACGGCTGTTTTATGCCTTTCAGATCTTGATCTAGGGAAAAATCAATGGATGACGGAACCATTTGAATACCCGGATACGCCAATCGAAAGGGGGAAGATCATTTGGGAGGAAGATCTGGAGAAGATCAAAGAAGATTGGGGCAGGTACAAAGATTTGGATGGAGATTTCATTCCCTATCGAACTGTTCCGGGCAATACTCATCCCGATAGCGCTTATTTTGCTCGGGGAACCGGGCATGATGATTTCGCAAATTACAGCGAACATCCGGATGATTGGCGGAATAACCTGGACCGCCTTAAGAACAAGATCAATTCCTCCAAAAAGGACTTGCCAGAGCCGCTGATCACCAAAAGGAGTGGGGCCAAGAACGGAATTATTGCTTTTGGCTCAACGGATGCTGCGATGGTTGAGGCATTGGACTATCTGAAAGCGGACGGAATCAAGCTGGACTATCTGAGGTTGCGAGCTTTACCGGCCACAGACCAGGTGCTTGATTTCATTCGTTCCCATGAGAGAGTCTATATCGTTGAAAATAACCGGGATGGACAAATGCATGCCATATTGTCCCTGGAACTCCCGGAAAAATCTGAAGATATGATCTCGTTGGCGATCATTGACGGTTTGCCAATTAACGCAGAATGGATCAGGGAATCTGTCTTGGCAGAGGAGAATGTCTAATGGCTGAAAAAGCAAAGAAAGTAAATGAGATCGGTTTATCCAAAGAGGATTATAAGGGCAAACCATCCACATTATGTCTCGGTTGCGGTCATAATGCGATAGTTGGGCAGATCATCTCAGCCTGCTATGAATTGAATATTCCCCCTGAAAGTTTGGTCAAAATCAGCGGGATTGGATGCTCAAGCAAAGCTCCCACATATTTTATGGAACGCTCATTTGGTTTTAACGGCCTGCATGGTCGGATGCCATCGCTGGCTACCGGAGCTTTATTTGGTGATACATCTTTGATCGGAATCGGAGTTAGCGGTGACGGTGATACAGCCAGTATTGGTATGGGTCAGTTCAAACATGTTACCCGACGCAATTTACCCATGCTGTATATCGTGGCCAATAATGGGGTTTATGGATTGACCAAAGGGCAGTTCTCCGCAACGGCGGAAGAGGGCCTGGCATTGAAAAAACAGGGCCAGAATCGATACGTTCCGGTGGATATTGTCTGGGAGGCGATAGCGGGGCGAGCTTCCTTCGTTGCCCGCTCATTCTCTGGTGACCCGCAGCAGCTTAAGGCTCTGATCAAGGCTGGTATCCATCATAAAGGTATCGCTGTGATCGATGTCATCAGCCCCTGCGTTACTTTTAACAACCAGGATGATTCCTACCACTCCTATGCCTGGGGCAAATCCCATGAGGTTGCTCTGCACGAGCTCTCTTTTGTTCCCCCGGTCGAAGATATCAAGGTGCAATACGATAAAGGTGAGACCATTGATGTGCCTCTATACGATGGCACTCATATCGTCCTGAAAAAATTGGGCCAGGATTATGAGCCGACCAATCGGGCAAAAGCCTTGAAAATGCTGGAAGAAGCCAATGACCGCAATGAGCTTATCACCGGGTTGATCTATATCAACCCCAAACAAAAGGCTCTCTTTGATCTCTATAATTTACCAGATGTTGCCCTCAATCGCCTGCCGGCCGAGAAATTGCGCCCAAGCGTGGAATCTCTGGATGAGATCAACCAATTGATGTATTAGGGATTTTTTTCTGGGTGATGTGAAGAAACATCATTGAATGAGGATTTGCTTAGTGGGCTTTATTTGTAAAAATTAAAAACAGCGATTTATTATTTTCATGTGACCGCTCTTGTGTGGAGGAACTATGCCGCTTTGGAGACAGCCACTGGATAAAGACCGCATCCTTGTTACACACGGCATCGTACATATAATCGATGACCGCTGCAAAGGTTGCGGTTTTTGTATTGAATTCTGCCCCCAGGGGACACTGGGGATATCAGACCGTACCAATACCAAGGGATATCATCCGCCCCAGGTCATAGCAGAGAATGTCTGCGTGAACTGTGGATTGTGCACCCTGTTGTGCCCTGATTTTGCCATTTATATCGAAGACGGGGGCAAAAAACCGCCGGGATTGATCCAGCCTGTGCATCGCAATGAGGTGAAAAATGGCAGATCTTAAAGGCAATCTAACCGGGGAGCACTTTATGCTGGGTGACCACGCCTGCGCAGAAGGCGCCATTTTGGCGGGTTGCCGGTTCTTTGCCGGTTATCCGATCACTCCGGCAACAGAGATCGCTGAACGAATGTCGGTACGTTTGCCGCAGGTGGAGGGCAAGTACGTTCAGATGGAAGATGAACTGGCATCCATGAACGCTGTTCTGGGGGCAAGCTGGGCGGGTGTTAAATCAATGACTGCTACCAGCGGTCCTGGCTTTTCATTAATGATGGAAAACTTGGGGTTGGGGATCATGCTGGAAACTCCTTGTGTGCTGGTGAATGTTCAGCGCGGCGGTCCATCTACTGGACTGCCAACATTGGTTGGCCAGCAGGATATGATGCAGGCTCGCTGGGGTTCGCATGGTGATTATGAGATCATCGCCCTCAGCCCCGGTTCACCTCAGGAATTGTTTGATCTTACCATCCGGGCTTTTAACCTGTCAGAAAAATATCGCACTCCTGTTTTGGTGATGACTGATGCTGAAGTTGGGCATATGACCGAGAAGGTAGTGATCCCACCTCTAGAAGATATTGAGATCCTCAATCGTCATTCAGTATCCAGGGGAGAGTTGGAACCTGATCGATTCCGGATCTACCGATCGAGCCCTACCGGCAGGGCGGGCTATGTTTCCCCGATGGTTAAGGCAGGAGATGGTTTCAGGATACATGTGACAGGGCTCACTCATGATGAGCGGGGTTATCCTGCAATGAATCCCGAAGCCAATGAATTGAATGTATCCCGAATTATGCAGAAGATTACCACTAACCGGAAGGAGATCATCCAATTAGAAAAGGAAAAACTAAGGGGCGCTGAGGTGGTTGTGGTTTCTTACGGGATATCCGCCCGGACGTCTTTATGGCCGATTGAGCAGGCTCGCAAAGAGGGGATTAAGGTTGGGTACCTGCGTTTGATAACCGTCTGGCCTTTTCCGGAGGATTTCATTTCCAAATTGGCAGAGAAGGTGAGTACGTTCATTGTCCCGGAGATCAATATGGGGCAGATGGTCAGGGAAGTTGAACGCTGTGCGGCTGGGAAAGCAGAAGTGATTGGAGTCCATAAGCCAGGCGGCGATATATTGGATCCGGCTGATGTACTGGAAGCTATTCGAAGAGGCGCTGGTGTAGTACAGGAAGCTTGATAGGGATAGCGGCCAAGAGGATGAAATATGACAGCAGAAAGGGTAGATCGGAAAACTAAACCACGCATTATGTCTTACGAGGCTTCATCGGAAGGGGATTGGATCACAGGACTGCATCCAATGGATGACCTGCTGCGGGGGGAACGCCTTCCCCATATCTGGTGCCAGGGCTGTGGGTTGGGAACAGCATTGACATCCTTCATCAGCTCCCTTAAGTGGTTAGAGAAAAGGAAGGGCTGGGACCTGGATAAAGTGGCAGTTGTTTCCGGCATAGGCTGCACAGGAAGGATAGCCGGTTATGTACGCCTGGATTCATTCCACACCACTCACGGTCGGGCAATTCCATTCGCGACCGGCTTGAAGATTGCCAATCCAGAGCTGAAAGTGATAGTCCTTTCTGGAGATGGAGATATTGCCGGGATTGGAGGAAACCATTTCATCCACGCTGCCAGGCGAAACCTGGGAATCACTGTTGTCTGTGTGAATAACTTCAATTATGGCATGACGGGCGGACAGGTTGGGCCGACAACACCTCATGAAGCCCGGGCAGTGACAGCTCAGTACGGCAATTATGAATATCCTTTCAATTTGCCATATCTGGCTGCTGCCAGTGGTGCTTCGTATGTTGCCCGGTGGACTGTACTGCATGCTCGCCAACTGGATTGGACCTTGCGCAAAGCATTAACGCATTCAGGTTTCAGCTTCGTGGAGATCATTGCTCCCTGTTCCACGGCTTATTCTCGTTGGAACCCGGATGGAAAAGGGTTGGATCCGGAGAACTTACGCCGCAGAGGTCTGGAAGTGATGAAACATTACCAGCAGGTTGGTAAGACTGAACATGGTATGCATCCCAAAGACGCCCACGTGAAAGTCAATGAACGCGGCGAGGTAGTAGAGATCATCGAAGGAGAATTCTTGCTGGAATCCCGCCCCGATTTTGAAGAAGCGATGAACCAGCGAGTAGAAATGGCTGAGAAATATTGGCAGCGAATGAAAGCTGCCCTGGACAAAAGGGTCTCCCTCTCCATTAAAGAGAGAAAAATACCCCGGACAGAAATCCAACTGGGAGGTTTCGGGGGCCAGGGCATAATGAGCGCAGGAAAGATCATAGGTATGGCTGCTGCGGTCTTCAACAATCTGGAAGCTTGTTTTACACAAAGTTACGGGCCTGAAGCCCGGGGAGGTGCTGCAGGATCCCAGGTGATCATTTCCTCCAAGCCTATTCATCATCCTCATCTGACAGAACCCACCAGCATGATCATTATGTCGCAGGGTGCCTATGATAAATATGTGGACACCCTGGCAGCCAATGGCGTACTATTGATCGACAACGAATTGGTCAAACTTCCCGAAAATCATCGAACGGATATTCAAACCCTGGGCATCCCGGCAACGAAGATCGCTGAGGAGGCAGGTAACAACCGGGCAGCGAATACTGCAATGCTGGGTTTCTGGACAGCGGTAGAAGGTATTGTCGACCAGAAAGCCATGAAAGAAGCCGTTGCAGAATCAGTTCCTCCTAAAACTGTTGATCTTAATCTTGAGGTTTTTAAAGCAGGCTATCAAGAAGGATTGGCTCAGATCTGATCCTGAGCTGGATATTCTATGGATAGACAAGTATTGGTTATTGGATCTACTCTGGCAGGACTGCAGGCCGCTCAAGACCTGGCCAGTATAGGCCTGCAGGTAAACCTGATTGAGAACAGCCCATTCATTGCCAGAGACGATACCTATCATTTGCCAGCATACTTGAAGAATACCAAGCTGTTGGAGATCTTTAAGGATCCTCGCATAAAGGTCTGGACCAATACAGACGTTGATCAAATCATCAGAACTAACGGTGGATACCAGGTTCGGCTCGAGCAGAGTCCCCGCTATATCGATCTGAGCAAGTGCACAGCCTGTGGTGATTGCGTGGATGTATGCCCGGTTACCATCCCTGGCACGGATCTAAAGGCGATCCATTTTGGTGGACAGCCAGATTGCGCGGTCATCGAGAAAAGTGGAATTGCTCCCTGTACAAACGCTTGTCCGGCGGGAATTCATGTTCAAGGTTATGTGGCTTTGATCAATCAGGGACGATATAAGGAAGCCTACCGCCTGATTTACGAAGACCTTCCTTTCCCATCAGTCTGTGGACGGGTATGCAATCACTATTGCGAACAGGCCTGCAACCGCAGCCAGCTGGATGATCCTGTAAACCTGATGGCGCTGAAACGCTTTGTGGCTGATTGGGCTTATACTCATCCAGATGAAATTTGGGAGGAAGGAAAGGATATATCTGACCAGAGACAGATAAGCTCAGGAAAGAAAGTAGCTGTGATAGGTGCGGGTCCAGCTGGTTTGACCGCCGCCAGGGATCTGGTCCGCAAGGGGCATGAGGCAAGTGTATTTGATAATCAACCCCGCGCCGGCGGTATGATGCGGGTGGGCATCCCACCTCACAGGTTGCCATACCAGCAGCTGGAATGGGAAATCGAACAAATTCTGGCTGAGGGAGTGGAACTGAATTTGAATACCTGGATAGATGATATTTCGGGCCTCCTGGAAAATGGATTTGATGCAGTTCTGATAGCGACTGGCGCCCATCAGGCCATGAAAGTTGACATTGAAGGATCGGATCATCCTGATAATTGGCTCAGCCTGGAATTTCTCAGAAAGGCCTGCCTGGGAGAGAAGATCAACCTCAAAGGAAGAAAAGTCATTGTCCTGGGTGGGGGAGATGTTGCCATGGATGCTGCCCGGGTGGCTGTCCGCCTTGGGACCTGTGATGTAAAGGTAATCTGCCGGGGAATGCGAGCCTCTTTCACTGAGATCAAGGAGGCGGAAGAAGAAGGCATAGAGATCATCAGAGGTAGAGTATTCCAGCGCATCAATGTTGAAAGTGGAAAGATCACCGGTGTAGAATGCCTGGAAGCAGAAGTCGGTGAAATTGTTGATGGAAAACGCCAGTTCAAGGAATTAGAGGATACTGAACACCTGATTGAGGGCGACCTGGTGATATGGGCTCTGGGACAGAGGCCGGATTTTTCCTTCCTTCCTGCGGAAAATGAGGTAGCCGTTCAGAAGGATACAGGTATTGATTCAGATGATCAGCTGATGACATCGATGAAAGGTGTATTCACAGCCGGGGATGTTCATCGTGGTACCACTTTCTTTGTGGTAGATGCAGTTGGTGATGGACATCGGGCAGCTGCTTCGATCCATAATTTCCTGATGGATCAACCAGCAGATCAGCCGCCTCAAAGCCTTCAGGAGGTAAATCTCACACCAGATGAGATGCAATCTCGCATGAAGGCCCGAGAAAGTGCGCGCCGGGAAAGGCTGGCCATTCCCTGTTTGGAAGTTGAAGCCCGCTTGAATAATTTCGATGAAGTGGATCTGGGCCTCGAGGAAAAGGAAGCGCTGTTGGAATCAGGCCGCTGCCTGGCTTGTGGTCCTTGCAGCGAATGTATGGCCTGTGTGGAGGTTTGTGAAACCGGTGCGATAAATTTCGATCAGATCACTTCTTACCCAACTCTTGAAGTGAATGCGGTTCTAACCGAACAGGATGCTGATTTGCTAGGAAAAAATGATAGCGCAATATTATATACATCGTCAGACCCCATGGCAGGATCAGCAGCGGCATATGAAGTGATCAAAGAGCTGGAGGCTCCGGTTTCTGCTGCAGGAGTCGGTAACAGGCCAATTTCCATAAATGGTACAAAGACTGGCCTGGTCCTGTGCCAGTGCGGGGGAGAGATTTCCAACATCGTCAATACTGCTGCCTTGTGCAAGGAAGCCATTGACTGGCCGGAAATTGATTTCGCCGCTGAAATAGAATATTCCTGCACGGATGAAGCGAGTAAAGAGCTGAAAAGGATCGTCAAGGAACAGGCGTTGGGGAAATTGATCCTGGCTGCTTGCAGCTGCTGTTCATTGGACCAGGTATGTTATAGCTGTACTTATCAGCGACTGCGCTGTAAGGAGAACCTGGGAGTGTTTGACCCCCTGAAGCCTCTGACAGAATTGGAGTTCATAAATATCCGGGAACAATGTGCCTGGGTACACCGGCGGAGTAAGAAAAAAGCCACAGATGCGGCCAGAAACTTGATCCGCGCAGCCCTGGCCAGGAAGCCAGTATCCTATGGGATATCTCCAGAGAAAACTCTCCATCCTCTAAAAGTTTTGGTTTTGGGAAAGGGCGATTCAGCAGGAGCCTGCCTTGAAAGTCTGGCGGAGCTGGGATTGTCTGCTGAATCCGTTGAGGTGCTCTCTGGGGATGTGGTCAGATCTGGTGCAAAATATCGGATGCCGGGAATTGAAAATGAAATTCAGGCTGATTGCCTGATCCTAGCGCCCGGAAGCGGGGCCGAACTGGATCATATAAGCGGCTATCTGAAATTGGGCAATCAAAATCCCCTGGTTTCAAGAGAGCACTTGGAAATGGATGCTCTGGATCTTGGACTGGTTCTCTGCCCTCCAGACCTGGACCCTGTAATCAGTGGTAAAGCCGCCGCCGCCAGGATATTTGCCTGGTGGATGCGCACTTTCGGTCAGGATCGCCCCCGATCAGCTGAGGTTGATTGGACACGCTGTCGGGCTTGCGGCACCTGTCAGGAAGTGTGTGGTTTTGGTATCCCGGAGATCATTTCAGATGAAAAAGGGATTTATGCTGTGATCGATCCCTTCTTATGTCAGGATTGTGGCATATGCACTGCGCATTGTCCATCAGGAGCTATCACTCCTGCTACACATACGAGTGCAGAGTTGAACGAGATGCTGGAATCGATATTGGATTGAGATGACAAAAACTGGAACTAAAGAGAAGATCATTCTATTCACATGCAATTGGCATGCTTTCAGCAGCCTGGAAGCTGTCGGGAAGAGCGATTTGGTGTATTCGCCTGCGCTGATGCCAATTCGGATATCGTGTTTGGGCAGGATCACTCCAGGGATCATCCTGAAAGCATTTGAGGGGGGAGCAGCCGGTGTTTGCCTGCTGGGCTGTCCGGAAGGAGAATGCCGCTATCATAACGGGAATTTGGAAGCACGGGAGGTTTTTAAAGAGAGCAGGAAACTCCTGAGATTATTGGGCTACAACGAAAATTTGCTCCAATATCACCTGATCTCGGCTGAAGATGGAGGTAGTTTTCTAAAGAATATGGACTTGTTAGTAAAGGAAATTCAAGAGGACAGGAAAACCCGGTGAATACTTTCATAGAGATCGTTCAATCGAATCAGGCCTGGTTGTGCCTTGACTGCGGGAAATGCAGTTCGATCTGTCCCATAACCCTTCACCTCGTAGATGGGTATACCAGCCCAAGGCTTCTCGTTGAAGGAGCAGTCAATAGTGGAGAGGATCGCGTGTTGGAAGATCCTCTTCTGTGGTCCTGTCTGACCTGCCAGCGCTGTACAGAGATATGTCCCTCTGGGGTTCAATTTTCCCACTTCATTCAAGACGCCCGTCAACTGGCACGAGAGAACGGTCAGAGTGGTGATTGCACTCATAGTGGGATGATCCAGAGCTGGATGAGGATGATGACTGACCCTGCTTTGGAGCAGAACCGGTTAGATTGGGTCGATAATGGTCTGAAAACCGCCCCGGAATCTGCAGTGATCTATTTTCCTGGATGCCTCCCATATTATGATGCAGCATTTGGAAATTTGGATGTAGAAGGGACTGAGATCGCCAGAGCAGCGGTAAAAATCCTCAACCATCTGGGAATTGTACCTGTCGTGTTGGAAAATGAGCGCTGCTGCGGCCATGATCCTTATTGGCAGGGAGATATGGATACCTTCCGGAAATTGGCGGAGTTGAACCTTGAGACCTTTCTGCAAAGCGGCGCAAAACGAATTATCACTACCTGTCCGGAATGTGCCTATACACTGAAAACAACTTATCCTGAGCAAGTTGGCGATCACGGCTTGGAAGTGCTGCATATAACTGAACTCCTTGCTGATGACGAAAACATCAAAAAACTGATCCAGAAGAATGGCGTAGAAACAGATCCTGTTACTTACCAGGACCCCTGTCGTTTGGGGAGATTTATGGGGATCTATCAACAGCCCCGTGATTTGATACAGGATCTGGGATATGAATTGATTGAAATGGGTCATTCTGCTCAGACCAGTATTTGCTGCGGTACGAGCTGTTGGACGAATTGCGGGCAACTCAATAAGAAAGTCCAGTCAGAACGTTTACTCGAAGCCAGATCAACTGGAGCTGGGAAATTGATCACTTCCTGCGTTAAATGCCAGATCCATTACCGGTGTGCTCAAGGAGACCCTATGTCAGGAGCAGAAATCCAGATAGATATCCAGGATCTCACAACATTGATCGCGGAAAGGATTTGAAATCAGATGGATGAACAGGGAAATATCTATTCAGAGGAGGGTGCCATTGGTCGATAAAAACTTACGGATCGGGGTCTTTGTATGTGATTGCGGATCCAATATCGCAGGCACGGTTGATACTGAAGCAGTTCGGGAATATGCTGAAAGTTTACCAGGAGTGGTTGCCGCAGTCAGGAATAAATATAGCTGTGCCGATCCTGGGCAGGTAGAGATTCAGGGTGCGATCAGGGAGCACAATTTGAATCGGGTTGTGGTCGCTTCCTGTTCGCCGGCTACGTATGAAGTGATCTTTCGGAACTGCATTGCTGGGGCTGGGTTAAATCCATACTTACTGGAAATGGCCAATATTCGGGAACACTGTTCCTGGGTTACAACCGGGAATGGCCAGGTTGCTACGGAAAAAGCCAAGCGAATCGTGAAAGTAGCTGTGGCCCGGGCAAATTGGTTGATTCCCCAGGAAGAGGAACAGATCTCAGTTACAGATGCTGCCCTGGTTGTTGGTGGGGGTGTGGCGGGCATTCAGTCTGCACTCGACCTGGCAGATTCCGGCCATCAGGTCTATCTGGTGGAAAAGGAGCCGTCGATAGGTGGGATCATGGCCCAACTGGATAAGGTTTACCCCGATATCGAATGTAGTATTTGAATACTCGGACCCAAAATGATGGATGTCGGTCGACATCCCAACATCGAATTACTGGCCTACGCCGAGGTGGAAGATATTTCTGGTTATGTAGGCAATTTTAAAGTCCGGATCCGGAAAAAAGCCCGTTATGTGGATGAAAGCCAATGCACATCCTGCGGGGACTGTGTGGATGTGTGCCCGATTGTCATTCCCGATGAATATCAGGTGGGGCTGGGCAGCAGGAAAGCAATTTACCTGCCGTTCCCCCAGGCTGTGCCGTCAGCATATATCGTTAACGCCGATGAATGTCTGGGCCAGAATCCGATCGCTTGCGGCAAATGCATCGAAGCCTGTGAAAAGGAATGTATTGATTTTGCGATGCAGGATGAGATCATTGATGTTGAGGTTGGGACAGTGATTGTCGCGACGGGTATGGATATTTATGACCCGACCCCTCTGGATGAGTACGGTTATTCCAGCTACCCGAATGTTCTCACAAGCCTGGAATTTGAGCGATTGATCTGCAGCAGCGGACCGCTTGAAGGCCATCTTGGTCGACCAGGGGATCTTGCATTTCCAAAGAAAATCGGATTCATTCAATGTGTGGGATCCAGAACCCAGGACCCAGAACGTGGGAATCCCTATTGTTCAAATTTCTGCTGCATGAATACCATCAAAACCACCCAGTATTTACATGACGCCTACCCGGATGTGGAATCTACGGTTTTCTATACTGACCTGCGGGCTTTTGGGAAAGGTTTTGAGGAGTTGTTAATGCGGAGCAGAGCGTCTGGAGTGAAATATATCCGCGGTCTGCCCGGGGAAGTGTACGAGGATCCTGAAACAGGAGACCTGCATTTGGTGGTAGAGAATACTACATCTAACAGGTTGGAATCCCATGTATTTGATTTGCTGGTATTGGCTGTAGGAGCAGTTCCTGGAAGGGATACTGAAACTGTACGGCAGATGGTCAGTCTGTCCAAGTCTCCCAGTGGATTCCTGCGTGAGGCGCATCCCAAGCTTCGTCCTGTTGATACACCTACCAAGGGTGTATTCATTGCAGGAAGTGCTGAAAGCCCTAAGGATGTTCGTGAATGTGTGACTCAGGCCAGCGCCGCAGCTTCCAGGGCATCGATATTACTCAACAAAGATAAATTCTCTGTAGATGCTATCACAGCGGTTGTAGAAGAAGACCTGTGCACGAACTGTGGTGTCTGTGCCAAAGTGTGCCCCTTCAGCGCGATAACCTGGAGTAAGGGTCAGCCGGCTGAGGTGATCACTGCCGCCTGTACGGGATGCGGCACCTGCGCCGCAGAGTGTAAGTTCAACGCCATCCAGATGAGGCATTTCTCCGATCAGGCGATCTACGCCCAGATCGATGCCATGCTGGATGAAAACCCTTCTGAGACCATAGTCACCTTTGCCTGCAACTGGTGTTCATACGCTGGTGCAGATACAGCCGGTGTGGGACGAATGGCTTATCCACCTAATGCTACTATTATCCGCACCATGTGCTCTGGCAGGGTAAGTCCTGATTTTGTGTGGTACGCATTCCGTAAAGGTGCCCCAGTAGTCCTGGTATCTGGCTGTCATTATGTTGACTGTCACTATATTGATGCCAACCGCAGCACAACCCGGCGTCTGGATGGCTTGTGGGATGGAATGGAAAAGCTGGGATTGAACCCCGGAAGATTGCAGCTGGAATGGTGTTCTGCTGCTGAAGGCAACCGCTGGCAGCATATTATGGAGCAGGTAGAAGAAGAACGCCTCAAAGTGACTGTGGAAGAGATTACGGAAACCAGCCAATTATTGAAAGAGAAAAAAGTGCCTTCTCCCCGCAATCCTCGGCCAAGAGATGAAAACCAACCGGCTGATTATGTATGCCTGATTTGTGGGGAAAAATGGGAAGGAATTTATAACAGCAACGAGGAACGAAGCTGTCCTTCTTGCCGATCGAACAGTGTGAGGTGGATCAGGAGAAGGTAAAAGAGATAGGGGCCGGGAGAGAGATCCATTGCTGCTCCCGCTCTCATCCTTGGGGGCGGAAAGTCTTAGGGGAGATTGCTTCGTTGCTCCCTGCGTTCGCTCCTCGCAATGACGGTGAAAACTGGACTTTGTTCCTGTTCTTGCCCGACAGATGAATCTGTGGGCTGATGTGTATGGACCTGAGCCGTTTCATTTTCCGGGAAAAATTACACCTCACGAAAAATTTAGTCCCGCCAAGGCGGGACTTGCATTTATATAGCCGCGATTTCAATCGCTGGAGAATGAAAATCGAAGACCATAATAAAGAGGCCGGGGATGTGATCTTACTTTATAAGTTCACAGGGGAGCGCCAGCTCGCCTGGTTGGAAAATAGTAAGTCCTCTCGACGCCCGACAGATGAATCTGTGGGCTGATGTGTAGGATTTACACGCCAGATCATTTTCCGCGAGTAATCATCACTAAACTAAGCATTAAGTCCCGCCTTGGCGGGACTTGCTTTTCTATAGCCGCGATTTCAATCGCTGGAAAAAGAATATCGAACAAACGAAAGAAATTTCAGTCCTAGAGGAGATTGCTTCGTTGCTCACTGCTTTCGCTCCTCGCAATGACGGTGAAAACTGGACTTTGTTCCTGTTCTTGCCCGACAGATGAATCTGTGGGCTGATGTGTATGGATCCTGAGTCGGTTCATTTTCCGGGAATAATAACACCTCACGAAGAATTAAGTCCCGCCATAGCGGCCTTGTTTTATATAGACGCGATTTCAATCGCTGGTGGAATATCCGCCGTAAAAAAAAAGCCCGAACGAATGTCCGGGCCTTTTGTATCTCAATATTTGTAGCTTACGGCGTCGGTGTTGTTTCAGCACTGGCTTCACCGGTCCAGGTAAAGACCCGGGCTTCACTGACACTTCCTGCATCTTCCCAGATCGCGTTTCCATTCTCATCCACGTCAACCTGACGGACAGTGCTGATGGTCCAGCGGTAGATATGGGGGGAGTCATCACTGGCGCGGAAGGATCCGGGGACGATGAACTTGGTATCAGAGACATAATCAACCAGTTTGCGGCCTGTACCCTCGGTCAGATCCATGATCGTGATCCGGTAAGATTCGTTAGTGTTGATCAATCCTACGGAGGACCACTGCAGAGTGACCTGGTTGTCGCTCAGGGAGAAGACTCCACCATCAGCTGGCAGCAGCAAATTCGGTGCCGGGTATGGTGGTGGAGGTGTTGGTGTGGGGGAGGGACCTGGCGTAGCAGCCCGTTCGCAGAGCGGGATGATCAGGGTCAGACCCTCATATACAGTATTGCTGACCATTCCATTATAGGATTTGATAGCATCCTCAGGCACATTATAGTTCAGGGAGATACTTCCCAAGGTATCCCCTTCGCCAACTTCGTAGCTGACCTTATCGCAAGCATCCCGAGTAGCTTCAATGCCGCTTAGTGTAGCTGTTGGGAAAGAGGTGGCTGTTGGGGTGGGATGGGGTATCTTTAGTTCCTGGCCTTCAAAAAGTGTATCGCAAGAAGCCGGGATATTATTCAAGAGCACGATTGATTTAATCGAAACCTCAAAGCGAGCAGCGATAGCCAGACACGAATCGTTTGCTGCGACAACGTATGTCAATGGGGTCGGACTGGGCATCGGTGAAGGTGTTGGTGTTGGAGGTTCGGGAGTGCTGGTGGGAGTTGTGGTTACTGTTTCAGTTAGCGTTGGAGTGATCGTTGTCTCCACCACAGCGCCTGTTTGTGAAAGGGCCAGGTAGACCATTCCGGCACCTACAGCCAGGAAGAGCACCACCAGGCCGATCGCGACCGGCAAACCGAGGGTGATTTCGGGCATTCGCCCGCCGCTAACAACTTCCGCGTCTGTTTTTGTTCCTGTCAGACTTCCGCCGCAAACCAGGCAGCGCTCGGCATCTTCCTTGACGCGGGTACCACAGGTTGGGCAGATCTTTTTATTGTCATTTGCCATAAGATCACTCGTTTATGCTATTTTTCCTCAATAGACTGGGGCAATTATACCAGAAGGGGCAGAGATGAAAAGTATCTGAAAAAATGACAGTTTTCGTGTGAACTTGATAAGAAATTAGTTGATTTCTGCAATTATGAGAGGATATATCTTTATTCCTGCCGTTTTAGCAGCTTTCTTGCCAGTTGCCTCAGGATTTCACCAGCTTCACCCTCAGGATTGGCATTTTCCAGAGCTGTCAGGGCCAGGTCTGTCAGCCGATCTGCAGTTGACTGCGCGTAGGCACGTCCCCCTTCAGCTTCCAGGATCTGGCTCATCATAACTGCTTTTTCAGGTGTTATCTCTCCCTCATTCCACAGCTCATAAAATCCTTTTTTCTGGGCCAGGCCGTATAGAACGGGGAGGGTCTTTTTCCGGGTTACTAAATCACCGGTAGTCGATTTGCCGATTTGGTCCTCGGCGCCCCAGATCCCCAGAATATCGTCCTGGACCTGAAAGGACATTCCCAGATAATGGCCAAAATCCCGGTAATTGGACTGGATCTCAGGGGAAACACCAGCACACAAGGCGCCAGCTTCAAGGCTGAAAGCCAATAGGGCGGCAGTCTTTCCGCCTACCATCTGCCAGTAGGATTCAAGCTCTACATTTTCCTGATCTTCAAAAGCGATATCAAGATGCTGACCCTGGGTAAGTCGTAAACAGGTCTGGTGAAAGATCTGACCTGCCTGGAGGCCTATTTCGGGTGAGGTGGTTTTAACCAATTTTACGAGCGAGGCATAGGCCAATGCGAAGATGGCATCTCCTGTATTGATGGCCTGGGCTTCTCCCCATACTTTCCAGATTGTAGGACGTCCCCGGCGAACCTCGCCATTATCTTCAATATCGTCATGAACAAGGGAGAAATTGTGGATCAACTCAACTGCTGCGGCAGCGGGAAGAGCTTTTTTCCAATCTCCTCCACCTGCCTGGCAGGCTAAGAGGACCAACAAGGGGCGGATCTGTTTGCCTTCCGCTTTCGCCCCTGCATTCTCACCTGTCCAGCCCAGCTGGTAGGTGATCATTTCCTTTAATTCAGGGGTGCCATGTTCACCGGAAGCGAAGATCGCATCCTCCAGCTCCTGGCGCAGGGCGGGGCGGGCTAATAATGAGAACTTGTCAAATCCGGATGCTTCTATCATGAGGGGTAGATTTCCAATAAGTTGGTTTTCTTCAGGGTCGCCAGATCTTTTGCGCCAACGGCGAACATACAAATCTTAATTTCTCTGATTAATATCTGGATAATTTCCAGCACTGCATCAGGGGAGTCCACGGCTGCCTTCAGGAATGGCCCTGCCAGACCTGCCATGGTAGCACCCAGGGCGACAGATTTGGCGATATCAACTCCGTTGCGAATACCCCCTGAAGCAAATACAGGCATATCCGGAGCTGCTTCCCGGACAAGCTGGAGGCTTTCAGCAGTGGGGATGCCCCAATCAACGAACGATGCGGCTACCTGGCGCTGGGTTTCGGTCTGGGCTCTGTGCATTTCTACTTCTGTCCAGGATGTCCCACCGGCACCGGCAACATCAATAGCGGAGATGCCTGCATCCAAGAGCTGCCGGGCTGCTTGAGATGATACCCCCCAGCCAACTTCCTTGGCGATCACAGGAACAGAGAGGACTTTGCATACTTCCTCGATCTTTTTTAACAAACCGGAAAAATCAGTATTCCCATCAGCCATTACAGCTTCCTGCAGAGCGTTCATGTGAAGGATCAGAGCGTCAGCCTCGATCAGATCAACCGCCCGCTGGCAGTCTTTAGGAGCCAGGCCGTAATTTAGCTGCACAGCACCCAGATTTGCAAACAGGAGAATATCCGGAGCATACTCCCGAATCCGGAATGTATTGGCGAGGGAAGGATCTTCCAGCATGGCTCGCTGAGAACCAACTCCCATTGGGATGCGGCTTTGTTGGGCAGCGGCAGCCAGATTATGATTGATCTTTTCAGCCTCACTGGTGCCGCCGGTCATGGAAGAGATGAATAGAGGTGCGGCTACTTCTTTCCCGAACAAGCTGAAATCCATCTGGATCTGTTCCAGAGCAATTTCTGGTAAGGCTTGATGCGGAAAATGATAATAATCCAACCCAGAGGATAAACCGGATTCCACATTTTCATTGAGATTGATACGGATATGATCGGCTTTCCGGGAGCTTGTGGGAGAGGTCTTTTTTGGCATAAAATATCCTTCTGCTTTTGGTATAGTAACAGTCTGCTGGCAGGGTGTCAACAAAATTCCCCCCAGGCAGGCTGAGCCTTGACAAGACTCTCCCTGCAGTTACAATAAATCTTAATCCAGGGAGCGAAACCAATTCCCCCGATTATTGTTTAATAAGATATCATAGAAGGGATGGATTTTGAACTAAGGAGGAATCATAATGGCTGACACATTTGAACAGGTAAAAGGCATTATCGTGGAATTACTGGCAGTCGATCCGGCCAAGGTCACCAAAGAAGCTCGATTCCGGGAAGATCTGGAAGCGGATTCCTTGGACCTGGTTGAGTTGATCATGGAATTTGAAGATGAATTCGGGGGAGAGATCTCTGATGAGGATGCTCAGAAGATCACAACTGTCGGTGATGCAGTAGCCTTCCTGGAAGAGAAACTTTAAACGAAGACTGGGATATTGACAAAAAAAAGCCTGCTGGTCAGCGGGCTTTTTTGGTTAATTGTTTTTGAAAAAAGGCAAATCATCGAGCGGAGTGAAGTCCAAAGGCCTTAGCGCAGTCGAGATGCTCTTCGTCTACGATCCTTCGGTTATCCTCAGGATCTTCGCTCAGGGATTTGATTATTTCTTTACAACAAACTCGGAATTTCCTCAGGATGCTGGGCGATCTTCACTCCAGCAGCTTCTAATGCTTTGATCTTATCCTCAGCGAGGCCTGTGCCACCCTGCACAATAGCTCCGGCATGGCCCATTCTCTTCCCTGGAGGAGCGCTGCGTCCGGCGATGAATCCAGCTACTGGTTTAGTTACATATTGGTTGATGAACTCCGCGGCCTGTTCTTCATCTGTCCCACCGATCTCACCGATCAGGACGATTTTATCAGTGTCCGAATCTTCCTGGAACATCTCCAGGGTGTCGATGAAGTTGGTGCCATTGATAGGATCTCCGCCAATTCCCACACAAGTGGAAACACCCATTCCCAGGTTCTTCAGGGCGTAGAGCACTTCGTATGTCAGCGTGCCTGAACGGGAAACCACACCAATGTTGCCGGGAATAGCGATATTTCCGGGGATGATGCCTACTTTGGCTTCACCTGGAGTCAATAATCCAGGGCAGTTGGGTCCAACCAGCCGGACACCTTTTTGATCAAGAAAGTTCCTGACCCGCATCATATCAGAAACTGGTACACCCTCGCTGATGCAGATGATCAGTTCCATACCAGCATCAGCTGCTTCGAACATGGCATCAGCGGCAAATCTGGCGGGTACAAAAATAATCGTTGCGTTTGCGCCAGTTGCGTTCTTAGCGATCTTTACAGAATCAAAAACAGGAATCTTACCATTCAGGACCCATTCACCACCTTTTCCAGGAGTGACACCAGCAACTACATTGGTGCCATAATCTACCATTTTTTCAGTGTGGAATAATCCTTCTTGTCCAGTAATGCCCTGTACCAGCAGGCGTGTATTTTTATTTACGAGTATGCTCATTCTTTCTCCCTGCCTTTATTTTCCCTTGGCTGCTTTGACAGCCATTTCAGCTGCTTCAGCCAGGGTATCTGCGGTTTCCATTTTGGCATCTTTCAATAACTGGCGTCCTTCAGTGGCGTTTGTACCTACCAGACGCACAACCATGGGCACATCCGTTTTTACCTGTTTGAGGGCTTCCAGGATGCCCATAGCAACCAGATCGCAGCGGGTAATACCGCCAAAGATGTTAAACAAAACGGCTTTGACGTTTTGGTCGGATAAGATGATCTCCAGCGCAGCTGCGACTTTATCAGCGCTTGCACCGCCACCGATATCCAGGAAATTGGCAGGTTCACCGCCAAATAACTTGATAATATCCATTGTGGTCATAGCCAGTCCAGCACCATTGACCATACAGCCGATATCGCCATCTAATTTGATGAAGGAAAGGCCGTGTTCCCTTGCCCGGATCTCGGCTTCCTGATCAACATCCAGATCGCGCAGTTCTTCGAGGTCGGTATGACGGAAGAGGGCATTATCGTCCAGCACCATCTTTCCATCCACAGCCAGCAATTCGCCTCCTCCCGTGATCACCAGGGGATTGATCTCTGCCAGGGTAGCATCGCTCCCCTGATAGGCTTTCCATAGGCCCAGGGCGATTTTTCCAAATGAACGCCAGTGTTCCCTGGGCAGGTCTATGCCTGCTGCCAGGTCCCTTGATTGGTAGCTTTGCAGACCCATCAGAGGATCGATATGGCATTTTATGATTTTCTCAGGTGTTTTGTGGGCTACTTCTTCAATATCCACTCCTCCTGCTGCTGAGGCCATGATAACTGGTTTGCGAGCTGCCCGGTCATTGGTTATGCCCAGATAAATCTCAGTCTTGATATCCGCTGCCTGATCAACCAGCACCATGCGAACCGGCAGGCCTTTGATGGTCAATGCCAGGATATCCTCAGCATGCTGTTTTACTTCCGGAGCAGTTTTAGCTACCCGGATTCCGCCAGCTTTGCCGCGTCCTCCAACCAGAACTTGTGATTTAACTACAACGGGAAAACCGATCTTCTTGGCGATCTTTTGGGCTTCCGCTGGCGTTTTTGCCAGCTCCCCGGGTGGGATAGGGATACCGAATTCACCAAAGATCCTCTTGGAATAATACTCATGAAGTTTCATATGATAATAAGCTCCCAGACTGGAAATAAGCCATTGCGCGGAGATTATACCATGCACAAAAAAGCCCTCTTACGGTCGTAAAAGGGAAATATGATGAGCATCCTATAAAAGATATGACAAAACTGGTGGAGAAATCAGAGAGTTAGCGGATGGTGTCCTAAAAGGTCTTTTTTACCCAGGTCTGAACAGGTGGTAGCCTGTACAAAAGCAGAAGCAGCATAGCAAGGGCATAAGGCCAAGGGCGCAGGACACCAGGTTTTACTGCCAGAATGTAATGCAAGGCCGCCAGAAGACCCGCGGCATAAACAAAACGATGCAGTCTCTTCCAATTCTTCCCCATTTTCTTCAGGACAATATTTAATGATGTGATCGATAGAATCAGCAAGATCAACCCGGTGGCGAATCCGACCAGGATGAATTTATTGGTCAGGGAATTGGCTAGCAGGGCTTGCCATTGAAAACCATAATCCAGGATCACATATATGGAAAAGTGCAGGCCGGCATAGAATGCTGCCCACAAACCCAGCGGGCGGCGGAGTTTGTTGACCTGGTTCCACTTCAACAGCTGCCTTAAAGGAGATACTGCCAGAGATAAGATCAACAACAAGATAGCAGTTTTCCCGGTACGGTGCGTGATTTCCAGAATAGGATTGGCACCAAGGTTCCCCTGCCAAAAATCCCACAATCCCACCAGCAGAGCAATCGCTGAACCGATATGCGCCACAGGATGCAGAATCTTCCCCAATGGTTTTTTGAATTCCTTCCAATTCTTAGAAGTTCTTAACGAGGTCCATACCTTCATATAGATGACTTACCTCTTCTTCATAACCATTGAACAAAAGGGAAGGACGCCGGGATAATTCTCCGATGCGCCGCTCTGTCGCCTGCGACCAGCGAGGATGATCGACTTCTGGATTGACATTAGCATAAAAGCCATATTCATTTGGCGCGGATTCCATCCACAATGACACTGGCATTTCTTCAACAAGGTCAATTTTAACGATTGATTTAATGCTCTTGAAACCATATTTCCAGGGCACTACCAACCTGATGGGTGCGCCGTTCTGGGGAAGCAAATCCTCTCCATATAAGCCGGTAGCCATTAAGGTCAGATCGTGATATGCCTCATCCATCCTCAATCCTTCCACATAGGGCCAGGGGAAATACTTATTTCCCTGACCGGGGAGGGATTTTGGATCGTATATGGCCTCAAACCGGACATATTTGGCTTCCGGTTTTGGTTTGATATCTTCCAGCAATCTGGCCAGAGGAAAACCTTGCCAGGGAATGACCATTGACCAGCCTTCCACACAGCGCATACGATATATTCTTTCTTCGGTGGTATAGCGATTCCGAATTTCTTCCATGGAAATTGGGCCAGGATTCTCAACCAGACCCCCGATCTCTACAGCCCAGGGAGTGGACTGAAAATCCTGGGAAAGTTTAACTACACCCTCTTTATCTGTCGTGAACTCATAAAAGTTATTGTAGCTGATGACATCATCATAGGAAGTCAGGGAGTCTCCCAAATCATCCGTCAAGCCTGCGCTGCTTGGTTCAGGAGTGATTCCTGCTGCTGGTAGGTCGTCCCCGGCGATAAATGGTTTGTCCTGGCAGGCTGCTAAAACAGCAGCGCTGACACCCACAACTCCCATTGTTTTCAGGAATTCCTTCCGGGTTGTGTATCTTTTTAGAGGTGTAATTTTATCTTGTAAGTTCTCAGACATAGTATCTCCAGCGTATCTACTGATAAAAGTTCTTCGCCAACAGGTTTTAGACGATATTATGATAGAAATTATTACCTAAAATGGATCCTGTAGAAAAGGCAAGATTGGGTTCGGATTATAAAGATTCCCGGAGTTTTATATAAACTCCGGGAAATATTTATCGAGATCTTGGTTATTCTTCAAACGCGAAAGGATCGCTGAAATACTGAATGCGGTTGTTCTTGGTATCACTGATCCAGATTCCGCCATCAATACCAGTGCTGACCCCGGTGGGGAAGTATAAAGCAGTAGGATCTATTCCTTCAATTCCCCAGGCAGCGATAACTTCTCCTGAGGGGTTGAAGACGATGATCCTGGAAAGCTCGGGATCACTGGCATAGATGAATCCATCTTTTCCTACTGAAAGGTAAGGTTTATTATCCAGTGACTGGCCATACCAACCTTCCACATCCCATTTGTTGAGGAAGTATTGAGCTACCCCATCCGAATCAGGTGAAAATACTTGAATACGCTGATTCCAGGTATCTGCCACATAGAGATTGCCATCCTGATCCAGTGCCAGCCCGGATGGTTCATCAAATTGACCGTCACCGAATCCAACTTCACCGAATTCTGTTATGAAGATTCCCTGGGAATCAAAGACCACGATCCGCTTATTTCCGGTATCAGAAACATAGATATGGCCACTCTGATCCACAGCAACATCCCTCGGCCCCCAAAAAGCGTCTGGTGTTTCTCTCTGTCCGAAATGGCCCCAGCTTGTTAAGAATTTCCCATCGGGGCTGAATTTCTGGATGCGGTGATTCCAAGTATCGGCAATGAAGATCTCTCCTTCTGTGTTGATGGCAATGCCCCAGGGTTCGTTGAATCGCCCCGGCGCGGCATCTCCACCTTCTGCAGAACCAAACTCTCCCCAGGTATTGAGCAGCTGTCCTTCCATTGTCATATGGATAACTCGATGGTTACCGGTATCAAGGATATACAGGGTTCCATCGGGGGCTTGTTCCACGTTGCGCGGAGAGAGCAGGTCATCCAGGATCAAACTGCGTTCAGCCGCCAGAGTGAGTTCTTTACCCTCGTAGGGATCTACAAACTGCGCAGAAGAGAGATCCAGGGTTCCGTAGTTCCAGACCTGTGCTGCAACATCCTTGCGGATGTAGAGCCTCATTTCATCTGCCGGGCTCCAGTTTGCCAGGCTGATAGTCTTGCCGGTTGCTTCAGCATATTTTTGATAATCACGGAGCAGCCAGATACGGAATATGCCTTCCCTGATATTGGGGTCTTTTAGGGCGTTGCCAATCCGTTCCCAGGTCAGATTGTAATAGTCCTGGTTTGGCCAGACGATCCGCTGATAACTGAACTCATAATATGCGTTCCCTACCACGGGTTCCAGTTTGGAATAGTTATTATTGCCAACCAGGATTGCAGGTGCGTTGCGCAGATCGCGGGTTGGGTTTTCCCCATAATAACGCTGGTTTTCATAGTTCCGTAGGTACCACCAGTAGGGGTATGTGGATTCGTTATCAAAAGCGACTTCCATTGCCAGACCATCACTGGTGCGGTATGAAAGTTCTTCAATTTGATCCAGGGCGTCTTTTATTCCCCGGCCGCCATGAGCATATACCAGGTATTCAGTTGGGTCATCATAGTTGATAAATGAAGCCTGGATCGCAGCGTGGCTGGTCAAGAGAACCAGGATAAACAGCACGCTGTTGGCCGTGGAAATCCAGAACTGGAGCGGCTGCCAATCTTTTACCAGTTTCCAGATGATATAACTGCTTACTCCAGTAAGGATCAAGGCTGAGAGGAAGTTGCCTGTGCCTCGTAATTGGTAGAGTTCATGCCCCTGGAATGGGGGATTTGAAGAGAGCAAGGAACCAAAAACTCCAAAGATACTGGCCAGGAAGATCAAGATCATGCCCGTTACCAGCCAGCCTTTCTTCTCACCAAAAGCTTTAGAATCGAATTTCGCCATCATTTGCTGAAAGCCCCATGCAGCCAGCAGGATAAGCGGAAAAGCGATATGAGCTGTCAACCAGGGCATTTTCTCGCCAGCGAGAGGATATGCGATCAGGCTGGTCAGAGACCAGAAGGCTAAAAGGGCAAATACCGGTGCTTTGGCCTGCTCTTCATCTGTTGCTGATCGCTGAACAGGAGCAGATTTGGATCTCCCTGTGATGTTTTTTATCCCGACACCAATTGCAGTCGCGAAGCCAGCCAGGGCAGGAAGGTATTCATAGATCGGAATCTGGATCAGCCAGTAATAATACCAGGGTTGGCTTCCACGTTCTACGGCCTGTTGTTTCAACCAGTAGCCCAAAGAGCCGACCAGGCCAGTGAAGAATCCTGTGCCGTTGGTAAAGAATGTTGTATAAAAGATTGTGAATGGGATATAGAAGATTGCCACATTGATCAGCCATTCCTTGCGATTCCAGGCTAACCCAATGCCGATGGCGATTGCAGTCAGGATGACGATTATGATTCCAGTCGCAAACATCCCGCTGGGCGAATAATCCAGGGAATCCAATCCTAGCAAATTGGCCGGGAATGGGGCCAGTTGGGGAAGGACCAGGGTTCCTAGAAGCAGCAGCGCGCTGAATGATGGCAGAGTTTTAAGGTTCTTCCACTTATATCCAGTGATGGCTGTGATCAGGGATCCCAGGAGCATAAGTCCTGCCAGCGCCATGGGTAAAGCAGTCATCGGATCAATCCCTGCTGGTTGGTCATCCGCTATCGGAAATTCTGGCGCTAATGATTTGGCCAGTAAGCTCAGACCCATAAAAAGACCAGTCCCTATCAGTCCTGCATTAAATATTTTCTTATGCCCAGGTTGCTCCCACCCCTTTTTGTTCAGGTCGACGATGAACACAAGCCCGAGGAATATCATCGCCTGGGCTGTGTAGATGAAAGCAGTTTCCTTGGTAGTGAAATGCAGCACAGTGGCTGCAGTCAGCCAATAGAGGTAGCGCGGCGAGGAGGTTTCCAGCCAGCGCAATATTGCCCAGAGAGTGATAACTCCAAAAAGAACTGAGAATGCTTCATTGCGGGTGTATCGTCCGTAATAAAGCAGGAATGGTGAGATCAGGAACATTAAAGAAGCTGCCAGAGTGCCCCAATTCCCGAGGTAGCGGCGATATCTCCATAAGAAAATAATGGCTGCTACGCTGGTGATCGCGGCTGGGACTCTGGCTGAGTAATCATTGTCTCCCAGAAGGAAATAGATTAAAGCCAGGAAGTGAAATTGAAATGGCCCATGTGTGATGGGATCATGGCTGTAGCCCATACCTTTGAACAATCGCCAGGCATAATATACGTGGGAAGTTTCATCGTGGCTGATAACCCGGGCTCCAAGATCATAGAATCGGGATAGAACTGCCAGCAGCAGGATGATCCCAAAAACGATCATTTCCCAGGAGATATCAAGATTTGAGAAAGCTGGTTTTTCCAGCCAGGAAGTTTTCTTTTGATCGCTGCCTGTTTCCATAATTATCCTCTTTTGATGATTAGGCTTTTCAATTGCTTTATTTCCTCACCTGTCAGCTCTCGCCAATCCCCGGGAAGCAAATCTCCAAGTTCTAACCTGCCTATTCTGGTTCTGATCAAGCGCTTAACTTTCAGCCCGGTACTTTCGGCCATTCTCCGAAGTTGGCGCTTTTTTCCTTCCTTAAGTATAACCCGCATCCAAGTACCACCGGGATAATTACCCTCTATCCGGGCTTGGGCGGGTTGGGTTCGTGATCCATCTTCAAGGGTCATTCCTTTCCGCCATGTATTCAATTGCTGTTCTTTCGGCTGGGGATGGATCAGTAAGCGGTATTCTTTCTCATGTTCAAAACTGGGATGGGTCAGGTGATGAGTTAGAATCCCGTCATTGGTCATCAAGATCAACCCTTCACTATTGAGGTCCAATCTGCCAACCGGATAAAGATGACCGGGAAGATCGATCAAAGAACGGACTGTGGGGCGATTGTCTGGAGCAGAGACAGTTGATAGAACTCCCTTGGGTTTATGAAGCATGATGTACTGTAATTTCTCGGGGGAAGAAATCTTAATTCCATCAACTGAGATTTGATCCTGTTGGGGGTCTGCTTTATCACCCAGTGAGGCGGTACTCCCATTGACTGAAACCCGTCCCTCGCTGATCAATACCTCACAGCTTCGTCGGGAACCATATCCTGCTTGGGCAAGAATCTTTTGGAGGCGATTTTCCATACAAAAGGTCGGGGAAACAGGTGAGAAACTGGTTTGGGGCCAGAGCTATCCCTTCAAAACCTTGGGATCAGTGGTTTGCTGTATATCTTCAAAATCAAGCGGAGGCAGCTCTTCGTAAGACGAAAGGCCAAAATGTTTCAGGAATTCTGTGGTTGTACTGTAAAGGATAGGACGGCCAGGTCCATCAGCCCGGCCTACATCGTCAATCAGGCCTTTGTTCAGCAAGGTTCTTAACACACCATCGCTATTTACGCCGCGGATGGAATCGATCTGCGGGCGCGTGATCGGCTGCTGGTAAGCGACTATTGACAATGCCTCCAAAGCTGCCTGGCTGAGGGTGCTGGTCGTTTCAAGTTCCAGCATATTTTCCAGGATGGGAGCTGCTTCCGGGGCAGAGGTTATCTGGATCTTCTTCTTGTGATACTGTAAGCGAATACCTCTACCCTGGTAATGGGATTCCAATTCTTCCAGGGCGTTTTTCACCTCCCTGGGAGTTATCTTCAGCAAGGACGAGATCTGGGCTGCTGTTATTGGTTCAGGAGAAACAAACAGGATCGCTTCCACGAGTGCGCTGAGGCTTAGGTCTTGCTTGTTGTTCATCTCTGAGTATTTTTCTTCTGTCATGCTATAATCTGGAATTAGAGCCAACCAAGAGGGCAATTAGCCCGTTTGTTAGTGGGTTTGATATTCAAAAAACTGTCATGAGATTATACCATTTTTACAAGATCGCCCTCATTGCCTGTGTTCTGGTGTTGATAGGTTCTGGCTGTTCTGCTTTTTCTCAATCACCTGTTCAGGAAGAGATCCTAATCCAGATCTATGTCGATGGCCAAACTACGTCCATTCAAGTTCCTGCTGGCTCAACAGTGGGGAACGCTTTGAGCGCTGCCGGCGTTTCTCTCACTGGAAAAGATCGCTCAGAACCAGCGCAAGTGATCACTTTAACAGAAACTTCTGATATTCAGGTCTTTCGGGTAGAAGAGAGTATTGAAACCGAACAGATAGTGATACCTTTCGAAGTTATTCGCCAGCCAACAGAGAACTTGCCTGCTGGACAGGAAAAACTGCTTCAAGCCGGGAAAAACGGACTACGAGAGATCATCTCTGTTCGTGTTTTCGAAAATGGGAAGGAGATCTCGTTCAGTGAGGTTAGCAGCATCGACTTGGAGGAAACAGTCGATGAAATTATCCTGGTCGGAGTTCAGTCCTCGATTGCTCCCATCGGTTTGCCCAGCCCACTGGTGTATTTGTCTAATGGAAATGCCTGGGTGATGGACCAATCAACATCTAACCGCTACTTGCTTGTCGCTACCGGTGACCTGGATGGGAGGGTGTTTTCATTATCTGAGGATGGAAATTGGTTATTATTCACTCGGGTGGAAGAGGATGAAGATATCATCAATTCCCTTTGGGTTGTAGCGCTGGATGACCCCGAAAACTTGTTGATTGAATTGGATACCCTGAACGTGATCCACTATGCGGGTTGGGTGCCCAGTATAGAACCAAAATTTGCGTTCTCTTCAGTAGAACCGCGTCTTTCCGCTCCGGGTTGGCAGGCAAATAATAACCTGGAATTGAAAGTTTTCAGCGAAAATGGTTGGACACAACGGGTCAATACTCTGCAGGAGACCAATTATGGGGGAGTATACGGTTGGTGGGGGACGGATTTTCAATTCTCACCAGATGGTGATTTTGTTGCCTACTCCAGTCCGGATCAAATCGGTATCATACCTTACGAGGAAGCTGAAAAAGAGGTATTCCTGGAACTTATTCCCTTCAAAACTCAAGGGGATTGGGCCTGGATGCCTGGAATCGGAATGGGCCCCTTGGGCAATGTGATCTTCTCGGTCGACCATGCTTCTCAGGATGGTTCACAAACTGATGAGGAATCTCCGTTATTTAACCTGGTGGCCATACCCTTAACTGGGGGTGGCGTCAAAACACTGGTAAATGACGTTGGTATGTTTGCTTACCCACAGCCTTCACCGATCACAGCTAAGGCGACCGGAGAAGCTTCTTATCAAGTCGCTTATTTGCAGGCAATTTTCCCGGAACAGAGCGCAACAAGCAATTACCGGGTCGGGTTAATGGACAGGGACGGTTCCAACCAACGTCTTATTTTCCCGGCTTCGGACAGCCCCGGTTTGCAGCCATCCCGGGGATGGGGAGCCTGGTCACCTGAAAAGGATCAGGCCAGCGAGAATTATCCCCTGGCAGTAATTTATGAAGGTAATATCTGGATCCTGGATCCTGAATCTGGTGATGCCTGGCAGGTTACTGGTGATGGACGAGTAGGGGCTCTGGATTGGTGATATAGGAGTATTAATGAATGTATTGATAACTGGTGCGGCAGGTTTTTTGGGTTCTCATCTTTGTGATCGTCTGCTATCAGAAGGGCATAAAGTGATCGGAATGGATAATTTTGTCACTGGACGACCAGAAAATCTGGCTCATTTGAAGGATAATAAGGATTTTTCTTTTGTTGAGCATGATGTTTCTGAATTCATTGATGTCTCGAATATTGCTCTTGATGCGGTAATGCACTTTGCTTCCCCGGCCTCTCCGAACCCCAATTCTCCTTTTGGATATGTAAATTTACCAATCCAGACTATGAAAGCAGGTGGTTTAGGTACATTGAATTCCCTGGGTGTGGCCCGAACTCATGAGGCCAGATTCCTGCTGGCTTCCACAAGTGAAATTTATGGTGACCCCCAGGTTCATCCGCAGCCGGAATCCTATTGGGGACATGTAAATCCAATTGGTGTGCGGTCTGTTTATGATGAAGCAAAACGTTTTGCTGAAGCGCTCACGATGGCGTATCATCGTTTCCATGGAATTGATACCAAGATCGTACGCATTTTTAACACATATGGACCTCGCATGCGGTTGGATGATGGCCGGGCGGTGCCAAATTTCCTGAAACAGGCCCTCAGTGGAAAACCCTTAACTGTCTATGGCGATGGTTCACAAACCAGAAGTTTTTGTTATGTGGATGATTTGATTGAAGGGATATACCGCCTCTTATTATCCGATGAGCATGACCCGGTGAATATTGGTAATCCTTCAGAGATGACAATCCTGTCTCTGGCAGAGGCCATAAATCGCTTACTTGCTAATCCCCTGGAAGTTGTTTTTTATCCCGATAAACGAGGAGAAGGGGATCCAGAACGCCGTCGGCCAGACATCACCAGAGCTCAGGAAATCCTGGACTGGAATCCGACTATCGATCTGGAGGAAGGATTAAAGCGAACCCTTCCTTTTTTCCGGGATTATATTTAATTCCATGAATCTAATCAAAGACCCTAAAGAACGAGAGCGATTTTTAAAATTCGCGGTTGTAGGAGCGTTTGGCGCTGTAGTGGATTTTGGTTCTTTTCACCTGCTGATGAGTCTTTTAGGAATACCACCTGAATGGGCCCAGGCTGCATCATTCACTCTGGCGATAGTCAGCAATTTCATCTGGAACCGACTCTGGACCTATCCCGATTCCCGTTCCAAACCTATTGCCAGTCAATTGGTAACGTTCTTCCTGATTAATCTAGCAGGGTTAGCGATCAGGACCCCGATCTTTACTTCTCTGGAAAAACCTTTTCGGAATCTATTTGAAGGTTTTTCTTTTATCCCCCTGGGATTTATCACAGCCGATCGATTGGGTTATACCTTCGCGCTAGGTGTCGCGGTTGTTGTGGTAATGTTCTGGAATTTCTTTATCAACCGGGTCTGGACCTACAACGACGTGGTATGAAACTCAACCCCTAATTCAATACAGGGATATTCTTTCTCAAATTTTTCTAATATTTCCCACAGGATCCCTGGAAGTAATCTTTTCACTTCGGCTATGATTGTGGAAGGGATGGATTTGTAATATGCCTCCGCAATTCCTCCTGCTATGCAGGCTAAAGTGTCGCTATCACCCCCCAATGAGACTGCCTTTCGGACAGCGCTTTCATAATCGGTTGAATCCAGAAAAGCAATGATCCCTTCCGGTACAGACCCCATACAGGAAACATCGAATCTGTACTCTGGTCTGATCTGCTCTACCGTCCGATCCAGGTCATAGAAAAAGGATCCAGAAATCACCTTTCGAATATCTTCTTTTGAGGAACCCTGCCGGGCTAAAAGGATTGCTGATGCCACGGCCTGAGCGCCCTTGATACCTTCAGGATGATCGTGTGATACCTCAGCGCTGGCTCTGGCTTCCTGGAGCACCTTTTCTGAGGTATCAAAAGCAAAACCAACCGGGCTGACTCGCATAGCCGAGCCATTCCCCCAGCTGTTATAAGGGATGATCTCTGATTCAACCAACCATTTGCAAAAATTACCTCCATACCCAGCATCCGGGAAGAGGTTTCCTAACTCTTTCATTTCTCTACCATAATTTCCTTGATCCAGAATCGCCCTGGCAACAGCCAGAGACATGACTGAATCGTCTGTGAACCGGGAGCCATTCTGAAAGAGGGGAAAATTCTCATTTTTGATGGGGTGACGCTCATATATTGAACCAATGATATCCCCGGCAATTGCGCCAATCATAGAACCTCCTGGGTCTGAATGAACCCTTGTTATTAGTTATACTCTAGTTCAGGAGAGATTTTTATTTATGCGATTGGGTGAGTTTGAGTATAATGGAGTCATAAATAAGCATCTGAGGGATGATTATGGAAGAAAAAGAGATCAAACCAATCCAGAGTGAACCCGAATTGATCACAAAAGTCGGTTCACTCCAGGAATTACTGGAAAAGGCCTCCGGTGTCAGGGCAGTTGTTGAACATGATCACGAGGATGCCGGCCTGGCGGAAAGCATACCATTTCCATTCCTGGCCCTGGTTGGGCAAAATCAGATGAAATTATCCCTGCTATTGTCCCTCCTAAACCCTAATTTGGGTGGAGTATTACTTGTCGGTCCCCGCGGGACGGGAAAATCAACAGCAGTTCGCAGCCTGGTCGACCTGCTGCCCGAGGTGCGCCGCAGCCTGTGTTATTACGGCTGCCTGGAGGAAGATATTGAGACAGGCGGGATCGATGCTGTCTGTCCGGATTGCGCCAAGAAGTACGGTCAGGGAGATCCGCTTTCCAAAATGGAGAAGGTCCGCCTTGTGGAGCTTCCACTCAACTCTACCCTGGAAGATGTTGTGGGAGGGTTGGATCCCAGAGCAGCAGCCAATTCCAGAACGAGGTTAAAGCGTGGAATTTTGTCTCGTGCAGATCGCAACTTGCTCTATGTTGATGAAGTAAACCTGTTGAATGACCAGATCGTAGATGCGATTCTTGATGCTGCAGCCCAGGGACAGTACACTGTACGCAGAGGGGGTATGTCAGCTACCTATCGTTCGAATTTCACGTTAATTGGATCGATGAATCCAGAAGAGGGGAATCTGAGATCCCAGATCATGGACCGTTTTGGACTTCGGGTGGTTGTAAAAGGATTGATGGAAAAAGAAGATCGCATGGAAGCTTATAGGAGAACGCGGGCTTATAAAGAGAACAGCAGGGCTTTTGCTGCTCAGTATGCGCCTTCCACACGGTTGTTCAAAGAAGAGATCCAGGCCAGTCGTGAACAGATGGATGATATCGAACTACCAGACGATGTGGCTCAGGCCGGTTTGGAATTGATCGGCAACCTGGAGTTGGATTCCTTAAGGGCGGAGATCACCTTATTTGAAGCTGCCCGGGCCCATGCTGCCGCGGATTCAAGAGATAAAGTTACTATGGAAGATCTCAAGATCGTCGCTCCGATGGCTTTGCGTTTGAGGCGATCCACTTTTATCGATGAGTACATAGCCGACCAGAGTTCAGAAATGGAAGTCCTGGAAAAGGCCATTCAAGATTGCCTTCCTGAAGGAAAGAATAAGAAGGACAAGTAGTTAATGGGTAATTTAGCTGTTATTGGTGGAAGAGTAAAAGGATTCAAACTGCAATCAGTTCCAGGCAGTGGTACGAGGCCGATCATGTCCATGGTCAAAGCGGCCTTATTCAATATCGTTGCCCCATATGTGCTGGATTCGAGCTGGTTGGATCTATTTGCCGGAACAGGCAGTGTTGGTATAGAGGCTCTCAGCAGAGGAGCATCTATGGCTCGCTTTGTCGAAAATCAAAACAGGGCTGTCAAAACTATCCATGCCAACCTGGAGCACACTGGACTAACCGAATGGGGAGAGGTTTGGCATAAGAATGTATTTTCAGTCTTAAGTGATCTTGCCGACCGCCAGTTTGATTTTGTGTATATTGCACCCCCACAGTTCAAGGACATCTGGTCTCGAGCACTCCTGGCTCTTGATCAGAATCCCAGCTGGCTGATGGATGACAGCTGGGTCATTTGTCAGATCGATAAGGTGGAATATAACGACCAGCCCCTGGATAACTTAAAGCTCTTCAGGAGGGAATCATACGGAAGCACAGAGCTGATATTTTATACGGTGAAAGAAGGGGTTGTGTGAATTACAGAAGGATACAGTTTCCTTCGGTGGAACCGTATCCTTAACTTATCTCTATGACCAATTTCTCATGTTCATCATAAAAATAGCGGGCAGAGAAAGGTGGATCAGATTCTTTTTGTGTGAGCACACGGGGTAATAAAACCGGCAGATCTTCTACCAGTGGCTTGTCTAATATTCCATTAAACGGCACCCATTCCAGATCTCCCTCTTCAGACGGTTGAGGTTGACCTTCAGAGCAGCTTCCTTTCAGAACATAGAGGCTGATCCCAGTGTTTTCTCCAGTATCAATCATCACAGTTCCAACCAACCTGAGATCATCGGGAGTCAAGCCGGTTTCTTCCAGCAGCTCTCGCCTGGCAGCTGAATAGAGATCCTCTCCACGCTCGATGTGCCCTCCAACTCCGTTATAGCAGTTGGCCCAGATGCGTTTATTTGGAGCTCCTTTTAATAACAAAACTGATTCCCCACGCGTGAGAAATATCAGCGTGCGGGGAATCAGTTGGTATCGATCGTTGCTTAATCCCTGATCAGATACGGGCATATCAGTCGGCCAGGTCCGAGGTATCTTCCTGTTCTACAGTGCCCAACAGGTAATCCTCAAGATTGGCGCTTATTTTAACCTCTTTAATGTAGTTATCTACATACTTGCGGGTATCAGCGATAGCGAGCCGTTCGAAGAGATCCCGGAATTGTTTGTCCCAGGCTGTTGTGATTTTTGCCAGCTGTTCCGGGGTGATGTCCCAAATCTTCTTTTTAAATTCACCAAAAGCCCTCTTGCGGGTCTTATAGTAGAACTGATCGTCTGTCTGGCCTTCTTTCCGTTCATGGGAATTGTTCACATCCAACCAGGCATAAATTTCGCTGCGTAGATCATCGGGAAGCTCATCAAACAGGATATTCTGGAAATTGGTCGCCAGGTGTACTTCCAGGGTTTCGTATTTCGGAAACTCTGTGAAAGCAGATTCGGGCAGGGTAGAAGCGCCGTGCTGGACTGCTCCACCAATACCGTAACTTTCTCTGGCAACTTTCCCGAGATGCTGCAGCAGGTCAAAATCTACTGCAACTTCTTTAATGCTGCCGTCAGGTAAAACAACACCACCGTGGGATGTTCCTGTCAGAACACTGATCTTGCTAAGTCCAACAGCATCGGGCGCGATTTTCTCCAGATCGACCTTCAGGCTATCGAGATATGCACGAAGTTCTTCTTCTGTCGAGTTTTCTTCTCCAACTTCGCCAATCTCACCACCGATGGATACAGTGATTCCTTCCGGTTCCAGTTTGCGAATATAGTCCGTGAAGAAAGCTGTCAGCTGTGAGTTCAGCACCTGCTGTTTTATTACATCTTCTTCGCTCAGATCCACCAGTGTGGAGGCATCGACGTCAATATTATAGAAACCGGCTTTGATGGCCTCGTCACACAGGTCTTTTAGAGCTTTCATTTCTGGTTCAGGGTTGTCATTATAGCGTCCGGCGGAAATTTGATAGTGATCTCCCTGGATAAAAACTGGACCCTGGTACCCAGCAGCAACGGCAGCGCCAAGGATATTGGCAGCATACTCAGAGGGCCGTTGATCTGTATAACCGGTCTCGGAGCGAGCGAGTTCGAAGATGAAAGCGCCAGCATCGACCTCGTTGGCAATCATAAAGATGATCCTGGCGGCATAAAATGTCAATCCGCGCAGATTGATGGCGGGCACTGTGAAGATATTTGGCACATCTTCTCTCCCGCGGGCCATATACAGGTCATGGATTGAGTTCGGGTGAATACCGGCTTCAGCAGCGACCCTGCGAACCAAATATCGGGCGATATATTTTTCAAGGTCATCTTCACTCAGAACGGCTTTCTTAACCAGTTTCTCTATGCTTCCGCGCAGTTTGCTGCCATCGATGATAGTAATCTCACCATCTTTAAGCTCAACAGAGCCATCCAATAGGTTGATCAATTCAATTTGTTTTTCAGGATACATGATTTCTCCTCATATTCTGCAGGTCATAGTACGAGTACATTATAAACCACCAGCTCTCAAGGACAAGGTAAGGGGCATATTTGCTTAGTGAATATTCCTGGAAAAGGGTATTAAACTTCTATAAAATCGACTCGTAGGAAGCAGGGGGCGTCTGAATATCATGTATAATAAATTCAGAATTAGTTTTTCCACAGAGGAGGAAAAATGAGTGATTTTCAGGGGCAAATTGAATCAGAGCGGGGCAAGTTAAAAGAGTTGCTTCTCAAGGTTCCCGGATTTAAAGGTTATATTGAACTGGAAGATCGACGCACCGCAGATAAAATGATCCGCGATGTTGTTGCGGACCGCTTTCAGGAAGAACTCGATCGGCTGACGGGCATTATGACCGAGTTTGTGGATCGTGGTGACCTGGCTTATGTTGATGATTTGGAAGGTGTCGCGACCAAGATCCGGACCTTTATCGACCGCATCCGCAATGCTGCTTATGGTTATTCGAGTTTCTTTTCGGTGATCAAGATCGACGCGGAAAAGCTGGAACGGCTCTATGATTATGACCAGTCAATGCTGGATGGTATTGACGGTATTCAAACAACCCTTGAGAGCCTGGCCTCGGCAGTTGAAGAAGATCAGATCAAGGGTTATATAGCCGCACTAAAGAATGCTGCCCAGGAGATGGTTACCAAGGCGGACAAGCGTAAAGAAGAAATCACCCGTGAGGATGAAAGCTCCGGGGATGATCTGGTACCCAGCGAATAATTTTTGAAGAAATTAAAGAGGAGAGTACTCAATGGCCAGAATTTTTGATGTAATTGAATACCCAAATGAAATGAGTGATGAGCTGATCCACCGTTTCCCGGAAGGAGAAGCAGGTGATTTCAGAATTGGTTCCCAGGTAATTGTCCGGGAATCCCAGAACGCAGTGTTTTTCCGGGATGGAAAAGCTTTGGATGTATTTGGCCCAGGTCGCCATACTATCACCACAGCGAATATTCCCCTATTGATCGATCTGGTCAAAAAGGCATTTGATGAGAAAACGCCTTTCCCAGCAGAGGTCTATTTTGTATCCCGCCGGGAAATGCCTGATGAGAAATGGGGTACCCCTCAACCGATCATCGTTAAGAACCCGGGTATGGGACTGGGTGTTGCTTTGCTGAAAGGTTTTGGAACCTACGGCTATGAAATTTCTGAACCCCAACAGTTCGTTACTCAGCTGGTTGGGGCGCGGGGAATTTTCCGCACTGCTGATATAGAAACCCGCTTACGCCACATCCTGCTGACGAATTTGACAGACTTGTTGGGTGAAACTGCGGTCAATAATGACATTACCAACCTGGTGGGGATGCTAAATGAACTTAGTGCCTCAGTCCGTGCGAAAGCCAGTGATCAATTCAAAGCTCTGGGGCTGGAATTAAAGACATTCCTGATCGCTAACTTGATGCCTTCCACAGAATCCGTCCAGGAGCTGAGGGATATGGGTGTGCTGGATATGGACACATACACCCGCCTGCAGGCAGCCGATGCCTTACTGGAAGCAGCTCAAAATCCCAGCGGTGGAGCTGGTTTAACTGCCGGCATTGGTGCCGGGATGGGAGTGGGGAACTACCTCCAGCAATCTCTCCAGGGTGTATCTGCAGGCGGCGCTGCAGCTGGAGGAGCCTCAATTGGAATGCCGGAAGTTATGAGTCCAGCAGAAGCAGCCCAGTACTTGAAGGTGTCTGAAGAGGATGTCCTGGCAGCTCTTGAAGCCGGTGACTTGAAGGGTAAGAAGCTTGGCAAAGCGTTTAGGATCAGCAAAGAAGCATTAATGGCATTCCTGAACGGCTAGGAAATAACCTATTTACCAAAAAACAGCCTGGTAAATGCCAGGCTGTTTTTAGTTAAGGGGCGAAGTCCTGTATAAGGACTTCGTCCCTATATTTTCGATTGACTCAATACCTATCCTAATCAATAGATTTCAATCCAAGATAGTCCTGGATTGTTTTTACAGTTGGAACAGGCAGGGATTTGTCTCCCTTCGCTTCCTTGCGAATGAGTTTCTTCAACTGCCTGGCGTGCAGGGTTGGCACTGGAGCGTTATCAGCTTCTACTTCGGCATTCTCATCCGAAAAGATCAAAGCTGATTTGATTTCAGGGACTTCAAAATCCGGGATCTTCATCAAAGCTTTATTGAGCCGGTTTGTACTGCTGATGATCTCCTTATCCGGTGAACCTATATTATCCTGGGCGAAAAACTTGAGGTAAGCATTTCCGCCAACTTTTTTCCACCGCCCTTTCCTCTCGTTGTAGACGATCTTGCCTTTCTGGGGGAAAGGAAATAGGATCCAGAGGCCGGCCGGACCAACCAATAAGTGAGTTACAGGACTTTGATAATGATAGAGGGCATATTGGTCATCAAGGCCTTTTAAAGCGCTGTCCAGGGATTCATCTGGCCGTGGGGAGCGACCGAAGCGATTGGAATAATAGATGCCAATTTGGGAAAGGGTAAATCCTCCCACTAGTGCAGCGATGGACCAGGATATCAGATCCGGATACTTGAAGCTGATATACATCCCCACTCCGAGGATGACAATTGATATGATCCCGCTGTAGGTACCGATGCGACTATTGCGGGTCACTAGTTTTTCATTACGGACGATGATCATGCTGGGTTATTCTCCTTTCCTGGGACTCAGTAGTTGTTTTCCGATAGCTGCTTTAAGGCTTTCTAACAACTGGGCATCGATAGCCTGTTTTGCTCGTTTAATGGAGTTTACCAGGGCAAGAGCATCTGACCGACCATGGCCAACAAAAACCAGGCCGTCAATTCCCAGCAGGGGAGCGGCACCAATTTGGCGAGGGTCCATCACTTTTCTCAAGTTCTGGAATGCAGGCATTGCCAGCCCTGCGCCTATCTTGGTCCGAAGACTCCCGGTCAATTCTTCTTTCATAACCTCGAGTAAGAGCTTGGCGACTGCTTCACTGGTTTTGATCATTACATTTCCTGTGAATCCATCGTGGACGATCACATCCACATCCCCACCGAAAAGTTCTTTTGGTTCAGCATTGCCATAGAAATTCAGATTACTGTTTTTAAAGAGAGGGAATGCTTCTTTGACGAGAGAATTTCCTTTTCCTTCTTCTTCACCATTGGAGAGAAGGGCAACTTTGGGGTTATTGATACCAAGGACTTTTTCAGCGTATATTGAACCCATAACTCCAAACTGGAGCAGGAATAATGGTTTGCAGTCAGCATTGGCACCGATATCAACAGCAATCGAGAAGCCGGTTTTTGTAGGAAGAATTGTTGTCAGGGCAGGGCGTTTTACACCCTGGATACGTCCCAAGCGGAAGAGACCATTGGCCATAGCACCACCGGTATTTCCTGCAGTGACGAATGCATGAGCTTTACCTTCTTTGACCATATCCATACCGATGGCCATTGAGTTATCTGCTTTTCGGCGGGCATTCCGGGCTGGTTTATCCCCCATTTCTAAGATTTCCGGGGCGTGGATCAATTCAACCCGAGAATCGCTCTTATCACCGATCAAGGGTTTGATCTTTTCTTCCTGTCCTACAAAATAGATCTTGGTATCTAATTCTGCTGCGGCCTGATAAGCTGCTTCAATTTCTGGGTGTGGAAAATTATCACTACCCATCGCATCTAGAACGATTGGCATGGCTGTGCTCCTTGGGGAAATCTCATTTGTCTTGACAAGACTCTCTGGAAGATTATAATACCACTGCCATTCAGAGGAGTGAAGTACATCCTCCTGGAAAAGGCATGCGCTGGTGCTGGAACTGGCAGACAGGTATGGTTGAGGGCCATATGCCCCTAGGGCGTGCGGGTTCGATTCCCGCCCAGCGCACAGAAA
>Ga0180430_10000447_pt1 | contig 44599 bp, 35 predicted proteins | sample SS_ome_9_FD_132999 | JGI IMG/M metagenome (GOLD analysis project Ga0180430, IMG submission 132999) | Hypersaline lake sediment archaeal communities from the Salton Sea, California, USA - SS_1_S_2 metaG | ecosystem: Environmental > Aquatic > Non-marine Saline and Alkaline > Hypersaline >...
CACCGTGCACGCGAGTTCCGGGACCGATGTAGCTTCTGGCGATCCGCCCTCCGAGGAGGATCGCGCCCGCATCGACCGCGAGCGGCCCCTCGAGCGTGGTGCCCGGCTTGACCTCGACCTGCGCGCCCAAGACGATCGGCCCGCCGCGCGCATCGAGCGTAACCGGCGGCGTGAAATGCACATCGGGGGCAGCGTAGACGGGGCCGCGGGACACGTAGACGCCGTCGCGCGGGGCGACCGGGACGAGGGTCGCCGCTCCCGGCCCGCGGCCGGCCTGCACCTGCTGCTCGAGATCGCCGCGCAAACCCCGCTCGAGCTGATCGATCAAACGAGCCGGGTGACTCAGCCAGCAGTCGGCGGCGACCGGACGCCAGCGGATCCTCTCTCCCGCCGCGGCGCATCCCTGGCGGATGATGGCGTGCACGAGATCCCGCTCACCGGTGACGAAGGCCAGCGCCTGACCGTTGGGCCACCGCAGTCCCTCCCCGGGGCGCAGCCCGCGGATCGCCTCGAGCGACTCGGCCTCCGGCAGCCAGGCGGCGTGAATGCAGCACCAGGGCTTCCCGCCGCCCGCGCGCTCAAAGTCGCGCCAGCCCCAACGCGCAAGCAACGGCGCCACCGTCGGGCGTACGGCCACGGCCGGCTTGGCCTCCCCCAGCGCGGCACACTGCACCTCGTAGAGCGCGCGGGCGCCGATGCGCAAGGCCCCGCACGGGCGCAGCGCCGTCAGCGGTGCCAACTGCCCTACCGCCGCGTCTTCGAAAAGCACGTGCTGCACGTCGCTATCCATCGCTTCCCGTCCTCGCCCCGCTCAGATCCGGGCGCCGTCCATGCCTGCCCCGGGGCGCCGCGCTCCGCGCCGCGGGCCGCTAGTCGACCGCGACGAGCGCATCGACGATGAAGGCCCCCTCGTAGCCGAGCGCCCGCGCCCGGCGGCGCAGCGCTTCGGCTTCGTCGCGGCTGATGCAATCGCCGACCTGGACCTTGTAGAGCACGCCCTCCTGGCGCACGTAGATCGCCTCCGCAAACAGGTCGCGGTACTCCGCGGCGCGCTGCTGCGCCAACCGCCCATCGGCGGTGGCGAAGAGCTGGATCCGGTACCCGTAGCGCTGCTCCCCGTCGGGCGACATGACCCCTGCCACGGATGCCGAATCCGCCGGCCCGAGCAGGTCCTGCCCGCTGAGATCGCGCTCGCCCTGCGGCAGGAGCGGCACCGCGTTGCGCGCATCGGCGCGGGCACGCGCCGCCTCTTCTTCCGAGGGCATCGCCGTCGGCAAGTTGGCCGGCGTCTTGGGCGGCTCGCGCTGTCCGCAGGCAGTCAAGCAGAAGACGAGCAGGGCTGCGGCGCAACCGAGCCACGCCGCCGACCGCGAACGGGTTCGCCTGTCATGCACCGGCATCGTGCGCTCCTTTCGCCGTGGAACTCGGCGCGCGAGGGCGCCCCAATTCAAAGATAGCGCTTTGCTTCGGGATCCGACCGCAGTGCCGCCAGGATCGCGCGCACGTCCTGGCTCCGCTGGCGGTCGAGGACGAGCGTCGCGTCGGCGGCGCGCACGATCACGAGATCCCGCACGCCAAGCGCCGCGATCAGGCCTTGATCGGCGTAGACCACGCAGTCGCGCGTGTCGACCAAAGATGCCTCCCCATGAACCGCGTTGCCCTGCGGATCGCCGCCCGCCTGCTCGCCCCAGCTCGCCCAGCTGCCGACATCGCTCCAATGGAAATCGGCCGCAACGACGGCGACGCGCGCGGAACGCTCGAGCAGACCCCAGTCGATCGACTGCGACTCCGCCTGCGGCAACAGCTCATCGATCGCCGCCTGCGGATCGGCTGCGTCCGCCAGCGGCGCCACGAGCGCCGCCAGCGCCGGCATATGCCGCTCCAGTTCCTCGAGCAGGGCACTCGCGCGCCAGATGAAGATCCCGCTGTTCCAGTAGAAGCGGGGATCGCCGGCGTACCGCAGCGCCGTCTCCCGGTCCGGCTTCTCGTGGAAGCGAGCGACCGCATAGGCCCCTTCCGCTTCCGGCCGCGACGCCCCGCGCTCGATGTAGCCGTAGCCGGTCTCCGGCTGTGTGATCGGAACCCCGAGCGTCACGAGCGGGGCATCGGCCGCCTGGGCGACGCGTTCGGCGCGCTCGACCGTGCGCCAGAAAGCGGTCGGGTCGGGGATCCAGTGGTCGGCCGGCGCGACCAGCTGCACCGGATCGCCAGTGCGCCGCCCGAGAGCGGCGGCGACCCCGATCGCCGGCGCCGTGTTGCGCCCGACCGGCTCGGCGACGAAACATTCCCGCCCGAGGGCCGGCAAGTCACGGCGCACCGCCGCCTGCAGGTCGCCTCCCGCCACCACGCGAATCGCTTCGGGCGCGAGCCGCTGAGCCAGGCGCGACCAGGTCGCCTGCAGCAGGCTCTGATCGCCGAAGAGACGCAGGAACTGCTTGGGGCAGGCGCGCCGGCTGAGCGGCCAGAACCGCTCGCCACGTCCTCCAGCGAGGATGACGGCTTCCAGCATCCATGCCTCCGCGCGTGCAGCGCGCCGCCGCTTATCCGCCCTCGCCGCTCGGCGGACAGGAGTGTTCGGCGAAACTCTGCATCTGCCGCTGGATCATCGCCTCCGCCTGGCCGTCCAGCAAGGCTTGATAGAACGCTTCGGTCGCTTCCACCAGCCGCGGCCAGCTGTAGCGCTCCTCCGCCAGCTGGCGGCAGCGCTCTGCTGTCGCCGCCACCATGTCGGGATGGTCGAGGCACATCTGCAGCTTGGCGCGCAGGTCCTCGACGTCGCGCGAGCGGAACGTCACGGCGCAATCCTCGACGACCTCGAGGTTCTCGGGAATGTCGCTGACGAGAGTGCACCGGCCGTAGCTGAGCGCCTCGATCAGCGCGATCGAGAGGCCCTCGAGAATCGACGGTTGCACGACCAGATAGGCGTTGCTCCACAGCTCGTCGAGGACGTCGCCGTAGACGTAGCCGACCATCTGGATTCGCTCATCATCGCCGCGCAGGCGTTCGAGCGACTGCACGTAGCTGTCGGAGAAGCTCGAACCGCCCGCCATGACCAGATGGGCATCGGTGTCGAGCCGACGGAATGCCTCGATCAGGTAGTGACAACCCTTCTCCGGCACGAGGCGCCCCACCCAGAGCACGTACGGGTGGCGATCGAGCCCCCAGCGTTTGATGCGATTCGGCGGGCGCAGCGTGCCCGGATTGGTCCCGTTCGGGATCACGAGCGTGTTCGTGCTGTGCTTGGAGCGATAGTAGCCGGCGAGCGTTTTGGAAACGACGATCGTGCCGTCGGGGAAGCGTACGCTCGGAACCTCGCAGGCGCGCAAGAACCGGGCCGCGAACGTGCCCCACTTGCCGCGCTGCCAATCGAGGCCGTGAATCGTGACGACCGTCTTGGCGCCGAAGACGCGGGGCAGGAAGGAGAAGACCGAAGGGCCGAGGGCGTGGAAGTGGACGATGTCGTTGCCGCTCAGAGCGGCGTGCAGCGTCGCGAACCCACTGTGGGTAATCGCGTCGAGGTGCTTCGTGCGCACGCTCGGCAGGCGGACATTGCTCACACCGCGATAGGGCCCATGGTGGTGGCTGTAGTAGAGACGGCTGTAGACGGTCACCTGGTGGCCGCGTTCAACGAGCCGCGTGGCGATCTCTTCGACATGGCGCTCGATGCCGCCGTACGTCGCCGGGATCCCCTTCTGTCCCACCATGGCGATCTTCATCGCATCTTCCACTTGCTCCCCGGTCACGCGCCGTCGCGCGCGTGCCGGCGGCATGCACCCGCCCCGCCCTGCACCACTACCCTGGGATCATGCGGGCAAGATGGCGGGCAGCCTAGCACAGGCTCAACCGGACAACACCCGGTAGGTTCTTTCAGCCATAACCTCTAGTCTGAACTGCTCTTGGTAGCGGCGGAAGCCCGCCGCGCCAAACTCCGCCCGCACCCGCGGGTCCTCGATCAGACGCCGCGTGGCGGTCGCCAGCGCCTCTACATCGCCCGGAGGCACGAGGACGCCCGTTTGACCATCGCTCACGATCTCCGGAATGCCGAAGATGCGCGCGGCGACCACCGGTCGTCCCGCCGCCATCGCCTCGGTCAGTACGAGCGGCTGCGTTTCGAGCGTCGAAGGCAGGAGCAGCAGGTCCGCCGCAGCCATGATCAGGCGCGCGTCTTCGCGGTGCCCGAGGAATGCGACCCGCTGCTCGAGTCCGGCCGCGGCACTCTGCGCGCGCAGCGCCTCCTCCTCTTCACCGTCGCCGACGATCAGCAGGCGCCATGGCGGCAGCAGCTCATCGGCCAGCCGCCGCAGCGCCTCGAGCAAGAGGCGATGCCCCTTGCGCGCCGTCAAGCGCCCCACGATCACCAGGCCGACCGTCTCCGGCTCGAGGCCTAGCTGTGCGCGCAGGTCGCGGCGGCGCTGCGCGTCCATCTTCGGCGCCGGAGCGCTCCCATTGGGGATGATCGCCATCTTCGCGACCGGCATGCGATGGTAGTCGGCCAGCGCCGCCCGATTCCAGCGCGTGTGCACGATGATCGCGTCGATCGCCGTCGAGCAGAGGCGCTTGATCCCAAGGCGCCGGCGCGCGGGGCGCACCATCGGCAGGTGCTCGGTCGTCACGACGCGGCCGCATCCGGCCCACTTGGCGAGCACGGCCGGCAGCGAATGGCGGCCGTCGTAGACGGAAGGCAGATTGAGGTGCAGGACGTCGCCGCGTAGCGCCGCCAGACGCCGGTAGAGCCGCCACCAGTCGGCCGCTCCCCGCACGAGGCGGGCGGGCAGCGTGCCCAGCGGTTTGAGTCGGCCGCGACTGGGAATCGGTGGCAGGCGATAGCGTTGGACCGCAACCCCGGCCCGCTCCAGGCGCGCGGCGAGGATCTCGCCGCCCTCGCCCGCCGGCACGAGCGCGCTCAGGCGCCAGCCGGCCGTCGGCCGGGCGGCGGCCAGCAAGACGAGGTAACCTTCCGCCCCCCCGTAGTAGGGGCAGTCGCTGAAGAAGACCAGATGCCGCTCGGCGGCAGTGCGCATGCTTCGGCCTCCGCTCGGCGGAGCCGGCAGCCGGATCAACTCGCCCCAATGCCACGCAGCACGGCGGGGACGGTGCGCCACAGAATCGACACGTCCCGACCGAAGCTGATGTCGTCGATGTACTGGGCGTCCAGCTGCATCCACTCCTCGAAACTGACCTTGTTGCGACCACTCACCTGCCACAGACAGGTGATCCCCGGCGTGACCGAGAGGCGCCGGCGCTGCCAGCGCTCGTATTGCTCGACCTCGTCCGGGATCGGAGGGCGCGGTCCAACGAGGCTCATATCGCCTCGCAACACCGACCAGAGCTGCGGCAGTTCGTCGAGCGAGGTCTTGCGCAAGAGGCGCCCGATGCGCGTCATGCGCGGGTCGTCTTTGATCTTGAAGACCGGCCCGTCCATCTCGTTGAGCTCGGCGAGCTGATCGCGCTGCCGCTCGGCATCCTCGACCATCGAACGGAATTTGACGAACAGGAACGGTTTGGCCCGACGGCCAAGACGCGTGGAGAGATAGAAAATCGGCCCGCGGCTCTCGAGCTTGATCGCCACGGCGATCAGCAGGAAGAGCGGGCCGAGCAGGATCAGTCCGAGCACCGCGCAGGCGGCGTCGAAGATGCGCTTGCCACGGCGCTGGTAGAACGTGCGTGGCCGGTAGCTGAGCGCAGGATCGCCAGCTTCCGCCGCCGCGGAGGCGGCGCCGGCGCGTGCAGACTCCCGAGCGCGCTCTTCCAAGACCGAACCCTCTTCCGTGCAGGCAAAAACGGAACGACCAAGCCCCGCTCCGAGGACGCGCCCCCGCGCCGCCGGAACGGGCACCGCTCCGCTATCTCCTGTTCTGGCCTTCCGTTTCCTCCGTCGCATGCAGTCTCAAGGGATCGCTACGCACCACCTCCTTCCGTCTCTACCGTTCGGCGTCCGGGAGATGCTTCTTTCACCGGGAATAAGCGTAGCATCGCCAATCAGTTACGGTCAAGCGGCTCACCCTCGCGCTCCGTCCCCGATTCCGCCTCCGGCGCGGCCGGCGCCGTTGCGCGAGGCACCTCCTCTCCCGAGGCGAGCGGCTCCTCGCCCGCCAGCCGCCCGACTTGCGCCAGCGACAGGTTCTCGCGAATCAGGTAGATCAGGCCGACCAGCACGACCGGAAACCACTGCGTGAAGTGATAGAGGATCGAGAAGCTGAGCGCCTTGTTGCGGTCATGGTAGCCGACGATAGCCAGGCCCAAGACCGCCGCCGCCTGCAAGGTGCCGACGAACCCGGGCCCCGAGGGCACCATGATCCCGATCGCCATCACGACCATCACGACGAGGCTCGCCAGCGGCGGCAGCGTGGCCCCGCCCGTTTCGAGCTGGGCCGACGCGAAGCAGATGCGGATGACGATCGCGAAACAGAACCACATCGCGAACGTGAGGATCCCGATCAACAGCAGGCGGCGCGGATCGCGAAAGATCTCCAGCCCCGCTTGGAAGCTGCGCAACAGACCGAGCACACGCGCGCGGATCGGGCGCGGCAAGATCGCTTCGACGCGGCGGCGGAATCGCTCCCCCATCAGGTAGTAGGCGATCAGAAAGGCGAGCACAGCCCCGCCCAAGAGGCACGCAATCAGCACGCCCATCTTGAAGGAACGGTTGTGAAACGGGGCGAAGAGGAGAATCAGGCCGAAGATCCCGGCCATCGCAAACAAATCGAACAGCCGCTCGATCACGATCGTCGCGAAGGCGGCCGACGGGCTGACGCGCGTCGAGCGCCCGATGACCCAGGCGCGCACGAACTCACCGAGCCGCATCGGCAGCACGTTGTTGCACATGAAGCCGATCATCGTCGCGCTGTAAAGCGTCCCGGCGCCAATGCGCTGCAAGGGCGCCAGCAGCTGGCCCCAGCGGACCGCCCGAATCCAGAACGCGAACAACGTCAGCAGCGAGGCGGGGATCAAGTAGGCGTGGCGCGCCCCGCCGAGGTGCGCCCCGAGCGCGTGCCAATCGGTGTTGCGAAAGGCGAGGTAGAGAAAGAAGGCGCTGATCAACAGGCCCAGGACGAGTGATCGCAGCTTCATCCGCTCTCTCCCGAAAGACCGGCGCGCCTGCGCGCCGCGAGTTCCTCCAGCTCGCGCACGATCAGGGGACCGATGTCAGCAATCGTCTGCACCGGTCGGTGGGCGAAGTTCGACAGCAGGATCGTCGACGAGTCGGCGTGGTCGGGGTGGTAGCCGTGCATCCCGCGGGGCGCGGTGGGACCCATGAAGCTCGGCGCCAGGACCCGGCCCGGATTCATCAGGAAGACTGTCTCCCCATAGCGATCGTCGTCGAAATCGAGCCCAAGACGCGCTTGTTCCTCGGCCGCGAGCAAACGCCCGTACGGTTTCGACGCGAGCAAGGCCTCGACCTGAGCGCGCACACCAGGACGATCGAACCAGAAGCGCGCCATCGTCGAGTCGACGAAGTAGAGGTAGTCGCCCGGCATCCGCGGCGCCAGCGCCTCGAGCTCGGGCAGGAGATCGTCGACCGCGGTCACGTCCGTCATGCCGTGATCGCCGAAGACGAGGAGACGCACGTCGCGGTAGCGGCGCGCGGCGAGATCGAGGCAGCGACGCACCCAGGCGTCGAAATCGTCCAGGCAGGCGGCAACGGCCGCGCCGCGCGTCCCGTGCGCGTGCATCACCGCATCGAGCTGGGGCGAATAGAAGAAGAGCAGCCCCGCATCGCCCTGCTCCAGGGCCGCCTCGAGCGCCCGGCGCCGCGCCGTCTCCTCCAGCCGCCACTGCCAGACGCGATAAGGCAGGCCGAGGCGCTGCGCCGCGGTCGCCGGCGTGTCGAATCCGGGCAGGCCATCGGCGGCGAAGATGTCGTCCGGCTCACACAGAGCGAATTGGGGCAGCAGGTGGAGCGGAACCTGGTAAAGGTCGAAATAGCCGCGCACGCCGCGCAGCTGCACCCAGCGGGTCATCAAACGGCGCAGGCGATAGTGACGGCCGAGCCGCTGTCCCAGCCGCAGCAGCGGGGCAAACGGCCGGAAGGGAGATTGGCGCCGGTTGCGCAGGTACATCGCCCAGTGGCCGTGCGTGCGCGGCGGGGCCCCGGTCAGCAGAGTGGGGATGCAGGCGCTCGAATAGCCGCAGACGGCCCGCACCGGGCCGTCGGGGGCGGCCAGGTAGTCAAAACGGCCGCTCTCTTCCACGATACGATGCCCGAGCGCATCGATCATGATGACCAGTAGCAGTCGCTCGCGCATCGTCCCCCTAAGCCCCGCAGCGGCGCACCCAGGCCAAGCCGCGCTCGAGCGCCGCGACCCAGGCCGCATCCCATTCGCGTGACTCGAGATCGTGGCAGACGGGCCAGCGGCGGGCAAGGACGCGGGTCCATTGTGCGCCCCTCTCACCACGCACGATGTCGAGGCTGGCGCCGGCAGTGATCAGCGCCACCAGACTCGCCGGCCAGACGGCGCGATGCTGCCAGCCCCAGCGCATGAGCCGCAAGCGCGATAGCTCGGGCGGCGCGTTCGCCAGCAGCCGCCGCCAGCGCCGCCAGCGCGCGCGCGCGGTGCCGGCCTCGCGCCGCAGCAGCGCCAGCCAGTCCGACGGTTCGACCCACGCCCACGGCCGGTCAAGAAGCTGCTCGCCGAGTCGTTCGAGCAGGGCCCCGATCGCGGCGCTCGTCTCCGCCTCCGCGCGCGGCGGGGGCGGCCAGGTCGGCTCCTGGCGCCAGGCGCCCCAGGACTGCCAGACGGCACGCGCGCCGGGCAGCGCGGCGATCGGCGCCGGGGCGCCGCGGGCGATGCCCCACGCCTTGACGGCATCCAGCGGCAGCTTCGACCAGCGGTGAGCCGCCTGCCAGTCGCCGCGCTCCGGCCGCTCCGGCCAATCGCGCGCCCCCCCCACTCCGGGCAGGAGCCGCGCCGGTTCCCCCGCCGGCAGCAGCGTCTCGTTGACGCGATTCAGCACGAGCCGCAGCGCCTCGTAGGGCGCGTCGTAGGGACCGAGCGCCTGCGCCACCAGGGCCGGGTCGCCCCACAGCGCGCAGGGTTCGGCCGCCGCGGCCGCCAGCTCGATCGTGCACGGCATCGCGCCAAGGCTGCCGAGATGAAAGACGCCAACGTCGAGCGGATTCGGGCGCAGGCCAAGGGAGGCCCAGATCCCGGCCAGCGCCTGATCCAAGGCGTGGCGCAGCTGTGCGCGCCCATCGACCGGCGGCACGGTGGCGACGAAGAGGCCGAGATCGAGATCCGAATAGAGCTCCCAGATCCCGCCGCTGCGCCGGCCGTGGACCTCACCGCTCGCCGCGCTGCCGAGCAACAGCAGGGTGCGCGGTTCCCAGGCTCGACTCGCGTTCAGGATCGCGGGCACGGCCCGGGCAACAAGCTCCTGCAAGCGATCGTCAAGATCGGGATCACGCGCCCAGCGGCGCGCAGGGGACGGAGCATCGCCAGGCATGATCGTCACCGCCCGCGCGGCCCTAGACCCGTTCGCGCAGAAAGCCGGGCAGCGGCTCGCGGCGCGCGTTGAGCACGGTCCCCAGAATACGGCAGCGCGCAACATTGAGCTCTTCCATCGCCCGCCGCGCGACATCCCGACTCGTGCGGTGCGCCCGTACGATGAAGACGAGGCCATCGGTCGCGGCGCCAATCACGGAGGCCTCCGGGTGCCGCAGGACCGGGGCGATGTCGACGACGATCCAATCGTAGTAGTGGGACAGGTCCGTCAGCACGGTGCGCAAGCGTCCCGGCGTCGTCGTCTCCACGTAGCGCACCTGATCCCGCCCCGCCGGTAGGAAGTGCAGGTTCGGTTCTTCGGTCGCCAGCACCACATCGGCGGCACTGCGCTCCCCCCGCAGGAGCTCGGTCAGGCCGTCGCGATCCTCGACCACGGCCGAGAGGGCGACGTTCGAGCGGCCCATATCGGCATCGACCAGAAGGACCCGCCGCTCGGCGAGGTGCGCCATCAGGTGCGCGAAGTGCATCGCCAGCGTCGTCGTCCCTTCCCCGGTCGTCGCCGCCAGAAAGCCGACCCGATGCGGCAAGCGCGCTCCGAGCGTCACCTCAAGGCTGGCGCGCAGGCGGTCGAGCTCCTTCAAGAAGGCGAGATCGGGTTCCCCGATCAAGTGACCGGCGATCGAGCCGCGGGGCACGAGTCGCGCCCCCGCCGCGGGCACCGGCGGCGCTTCCGCTTCACCCGCCGGAGCGGCGGGGGCGGCCGCCTTCTCTTTCGCCGCCGCGCGCTTGCGCTCTGGAGGCTCGTCGCCGCCGGCCTTGCGCAGCGCATCATAGATATTGCTCATGCCTCAACCTCAAGCGCCGCAGCCCGTGCGCGCCGTCCGGTGTGGAAGCCACGTTCGATCTCGGCAATGGCCTCGTGCACGTCGCCGCGCGCCACGCGCCGGCGGTCGTTGACGTAGGCAATCAGCAGCGCACGGTCGCAGACGGCGTTGATCAGCCGTGGCACGCCTCCGCTGTACTCGACCACCTCGGCAATCCCGTCCGCCTCGAACAGCTGTCCGACCGCGCCCCCGCTGGCGACGCGCAAGCGATGCTCGATGTACTCGCCCACGCCGGACGGCGCCAACGGATGAAGTTCGCAGATGCCGGGGATCCGTTGCCGCAGCTGCCGCAAGTTGTGGGAGTTGAGCAGCTGCGTCAGCTCCGGCTGGCCGACCAGGATGATCTGCAGCAACTTGGCGCGGCTCGTCTCCAAGTTCGAGAGCAGGCGAAATTCTTCCAGACTCGAGGGGGTCAGATTCTGCGCCTCGTCGATTACGAGCACCGTGTTGCCGCCTCGGCGGTGATTCTCGAGCAGAAACTCCTGCAGCGCGAGCAGCATCTCGACTTTCGCCCGCCCCCGGAAGGGAACGCCGAAATCGATTAGCGCCATGCGCAGCAACGGCGTGAACTTGAGCATGGCGTTCATCACGAGCGCGCTGGCGACCGATCCGTTGAGCTGCTCGAGCAGGGTGCGCACGATCAACGTCTTGCCGACGCCGACCTCGCCTGTCAAAACGAGGAACCCCTTGCGCTCCTGGATGCCGTACTTCAAGTAGGCGATCGCCTCGCGCTGATCCGGCGTCATGAAGAGGAACTTCGGATCCGGCGTCAGCGTGAACGGCGCCTCCCGAAATCCGTAGAATGCCTCGTACATCGCGCCTCCTACTTGAACCGCTCGATCTCCGCCAAGACCGGCAGGTTCAACTCCCGCTGTAGCTCCGTACGATCCCGGAAGGAGGCGTCCATGCTATCGGCAAAGAAGGCCAGTCCGATGGCGACCAGCAGGGCGAAGGCGGGAACGACCGCCATGCGCACCGCGTCGACTGAGCGCACCGCGTAGGGCTCGACCGCATCTTGCAGGATGACGACGTCGCGCAAGTTGGTTCCGATGCGCGTCGTCATTGCGTCGACACGGCGGCCGACGAGGGCCGTGTGCGTTGCTTGCAGGCCGCGCAGGGTCCGATCGATCGCCGCCAATTGCGCTTCCCGATCAGGAAAACGCGCCAGGCGCTCGTCGACGAAATCCTGACTCGCCTGGAGCGAATTGACCCGGGCCCAGGCGGCCTGCAGCTGCGCGTCCTGGTAGCCGAGATAGGCGGCGACCTCGCTCTCGAGCGCGGAACGCAGTTCCACCAGTCGGTCGCGCAGCATGAGCACTTCCGGATGACTCTCGGTGTAGCGCGACTTGGCGGCGAAGTACTCGGACTGGACGGTCATGATCATCCGGCGCAATCCCATCACGACCGACTCACCGCGCTCGTAGGGATCATTGAAGGCGTACATCCGCTCGGGGGATTCATCCTCACCCTGGAGCAAGTCCTGGATCCAGGTCACGCGCGCTTCGCGTTCCGCGACCTCCGACCTGGCGGCGGCGAGATCGATCTCGAGCTGACGTCGTGTCGCCAGAAGCTGCGCGCGCTCGGCGGGCAGCTCGACCGATCCAGCCGAGGCAAGAAACTCCGCCCGGCGCTTCTCCCAGGCGCGGATGTCGGTTTCCAGCTCGTCGATTTCATCGTCGAGGAAGCTCGTCGGATCCACGCCCCGCGTCGTGGTGCGGAAGTCGCGGTAGGCCTCGGTCAAGGCCTGCACGACCGGGCCGACGATCGCGCGTTCGGAGGAGCGGTAGAGGATGTGAATCACGTACGACTTGCCGGGCGTGTTGGCAGCAACCCGGTTCGGATCGATCTGGACCGGTTCGCCGGCGCTGCCGGTGACAGCCTGCGCATCGAGAATCTCTTGGGCTCGCTGATAGACGGCGGCGCTCTGGATCGTCTCCAGCTCCGACGTCAACTCCTCCTCCCAGGACAGGAGCTTCATCTGCGGGCTGAAGGCCGTCGTCTGCTGCCCGCGGCTGACGAGCAGCTTCGAGTAGGACTCGAAGACCGTCGTCGCCGTCCACGCCATGTGCGCGACGACCGCCACCGTCACGAGCAACACCGTGATCACGAACCACTTGCGTCGCAGCATGACGGTCAGAAAGCCTCTGAGCGTCATGCCCTGGGTCCGCCTGTCCTGCGCATCCGCCACGTTTCGCTACCTCGCCCTCACATGCGACCGCTACTGGACATTGGTGTTTCTCCAGTAGATCTCTTCCACGTGGAATGCCCGCCAGCCCTCGATGTAGGCCGTGAAGGGAACGACGTTCTGGCGGACATACTGGTCCATGAAATCGTTGATCTTGGCAATCGCCGTCTTCGGCACGAAGACGACGTCGTAGGGCTGCAATGCCAGGTCCTGGGCCCGGACGTCGCCGTCGCGCGCGGCGGCGAGATCGACGCGATAGACGTCCATCTCCTGCGGGCCGGTGCGGCGCAGCACGAGGACATCATCGAGCCGCGCGGAGCGTTCGGGACCGGCGGCCGAGGCGACCGCGTGCAGCGTCGTCATGTGCGGCACATAGGGGCGCTCGCCGGGAGCGACGACCTCGCCGAACACGTAGACCAGATCCTGGGCGTGCTCGCTCAAGACGACGGTGACGTCGGGGTAGCGCACGAGGCGGCGCAGCTGGGCGCGCAGCTCCTCGGTCACTTCGTCGAGCGTCCGCCCCAAGACGAGCACGTCGCCCACACCCGGCGCGCTGATGCGACCGTCGGGTCGTACCTCGACGGTGGCGTTGAATTCCTCGGCGCCGACGACGTAGATCCTCAGCTCGTCGCCGAGCTTGAGGCGATAGGCCTCTTGGGGCGGTTGCTCCGGCGGCGGCAACCGGTGCGGCGTTGCGCCCAGAAGCTCGGGGCGCCCGCCACTGCTGCCACACCCGGCCAGGAGGGCCCCGCAGATCAACAGCCCGGCCAGAACGGTCGTCGCGCGGCCTCGCTCACGCCCCACATGCACTGTCATCCTTGACGGCACCGGCATCACATTCCTCAGCTGGTCGAAGGAAGTCCCTTCCGTGAGACAGCATTCGATGATGCGGACCCTAGCACTACGCTCGATGGCGATCAACGCCAGCGGCGTCGCCCTCTCGGGGCAACAGCCTCCATAACACTGAGTCGGCCGGAGAGTTGGAGATCTTGACGCCCACTTCTCTGAGCGTCTACACCCCGGCGGCGCGCCGGCGTTCCAGCAGCACGCCCTGGACCAGGAGCGGCAGGAGGATCTCGTGGTGCCCGACAAGGTAATGGCCCGTCCCGCCCGCCCCGGGGGGGCGGCGCACGACGTTCTCGCTCGGGCGATAATGTCTTGTGAAATCAAGAGTTGCCGTGACAAGCCCCGTGGGTTCGGCACCGAGGTTGATCGCCACCGAACAGGCCTTGAGGAAGACCTCGGGCATCACGACGGCGCTGCCGACGTTGAGCACCACCGCCCCTTGCAGCGCGCCCAGATGGGCGGCGAGGATGCGGAAGTCGCGGGCCGAGGCGGCACCGGCGGCGGCGCCGCTGAATTCGGGGTGCTGGTGCGTAATGTCTGTGCCGATCGCCACATGGACCGTCGCCGGAACGGCGCGTGCATAGCAGTGTCCCAGCACCGCCAGCGGGGAACCGGGCGCGCCGGAGGCCACGAGATTGCGGCCCACCGCCTCCCCCAGACCCTCGTCGCGCTCGGCCGCCTCGCGCGTTGCTGCATTCAGAAACTGCGTAGTTTCGGCAACCATACCGAAACGCCCGCGATGCAACTCCGCGGCGACATCTTCGGAGGTCTCGCCCCACAGCGCGAGCTCGGCATCATGAATGGCGAAGGCGCCGTTGACCGCGAAGCAGGTCGCCAGATCCGCATCGATCAACTGGCGCAGGAGCGGCGCCAAGCCGACCTTGATCACGTGCGCGCCGAACATCCATACGACCGGTCGCTCCTGCGCCCGCGCGGCGACGATCGCCCGCGCCAGGCTACGCAAGTCCCGCGCGGCAAGGAGGTCGGGCAGGCCGTCCCAGAACGCGTCGAACGACTCGGGCGTCTGGGCGGGACGCGCGCTGCGCGCCGCATCGACCTTCGAGCGGCGTTGCGCGATGTGCGTTCGCTGCAGCCGCGTGAGGTCCGCTTCCGGGTAGCGGCTCATCGCCCCGCCTCCCAGTCGGGCCGCCCGGCGACGTCGGTGAGGACGACCGAAATGGCTCCGATCGGCAGGCTGCTGCGCATCTGGACCGGAATGCGCTGCGGGTCGTCACTGAGCCAGATCGTCAGCGTACCCTCATGCTTGAAGAGACCCGGCGTGCGCAACACCGGTTCGACGACAAGGCAATCGAACTCCCCTGCCGGCACGCTGACGCGCTCGCGCCGGTGCACGGTCGTCTTGAGCGGGTAGTTCTTGCGATCGGCGTGGCACTCGAGATCAAAGCTCACGCCGGGCGCCAGTTCGCGGGCGCGCACGGCGAAGAACGCGCTCAGGATATCGTGCGACCCCGGCAAGATGTCGTAGATGTGCTCACCGTTGTAGACGGCGAGCAAGGCGTCGTGGTCGAAACGAACGATCTGGTCGGCCGCATACCCTCCCTCGCGCAGGTGCTTCTCGAAGCGCAACGGCCGCAGATCCTCGATCGACATGAACGACTCGACGCGATCACGGACATGGAAGAAGGTCGAGAAGAAATCGTTGCTGCTCGCGGTCGTCAGAACGTGGAAGCAGGAATCGCCGTCGAGGACGGTGATCTCGGGCAACTCGATCGTCGCTTCACCCGCCCGGATCGGACCGTAGCGCACCGAGAAGGTGAGCTTCTCACCGGGGCGAAAGACGGTGTCGACGTACGGGTGCTCGCGCGCGAAGATGCGCCGGGCGCGTTCGTCACGATCGACCCGCTTGGCGGCGACGCCGGTTTCATCGGCCGCCGCCCCCTGCCCCAGTGCGAATCCCGTCAAGAGGATCGCCAGACTGGCCTTGATCTGCTCCCTCATCGCGCTCCCCGTCCGCGTACAGGGGCGGCGCCGCGGGCGTCAGTCCTCGAGTGCCTGCTTGCGGCTCAAGCGCACCTTGCCCTCTTCATCGACCCCGATCACCTTGACGCGGATGATCTCGCCTTCGCTGACGACATCCTCAACCCTGGCGACACGATGGTGTTCCAGCTCCGAGATGTGGACCAGCCCATCCTTGCCGGGCAAGATCTCGACGAAGGCGCCGAAGTTGGTAATGCGCACCACACGCCCCTGGTAGATCGCCCCGACCTCCGGGTCCTCGGAAATCGCCCGGATCATCTGCACCGCGCGCGAGGCCATCTCGGCGTCGTGGCACGCGATCTTGATCTCGCCATCGTCCTGGATGTCGATCACCGCTCCCGTCTCGTCGGTGATCTTCTTGATCATCTTGCCCCCCGGGCCAATGATCTCGCGGATGCGGTCGACAGGCACGCGCAGGATCGTGATCCGCGGCGCGTACTCCGAGATCTGGGGCCGAGGTTCGGCGAGCGTCGCCCCCATGCGCTCGAGAATCGCCAGGCGCGCTTCGCGCGCCTGCTTCAGGCCGGCGGCCAGCGCGTCGAGGCCGAGGCCATGGATCTTCAGATCCAGTTGGACGGCGGTGATGCCCTCCTGCGTGCCGGCGACTTTCAGATCCATCTCGCCCAGATGGTCCTCGACGCCCTGGATATCGGTCAGGATGCGGTAGTCATCGCCGTCGCTGATCAAGCCGAGGGCGATCCCGGCGACCGGGGCCTTGATCGGGACACCGGCATCCATCAGCGCCAGGCTGCCGCCGCAGACGGTCGCCATCGAAGAGGAGCCATTCGACTCCATGATCTCCGAAACAATGCGCAACGTATACGGGAAGCTCTCGTTCGAGGGCACGACCGCCGACAGCGCCCGCTCGGCCAGATTGCCGTGGCCGATGTCGCGTCGTGACGGGCCGCGGTAGGGGCGCGCCTCCCCGACGCTGTATCCGGGGAAGTTGTAGTGCAGCATGAAGGTCTTCCAGCTCTGTCCCTCGAGCTCCTCGATGCGCTGCTCGTCCATCGACGTCCCGAGCGTCGCGATGACGAGGGCCTGCGTTTGGCCCCGGGTGAAGAGCGCCGAGCCGTGCGCGCGCGGCAAGACCGACACTTCGCAGTCGATCGGCCGGACCTCGTCGAAGGCGCGACCGTCGATGCGCCGCCCCTCGGAAAGAATCGCGTGGCGCACGTGGGCCGCCTCGATCTCATCGAAGACCTTCCCGATCTCGCGTTCCGATTCCGGATACTCCTCGGCCAATGCGGCGCGCGCTTCCACCAGCAGCTCGCGACGGCGATTGCCGCGCGCGGTCTTCTCCTCGAGCTCCATCGCCTCCCGGATGGCGTCGCCGCAGCGCTCCTCGACGGCTTCGGCCAAGCCCGCCGTGCGCTCGCGCACTTCGACCTCGCGCTTGCGCGGATTGATCTCGGCGACCAACTGCTCCTGGGCCGCGACGATCTCGCGGATCGGCGGCAGCGCGAACTCGCACGCCTCGAGGAACTCCTCCTCGGAGATCTCGCGCGCCTCGCCCTCGGTCATGATCAGGCTGTCGCGCGTTCCGGCGAAGACGAGATCCATCGTGCTCTCAGCGAGCTGCTCGAACGTCGGGTTGAGCACCAGCTCCCCTTCGATCTTCCCCACGCGCACCGCCCCGACCGGACCCGGGAACGGGCAGTCGGAGAGGCAGATGGCGGTCGAGGCAGCGATGATCGCCAGCACGTCGGAGTCGTTCTCCTGGTCCGAGGAGAGGACCTCGTTCATGACGTTGATTTCATTGCGGATGTTCTTGTCGAAGAAGGGCCGCAGCGAACGGTCGACGATCCGCATGCTGACCGTCTCTTTCTCGTTGGGGCGCCCCTCGCGTTTGAAGAACCCGCCCGGAATCCGGCCGGCGGCATAGGTCTTCTCGCGGTAGTCGATGAAGAGCGGCAGGAAATCGCGATCGAAGGTCGCATCCTTGGCGAAGACCATGGCGGAGTGGACGACGGTGTCGGCGTAGCGCGCCAGGCAGCTGCCGGAAGCCTGCTTCGCCAGACGGCCCGTCTCGAGGATCAGTTTACGCCCGGCAAGTTCAATCGTCACTTCATGTTTCATCGTATCATCCTCTCTTGGCGTGAGCGGCGAGCTTCATCGGGGGCAGGCACAGGCAGCCGCCATCGGGCGGCCTGTCGGCTACCAACGAGGAGGCAGGCTTAGCGACGAAGGCCGAGGTCCTTGACCAGCGAGCGGTAGCGCTCCAGCTTCGCCTTCTTCAGATAGTCGAGCAGGCGCCGCCGCCGGCCGACCATGCGCAACAGACCGCGGCGCGAATGGTGATCGCTCTTGTGGGTCTTGAAGTGCTCGGTCAGGTAGCGGATCTTCTCCGTCAGCAGAGCGACCTGGACCTCGGGCGACCCCGAGTCCATGCCATGCAGCTTGTACTTGGAAATGATCTCCTGCTTCTTGTCTTTCGTCAGCGCCATGCAGTCCTCCGCCGTCGGCATCGTGCGCTGGACCTTCCAGCGAAACTCTCCCAGCTAAAACCGGCTCCCCACGCTACCATGCGTCCTTGCAGGCGGCAAGCCGATTCTCCCCCCGCGCGCCCAGCACGCCGCGCGCGCGCGCGATGTCCTCGTCGATCGCGCGGCGCAGTGCATCCAGATCGGCGAAGCGCCGCTCGTCGCGCAATCGCTCGAGAAAGCAAATCTGCAGCGTGGCCCCGACGAGATCACCGTCGTAGTCAAGCAAGTGCGTTTCCACCAGGCGGTTGCCGGAGGTGCTGATCGTCGGCGCCAGGCCGAGGTTGCAGACGCCGCCCCACAGCGCGGGAGACCCGCTCCCCCCCGCGCCAGCGCCGATGCGCACTCCGACGACGTAGATCCCGTCGGCCGGCAGGAGCTGTTCGGCGGGGGGATGAAAGTTGGCCGTCGGCACCAGCGCCCGGCGGCCAATGCCGCGCCCGGGAATGACGACGCCGGCGAGGCGGTAAGGACGCCCGAGCAGGGTCGCCGCGGCGGCGACCTCACCGGCGCCGAGCAGCCGCCGGATGCGCGTGCTCGAGACCGGCGCCCCGCCCACCTCGACCGCGCCGACCTCGCGCACCCAGAAGCCCTCCCGCCGACCGATCCTCGCCAGCAGGGCGGCATCCCCGCGGGCGCCGGCGCCAAAGCGGTAGTCGTAGCCGATCACCAGGCCGGCGAGATCGCCTGGCGGGAGCAGATGGCGGGCGACGAATGCCTCCGGCTCGAGCCGCGCCAATCCGCTCGCGAAGGGAATCACCACGACCCGCTCCGCGCCATGCGCTTCGAGCAATGCAATCCGTTCCGGCAGCGGTGTCAGCTGGTGTCCGCGAGCGAGGCGCCCGAAATGGACGGCGGGAGGCGGGTCGAACGTGTAGGCAAACGGCCGCGCCCGGGCTGCCCGGGCCTCGGCACCGAGCGTCTCCAGCAGCGCGCGGTGCCCGCGATGGACGCCATCGAAGACCCCTAACGTCGCGACGCGCGACTTCTTCACCCCCGGCTCTCCTCTCCATCCGATGGCGCCCGAGCGCCTAGAGCACACGCAGGATCTGGAGCTCGAGCGTGTCGTACCAGGGCCGATCGGCCCGCCCCGGCTGCACGTCGGCGCGGCCGAGCGCGATCAGCTCGTCCTCCGGGCCCACCAGCCGGCCTGTCTCGCCGGCCTGCGGCTGCGTCTCGAGATCGATGACCAACCAGGGGGGCGCCTGGCCGTCGCGCAGCTTGCGCACCCAGAACCCCGGCACCCGCCAGCGCGGGAGGTGCTCGAGCGCAGCGGCCATCGGAATCGCGGACGCCGTCAACGTCCCCGCCTCGACCTCGCCCTCCACGCCCAGCGCCGCGTCCACGGCGAAGGGCCCGACGCGCGTCCGGCAGAGCTCGGCGACGCAGGCGGTCGCGCCCAGCCGCGTTCCGTAGTCTTCGACCAAGGTCCGCACGTAGGTGCCGCGTGCACAGCGGACGCGAAACCGAATCCGCTGGCCCGCCACTGCCTCGATCGCGAACTGCTCGACATGCACGCGGCGGGGACGGCGCTCAACGGTCACCCCCGCGCGCGCCAGCTGATAGAGGCGCCGGCCTTCGTGTTTGAGCGCCGAGATCATCGGCGGCACCTGCATGATGTCGCCCTCGAAGGCGCGCGCTGCCTGCTCGAGCTGCACGCGCTCGGGAACGGGCGGACAGCTGTCTTCGAGCACCTCGCCGGCGATGTCGCCCGTGCTCGTGCGCCGCCCAAAGAGCATCGTGCCGGCGTATTCCTTGGTTAAATCCATCAGGTAGTTGGAGAGCTTCGTCGCGCGGCCGACGCAGCACAGCAGCACTCCGGTGGCAAACGGATCGAGCGTGCCGGTGTGCCCGATGCGGCGGTAGTGCAGGATCCGTCGCAGGCGCTGGACCGCATCGTGGCTCGTCCAACCTGCCGGCTTGCGAACGTTGAGCACGAAGCCGGCATCGTAAGGATGAGGAGGCTTCACCGGGCTTCGTCCTCGCCGCCGTTCTCGGGGGGAATCTCTGTCTCGTTCAGGATCTCCTGGATCCTCAGTCCCTGTTCGATCGACTCGTCGAGCTCGAAGCGCAGCTCCGGGGTCTGGCGCAACCGCACCCGCCGGCCGAGTTCGGCGCGCAAGAAGCGGGCGGCGCGCTGCAGGACGTCGAGCGCCGCCTCCTTCTCGCTCGCGCTGCCCAGGACCGAGACGTAGACGCGGGCGTAGTTCAGGTCGGGGCTCATCGCAACCCGCAGGATCGTCAGCCATCCCTTGCGCGGATCGCGCAAGTCGTTCTGAACGATGTCGCTCAGCTCGTCGCGGATCTGCTCCGCCACCCGCTCGCGACGAATCGGCGAGGCCATGCGGCCCTCTCCCTTCTGACGTGCGGCCGCGCCTCGGATCGCTAGCCGCGGTCGGCATCCGGCTCCGGCGCCTCGGGCCGGACGCGCGGGCCGTAGAACTCGTCTCCTTCTTCTTCCTCGTACCAGGCGCTCGCGGCTGCGGGCGGATCGGCGACCGCGCGCGGCGCATCAGCAAAGGACTCGATGCGCGTGTCCCACGCGATGATCTCGCACCGTGGTTCCTGCTCGACGAGACGCCGCATCGCGGCCAGGCCGTCGGCGAGGGCGCTCGGGCGCGACCCGACCAGGGCGACACCGAGCGTACCGCGCTGCCACAGCTCCTGCGAACCGACCTCGGCCACGGCCGCCCGGTAGCGGCTGCGCAAGCGCTCCTTGAGGCGGTTGATCACCGAGCGCTTCGCCTTGAGCGAACGCCCTTCGCGGATGTGGATCTCGAATCGACAGAGAGCGAAGAACATCTCGCGCTGATCGTCCTCGCCGTAGACCGGACCGCGCACGACGCACGCGACCGGCAGCCCGTCCCTAGTCGAGCGTGCGAGCGACCTTCTCGACGACGAAGGCCTCGATCTGGTCGCCGACCTGAATATCGTCGACCCCCTCGAGGCCGATGCCGCAGTCGAAGCCCGAGGCGACCTCGCGCGCGTCTTCCTTGAAGCGCTTCAGCGAGGAAATCTTGCCCGTCCAGATGATGTCTTCGTTGCGGATCAGACGCGCCATCGCCGACCGCGTCACCGTCCCGGTCACGACGTGGCACCCGGCCACCGTTCCGGCGCGCGGCACGCGGAAGGTCTCGCGCACCTCGGCCGCCCCCAGGACCTTCTCCTGCTCCTTGGGGGCGAGCAAGCCGGCCATCGCCGCCTTGACCTGATCGATCGCCTCGTAGATGACCTTGTAGAGGCGGACATCGACATCCTCGTTCTGCGCCAGCTGCGTCGCCTTCGGATCAGGGCGCACATGGAAGCCGACGATCGCCGCGTTCGAAGCAGCCGCGAGCAGCACGTCCGACTCGTTGATCCGCCCGACGCCGGTATGGATCACGACGACGTTGACCTGCTCATTCGAGAGCTTCTCGAGCGAGTCGCGCAGCACTTCGGCCGAGCCCTGGACGTCGGCCTTGATGATCAGACGCAGATCGGCGCGCTGGCCTTCCTGGATACGCCGATGCAGGTCATCGAGTCGGAAGCGATTGGCAGCGAGCTTCATGCGATGCTCGCGCGCGATCTGTGATCGCTCGCCCGAGATCATGCGCGCCAGGCCATCGGTCTTGACGGCGGTGAACGTGTCGCCCACCTGCGGGACATCCGACCAGCCGAGCACCTCGACCGGGGTCGATGGCCCGACACTCTCGATCGTCTCCCCCAGGTCATTGATCAGCGCCCGCACCTTGCCCCGCGCCGTACCGCAGACGAAGGGGTCGCCCAGATGGAGCGTGCCAGCCTGGACGATGATCGTACCGACGATCCCGCGTCCTGGATCCTTGCGCGCTTCGATCACCGTTCCCTTGGCCGACCGATCAGCGACCGCCTTGAGCTCTTGGAGCTCGGCGACGAGCAGGATCATCTCGAGCAGCTTGTCTACGTTCTGACCGAACTTGGCCGAGATCTCAACCGCGATCGCATCGCCGCCCCAATCCTCGACCAAGAGGCCCTGCTCGGAGAGTTCCTGCTTGATGCGATTCGGATCGGCGTTTTCCAGATCACACTTGTTGATCGCAGTGACGATCGGCTTGCGCGCTGCGCGGGCGTGATTGATCGCCTCGATCGTCTGCTCGTTGACTCGGTCGTCAGCAGCCACAACGAGGACCACAACGTCGGTCACATCCGCTCCGCGTGCGCGCATCGCGGTGAACGCCTCGTGGCCGGGCGTATCGAGGAAGGTCACGCGGCCCTTGGGCAGGGCGACCTGGTAGGCGCCGATGTGTTGCGTGATCCCGCCCGACTCGCTGGCGACGACGTTCGCCTGGCGGATGTAGTCGAGCAGCTTCGTCTTGCCATGATCGACGTGGCCCATGACGGTCACGATCACCGGCCGATCGACCTGCGGCCCCTCGTCGACCTCTTCTTCCGCTTCGGCGAGCACCTCTTCGCCGAACTCCTTCAAGAACTCGACCTCGAAGCTGAACTCGTCAGCCACCGCCTCGATCGAGTCGCGATCGAGCCGGCGATTGATGTTGGCCACGATGCCGAGCTGCAGGCAGGCGCTGATGACTTCCGCCGGACGCACGCCCATCGTCGAAGCGAGCTCGGCGACGGTCATGAACTCCGTCACCTTGAGCGTCTGCGTTTCGACCTCGCCCTCTTCGGCCGCTTCCGAACGCCGCTTGCGGCGGCGGCGCGCCGGCGCCCCGTCGATCGTTGCCATCGTGCGGCGGATGCTGTCCATCACCTCCCGCTCATCGACCTGCTGGCGCTTGCGCTTCTTGCGCCCCTTGCGCGGCCGGCGATCGCCGCGCCGTACGCCCGCCTCCGAGGCCGGTGTCTGCGGGAAGCGCGTCCGGCCGCCGGTCTCGACGACCGGAGCCGTGCGTTTCTCGGTCAGTCGTTCGGTCGTCGCCACGCCCCGCGGCGGCATCACGGCGCCAATCGGCCGTGCCGGCGGGAGCGTGGCTGCCGGCCGCTGCGCCGCCTGGAGCGCCGGCAGCGTGAGATCCGGCGCCTGCGGCAGCGGGGGGAGGCTCCAGGTCGGCGTCGCCGCCCGCGCGGCGCGCTTCGTCGCCGTGGCCCGGGCCCGCGCCGCGGTTCGTTTCGGAGGCGCCTCCGTCGTGCGCACGGCGGTGCCACCGCCCTGGGCTTCCCGCACGGAGGCGGTCGCGCTCGCTCCCCCGCGTCCCGGAGCGAGCCGCTCACGCACCGCCTCTGCTACGTCGGCATCGATCGCTGCCGCTCGTCCCGAGACCTCGACCTCCATCTCCTTCTGCAGGAAGTCGATCAGGAAATCGGGCGTCACTCGCAATTCACGTGCGAGCTGATATACGCGGACCTTGCGCAAGAAACACTCCCTTCTGGCCTGCGGCCCTCGTCGCTACGCCGGCCTCAGGACGACTTCGGCTCGCTCGATTCCTCTTCCCCGTCCACGGTGTCCCCAGCCGCCGCCTCCGCATCGGCGGCCGCGACTGGCGCCTCGTTCGCCGCCGGCGGGTCCGGCTCCGTGGCCGGTTGCGCGGCCGGCTCCGCTTCGTTCTGCGCGCTTGATTCCGGCACCGCGTCGCTGGCCGGCGTCGCGGCCGCATCGTCCTGCGGCGCCGCTTCTGGCGGCTCTTCCGGTTCTTCCGACTCTTCCGACTCTTCCGACTCCTCCGGCGCCAACGCCGCCTGGCGGGCGGCATCCCACTGCTCGAGCAGCTTCGCTCCGACGGTGACGAGCTTGCTGGCCGTCTTCTCTCCGATCCCTGGGATCTCCATCAGATCTTTGACCGGGGTTTCGAGCACGTCCTGGAGCGTCTCCTTGCCGGCGCGGATCAGGCGCTCGACGAGCTTGGGACCGAGTTCCTTGGTCAAGGTCTCCAGCTCGAGGACCTGGGCTTCGTCGCGCCCTTCGAGCGATGCCTGCTGCGACTGGCTGACGAGCTGAATCTCGAGATCGCAGAGCTGCCCCGCCAGGCGGACGTTCTGCGCATTCTTGCCGATCGCAAGCGAGAGCTGGTCGTCGGGCACGACGGCGCGCACCGTGTTCGGGTCGCCCATGAAACTGACGCTCAGCACGCGGGCCGGGCTGAGCGCGCGGCTGACGAAGATCAGCGGATCCGAGCTCAGGGCCACGATGTCGATGCGTTCCCCACCCAGCGCCTTGACGATGTTCTGCACGCGCGATCCCTTGACCCCGACGCACGCCCCGACCGGATCGACGCGGTCGTCATGGGAAACGACGGCGATCTTCGTCCGCGCCCCCGGCTCGCGCGCAATGCCCCGGATCTCGACCACGCCCTCGTAGACCTCCGGCACCTCCTGTTCGAAGAGCTTGATCACGAAATCGGGGCGCGTGCGCGAGAAGATCACCTGCGGCCCGCGCGCATTCGGATCGACATCGACCAACAGGGCTCGAATGTGGTCGCCGATCATCGGGCGGTCGCGGCGGATGTTCTCCTCGGGCGGGATGATCCCCTCCGAGCGTCCGAGGCGCATGATGATCGCTCCCCGATCCACTTGCTGAACGGTGCCGGTGATGATCTGCCCCACGCGCTGGATGTACTCGTCATAGACGTTCTTGCGCTCCGCTTCGCGCACGTGCTGGACGATCGATTGCTTCACCGCGGCAATCGCGTTGCGGCCGAATTCGTCGACCGGGACCTCGACCGGCACGACGTCACCCTCGCGCACATCGGCATCGATCTGGCGCGCCTCCTCGAGGTCGATCTCGCTGTTCGGGTCCCACGCCAGCTTCGAGACGCGTTTGTGCACGGTGACGGTGATCTCGCCCGAGGTGGCGTCGATATCGACCTCGACATGCGCCGCGCGGCGATACCGCTTTTCGGCCGCGGTCAAGATGCCCGCCTTGACCGTGTCGAACAGGTAGTCGGGATCGACCCCCTTGTCCTTGGCAATCATCGTCAAGGCATCCAAAATCTCTGAAGCCATACGCTTCGCTCCCCGCCCGGGCTCAACTCCGGTCGTTCGGGCGCCCCTTCCATGGGTCCAGCTCGACCCGCGCTTGGGCGATGTCGCTCAAGCCCAGCTCGAAGGTCTCTCCCTCGTCCGATGTCAGGCGGACACGCTCCCCCACGACCCCTTCGATCTGGCCGTGGTAGCGCACGCGCCCCTCGCGCGGCACCGCCAGCTCGAAGCGCACCCGCTCGCCGGCAAAACGCTCGTAGTGCGCCAGCGTCCAGATCGGCCGCTTCATGCCGGGCGACGAGACTTCCAGGCGGTAGGCCGCCTCGGGGCCGAGTTCCTCGTCGAGGCGCCGCGTCAGCTCACGGCTCAGGCGCCCGCAGGTCGCAACGTCGACGCCCCCGGGACGATCGACGAAGAGCCGGATCTGTCGCTGCTTGGGCCCGGGTACGATCTGGACTTGAACGAGCTCCAGATCCGTCGCCGCCAAGATCGGCTGTACCAGCGTCTCGAGCCGCTTGCGATCGATCATCCGTATGCCCGAATTCGTGAGCATACACCATTCCCAGGGCAGCATCAGACCCGACGCGCCCCGGAGATGGGCAGCCCGCCCCAAACAAACAAAGCGGACGTTAGCCCGCCCATTGCGGGTAGCCTACGGGAAGGTCCAGATCAATAGCAAGTGCAATTCCCAGGCGGACCTGGGGCTACCGGAAGTAGCCTCCGGAGAGGATCCGTTCCACCAGGCGGCCGGTCTGGGCGAGGCTCGCCGCCGAGCAGTTCGCCGGCACATCCGCGTGCGTATGCCAGTGGGGATCACGGAAGTCGACCAGGAGCACCGTCGGCAACCCGGCCTGGATCAGCGGAATGTGGTCGTCGATCAGGCTCGGTGCTCCAAACGGGTCGTAGGCCGGCAACTTGAGGTCCGCAGCAAGCTCATCGATCAGGCGGGCGAACTCGGCAACCTGTTCTCTGGAAATATCTTCCACGCTCAGCAGCATCGTCTCGCTCGCCACCATGTCGAGCACCAGCCCCGCCTCGGGAAACGGCTCGGACAGGTAGCGGGCGAAGTGGCGCGAGCCAGCGCAGTACTCCTCGGGATGCTCTTCACGCCCCAGGTCTTCCCCATCGAAGCAGACGAGCAGGACCGGAAACGAGGGCGCCTCGACGGCGAACATCTCGGCCAGCGTGAGGAGGATCGCGACGCCCGAGGCGCCGTCGTTGGCGCCGAGAATCGGCTCGTCGCGCTGCTGCGGGTTCGGATCGCGCTCGGCCCAGGGGCGCGTATCCCAGTGCGCGCCGATCAGGAGCCCCCCGGAGCGCAGGGGGCCGTAGCGCGCCAGGATGTTGGTGAGCGCCACCGGCTCATGCGTGCCCGGAATCGTATGCATGAAGGTCTGCTCGTGAATCCGCCCGCCGCTCGCCCGCAGCACGCCCACGATGTAGGCCCGGCAGGCGGCATGTCCGGGCGACCCGGGATTGCGCGGGCCGAAGGCACACTGCGCCTCGAGATGCTCCCACGCGCGCTCGGCCGGGAAGGCCCCCGCCACCCCGCTAACGCTCGCCGCCAGCACGGCCAGCAGCCATGCCGCGCGAATCCGTACCGCTCGCCGCCCGCGGCGTGCGCCCGGTGTGCCCCCGACCATGCCCCCCCCTTTCTCCCACAGCGAGGCCTAGAACGAGAAGCTCGCCGAAACTTGAAGGCCGACGTAGCGCGAGGTGCGCGTCTTGTTCTTGTAGTCGGCATTCTCGCCGAAGCTGAGCGAGACACGGCCGTTCACGCTGCGGCTGAACTGGTAGGCCCCGGCGAGATCGAAGTCGAACTTGCGCGTATCGCCGGCGATGAAGGGTTCCTGTCCCGGCTCATAGGTCACGCGCTTCATGCGATCGAGGTTGACGGTCAAGGACAGATCGAGCTTGGTCGAGATCCGCTTGACCTCGTTGGTGATCGGGACCACGACCTCACGCGACAGGCGGAAGCTGCGCTTGGCGGCGAAGGTCAGCCGCGTCGTCATGTGTTCGCTGCGGCTCGCCCCGGTCGAGGCGAGGGAACTCAGGTCTTCGGTCACCGTCTTGTTGCGATCGAGGCGCACATTGGTCGTCAACCCCGACGTCAGGCTCATGTTGATGTCGATCAACGGCGACCAGTTCGTGCGCGTCTCGATCCGCGTCGGCTCCTTCGAGAGGAGCGACGTGCGCTCGTTGTGCGAGTAGCGCGTGGAAGCATTGAACGAACGGATGTACTTGCGGAAGCCGAGCGATTGATGGAGATTGCCCCAGCGGATATCGAGGTCCGGCAGCGTCCGCTCTTCGGTGCCGGTCAGGGTGCCCGCCGAGTGCGTTTCGCCCTCGCTGTCCTTGAAGCGCGCCGTGATCGTCACCGTCTTGAACAGCTTGACGCTCGTATCGACGCCAAATTCCCGGCCGTCGGAGTTCGTGTCGCGCGCGTTGTCGAGCCGGCGCACGCCGGGGTCCATGCTCAGCCCAAGCTGGTAGCCGATGCCCGGCTCGCCGCGCACCCGGCTGTATGTACTGCGCTTGTTGAACGAGACGCTGCCGTTGGTGCGCCCGATATCGATCACGCCGGCGAGCGGCGTCTGGCGCGAGCTGCGCGACCGCCGCTGGAGCGATCCGCGGTTGTGCGGGCCGCGCCCCTCCTCCGGATCCCCGTCCTCGGAAGCCGTTTCCTCTTCCTTCTCCGTCTCCTCGCCCCCACCTCCGCTGCCGAAGGTCGCGAGCCCGGCAATGATGCGCTCCAGCGGGATACCGAACGTAGCGCTCGCCGTGCGGTTGTTCGTCAGGTCCGTATAGCGCTCGAGATCGCCGCCGCCGGTCGTCCCTTGCTGATTGAAGGTGCCGCGGAAGGAGCCGCGATAGGAGAGCCGCGGCTCGAACCAGTCGCGCTTCACGCGCAGGTTGTAGCTCGCCGTCAAGTCCTCCTGACGGGAAGTCTCCTGCCCGATGTTTAGCCCCCCCAGCCAAGCCGCCTCCTCGCGCAGCATCAGGTTGCGGTTCTGGCTGAAGCTGTAGTTGATCTGCTGCAGCGGCTTCAGTCCAGTGGCGATCGTCAGTCCCCCGGAGCGGATCGTGCGGTCCTGGTCGAGCACGAAGGGTTGGTCGATGTCGCCGTTCTCGCGCCGGTAGCGGAGCTGGTCCTTTTCGCTGCGGCTCAGTCCGACCGAGAAGCTCGTCGGCAGCAGCCGCAGGGTCCAACCCTTGTAGAGATCGATCTCCCCCATCTGGCCGAATGGAAACGAGAAACTGCCCGAGAAGCTGCGCGTGACGGTCGAGTCCTGGGTCTGCGGACTGCGGCGGAAATCCTGACTGATCGAGCCGCTGAAGCTAAAGGCATCGATCGTGTACTTGCGCCAGCCGCCACGCGCCGGCTCGCGCTTCAACGACAGGTTGTAGCGGCGCGTGACCGTTTCGGAGATGTCTCGGTCGGTCGGGTTCTCTCCCACCAGCAGATCGCTGTTGGTGCGGTACTTCGGCACCCGCCGGCTGTGACTGGTCTCATAGCCGAAGGGCATACGCAGGCCGAGCGCGCGGGGCAGAAAGCGGTCGATCGGAATGCTCTTCGCCGACAGCGACCACCGCGTCTCCTTCTCGCGGCGCTGGCTGAAACCGCCGCCGCCGATGCTGACGAACTCGTCACCCACGTGTTTGTAACTGAAGTCGACGTAGCCGACGTCCGCCAGATCGGCGCGCACCTGCATGCGGTAGGCGACATCGCTCTCGCGCCGGACGTTGGTCAGACGCAGCTCATCGATCCAGACGTTGGCATCGGCGATCGGCAAGGAGCCCGTGTTGCGCACGCCGAAGGTGATGCGGCGGATCTTGGTCAGATAGGGATTGCCCTTCATCTCGATCTGGCCGCCAGCGGGGAGGTCACGCGTGACGACGAGCGAGTCGGCCCCCGGAATCGCCTTCAGGCCGCTCAGGTCGGTCAGCCGGATTTCGACCGGTAGCCAGTCTCCGGTCTGGCGATCCGCCTGCGGAATGAGCGGCACGGGCACGCGATACTCGTAATAGTCGGTCGTGTCGATATCGGCGTCCTTGCACAGACGCACGTAGAACTCGGCTTCATTCTCCATCGGCAACGTGCTATTGAGCCAGAACTCCAACGTTTCGTAGCCCATGTAGTCCTGATCGCGCAGGAAGGGCATGTAGACGCGCCCCTCGTGACCCGGCTGGAAATTGCGCATCTCCAGCGTCAACGACTGCTCCCGCTCCTTGACGTTGTCGCGGTCGCGGTCGCGGTGCTCCTCGAAGGGCGGGTAATAGATGTCGGAGTTCTCCTTGTTGTTGTAGACGCCAGGGAAGAAATCCTCCTGCAGGGCGGCCAACTCGTCGGCGCTCAGTTCCTCACCGGCCGAGTCGCGCACCGCCTCGACGACCCAGCGGTTGGAGCGGACTTCGATCGAGGCGATCTGTACCCGCTTCCAGGAATCCATGCCCTCGAACCAGAGGCGGATGTGCTTGACCTCATCCCAGGCCGGGTCACCGACACGGTCGTTGACGTAAGCCTGGCTCAAGGGGATGCGGATCCGGCGCCAGCCGTTGTTGGCCGCCAGCGTCCAGTTCGTCTCCTGGTCGGCGTAGTCGCGCCGCACGTCGGTTTCAACGAAGCTCGTATCGGCCAGATCGATCTTGAACTGGAAGTAGGAGTTGTCCTGGTCGAGCCAGTTGTCGCCGTCGAGATCCTCGGTATTGAGCCACCCATTGCGCTCCGCGCCGTTGATGTTGGCGTAGTAGCGACAGAGATCCTCATATTCCTCGTAGCGCGTCTCCGAATCGCCGTCCCAGGCGAAGTCGTCGTACGTACTGTCGGCCGGATCGTCGGCCAGGATGTTGTCGAGTCCCGAATCTTCGTTCGTCGCATCGCTCAGATCGAGTTCGCCATCTCGGTTGGCATCCTCCGTATCGAGCGCGCGGTTGGCGATCTCGATCGGCCCGCCCTGGACCGATCCCGTGGCGCAGTCGACCGGCCGCTTCGTCCACAGCGCATCCTCGCTCACCTGGCCGAGCTCGACGTAGAGGGTGCCGCTGCGCAGCGTCGTATCGGCAACGTACTCCTCCCACGGCACGAAGTCGTTGATCCAGATGTCGATGAAGCGCGCGCGGGTCATGTCGAGGTGTGTCGTCGAGAGCCCCTGCACGATGCCGCCCCACGATTCCCGCGGATCGATCCGCACCCCACTACCTTCAACCAGTTCCCCGTCGTAGGGCCAGAATTGCAGCTCGAGCAGCGAGCGGTAATCGTTCGCCTCCTGATAGTCGAGCGCCGGATTCAAGTCGCCCTCGCGCACAGCGCGGTAGGGCGAATACCACCAGAGCTCGCCGCGGCGCGCCGTGCGCTCCGACTCGTCGATTCCGGTCACGCCACTCGGGACGCCGGTCGGCTTCCACTTGCGCCGGCTCAGCTGCACGTAGACGTCGTCGGCCACGCCCTCGAAGTCGTCGAGGTAGAGATCGCCGCGCGTATTGGGGTTCGGGAAGCTGATCCCCAAGCCCCCCTCGAAGGAGAGGCGCGAAGGTTGGCGCACATCGAGGAATGGCAACCGGTCGAGGAGGCGCGTCAGGCCCATCGATTCCCGCCCGTAGCGCGCCGCCACTTCGCCGACGGCGATGCGGGTCGGCTCCGAGCCGAGCCGCGGCCGGCGATCGGGGCTGCCCTTGCGCTCGTAGAGCCATGAGGTGGAAAAGGCGAAGTCGGAGTCCTCGGGCTGATAACGCATCGCGGCGCCGAGCAAGGTCTTGCTGACTGTGCCGAAGCCGCCGGCATGCTTGTAGGTAACGCGGATCTCCTCATCCTCGCTGATGCCCGCCTCGTCGAGGAGCGTGATCGTTCCGGTCTGATAGTCGATCCGATAGTCCCGGTCGCGCGCCAGGCGGCGGCCGCCGACGGTGACAACCTCCGAGCCCTCAATGATCTCCCAGGCGGGAATCGTCAGCTCCGTCACCGGCAAGCGGTACTTGACCTCGATGTAGTAGCGCGAGGTCCAGGTCGTATCCTGACCCGGCAGGTCCTTGTCGCGGATGCAGGAACGCGCCTCGTAGATGTCTTCGTTCCAGAGCTCTGCGGGCAAGACGTCCCACTCGCTGGGATCGCCGGGACGGCCGCGCAGGTCGAGCCGCCCGTCCGCCTCCGGAGCGAAGGGCTGCAAGTCCGGGAAGAAGATGTACCCGTTGCGGAAGTCGACCCAGACATCGTCGACTTGCCCATCCTGTCCGCGCGCGAGGCCGGTGTCGGTCTCCTCGTAGTAGTCGAGCCCGAGGTAGCGGATCAGCCGCGTGCTGTTAATCTCGTCGGGATCCTCGACGCCGTCGATCGTTCCGCGGTAGTGCACCGAGAGTTCGAAGCCATCTTCGAGAATCGCGTTCTCCGGCAGCCCCGCGCCGGTCCAGTTCTCGAGCGACTGGTGCAGCGGATAGACGTTCTTGAGCATCAGGCGGTTGGTCGCCCCCCACGGCCCCGAGTTCAGATCGGAGTCGACCAGATCGTAGCGCGGGCGGATCATCTTGACGTAGATCACGTCATCGCCGGTGCTGTCGACGCCGGCGCCGCCGACCGACTCCTGACGGTACTGGTCGTAGTAGACGACCCCGAGCGTCATATCGGGATCGAGGTAGCGGTTGATGATCAGAATCGGATGGGTCTGATTCCGCTCGTCGATCAGGACCGTGAAGTCCGTCCCGTATTCGAGCTGCTCGAAGTAGTACGGTTCGGACGTGACCGTATCGCCCGCCGCGGGGGTCGGCCCATCGAGGTTCAGAACCCCGTAGCCCTTCTGCGGCAGAAACTCCGTCTCCTGGGCATCCCCGTCCCCGTCATCGAGGTAGAGCAGAACCGTTCCCTCGAGGATCTGGGCGATGTAGACGCTCGGGTCTTCAGGATAGGCGTCGCGCGTCGGATCATCGATGAAGAAGAAGCGATCCTTGACGAACTCGTAGTCCTGAATCGTCTTCTGCCGCTCTTCGCTGCGGATGCTGCTCGACTTCTCGCCCGTCTCACCCTCTTCCTTGCTGACGATCATGTTCAGCGTCACGCCGCCGAGCTGGGCCTCGGCATTGATGCCGAAGAGGCCCGTGTGGGCGCCGCCGTAGCTGACGTACTCGGTTCCGGGCAGGCGGAGGCTCGTATTGCCGAGATCGACCTTCTGGATGATCTCGTCCTCGTAGCCCTGGTAGTGGATCTGGATCCGGTTGGCGAGCGAGGTCTGGGCCTGACTCGACTGATCGACGTCGACGTCGAGCTTATCACCGATCGTCCCCTTGAGGCGGATGTTCAGATCCTGCTTCATCTCGAGCTGCGGGAACTTCGAGGGCTGACGCTGGAACTCGTAGTTCGGGCGATGGGGGAACCACTGGCTCCGCCCGCCGAAGGAGATGCGCTCGCTGCCGCTGACGGAGAGGTTCGGCTTGCCCTCACCGAAGATCGACTTGACGGCGGTCGGCATCTCGAACGGCAGCGAGATGCGCACCAGTCCGGCCCGGCCGCCGGCGACGGTTGCCTCCTCCATCGAACGCGCGATCTCCTCGTGCCACTGCTCGCGCGCCTGGACCCAAGAGAGGCGGGCCAGGTACTCGCCGTAGCTCTCCACCGGCAGATCCTCGACCTCCTCGCCGTTGTGCAGAATGGAGCGATCGATGCGCTGGCGATCGAGGTCGACGTCATGCTGGCGCGTGCGGATCTGGCGCTTCGTCAGCCAGGGCACCGGTGGAGGCAGGAAACGAAGTCCGCCCGAGGGCACTGCCCGGTAGAGCAGACCTTCGGCCAAACCGAGCTCAGCCAGCGAATCGGCCTGCTGGTCGGCCGCGGCGATCAGCGAGTCGGCGCTCAGGAAGTAGTCGGGCCGCAGCTGCCGTTCGTCGCGCACGTAGTAGCGGGCGCGGCTGCGCTGGCGCAGCCGGTAGAGGAGTGCGTCCTGCAGCGGATCGATCGCGGGCCAGAAGTCGAGCGGCTGGAGGTGGGCGGTGTCGGCGGTCGAGGCGCGCCACTTGGCGAGCAGCCCGAAGGTGTCGCGCACCTCCGTATCGACGAGCAGCCCGAGCGGGGATTCCGCGCCCGGCTCGGGTGCGGGGACGCTTGCCGCTCCCGAGTCCGCGCTCTGCTCGAGGGCCGAGGCCGTCTCGGCCGCTGCCGTGTCCTCCTGTGCCGCGCGGCGCTCGGAGCGCAGGCTCGCGCCGGAACCGGTCGTCGTATCGGGCGGCGACGCAGCGGCACCGCTCGCCGTCGGGTCGGGCGGCAGCGCATCGTCTCCGCTCACCGTCGGCGACTCGGGCTCCGGGGACGGCTTGGGGGCGGCTCGATCGACGGGCGGCGCAGGGGCAGGCGCCCCCGTCGAATCCGGCGCAGGCGGAATCGAATCAACCGCCGCATCGAGCGAGTCGCGCACCCAGGCGCGCAGCACCGCCTTCCCGCCGCCGTAGGGCGCGGCGGCGGCCAGCGCGGTGAAACCGCTCCCCGCGGGGAAGGGTAAACGGCGCTGTGACGGCGGATCCTCGATCGAGCAGCGCAGGGCCAGCCCCAGGATCAGTACTAGGGCCGTGCTGGCCAGCAGTCGAGGGATGGCCCGGACCTCCATCCAAACATGGTTCCTAGCAGTTCGCGCCCTGCGGCGACATATGGGTCGACCCACGGAAGTTCGCCTGTTTATACTCCCGTGTCACTCGTCAGTTCTCAGGAGCTGGGACGGAAGCCAAGGGATGCCGCCGCCCGGGCCACAGCGCTCCGAGCGGCGCTGAGTCGTGGCAGGCTAGCACGACCAATTCTTTGTGGTCAATAGACTTATGGCTTTGTGATGGGCATTCTACAGCGCTACGTCCTGGGACAGCTCCAGCGCCCATTCTTCGTGGGCGTCTTCGTCGTGACCTTCCTGCTGACGATGGACTTCCTCTTCGACTACCTCGACCTGTTCCTTGGCAAGGGGATCGACATCCTCACGGTGCTGTGGCTCTTCATTCTCGGGCTCGGCTGGATGACGGCCCTCTCGATTCCCTGCGGCGTCCTCGTCGGCGTGCTCATGACCTACGGGCGGCTCGCGCAAGACAACGAGATCGTCGCCGTGCGCTCGAGCGGCATCAATCTGTGGACCGTGATCTCGCCCGCCTTCACCGCGAGCGTGCTCCTCGCTGCCGGACTGATGTTGTTCCAGAACTACGTCCTGCCCGACATGAATCACCAGTTCGCCAATCTCATGCTGGCGATCAACAAGAAGCGCCCGACGGCAGAGATCAAGGAGGGCGTCTTCATCGACGCCTTCGACGGCTACAACATGTTCATCGGCAACCTGGACGATCGCACCGGGCGCATGGAGGACATTCTGATCTACGACGCCAGCCGCCAGGATGCGGCGCCGCGCACGATTCTGGCCCGCCGCGGGCGCCTCGAGTTCGACGCCGCGCATGCCGTCCTGCGGCTGCACCTCGAGGATGGGCAGATCCACGAGGCCGCCTCCCAGGCACAGACGCCGACCTACCGCACGATGGGCTTTGCCCGCCAGACCCTGAACATCCGCGGCGTCCGCGACGCGCTCGAGCGGTCGACCCGCCGCTCACGCGGCCAGCGCGAGATGTCCGTCGGCGCGATGCGCGCCAGCATTGGCGACCTGCGTGAGGAGCGCGCCCGGTTCCACGAACGCCAGGAGAAGATCCTCGCTCAGATCGGGGTAGCCGACGTGGCCCAGCTGCCGGGGATGCGTTCGGCCGCCCCCTGGCATGCTCCCCTCAGCGAACGCCTCGGGCTCTACCGCGAACCCCCCGCTTCCCCGCCGGACAGCTTCTGGACTGCCCCGCGCCGGCGCCTGGCGGAAGAGACGAAGGTGGCCCACATGCAGGCCCAGGCGGCACTCAAGAAGATCCACCAGTACAAGGTGGAGATTCAGAAGAAGTTCTCAATTCCCTTCGCCTGCATCGTCTTCGTGCTCGTCGGGGCGCCGCTGGGCATTCGCGCGCGGCGCGGCGGTTTGGCGGCCGGATTCTTGAGTGCGGGATTCTTCATGTTCTACTACCTTTGCTTGGTCGGCGGCGAGCAGCTTGCCGACCGCCAGCATGTCGCCCCCTGGTTGGCGATGTGGCTGCCGAACGTCGTCCTCGGTCTTCTCGGTGTTGGCTTGACCCTGCGCATCTGCGGAATCTGGCGGTCGCGGGCGCGACCGCCGCTGGAGCTGAAGTAGCACGGATGGTACGGCTGATCGATCGCTACGTCCTGCGGGAGTTCCTGCTCTACTTGCTGCTCGGCGTCTCCTCCTTCGTCGGGATCTACCTGATCGTCGATCTGTTCGAGAAGATCGACACGTTCGTCGACCACCGGGCGGCGGCCCATCTGGTGTTCGACTACTATCTGAACAACCTGCCCGTCATCCTGATCCAGGTTCTACCGGTCGCCATGCTGCTCGCGGTCGTACTCGCGTTCGGCCAGCTGCGGCGCTTCAATGAGGTCTCGGCGATGCAGAGCTGCGGTCTGTCGCCGTTGCGCATCACGACGCCACTGCTCCTCGTCGCAGTTCTCATCTCGGGCGGGGCCTTTCTGCTCGGCGAAGAGGTCGTTCCCGACGCCTACCGCCAGCAGCAGGAAACACTGGACGTGCGCATCAAGAAGAAGCGCCCCGCCGACCAACGCGGTCGCTCCGGCATCTACTACATGGGGCGCGGGGGACGCGTCTATGTCGCCCAGCACTTCGAGCCCTTGACGCCTCGTCTGGTCGAGGTCTCACTGCAGCAGTTCGCCCGCTCCGATGCGGGCCAGGAGCTGTACCGCCGCCTCGATGCCGCGGAGGCGCGCTGGCGTCCGGGCGGAGTCCTCGAGTTCCGCGATGGCACGCTGCGCAGCTTCCGCGCGGGCGAGGAGAAGCTCGCCTCTTTCGCCCGCTACGCCGACACGCGGACGGTCGAGCAGCCGGACGAATTCACGCGCATCGAGAACGACCCGTTCAACATGAACCGCCGCGACCTGGCCGACTACATCGCCCGCATTCGTGCCGGCGGCGCGAAGGTCAATCAGTATCAGGTTGACTATCACTTGCGCGCCGCATTCCCCGCCTCCAACTTCATCATGGTGCTGCTCGGCAGCTGTCTGTCGCTGCGCATTCTGCGCGGCGGGATGGCGCTCGGCTTCGGCGTCTCGCTCTTCCTCGGCTTCGCCTACTACGGTTTCCTCCGGGTGGGGCAGGCGTTGGGCTACACCGGTCACGTGCCACCGCTGCTGGCAGCCTGGCTCGGCAATCTCGTCTTCGGTTTCTTCGGCGCGGTGCTCTTCTGGCGAGTCAATCGCTAGCGACCGGTTCCGGCGCCGGCGTGAGCGTGCGCACGATGCTCTCGGCGTAGCTCGTGTCGTAGCGGCCGCTCTGGAACACCGGATCGGCCATCACGCGGCGGTGGAAACCCGCCGTCGTGGCGACGCCTTCGATGACGAGCTCTTCGAGGGCGCGCACCAGGCGGCGGATCGCCTCCGGCCGATCGCGGCCGCTGCCGACGACCTTGCCCAGGAGCGAATCGTAGTAGGGCGGGATCGCGTACCCGGTGTAGACGTGGCTATCCATCCGCACCCCGGGCCCGCCCGGCGCATGGAAGAAGGAGATCGTTCCGGGTGAGGGGCGGAAGCCGCAGGTCGGATCTTCGGCGTTGATGCGGCATTCAATCGCATGGCCGCTGACCGCGATGTCGGCCTGGCGCAGCGGGAGCGAGGCTTCGGCGGCGAGCTCGATCTGCAGCTTGACCAGGTCCTCGCCGGTCACCTCCTCGGTCACGCCGTGCTCGACCTGCAGCCGCGTGTTCATCTCCATGAAGAAGGCTTGCCCGTCCGCATCGAGCAGGAACTCCATCGTTCCCAGACTGCGGTACCCGATGTCGGCCGCGCCCTGCGCCGCCCGCTCCCCGAGCTGACGGCGCTGCTCAGCGCTCAACGCCGGACTCGGCGCCTCCTCGATCAATTTCTGGTGGCGACGCTGGACCGAGCAATCGCGCTCTCCAAAATGGACGACGGTGCCCGCGCCATCTCCGGCGAGCTGGATCTCGATGTGGCGCGGATTGAGAATGAACTTCTCCATGTAGAGGTCGCCATTGCCGAACGCGGCCAGCGCCTCGGCCGAAGCCATCTTGAAGGCCCCTTCAAGCGCATCGGGATTGTGAACGACGCGCATGCCCTTGCCGCCCCCCCCCTCGCGTGCCTTGAGCAAGACCGGATAGCCGATCTCGCGCGCGTTGGCGCGCGCGGCATCGACGGTGGCGACGACCCCTTCGCTGCCCGGCGTGACGGGCACTCCGGCCGCGCGCATCGCCGCCTTCGCCTCCGCCTTGTCCCCCATGCGGCGGATGACCGCCGCCGACGGGCCAATGAAGACGATCCCGCTCTCCTCGCACGCTTCGGCGAAGCGGTAATTCTCAGCCAGAAATCCATAGCCGGGGTGGATCGCGTCGGCGCCCGAGATCATCGCCGCGCTGATGATGCTGGCGATGCTCAGGTAGCTCGCCTGGGAGGTGGGCGGACCGATGCAGACGGCCTCATCGGCCAGCTTGACATGGAGCGATTCGCGGTCCGCATCACTGTAGACGGCCACCGTGGCAAGGTCGAGCTCGCGCGCGGCGCGCAGGATGCGCACGGCGATCTCGCCCCGATTGGCGACCAGAATCTTGCGCATCATCAACGCTCCCGGATGACCGGTATCGCGCTCCTAGGCGCTGCGCTTGCGCCGCTGATGCACGGCGTCGCGGCGCGTCTTGGGTCCCAGTTCCGGGAAGAGAGTAGCCCGAGGCTTGCCCCCGCGTCGATCCCCTTTTGCCGCCTCGGCGCCGTCCTGCGCCGCCCGGCGCTCGGCGTCCGTCGCAGCGTTCTCGCGCGCCGGCGGCCGCCGGTCCGCGCCGGGCTCGGTTCCCTCGTCTGCGGCGTCGTCGGTCTCGGCTTCGTCGGCGAAACCGAGCCAACGGGTGTCGGCCGACGCTTCGATGCCCTTCAGCTGCAGCTCGAACTCGGTCGGGACCGTGGCGTGGTGCAGGGCATCCTCGAGCGTGATCAGCCCCTGGCGGTAGAGCTGCATCAGCGACTGATCGAAGGTCTGCATGCCATACTGGTTCGCCCCGGCGGACATCACCTCGCGAATGCGCGGCGTCTCGTCCGGGTTGCGCAGGCACTCGCGAATCGTCTCCGTGTTCATCAGCACCTCGACCGCGGGCACCCGTCCCTTGCCATCACAGCGCGGCAGCAGGCGCATCGAGACGATGGCTTCGAGGGAGCCGGAGAGCAGGAAGCGCACCTCGTCATGCTGGTGCGGAGGGTAGAAGGAAACGATGCGGTTGATCGTCTGGGCGGCGTCGGTCGTATGCAGCGTGCTCAAGACGAGGTGCCCCGTGTCGGCCGCCATCAGCGCCACCGACATCGTCTCCCGGTCGCGGATCTCTCCGATCAGAATCACATCCGGGTCTTGGCGCAGGATCCGTTTGAGCGCCCCAGCATAGTTGTCGGTGTCGGTTCCGATCTCGCGCTGGCTGATGATCGACTTGACGTTCCAGTGGAGGAACTCGATCGGGTCTTCGACCGTGATGATGTTGCGCCCCATCGTCGTGTTGATACGATGGATCATCGCCGCCAAGGTCGTCGATTTGCCGCTGCCGACGGTGCCGGTCACGAGGATCAGGCCGCGCGGCTTCGTGACGAGTTCGCCAACCGCCTCGGGCAAATGCAGCTCTTCGAAGCGCGGCACACCGAGCGGCACGCAGCGCAGCGTTGCCGCGACCGTTCCCCGCTGCTGGTAGAAATTGGCCCGGAAGCGGGCCACGCCGGAGATTCCGAAGGCGAAGTCGGCTTCGCGGGTCGCCGCGAACTGCTCGCGCTGCTCTTCGGGCATCACCTGGGCGACGATCGCTTCCAGGTCGTCCTTGCTGAGCGGACGGGAGTCGAGCGGCGTCAAGCGTCCGTTGACGCGCAGCACGGGCGGCATGCCGGCGCGCAGGTGCAAATCGGAGGCCTGGCGGGCAATCATCGTTTCGAGGATCGATCGGAAGTCCACGGCGCGAGCCCCTCCCCTCGATCGGGGTGCGCCAGCGGCTGCGCCGCGGTGGCGGCCGGAGCCGACCGGGCGATGCCGACCGCCGGAGCCGGCGGTCCGCCGCGCGCACCTCTAGATCGGTTTGACGCGGAACAGGGGCTGGTTGAACTCAACGGGCTGCGCGTTCTCGACGAGAATGGCGACGATTTCGCCGGAGACTTCCGCCTCGATCTCGTTCATCAGCTTCATCGCTTCCACGATGCAGACCGTCTGCCCGGCCGAAATCCGGCTGCCGACCTGCACGAACGCGTCGGTGTCGGGCGCAGACGCGCGGTAGAACGTGCCCACCATCGGCGAGCGGATCTCGACCGTGCCCGCCTCGGCCGCTGCGCCGGGCGCTTCGGCCGCCGGCGCCGTTGGCGACGCCGGGGGCACCTCGGCAGCGGTCGACCCGGCCGCCGGCGGGGCCGGACGCTCGCTCGCCGTGCGCGCCTCGCGCGGGGCGGCCGTCTTGGCAATCCGCACCCAGTTCCAGCCGCGACGGATCTCCAGCTCGCCGATCCCGCTGCGCTCGACGAGTTCCACCAGCTCCCTTATCTCATCGGCTCGCATCGTGATCCTCTCCAGGCTCTTCGGCCGGGACGCGGCGGGTGCGGAGGAGGGCCGCGGCGACCCCGCGCCTAGCGGCTGACACGCTCCACATACGCGCCGGTGCGCGTGTCGACACGAACGATGTCGCCCGTGTCGATGAACATCGGCACGTTAACCGTCAGACCCGTCTCCAGCGTCGCCGGCTTGTTGCCGCCCTGGGCCGTGTCGCCCTTGAAGCCCGGCTCGGTTTCCACGACCTCCAGATTGACGTGTGTCGGCAGCTCGATCAGCATCGGACTCCCTTCTCGCATAAGAACTTGCACCTGATCGCTCTCTCGTAGGTAGAGCTTCGCGGACCCCACCTGATCGGCCGCCAGCGCGAACTGGTCGTAGGTCTCGGCATTCATGAAATGGAACAGGTCGCCATCGTTGTAGAGGTACTGGGCGTCGTGGCGCTCGAGACGGATCTCTTCCACTTTCTCCCCGGCCCGGAACGTCCGCTCGATGACCGCCCCGGTCTCGACGTTCTTGAGCTTCGTGCGCACGAACGCCCCCCCCTTGCCGGGCTTGACATGCTGAAACTCGACGATCCAGAAGGGCTTGCCGTCGAGAGCAAGGACCATGCCGTTGCGGAAGTCCGCCGTCGATGCCATCCGTGCGATCTCCTTCCTAGCGCTGTGTCTGCTGCCCCGAGTGCCGATCAGGCGGGGACGATAGCAGATGCCGCCGCGGCTGTCATCTCGGGGCCGCCGGCGGGTCGACGACCTCGAATGTGCGCGCGATCGCCTCCAACTGGCGCAAATAGGAGAGCTTTCCCCCCGGCGGGTTGTAGACGGCGAGGTCGATCAGATAGAGGCGCTCGCCGACCTGAAAGCCGTAGAGGCGAAACGGCCCCCCCATCGGCGCATCGTTCTGATAGAGCCCATAGACCTCGACCGCCTCATAGCCCGCGAAGATCGTCGGCTCGGTGGTCGTGCGCGCCGGTTCCACCCAATCTCCGCCGAAGTAGTGGGCTGCAAGCGTATCGCGCAGCGCCACGCAGAGACTCGGCAGGCGCGGATCGTCGATCGGCATGCGTGCCGGCTCGTAGTAGACGAACAGGAAGAGCACCGGCTCCCCCGGTTCGATGCGCTTGATGCGCACAAATCGGTTATCCGGATCCTCCTCGACGAAGAATCCCTCGGGAATCCGCAGCTGGTACCCGTGGCGCTTCGCGAGACCGGAAGCCATCGCCTCCTGCTCGCCCGTCGTGAAGATCGTCTTGCCCAGGCCCTCGATCACGCGCTCCTCGAGCTGCGCGACCAGCCGCTCCCCGGTTCCTGCGGGCAAGGCATCCAAGACACCTGGCTGCGGCGCATGGATGAAGAGCACCGTCTGTCCGCGCGCCCAGACGTCGCGCGTGAAGCGATACCCAGGCCCCGCGGCCACGAGCCGGGCGACCTCCTCGCGCCCCAGGATCCGCCGCGCCATGCGCGCCGCCCAGGCCGACCCGCCCAGATCACCAAGCAGGACCAGATTGCGCCAGTCGTTCATGCGCTCGAAAGCGGTCGAGTCGGTGACGAGCACCTGAAACGGCGCCTCGGGACGCACCGGTGCCTCGACCAGCCGCGTCAGCGCTCCGGCCACCCACTCCGTGCGCGGATCGCCGGCCGGGAAGTCGCTGAACAGCTCGACGTCCTGATTGGGACCGACAGCGATGTCGAACGCGGTGTCGCAGGCGGACAGACCGCCGAAGGCGGCTAGCAGGGCAAGGCCCAACAGCAGGCGATACCCACTCCACGCTGCCCGTTGGGTGCGGCCCACGCGCTCCCTCATGTCGCGCCTCCTTTCCGCAGAGAGCCGGATCGCCCGCGGGGGGCAGGCTGCCCTGGCCCGCTCGCGGGCAGGGTACGCGGGCCGGGCGAAGAGGTCCAGCAGGGAGAACGCGATGCGTTGGAATGAACGCGGAAGGAGCAGGTAGCCCGGAGACAGAAGCGCGGCGGGGGGGCGGATCAGCCTTCGGAGACGACCGCCGAGGAGGCTTCCCCGGCTGAGCCGGCACTCGGCTGAGTGGCCGACTCGAGACGTCCCAGCCGGCGCTGCAAGTAGCGCAAGCGCTGCTGAGTCTGGAAAATCTCCCGGCGTAGCTGATTGCGCTGAGCGTCCGCTTCGAGATGACGCGAAATCAGCATCCGCCCCGACATCAGATCGCCCACCCGAATCGTCAGCTCACGCGGCTCGCCGGCACGCAGGATCTCCATCCGCACGCGCGAACCGGGCGCCGTCCGGCCCACGACCCGCGTCAGCTGTTCGGCATCTTCGACCGGTTGCTCGCCGAAGCGCAGGATCACGTCCCCCGGTAGCAGCCCACCGTGGTGCGCCGGCGTGCCGGCCAGGACCTCGGAGATGATCACGCCGATCCCCTTCCAGAGGGAATCACTGGCCGAGACCGGCCGGCGGTAGGTCTTGACGCCGAGGAAGCCCTCCAGCTTGGGCGAACGGCCCGACTCGATCTGCATCACCGCGCGCGTCACGAGCGGCGCCGGCACGATGATCCCCTCCTGGTGCCCGCCGTAGCCGCCGCCCGGCAGGCGGGGTGCGTCGCCCGAGACGGAGCCGGTGATCAGGCCCAGCCACTCGCCCGCCAGACTCAAGAGCGCCCCCCCGCCGTTGCCGGGATAGACGGGCGCCTTCATCCGCCAGACCGTGCCGAGCGAATCGGCCAGCCGAATGCGCACCGCCTCGAGCGCCGTGCCTTGGGCCAGCGAGAGCGACGGTCCCTGGCCCCGGCTCTCGCTCCAGGGGCCGTACGCCACGGCCGCGACCCAGTCGGGCAGCGGACGGTCTTCGGCGTAGGGCTCGAGCCAGGGGAAGGCTTCATCGCCTTCCAGGTGGAGGACGGCGATGTGAATCGCGTCGTTCTGTCCCGCGTACGAGGCCGGCATCCACCGCCCGTCGGGGAAGTAGACGACGAGGCTATCGCCCGGATGCGCGACGCGGTCGGTCGTCACGACGCATCCATGTTCGGCGACGACGACGCCGGAGGCGACGAGCCGGTTGTAGATGATGGAACGGGCGCGCGTCTTCGTGCTCGCGCTCTGGCGCTCGAGCGTGCGATGGCTGACGACGCGCACCACCGCCGGACTGATTTCCTCGTAGAGGCCGCTCAGCCCGTCGCCGAGGTTGCCCGGGCTGGCGCCGGCGCGGGCGAGCCCGACGCCTGAGGGTCGGCCGCCGAGCAGGAGCACCGCGACCAGCGCGGGAAGCAACGCGACCAGTCGAGGAACGCGCGCGGGTCTAGAATGTGATGAAGACATCGTTCTGGGAGTCCCAGTCCGAAGTGACCGATTGCCCGTATCCGCGATCGGCGGGCACCAGCCCGCCGTGGGGGTCCGTCACGTATGGCTCGAGCACGTACTCCGGCTCGCTCGCCACATTCAGTGTGTCGCCGGCCGCGCCGAGCGGCGGGAGTGCGATCTCTGCCAGCGGGCTGTTCGACGGGCGCGCCGAGGAGGCGGCGAGGCCGTCGGACACCTGGCGATAGACTGCCGCCGGAGCGCCGGGATCAGCGGTCTGGGCGCCGAGACCCAAGAAGGCGAACGTCTCCGGCGAGCCGGTCGTCAGCAGCACGCCCGCCACCAGGCCAAGCGCCACGCCGAAGGCGGGCCGCAAGACGCCGCTCGAGAAGTCGGGGACGAGCCGGCGCCAGAAGGGCACCCGCTCCGGCGTCGCGAAGGCCTCGCCCGCAGCGGCGATGCGATCGCAGATGCCGGCGTAGAAGCTCTCGTCGGGCTCGATCTCCTCCAATCCGTGGAGGGCGCCGAGCGTCGCGCGCATCGCCTCGAGCTCAGCGCTGCAGGCTTCACACTGCGCAAGGTGCTCGCGCAGTTCACGCTCCTCGTCGCTGTCGAGATCGTGATCGAGGTAAGCCGACAGGCGACACTGGGCACAGCTGCATTTCATGATGATGAAGTCTCCCTACGCCCGAGCGCGGGCTCCAGCATGCGCTTCAGCGCGCTGCGGGCGCGATTGATCCGACTCCGTACGGTACCGCCCGGGATGTTCAACACCTGCTCGATCTCTTCGTAGGTCAGTTGTTGAATATCCCGCAGGAGCACGACCTCGCGGTACTTCTCCGGCAATCGCTGAATGGCGGCCATCACGATCTCTTCGACTTGGTGCTGGTGCGCCGCATGGTCGGGACCGGGTTGCTTGTCGGCCAAAAACGCTCCCGAATCTCCAGTCGCCTCGAGCAAGTTGTCGAGACTGGTCACGCCCTTCAAGCGCGCCTTGCGCCGGAGCTCGTTCTTCGCAAGGTTGACGGCGATGGTGTAGATCCATGTACTGAATCGGCCACTCCTGCGATAGCGTTTGCGATGCAAGAAGACGCGCAAGAAGACTTCCTGAGCGATCTCGACCGCGCGGTCGCGGTTGTAGATGAAGCGATTGACCAGATTGACGATCTTCGCCTGGTACCGCTTCACCAGGAGAGCAAAGGCAGCTTCACTCCCCTCGACGATGCGCTCCATCAAGTCTTCATCCGGAAGCGAAGATAGCTCCGGCCGCGCTTTTTGCTCGCGGGGTGTCATCACTCCCAGTCCGTTCGCTCCTACCCGTACCGGTCGCGCCGGTTCCCTTCGAGGCGGGAGACCTGTGCCTCGAAGCGCTTCCTTTACTGCTTGTCACGCAGCGTCTTCAGCAGCTCCTGCAACTCCGCGTGACCCTCGTTCCACCGCAGGCCGCGCTCGACCGTGCGGCGCGCCGCCGCACGGTCGCCCCGCGCCAGCTGCACGCGGGCCAGGTGCAGGAAGATCTCCCCGTGCCGGCCTTCGTGCTCGACGGCGCGTTGCAGCCATTGCTCGGCCGAACGCAGTTGCCCCTTCTTGTAGCAGAGCCAGCCCATGCTGTCGAGAAAAGCCGGGTTCTCCGGCTCCTGATCGAGCGCCCGGCGGATGAGCTGTTCGGCCCGCCCGAGGTCGCTGTCGCGCTCGACCAGCGTGTAACCGTAGTAGTTGAGCAGGACCGCCTCGTCCGGGTGGGCGGACAGCCGGGGCAGAATGACGCTGTCGGCGGCCGCCTGGCGACCGGCCGCTTCGAGCCGGGTCGCGTACTGCAGCGCCAGCAGCAAGTCTTCGGGCACTCGTCGCACCGCCTCACCCAGGGCGACAAGCGCGGCCTCCGACTCGCCTTGCGCCAGCAAGAGCTCGGCTGCCATCTCGAGCGGCTCCGGGTTCTGTCGGTCGAATTCGGACCATTGGCGCAGGGCGTTCAGCGCCGCCACCGGGCGGCCCGTTTCGGCGAGCGCGATGGCACG
>Ga0180430_10000448_pt1 | contig 44556 bp, 35 predicted proteins | sample SS_ome_9_FD_132999 | JGI IMG/M metagenome (GOLD analysis project Ga0180430, IMG submission 132999) | Hypersaline lake sediment archaeal communities from the Salton Sea, California, USA - SS_1_S_2 metaG | ecosystem: Environmental > Aquatic > Non-marine Saline and Alkaline > Hypersaline >...
AGCGAAGATGTTGACGCTCGATCCGTCGGGTGCAGCTGCTGCCGCGGGCATGAACCTGTTCGGCATGGGGGTGGAAAGCGCCACAATACAGGCCGACGTAGTCGAGTCGCCGCCGCCCGAGTTACGGGGCATGAAGTAACGGCGAACCGACCAGAGTAAACGTCACCTCAAGGTGACCAAGACACCACAGGGGGCGATGGAGAAACACACTCTCCATCGCCCCCGTCTTGTTTGTGTGCATTTCGTGACACGACGAGGACCACAGCCTCCTCCCGGCGAGCATGGTCTCGCATCGTAAACACGCATAATTCGCCGCGTGGTTGACGGATTTTTTGTAGCGGTTTATCCTGATGGGCTGAGAGGTGGTCCACATGATGCGATACGCGATTTATCAGACCGCATGGGGTTGGTTCGGGTGTGTGGTTCGGAAGGACCGGCTCGTAGCCTCCCATCTGCCGGCAGACGAAAGCATGGTTTATGAGAACATTCGGCGTGATTGGCCAGAGGCGCGCCGGCAACAGAACCTGCTGCCAGACTTGAAGAGGAGTGTTCTGGCGTATTTCAATGGGCGTGCAGAACCCTTCGACGTCAGGGTGGATCTGTCCGAACGTACGCCTTTTCAAAGAGCGGTTTTGCAGGCTTGCCGTCGTATTCCGCATGGTCAGACCGCAACGTACGCAGATCTTGCCCGCAAGGTGGGCAACCCCAAAGCGGCACGAGCGGTCGGGCGGGTAATGGCCACCAATCCAATGCCGTTGGTCATCCCTTGTCACCGCGTGCTGTGCGGCGACGGCTCGTTGGGCGGTTTCAGCTCGCCTGGCGGTGTCGAACTGAAGAAACGTCTCCTGCGATTCGAGGATGATTCGCTGGTTACGGACTGATAGACGAGAAAGGTCGAGACGATCGCCATCAATCTCGCTGTCGAGCAACGTATCGGAACATTGTGAGCATCTGACATGAATAGCGGCAACCTGTCCAGAAGACAGTTCATCGCATCTACGGCGGCGGCTGTGACCGCCGGCTCGATCGCGCGGCCCGCCACAGGCGCGCCTCTGACTTCGATCTCGAAACCGAAGGGCTCCGTGGTCATCGCCAGTGCCAACGGCTTGGTAGCTACCGACAAGGCGATGTCCATGATTCGCTCGGGCGCCGACGCGCTCGATGCCGTCATCGCCGGCGTCAACATCGTCGAAAACGACCCTGCCGATCACAGTGTAGGTTACGGCGGATTGCCCAATGAAGACGGCGTCGTCGAGCTCGACTCGTGTGTCATGCACGGTCCTTCCTGCGGCGCGGGGGCGGTCGCTGCCTTGCGCAACGTTAAGACTCCCTCCAGCGTAGCCAAGCTCGTCATGCAGCGAACCGACCACGTCATGCTTGTCGGACACGGTGCCCTGCGCTTCGCCAAAGCCCATGGGTTTGGCGAAGTCGACCTTCTCACCGATGAAGCGCGGAGGATCTGGCTTGAATGGAAACAGCGCCACTCCGACAAGGATGACTGGATCGCACCACCAGAGGTGCCAGACAATACGACCGCCGCGTTTGACCCGGGGTATGAGTTTACATACGGCACGATCAATTGCTGCGCCATCGACGGCGCCGCAAACCTCAGCGGCGTAACCACAACTAGCGGTCTGAGCTACAAAATACCGGGTAGAGTGGGTGATTCACCGATCATCGGTGCCGGTCTGTATGTCGACAACAAGGTCGGGGCTGCCGGTTCCACCGGGCGCGGTGAAGCCGTCCTAAAGGTCTGCGGCGCCCATCTAATCGTCGAGCGAATGCGAAGCGGATCATCACCGGTTGACGCCTGCCTCGACGCCCTCCACCGCATAGTCGAGACGACAACCGACCCTCGCCTGAAGCGCCAGGACGGCCGCCCCAACTTCAACGTGAACTTTTACGCGATAGCTAAGGACGGAACGTACGGGGCAGCCTCAATCTGGTCTAAGAGCCAGTTTGCCGTCTTCGCCAACGGGCGAAACCGACTTGAAGATAGCGCGTTTCTATACGAACGACCACCATCTGACGCCTATCATAATTCACGCTCTGCCAGAGGATAAGATGATGCCTCGTCAACCTGCGAGAGTGTTGGCGGCTCGCTGGGTACCATACATGCCATAATGTGGCACCAGCCATTTGCCTGCGGTTGGCGTTATGAGGAGACGGGGCGCGGTCTAATTGTTGAGGGTCTACCCGCCTGTTTCGCCCACCAGGTACTTGTGCATGGAGACGGCTGACTCCTTTCCGTCGCCCATTGCAAGGATCACGGTGGCGGCTCCGCGGACAATGTCACCGCCGGCGAAGACGCCAGGAATGCTGGTCATATTGTTGTCGTCGATCTCGATGTTGCCCCACCTGTTGGTCTTCAAGCCCGGGGTCGTCTGAGTTAACAGCGGATTCGCCTTCGTGCCGATCGCAATGATGAACACCTGGCAAGGAATCTCGAACTCGCTGCCTTCGATGGGCACTGGGCGGCGGCGACCCGAGTTGTCAGGCTCGCCGAGTTCCATCTTCTGGCAGACCGCGCCGCGGACCCATCCGTCTTCGTCGCCCAACACCTCGATGGGGTTGCATAGCAGATGCATGATCACACCCTCTTCTTCGGCGTGTTTGATCTCTTCGACGCGAGCCGGCATCTCGGCGCGAGATCGGCGGTACACCAACGTAGCAGGGTCAGCCCCTAGGCGCTTTGATATCCGCACGGCGTCCATGGCGGTATTTCCGCCGCCGACTACTACGATCTGCTTGGCGGGGATTATCGGCGTGTCAGCCATCGCCGGGTCATAGGCGCCCATGAGGTTCACACGCGTCAAGAACTCGTTGGACGAGTAAACACCCTTGAAGTTCTCGCCGGGGATGTTCTGGAACATGGGCAGCCCCGCGCCGTTGGCGATGAAAACGGCGTCGAAGCCCTCCTCGTTCATGAGTTCAGGAATCGTGTACGTCTGGCCCACGATCACGTCGGTGGCGATTTCGACACCACGGTTGCGCAAAGTGTCAATCTCCGCCTGCACAATCACTTTCGGCAGACGAAACTCGGGAATACCATACATGAGCACGCCGCCCGGAACATGCAACGCTTCGAAGATGGTGACCTTGTGGCCCTTCTTGGCGAGATCACCCGCACAGGTCAGCCCCGCCGGCCCCGAACCCACGACAGCCACCGTCTTACCGGTAGGAGTCGGCGGCTCGAACAGGTCCTTGCGATGCTCGCGCGCCCAGTCGGCTACGTAACGCTCGAGATATCCGACGCCAACCGGCGTCTCTTTCTTGGCGCGAATGCACAACTCTTCGCACTGGGTCTCCTGCGGACATACGCGCCCGGTGATGCCCGGCAACACGTTCTCGGCGAGGAGGATGTCGGCGGCCTTGTTCAGGTCGCCCGCGGATACTGCGCCTACAAAACCGGGAATGTCGATCCCGACCGGACAGCCATCGACACACTTGGCCTTTTTGCACTCGAGACACCGATTGGCTTCGGTACATGCGGTCTCGGCGGCATATCCCTGGTTGACCTCTTTGAAGTTTCCAGACCTGGCTACAGCGTCCTGCTCGGGCATCGGCTGACGAGGAATCTTCATGCGTTCGGCGGGTTTCATCACGTCGCGTTCCTGATTCTCGAAGTTGAACGGACCCCTCTTGGGGGCTCAGGCACTAATCCCATGACAATCGGGCCACCCGGCGGTCCGGACAACCGGCGTCATCATACATGCAACGGGAACGCCTTGGATGGACGACAAGCCCCAGCCGCCCGGGGCGACGCATCCGGGTTCTCGTTCCTAGTCATCCTTTCCGGTGCAATCCGGCGTGCACTTACACTCTTGCTGCTGATGCAAACGATCCCAAGCGACCCTCTCCTGGTCTTGGTAGCTTCCGAGACGGTCGGTGAGTTCATCGAAGTTCACCTTGTGAGCGTCGAACTCGGGGCCATCGACGCAGGCGAACATGGTCTCCCCATCCACTGTGCATCTGCATCCGCCGCACATACCCGTACCATCAACCATGATGGGGTTGAGTGAGACGACAGTGTAGACTTCGAAAGGCCTGGTCGTGTCAGCAACCGCCTTCATCATGGGCACCGGACCGGCTGTAAGAACGATCCCGACCTTGCCCTTGTTCTCTTCCAGCAACTCCGCGAGTTTCCCGGTAACGAATCCGGAGTAGCCGTAGCTGCCATCGTCGGTGCAGGGGAACACCTTCTCGCAGTACTTGGACAGCTCCTTCTCGTAGATAACGTATTCTTTCGAGCGACCGCCCATCACCGCCCAGACCGTGCAGCCGGCCTCTTTGAGGGCTTGGGCCTGAGGATGGATGACGGCTGTCCCGACCCCGCCGCCCACCAAGATAGCCAGTCCGTAATCCTCGATCTCCGTCGGCTTGCCAAGAGGACCTGCCACATTCAGAATGTGCTCGCCGGCGCCGAGATTGCAGAGCAGCTCGGTCGTCGCCCCGACCACTTGTACGACCAGTGTGATCGTCCCCTCTTCGGCGTCGGAAGATGCAATCGTCAGTGGGATGCGCTCACCGTTATCGCAGACCCGGACGATGACGAAGTGGCCGGCTTTGTGATGCTGCGCCACACGCGGAGCCTCAACGACCAACAAGCGAATCTTCGGCGCCAACCATTGTGCTTCACGAATCAAGAACATAACAACCTCTATAAACCTCGTCCGGTGTTCTCACGGCCATGCACAAGTCCGCCCATTTCACCTTCCCGGGGGCGAGTCCTCGCCAGCATCAAGGCACCATCTCAGCAGAAGTGCACTCATCATGCAACCGACAATCTGCTTGCCAGATCGATCTGGAATAGGCGTCTCCGCGCTGTTGCTGAACTAAAGGCGTACCCACTTTAGCAGAATCCGCGTCGGTCTCAACGATCGCGAGCGGTCAACTTCAGTGGTTTCGGGCAAACAGGGTGCCACAGATGGGTTGCTCAAGCCGGATGCCCAAGCTTACGCAGGCATGAAGGCATTCCGAACCATTCCCGTCAGGAACCGGCCCCGACCAGAACCGCGGCTCCCACCCGGGAAGCATGGCCACGCCGAAACTGTCTCGATCTGCCGGCGCTCCTCCAAGCGTGACTATGGCACCTCGCACGCTACCACAAAAGGGCCCGCGTCGATTCAAGGGGTAGGCGTCACGCAGGTGTAGCTACCGTTGGACGGGGGCATGGAATCACTGAACCGAGCCCCAATCGCCAGCGCGGGCGTGTCGGATCGGTGTGGCAAGGGTCCCGTCGCTCGCGCTTCGGGCTCGATTCACGGGTCTACCCACAAACCTGATGCGGACCCGCCACAAGAGGCAACCAGCCCCCTCCGTTGACACCTGTCCCTCAGGATGGTTGAATAGCCCATGGATCGGGCCTGTAGCTCAGCGGTTAGAGCAGGCGACTCATAATCGCTTGGTCGGGGGTTCAAATCCCTCCAGGCCCATTTGCGCGAGCTCGTAAGGCCTGAACCAGTTTTGCTTATGATCGAGCGGTTCCCGATCTGTCCCTCAGAGTCGCTTGAGTGGCCCGCTTCTTTAGAGGTGGAGGACACGATTGCGACGGTCGAATCCGTACCCCAAAGGCTAAAGCCGCGGGCCACCCATCCATAACATGGACCACGCAATTGATGTAATCCGCAGAATCAACGTTGCCATGGCACGAGTGCTATGCCACACCCGAAACCGTGGGTTGCCGAAGGTGCCTACGGAGCCGAACCGCGACCGTGAGGGAGTGGAGACGCAAGGGATGAGAGCCGTAGGGGGTAGCCGCTTCCTGACGGGCGCGGTTCGGATGACCCGCAGACTTGAGCATGACAAAGCGTTGGTCCCTCGTCGCTCGCTACTCGAAGAATTTCGGGCGCGGCTCGCAGCGACCGCACACATGGATGTCGTTGTTTTGCCCAGGAGCTTTGCAGCGTAATGGGCGCAGTTTGCGATATCGCACAACAGGTCCGCAGCGGAACGGAGTCGGCGGAAAACGTCGTCGGGGATTGTCTGGCGCGGATTTCGGCCTGTGACGAGACGATAAGGGCTTTTATCCGCCACGATCCGGAGCAAGCCCTGAAGCGCGCGCGGGAGATTGACAAAGCCCGTCGGGGTGGTGAGGCAATCGGTCCGCTTGCGGGCGTTCCTGTCGCTGTCAAGGACAACATCTGCACGACATCAACTACCACCACTTGCGGCTCGGCAATCCTAAAGGACTTCAACCCGGTTTACAGCGCCCACGTCGTGGAACGGCTCGAGTCAGCCGGGGCGGTGATTGTCGGCAAGACCAACCTCGACGAATTTGCGATGGGCTCGAGCACCGAACACAGCGCGTTTTTCACGACGCGGAACCCGTGGGACACGCAGCGCGTTCCCGGCGGGTCTTCGGGCGGATCAGCGGCAGCCGTCGCCGCCCAAATGGTGCCCGCAGCCCTGGGTAGCGACACGGGCGGGTCCATTCGTCAACCGGCTTCGCTGTGTGGCGTCGTCGGGCTCAAACCAGGCTACGGGCGCGTTTCGCGCTATGGACTGGTCGCGTACGGCAGCAGTCTGGATCAGATCGGTCCGTTGACAACCGACGTGCGGGACGCGGCTGTCATGCTCGGCGTGATCGCTCACTATGACCGGCGAGATTCGACCTGTGTCGACGCGCCGGTGCCGGATTATGAGGCTTCGCTCGAACGGCCACTGAAAGGTCTCCGCATCGCCGTCCCGGGCGATTACTTCGGCGAAGGACTCAGCGAGGAGGTCCGCCAGGCGGTGCTGGGCGCCATCGACGTGATGAAATCCGAAGGAGCTACGGTCGTCCCGACCGAGCTGCCTCACCTGAAATATGCCATTGGATGCTACTACATCATTGCCATGGCTGAAGCCTCGGGCAACCTGGCACGCTTTGACGGCGTTCACTACGGGCACCGCTGCGAAGACGCCGAGGACATCATCGACATGTACTGCCGCTCGCGCGGCGAGGGCTTTGGGGCTGAAGTCAAGCGGCGGATCATGCTGGGCACATTCGCTCTGTCGAGCGGCTACTATGACGCCTATTATCTAAAGGCGCTGAAGGTGCGCACGCTGATCAAGGAAGACTTCGGCCGAGCGCTTGAGCAGGCTGATGTCATCGCTTCGCCGGTAGCGCCCACCACAGCATTCCGAATCGGCGAGAAGCTGGACGACCCGCTGGCGATGTACCTGAAGGACATCTATACGATCTCGGCGAACTTGGCCGGCGTAAGTGCCCTCAGCCTGCCGTGTGGGTTTGACGCATCCGGTATGCCGATTGGGTTGCAGCTTATGGGTCCTGTTCTGGGCGAGGGCCGCGTGCTGGCCGTGGGCCATCAATACCAGTTGTTGACGGATCATCACAGGCGTGTACCTCCCGGGTATGGCGAAACACGGGAATGATGGACAGTATGGGTCCCCCACCCCTTCCAGGGGTGGGGGACGGACGGGCGCGGGTGCCCCATCCTTGCACAGCAAGGGTGGGGAACGGACAGGCCAAACACCACGCGGGTTCTTGAGCACCTGCGCGGGTGCCCCATCCTTGCACAGCAAGGGTGGGGAACGGACAGGTCAAACACCACGCGGGTTCTTGAGCACCTGCGCGGGTGCCCCATCCTTGCACAGCAAGGGTGGGGAACGGACAGGCCAAACACCACGCGGGTTCTTGAGCACCTGCCTATCCGTCCCCCACCCTTCGCCTTTGGCGAAGGATGGGGCACCCAAGCATCGGTCCGATGTTTGTAGATCATGATTCTAAGAAGTCGCTTCATTGTCCCAGTGGACGGACCGGTTATCGAGAACGGAGCCGTCGAAGTGCGCGACGGCGTAATAACCGCCGTCGGGACCGCGCGCGAGCTGAACACGACCGGTGCTGTCGATCTCGGCGACGCAGCCGTTCTGCCGGGTTTCGTGAACGCCCACACGCATCTCGAACTGGGCTACCTCGCTGGGAAGGTGCAACCGCAAGGCGATCTGATCGATTGGCTCGGGCGCTTGCTCGCCGTCCTGCAAACCGACGACAGAACCGAAGAACTTGCGGAGGCATCCGTCAAGCAAGGACTGGAGATGTCAGCTTCTGCCGGAGTCGTGGCTGTGGGAGACATCAGTCGATTCCCGGAGCTCACAAGGCCGCTGCTGAGCAACTCGGGCCTTCATACGGTTTCATTCGGAGAGGTCACCGCCGTGGGCAACCGACGGCATCTGCTCGACGAGCGTCTCGCCGCCGCTTCCTGTCGCGACCAGGAGACTCTGTGCATGTGTGTCGGCATCTCGCCGCACGCTCCTTATTCCGTCGAACCCGATGCCATGCGGGCCTGTGGCGCCACAGCACGCGAGATGAACGCCCGCATGTGCATTCATCTCTGTGAGTCCGCCGACGAGGAGACGTTTACTCGTTATGGCGGCGGCAGGCTGACCGACCATCTCCGGGCTATCGGGGTCTGGGACGACAACATCCCGGTCGCCGGCGTCGGACCGGTCGAACTGGCGCTGCTCACCGGCGTGCTGGGACCGCGAACGATCATCGCGCATGGCAACTACGTAAGCGACGAGGACATTCAGCGCATTGCATCGTCGGGCGCCAGCGTGGCTTATTGCCCACGCACTCATGCGGCGTTCGGTCACCCGCCGCACAGGTTCCGCGACATGCTGGCGGCGGGCATCAACGTCTGCGTGGGCACCGACAGTCTGGCGTGTAACCCTGACCTTTCGGTGCTAGAGGAGCTGCGTTTCTTACGCCGTATATGTCCGCACTTCTCTTCAGACGAGTTGCTGGCTATGGGGACTATCCGCGGAGCGCAAGCGCTGGGTATGGACGGTTCGATCGGGTCTATCGCCCCGGGCAAATGCGCCGATCTGGTTGTCGTACCCTTGGAATCAACAGCCGCCGGTTGCTGGGATTCGCTGCTGCGGGAGAAGGCGTCAGGATTCGTCTTTCGCCCCCCTTTCGAAGGACGCGTCGGCGACGGATAATGGGCGCCATTACCTCCAGAGAAGATAGCCACCCGACAACGCGGCTTACGAAGCCAAGAAAACCAGCCTGACACCTTCGTTAGACTACTCTACGTCGACATCAACATCGAAGTCGAAGATCAGGTCTGAGTGATCGAACGTGAATACTATCGTATCACCACAGCCGAAGTCATCTCCGTCGCGAAGGACTCCAGTGCTGGCTTCTGGACCGATTCCGCCGATGATCTGCAGGTCGGCATCTGAGATCATGATGGCCTGAAGGTCATCGCAGCTTTGCGTGAAGGTCCGGGTATTGCCATCGCCGATCGTGTACTCGACCTCATCACCAAGCAGGACGAGCAACGCTTCCTCGACTTCCTGGTGATCGTAGTAGTAGAGCGTGACGTCGACGTCGAAATCGCCCTCGTTGACAAGCCTGACGGTTACCGTATTTGCACCTATGATATCCTGCAACGCGTCGCATCCGGCCAGCGGCGCGACCAACACGGTAACCAGCACCAGTAATACTCTGCACATCATAGATCATCTCCTTATGCGTTTCTGATTTGCAGGAACCCCGACACGCGGGTCACTTCTTGCTCGACCCAAACATACCCTCCGACTCGAAATGATGCAACGCCTCCTGCGTGGAAGCAAACACACGCGTGGCTGTCTCGGTGATGAACGGGCTCGGGCTTCGCGCGGGTTTCCAGATCACGTAGACTTCCTTGCCGTGCTCGTAGGCATGATGCAATTCCCGCTCGACGCCGCTGGAAAGACCGGGCACACCGCCCGTCAACTCCGGAACGAGGCTCACTATCATGTCGGACTGATCGATGAGCTGAAAGTCGCGAGCGTATACCTGCCCGTCGATGTCACGTGCTATCTCGAAGATCTGCTTCGCGGATACCCGAAAGGTCTCCCGACCGCCTTGCGACCTCATAACTCCCGCCTCGACGAAGTCTCGCCCTTCGTTGGTAGCCTCAACGGCGGCATCGATCAGACGCTTCTCATCCACGTCGCCAGGGTCGAAGGTAGCCATCCGCTCGGAAACCAATCTGCGAAACTCGTCGATCTCCTCCAGGATGTCGGGCATGTCCACCACGTGGCTCATCGGGAAGGAGAGGTAAGCTCTGCGAATCTCAGGCCGGCAGATGATACGGAAGCACGTCTCGAGTGTCTCCCTGTTCCTCCCTCGCGGCAGAATGTAGCACTGCGATTCGCAACCCACAGCCATCGCCAGCAGTTCGGAGGCCAATATCTCCTCCTCGCGCCATACGATGGTGTCTTTGAGCGTGGCATCGAGGGTGTGCTCTTGGTGGAGACGGTAGTGAACGGCCTCTATGTTATCCACCATGCAGATGATCATGTCCGGTCTGAGCTTCTCCATCTGGTCGAAGTCAAACGCCCGAAACAGCCCATGGCGCCACCGGAAGGTAACGTGGGTGTTGACGATGATATTCTTGTGGCCTGCGGATTCCGCGATAATGTCCTTGAACACCGAACGCCGGACGCCATGCAAGCGGCTTAGAGGTAGATCGAGAATCGCCCCGGCGCGAATGTCCGGCGCTTCAGCGTACATGCGATCCCCAACGTGGTAAGCGTACAGTTCCTCCCCTTGCTCGCGTGCGAACCGGGCCACCCCATCTGCGTAAGACTTCTTGTCGATCCCAACTTGTCCCGTAAGAACAACGCGCATCTTCTATCCTTCGCCAGCCAATGCAACTGAAACAGACCGCCCGCTTCGCCAGGATCGGTGCCATGCTCCGATCCACCGTTGACAGCGTAGCAGTGTATGCTAACACGAGGGCAGATGAAACGCCCTATCCGCGGTCGAATGCGCGGCTGATACCTCCTCAAATGGACGGCGAATCGGCGGTTGGCAGGAGACGGGAACCGGGTGGCACCCATGCGGAGCCATCCCAGGTACCATAGCTCCGCTTGGAAGAATGCCGGTAAGTCGAAACGGTTTCGGCGTGGCCACGCTTGCCGGCAGGTGCTACGGTCCCGTCAGGGCCGCTCCCTCACGGTCGCGGTTCGGAGTGCCGCCATGTCCACGCAAGCGTGAGCATGACACCCGGCAAGCTGACTTGGTCTTCGTCGGTTGGCCGGCACCGCGAGTGTTACCTACGGCGCGACGACCGGGTAGGTGACTTGGGTTTCCATTTGTACGCTCAGGTATTCCTGTTCGTCTGTATACCACATATACAGATGCAGGTTCAGTTCACCCTCGCCCTCTGTTGTTATTGTACATAGACGGCCGACCGGGCCTGTGTAGTCCTGGGTGTCTTCGCTGCCGGGCGACCATATCTCGTCGCTGGCAAGTGCATAGCGGAGATGATCCTCAGGGTAACCGGGGGCGGCTGCCGGATGTCCGGACTGCTCATCGATATCTATGAGCATGAAATTGCCGGTGTCTGACCATGCCCCGCCGGGTGCGGCTTCGGCGGCTGCAAACCCATGTCCCGCGGAGGTCGATACCGCGAACAGACCGTAACTATCGACCCTATTATACTCAGCTTGATACTTCACCAGATATGTAGTATTCGGTTCGAGCGTTGTCACATCGCGGTCGCCGTCCATCGCTTCGAGTGGGACCAGTACATCGACCTCGACATATGTCCACCGATCGGGAGCCGGTGCCCTGGCTCACCAGCCCTTTCCGCCACCACCACCGCGCCCCGGGTCAGGACCCGTCACACGCGAGTCGAGTTCAGCGTAGTCGTCCAGATCGATCACTCTTTGTTCTGCCAAGTGAGCGGGGCCGCAATCGTCAAGGCCGTTGTGACCAAAACACGCCTGAAAACGGGCAACGTCGCTAAGGTCCACATCATCGTCGTTGTCGAAGTCGCCGTCACCATAAAGCGGCAAGAGCAAAGACGGATCACCCCACACGTTGAATACCTCGAACATCCAAATCGTGTATACAAGACCCGGAAACACAGTAGGGTCGAAGTCCGGGTCTGCCAGGAGACGGTACAGAGCCGCCTGCCAAGCGGGACCCACTTCCCAAATCCCGTCAGCAAGCAGGGACTGGAAGAAGTACTTCTCCAGCCTGCGCGTGGGTTCCCAAGCAAGGTCGTCGGACCAGGGGACCTCCTCAGAAGCACCGATGTACGCCACCGCACCCCTTTCGCCCTCGCGAAGCCATGTCTCACCAAACACTGCGTCGGGGTAACCGTAAGCGGCGGTCCTGCACGACCAACTGTACACCAGCCCGTAGAGTCCGCCATTGGTGAGGAGTGCAATATCGTCCTGGTCGAACGATGGACTCCACCAACCAGCGCTCGAGCCATGCCCACCGTGTACCAGGAAGAGAGTACCAGCGTTCACGGCGTCGCTGATTACCTGGGTACTCCACGAATAAGGGTGCTCTTCATCCCAGATAAAATAGAGCGTGTCACTGTCGAACCCTGCCGGGAACATGTATGTGTCGATAACCCAGTCGTGCGTCGTCCAAGCATGGCAGGTCTCATCCTCCCCGCTACACAGAAACATTGCGCGCTGGGCATAGGTTGGATCGGAGAAAATGCCCGCTTCGACATGGAGCGTCTTGTCTACGATGGCCTGCAACTCGCTCTCGCTGGTCACCGAGAACCGCCCGATGAAAAGGTCGGGGTACCAATCGTCTACCCCATCCATGCAGGCATAGTATAAATCCGTCGGAGGTGTCCTCGTGGACGAACCCTCCCAGCACGGAATCCGTGTTGCCGTCGACACCTCTACGGTCTCTACTACGGTGTCGCCGACGAGAAGGACGTAGCAGATGGCCGTAGAGGAATACCAACTCTCGATGTAAGACTTAATCGTGCCTCTGTGCGTTCCCGGAACTGCCTCGTAGACGGTCACGTTGAAGCCCTGCAACGCCTTGGCAGCGGTGAACTCGTTCAAGGCGGGCCCGTTGAAGAACTCACTGGCGGTCACGACAAGGTACTCACCGGACCGGGACCCGGGAGGAATGTCGCCGAGAGCCTTCGGTGTTGACACGGCGAATACAGGCACCAAAGCCACAATCCACACCCACGTTTGGAATCTCGCAGTTGCTACGCGCATGGCACCCGTTCTCCTTGAATTGTCGTATGACTTGGATCTTGCCGGGGAATACCGTGCCTCCCGGCGATGAACCACCGCCCCATGCGGCGGTGGTTCGGGCGCGGAAAAGGCCAATCCTCATCGCGCCTCGATAAGGAACTGAACTCTTACCGTTTCTTCTTCCAGAGTATACCCAGGCTTCCCAGCGCAAGGAGCGCTATCGTGCTGGGCTCGGGAACCTGGGCGACGCGAAACCCTCTCGCGGCATACCCGTACGACGGGAACGTCGCCATGCGGGACGACGCCCGCAGTTCGTCCCAGGACGAAGCCCACGAACCGCCACGTATGCCGCGGTAGTCAAGGAACCCAGGCCAAGAGCCGATCCTGGCTTCGTTCCATTCGCTCAGGTTCCCGCCCATATCGAACGTGCCGTAAGGGCTTTGAGAGTTCTCGAACTCGCCGACCTCAGTGCCCCAGTACGGGGCCCCTAGCGCTTCCGAGAAGTTCGCGTTGTTACCCGGGTCCGGATCGATAATATCGTTGCTCGGCGGCTCGTCGGTTCCCGTCGGATAGTCCCAGTAGTTGCCCGTCGCGCCGTCGTTCTTGTGATACGCAGCTTTGTACCATTCGTCCTCGGATGGAATCGCCCAGGTGGCGCCAGGCCTACGTGTGATGTTCTCCAACTCGGTATCGGTCGTTGCCCCGTTTAGATAGTACGAGCCGTCCTCCGTCGTCGACAAGTCCTGGGCCCCGGTCGGCTGGCCGTTGTGCATCCAGTTGGAGAGACGCGCCGCACTGCCCCAGGAGACGTAGTTCACCGGGCGGTCGGCCCAGTCGGGCGGTACACTGTACGCATAGCTGCCCGAACTGCCACTCCGCTGAATGTTGCAGCCCCGTGCCCCGAAAACATCTTCCATGGCGGATTCCCAGAGACCGTATGCATCCGTGACGGCCACGGCGTTGAGGAACTCTGTGTATTGTCCGGCCGTCACTTCGTATTTGCCGATTTCGTACACGTAGTCCACCGCGCCGTACCCATCGCCATGCGTATCGGGTACGTTGCCCGCGTTGCCGACGGTCACGGTTTCGACAACCACATCCGCCCGCGCACCGGCCACAAATGCCAGCCCAACAATGACCACCGCCGCTGCAATTAGTCGGGAACTAATCATCATAGGAAGACGCCTTTGTCGTTTGACGAACCCCAAGAAACCAAAACCAATGACCCTTACCTTCTTTTCTTGAGAAACATTCCCAGGCCTCCCAAGGCAAGCAGCGCTATCGTGCTGGGCTCGGGAACCTGGGCGACGCGAAATCCTATATCAGCATACCCCACCACCGGCGCTTGCATGCGGAACGACGCCTGCAGATCTTCCCAAAACCATGCCCATGAACCGCCACGTGTGCCTCGCCAATCGGGAAACTCAGGAACCTCAGGGAAAACATCGATCGCCGCCTCGTTCCATTCGCTCAGGTTCCCGCCCATATCGAACGTCCCGTAGGGACTTTGAGAGTTCTCGAACTCGCCGACCTCAGTGCGCCAGTACGGGAGGCCAAGTACTTCCGAGAAGTTCGCGTTGTTGCCCGGGTCCGGGTCAATAAGATAGTTACTCGGTTGTTCGTCGGTTCCCGTCGGATAGTCCCAGTAGTTGCCCGTCGCGCCGTCGTTCTTGTGATACGCAGCTTTGTACCATTCGTCCTCGGATGGAATCGCCCAGGTGGCCCCGGGCCTGCGTGTGACAGTCTCCAACTCGGCATCGGTCGTTGCCCCGTTTAGATAGTACGAACCGTCCTCCGTCGTCGACAGGTCCTGGGCCCCCGTCGGCTGGCCGTTATGCATCCAGTTGGAGAAACGCGCCGCGCTGCCCCATCTGACCCAGTTCACCGGGCGGTCGGCCCAGTCGGGCGGTACACTGTACGCATAGCTGCCCGAACTGCCGCTTCGTTGGATATTACAGCCCCGATTCCCGAGGTCTTGCATGTTGGGAGAGTAGAGACCGTATGCGTCCGTAACCGCCACGGCGTTTAGGAACTCTGTGTACTGCCCGGCCGTCACCTCGTACTTGCCGATCTCGTACACGTAGTCGACGGCCCCGAACCCGGCGATATCTCCGCTGGGATACCGCGTATCCATGGGGTTCCCGGGGTTGCCGACGGTCACGGTTTCCATCACCACATCCGCCCGCGCACCGGCCACAAACGCCAGCCCAACGACCACTACCGCCGCCGCTGCAATTAGGCGGGAACTAATCATCATAGGAAAACGCCTTCCTGGCCGGACGCGGCAGCTAGACACCGAGAACTGATCATCCGATGAATTAAATTATATCTGTACGGCAACCGAGTATCAAGCGAAGACTCGCCACAGTCCGCGTCTTCCTGTCGAGCGGGTGGTCTACTTCGCGCTTGTGTGGCAGCGGTGAACTGGTTCAAGGCGGGTCCGTTGAAGAAGTCACTGGCGGTCACGAAAACCAATCCCGCTGAGCGGATCGCAATCGGAGTCCATATTCCACGGTCTTCTCGGCAACGACCGCGGGCGATGAGGCCCTGAATCTGTCACGGCAACTCGTGGAAGCCCGCCACAACCCGTTGGGCACGATGTCGCAAGTTCTCCCGCTTGCCATATTTCGGAGTCTCTTCGATGGCCGGAACCTCCCGTTTCCAGAACGGAAGACCGACGTGGCAAAGGCCGTCACGCCACAGGAAACGGCGAATAGGGGTGCGTGGTTCGCGAATAGAGCGGAGACCGTTCGTCGATATGTGCCGCTTCTGGTGGATGCCACACGGAAGGTTGTTGGATAGTCACCCTTGCGTTAATCCGGTGTGGGCAATATGCTGATGCGGTATTTTGTGGGCTGTCCGGCGATGCGTGCAACTTGTACTACAGTGCGGATTGAACTGAGAGGAGAACAGGGATGTTGTATGAAATCAACCGTGCGGACGTCTGGGTCGGGGAGATCGAGGACCGTTCCGGTGGACTGGCTGATAAGCTGGAAATCCTGACGAAAGCCGGAGCAAACCTGGAGTTCATCGTTGTGCGCAGGTTGATGGAAAAGCCCGGCAAAGCCCTGCTGTTCGTGTCTCCTCTTCGCGGAGCCGCCGCCAAGGAGGCGGGACTGTCAAAGGCTTCGAGCATGTGCGTCGTCCGCATCGACGGGCCGGATCAGCCCGGACTCGCAGCCCAAGTAGGCCGTGCAGTGGCAGACGAGGGTATAAGCATGCGGGGTCTTACCGCTGCCTCAATCGGGAACCGCAACGTAATCTACATATCCTTTGGAAGCGTCGCCGATGCCGACCAGGTAACTCTGTGCCTCAACAAGGTCCTCGCTGAGACCCAACTTTGTCCCTGATCGCGAAGCCGTCAAACCCAAGCCAAGTACCCCGTCGCTCACAGAATGACGGTGTACCGCTATCCATGGGACAAATGGGTCGCCCGCAGCTGAACGGGCGACCTCTTATTGAGTCGGCGGCCCATGGCATTAGCCGTGGCGAACTCGACTCAGCAAACCACTCGTACGCCACATTTCCGAATGTGTGGCCAACCTGACGATAGCGCGTGGCACCTTTTCGAGGGCTGTTTCGACACCGTGGACGCCCGGAACGGCATACGCTCCCGGCGAAAACCACAGCCCCCTCCAGGCGGGTTGCAGCCGCTGCCAATTCCATCTACCCTGGGAACAGGGTCACCGGACCAACTCGTGACACAAACCCGTGACCGGTCCGAGCGAACACCGTTAACTTAGGCGAAGAAGGGAAACACAGATGACTGAATCAGGGATAATCCCACCTCACGGCGGACACATGATCGACCGCACGGGCGCCTCGATCGGATCGACGAACGAAGCCGTCGCAGTCACGCTGACCGAGAAACAGCAGTGTGACCTCGAGATGATAGCGATAGGAGCGATGAGCCCGCTTACGGGCTTCATGGGCGAAGACGACTTCCACAGCGTCTGCGACAACATGACCATCACAAGTGGAGTGCTCTGGCCCATGCCCATCACCTGTGCCGTCGATGACACGACAGCGGGCAAAATCCAGCCGGGCGATCGCGTCAAGCTCCACGACGACGCCGGGCGGCTGTTGGGCTATCTGACCGTCTCCGGGAAGTACAAACAGGACAAGCGAAAGCACGCCCTCAAGGCGTTCGGCACCGAAGACGTCGCTCATCCGGGCGTCAAGGTGGTCATGGACGAGGGCGACGCTTGTCTTGCGGGTGATATCGATGTGGTGACGCCTCGTCACGAACCGATGTTCGTCGAGCATCGCCTCACTCCGTCCCAAACACGCGAGGCCTTCGCTTCACTCGGATGGAAGACCGTCGTCGCCTTCCAGACCCGCAACCCCATCCACCGGGCACACGAGTACATCACCAAGTGTGCCCAGGAACTCGTTGATGGGCTGCTTATCCACCCTCTGATGGGCGCCACCAGGGATGGTGACATCCCTCCTGAAGTCCGCATGAAGTGTTATGAGATGCTCATTGCCAACTACTACAACACCGACACGACGATGCTCTCGGTCATGCCTGCAGCCATGCGCTACGCCGGACCGCGAGAGGCGATTCTGCACGCAATCCTCCGGCAGAACTACGGCTGCAGCCACTTGATCGTCGGACGCGACCACGCCGGCGCCGGAAATTACTATGGCACCTACGACGCCCAGGAGATCTTCGATACGCTGGAAAAAGGTGCTCTCAAGATCACGCCGATGAAGTTCGAGCACGCTGCCTGGTCGAAAAAGGCCGGCTGCATGGTCAGCAGGAAGACCTTCCCAGCGATCGAGGGCGATCAGATCTTCCTTTCCGGAACCAAGGTCCGAGAGCTGCTAAAGCGGGGCGAGCGTCCACCCGTCGAGTTCACGCGCCCAGAAGTGGCTGACATCCTGATCGCTGCCGAAAAGAGCACGGGCTCGTGATTGCCTGGCTGATGTTCAACTGATAAATGTGTAGGATGGGTGGTCCATGGCTTCAGCCGTGGGGGAAGAGAATCAACGAACCATTCGCGTCCCCCACCTCTGAAGAGATGGGCCACCCACTAAGATCGGTGTGTCCGGGACGCACCCTACACTGCAAAACCTCTTACGGATCGCGCGGAATGAACCAAGCACAGGTGCAATACGCTGACGAGCCGGACACGTCCGTGCCACGTGAGGTCATCGAAACGATCACCGGTTTGACCGCACCGGTTGTCATCACCCACGTCAGACCAGACGCTGACGCTCTGGGTTCAATGTTCGCAGTGGCTATCGCTCTTGCCCGGGGTCTGGTAACACCGAGAGTCTCGTTGCCGGAGGGCTGCCTCTCGCGCCGGCTGACCTTCCTTTCCGATTGGGCAGGCGCTCCGGTCGCCACACCCGAGGACTTCGCGTCCGCGGACGGGTTCATCACGGTTGATGCAGCGCGGAGGTCACGTTGTCTGGTAGACCGGCCTCTATGGGACAGTGATTGGTCGGCTGGCAAGCCCATCGTTGTCATCGATCACCACGCGACCAACAGGCTTTTCGGCAAGGTGAATTGGGTCGCCGGCGAAGCGGGAAGCACCGCGGAAATGGTGTATCGTCTTCTTCGCGCTGCCGACCTGCCGATCACTCCGACAATCGCCTCATTGCTCTACGCCGGGATCCACTCCGACACGATAGGCTTCTCCCTGCCGACAACATCGGCTTCTGCCCTCGAGGCAGCCGCCGATCTTACCAGGCGTGGGGCGCGTGTCGGTGAGATCGGAGACTACCTCTGTCGCAACCAAAGCAAGCAGGAATTTGACCTGCACCGCCTCATCTACGCCAACACCCGCTTGATCGAAAACGGGCTGATCGCCTACAGTACAGCCAGTCTGCGTGAGATTCGCGATGCGGGCTGCACGGTAGCGGACATCGACGAGCAGATCGCCATTCCGCGCTCACTGAACGGTGCGAGGCTGGCGATGTTGCTCACTGAGGGGGCTCCCGGACAGACGCGCATCAACTTTCGCGGCACCGGCGACCTCACCGTCGTCGATCTCGCCGACAAGTTTGGTGGCGGAGGTCACAGCCAGGCAGCGGGCGCGGTCCTCGATTGCGGACTCGAAGAAGCCCTCGAGCGAGTCTTACCCGAGGCTGTTGCGTACGTAGAAGAGCATCTTTCACTCAATCAACCGGGTCTGGACTAATGAATACAATCAAGAAAGTAGCCGTCTTCGGACTGGACTGTGGCGATCCCGCCCTGGTATTCGATGAGTGGCTCGACCAGTTGCCGAACATCAAACGCCTCGCACAATCGGGTACTTACGGCAACTTGACCAGCACGATTCCTCCCATCACCGTCCCGGCCTGGAACTGTATGGCCTCCAGCAAAGACCCCGGCACACTGGGGATCTATGGGTTTCGCAACCGGGCTGACCATTCTTACGACAAGCTGATGATCGCAACGGCGTTGGCTGTCAAGGAACCGCTCCTATGGAATATCCTCACTGCGCAAGACAGAGAATCCATCATCGTCGGATCGCCCGGCACGTTCCCGATCACCCGACCGATCAAGGGCTGCATGATCACCAGCTTCTTGACCCCCGACACGAACGACCCGAAAGTCACCTGGACGCATCCGCCGGGACTGCGCGACGAGATTCGCGAACTGGTCGGCGAGTACATGGTGGACGTCAAGGGCTTTCGCACCGACGATAAACAGTGGCTCCTGGACCAGATATATGAGATGACCGAGAAGCGTTTCAAGGTTGTCCGCCATCTGGTTTCAACGAAGCGGTGGGACCTCATGTGGATGGTCGAGATGGGCGTCGACCGGATACACCACGGGTTCTGGAGCTTCATGGATCCGGCGCACCATCGCCACGAGCCGGGCAACAAGTTCCAAAATGCGATTCTCGACTACTACAAATACCTCGACGACCAGATCGGCAAGACACTCAAGTGTATGGACCCGGGCGAGACCGCCGTCTGGCTCGTCAGTGACCACGGCGCCAAAACCATGGTCGGCGGTTGCATGTTCAACCAGTGGCTGATAAACGAAGGCTATCTGCATTTCAAAGAGCCGGTCGCTCCCGGACAGAAGTTCAACGTGGCCGACGTCGACTGGTCAAAGACCAAAGCCTGGGGCGAGGGTGGATACTACGGGCGGTGTTTCATCAACGTTGAGGGACGAGAGCCCACGGGACAGGTGAAACAAGCCGACTATGAAGCCTTCCGCGACGAACTGGCGGGTAAGATCGAGGCACTCGTCGACCATGAGGGCAACCTCATGGGCAACAGGTGCTACAAGCCGCAAGACATCTACGACACAGTGAACAACATCTCCCCCGACCTTGTCGTGATTTTCGGCGATCTTAGATGGCGGTCGGTCGGCACGGTCGGAAGCGACTCGATCTACACATTCGAGAATGACACCGGCCCCGACGACGCCAACCACGCCCAGGAAGGCATGTACATCTATTCTCATCCATCGATCGAGCCAAAAGGCCGGTTCGACGAACCGACCATTTACGACGTAGCCCCGACGATCCTGAAACAGTTGGGGATCAAGCTACCGACCGACATGAGAGGCAAAGCGCTGTACTAATGCTTCGTCACATCCTAGACTGCGGGGCGTCGATCAGGCCCGAAAGTAGGATTTCGTAGGGTCCGCTGTGCGGACCAACTGGGACATCGCGATAAACCATGCGGCCCGCACTGCGGATCCTACAATTCGGCAGGATGTTGGCTACACGTCGTTTTACATGTGACAAGACACCGGGCTCTACCGTACACAGATGGAGAACCACAGATGCGCAAACCGGTGATTGGGGTGATGGGCGGAGCCTGTGTGGAACAGGAGGTCCTCGACATCGCCCGCGAGCTGGGCGGCCTTATCGCCCGTTGCGGTTGGGTGCTGCTCAACGGCGGGCGCAACTGCGGGGTGATGGCGGCTTCGGCTCGCGGCGCCCGAGAGGCCGGCGGAACCGTAATCGGCATCCTGCCTGACCGCGACGCCAGCCAAGCGTCTCCCGATCTGGATTACGCCATATGCACAGCCCTTTCCGATGCTCGCAATCTGATCAACGTGCTGTCCAGCGACGTGGTGATCGCATGCACAGGTTCAGCCGGCACACTCTCGGAAGTCGCGCTGGCGCTGAAAAACGACAAGCCAGTAATCCTGCTGGGGCTCAAGGTCGGTGCGGTGTTCGAGGAACACCGCAAACGAGGGTTGCTGACATCAGCCGCCACACCACAGGAGGCAGTCGAAAGGGCAGCCTCCCTCATCAACGCATAGTTCACCAGCCTCACACACGCTTACGGTACCGTTAACTCTTTTCGAAATCGGCGCGACGGATCACGTGGCGGAAGCGGGGCCTGTCTGTTCGCCGCATTCCGGACACCGGCCGCTGATGTTGCCGGTGAGATCATAACCGCATGTATCGCAGAAACCCGGTCTGCGTTTGCGTTGCCGGATTCTGGCATCCGCCACCGACCAAATCGGGAATGCGAGCAGAAGCGCCACGGGCACCCAGGCCCACGTACGAACACCGAACAGGTGCATCGTGGGAAACGGCGGAGGACTCCGCCTTGCAACCCACGAGGTCGATAGCAGAGCGTGAGGGGTTATTCGCCCGGGAGGAGCATGGCGGTAACGATGGCACTGGGCACCGTCTTTGTCGCGATGAACGGACATGTGGATGTAGTTGTCTGGAGAGCGGAAGTGGACGTCCTCGCTTGTGTGGAAGAAGTAGAGGCGTGCAAGGCCGGCGTGGAAATACACGTAGAAGTTGAGCCGCCCGGTCAACCGGTAACTGTGAAAAACCGGCAGTGAGTAGCCCACAATGCCCAAGATGCCCACGGCGATCGCGGCTGTCGTTAGCACGCTCGTAAAGGTCCTGCGATACATCTGGTATCCCAAACCGAAACTGCCCAAGATACCGGCGACGGGGAAACACCCGACACCTCCCTAGGGGAACATCATAACACGACAAACCCACAGCATAACGAGTCCAGACATGGCTGTTGGAACCGTGGAACTCACGAGCGACACCAACGACTCGAAGCTGCGATCTGGATAGAGCTTGTTCCAGGTTGGCCATGCCGCTCAGGGAAAAGAGACCCGTCAAGGGACCTGCCGCCCGCCACAAAGGAAGCTTCAGGACCAGAACCCGATGTCATGTCAGTACTCACGGATATTATGCATCTACACGTTATCTGATGCACGGTCGTATCGAGATTCAGTTTCCCGCCGGGCGAACCTGACCTGGGGGAGATGGAAAACCCGCGGTTGGGCTCGACAGCGCGGGCATCCGTCATGCCGAATACGCTTGGCAATCTGGTATCGACGGCTGCGCGTAAATCGCTATCATGTAAGGACTTGACCGGTATTAACCGGTATTGCGGGGGCGGGAGGCCGGTTGTTATCCGGGGCGATGGGGTTCCGGAGTTCGAACAGAATCAGCGCTTTGACGTACCAATGGAAGATGTTACCTTCTCCTGGCCTGTGGCGAGGTTCATCTTCAGCAGGAGCGTTCTAAACCGGACGTAGCACGGCAACCGATAACATGGGGGTCCGATCGCCGAAAGTCGTTGTTTTTGCGGGCCTTAGCGTTCCGGAACTGTGCCGAGCGGAGGGTCACCGTGACGAATCCGTACCCCTCAAGCCCATGGCATAATAGAGCTGCACGCGGCATGTCAAATAGAAGAACCATAGAAGTGTCTATCGTCGCAGTCGGGCTGGTGGTGATCAGTGCCGGCTGCAATTCCATTCTGAACGGCTGGCTCGATCCGTCTGTCCTGGGCGCCTTTGACAAGGCCCGCACGCTGGAGATTCGGTCTACTTTGACGATCGAGGATACGCCGCGCGGCATCCCCGGAGCCGTCTATCCCACCAAAGAGGACCTGGTGGTTCACCCTGTCGAGTTCCCCATCTCCCCGGGGGACGGGCTCCGAGTCGACATCTGGTCGCTGCTCAGGCGTAACATGCCGAGCGAGAACGAGGTTCGGGTCAGCCCCACGGGAATGATAAATTTGCCGGTGATCGGGTGGGTCTCTGCGGAGGGCTTTACCACTCAGGAATTCGAAGCCCACCTGGTTAAGCGTCTCCGTGAGAAGGAGATTCTGCTCGATCCGCAGGTCACCGTAACGCCGCTGTATCTTCAAAAGTCGACGTTTTCGATCTTCGGTATCGGTGCGAGCGCCTCCACCGCCTCACCGTTGAGGGCAGGTACGTTTCAGATCCGCCGCCCGGGCTTGCGGGTTCTGGAGGCAATCAACCAAGTTGGCGGTTTGAGCGAGATGGTCACTGACGTCTACGTGTTCCGGTACGATGATCCCGAAACCCTGGAGAAGGCACCGGTTCCCAGTTTTGAGACTGCCCAGAACGTGGAAGAGCCTGACAATCCCGGGCAAGAAATGCCGATCGAGGAAGATGACAGCAACCTGGAGGAAGAGGCAGAAGTCCTGATCGACGCTGACGAGGACAGTCCCGACGCTGAATCCCCCAATGCTCCGTCCGAGTCAGAGCTGATAGAGGCCGTCGTTTCCGGTGACGAAGACACGCTGCCCCCGCAAGAGACGGATGTTCCTCCTGATCTTCACGTAGAGCCGGTCCAGCCTTGGGTGTGGGTCAACAACGAGTTCGTTCGCAACCCTGCCTATGAAGAAGGTCCGGGTGTGCCGGAGACTCGCGTGGAGCCTTCCGGGGCCTTCGAGGGTCCGGCAGTGAACTGGGCTCGGGTTGCGGGTGAGAGCACATTTAGGGTCATCCGGATTCCAGCGGAGGCGCTGCGCGGTGGCGATGCGGAATCCGACATCGTCGTTCGCTCGGGAGATGTGATTCGAATCGTCAGCGGCGAGATCGGAATATACTATGTGATGGGGCAGGTTGTAAGAGCCGGGGCATTCGGGTTCAACTCCGAGGAGATCACGCTCAAGCGGGCTATCGCGATTGCTAACGGTTTGGCACCGCTTGCCTGGCCTGACCGGTGCACGATTTACAGGCGTATTGGCCAGCGTGAGCAGATGATACAGGTCAACCTGGATCGCATCTTCGCTGGCAAGGATCCCGACTTCCTGATCCGACGTGGGGACATCATCAACGTCGGCACCCATCCGCTGGCGCCGTTCCTGCAGCGCATCCGGGCATGGACACTGCCGAATCCTGTGAACAACGCGGGGTACTCGTTTACATATTCTCGGAACTTCGCCGACATCGATTCGTATGGTGGGAGGCGCAATCCGCATAACGAGGAAGATCTCTTCCCAGGCCTGTTTCCCTAGGAGATGGGGGTGACTCAACCAGCCATTGCCACGATCCGTCAACCGCGCTTATGGAGGGAGTACTTCCCACCAGTGGCGCGTTTGCAGCTTGTTGTGGTTGGTGCGCTGCTTGTCGCGGTGTATTGGACTCCCATCAATCGCGATCTGGTGTGGCGATGGCTTAACGACGGCAACTGGTCGCACGGTCCGCTTGTTCCCATCTTCAGTCTGTACTTCCTTATGACTAGACGGGAGGAGTTCTTTCGGATCCGCCCGAAGGCCAACTACGCTGGAGCGTTGCTTCTCGCACTCGCTCTTGTGGTGTATTTTCTGAGTTCATGGCGCTTGCGGATGGCGTATCCGCAGGCCTTCTCCATAGTGGTGGCGATTGCCGGTATGGTGCTGCTGTTTGGTGGCTGGGGGGTCCTGCGGTTGGTGTGGTTTCCGATCGCATATCTGCTTTTTGCGGTTCCACTCCCACAGCACTACTACGTCATGCTGACGATGCCGCTGAGGGTGTTCGCGTCCTTCGTGGCTGCCAGGATCATGCCCGTTTTCGCCCCGGGTCTGGAGACGAAATCCCAAGGCGTAACGATAGATTACCTCTATCACAGCAACGTGGGCAGCCTGAACATGGCGGAGGCGTGCAGCGGTCTGCGGCTGATGGTGGCGTTCATGGCACTCGGTGTGGCCATGGCGTACCTGGGTTCCAGGCCCAACTGGCAGCGCATCGTGATGTGTATAAGCACGATCCCCATAGCCGTATTCTGCAACACGATACGTGTGACCACCACGGGCGTGTTCATGGTCTACGGTCGTGAGGATCTTGCCCAGGGTACACCGCACCAGTTGTTGGGCATTTCCATGCTGGTGATCGCATTAGCTTTGTTTGCCCTGCTGGGCAGCGTGCTTTCGAACCTATTCGTTGAGGAACCTGATGAGGGTGCGGTGAAGTCCGCAACCTAGAAGACATAGATGGACGTTCCACTGTGAATGTCCCGATGAGGGATTCTAATGACCAACATTCCCGTTACCATCCAGGAGCGAATCGCCCTTCCCGCCGGCACGGGCGGGCGACCGCGGGAAGGTGTATCCGCCATTACCGCAACAGACATTCTCGCAATGCTGCGAAGGCGGACCGTTCTCATCGTCGTTCTGTTCTTCATCTTCAGCGTTCTGGCCATGGGCGGATTCGTGGCCAAGTGGTCCTACTTCCCGCTGTACCGCGCAGAGGCGATGATTGAGTGCATAAGCAACGTCCCCCAGTCAGAGCTTTCCGTCCAACAGGAACGTCTCCGCAAGGACGAGCATGAGCGATTCGTTCTGTCTCAGGCTATCTTCCTGAAGAGTCCCAGCGTCCTGAATAGCGCGCTGAAGATGACGGCCGTCAAGGACACCAACTGGTACAAGTCCGTCGCGGAAGGAGAGCACAGGCTTGAGCTGGAGGAGGAACTATCCGCCGGTCCGATCCGCGGTACCAACTACCTTCGCGTCGCCATCTCCTGTCGCAAAATCAAGGACCCTGCGGTGATCGTCAACGCCGTGGTCCAGATCTGGCACGAGTCGGTCAAGAAGCGATCCGCCGACGCCTTTGCGAGCCAGCTCGAAGGCGCCAGGACGGACAAGAGCAAACTGGAAAAACAGGTCGCCGCCAAGCGTGAACATCTGCAGGTCTTGGCCGGGCGTATGCCCCCAGGCGCCGCGATGCAGCAGCTCAACTTGACAGCACAGCAGGTGCTTCAGTATGGCGAGCAGGCTGCCTTGTTGGAGTTGGAGCGTGCCCAACTCGAGCAGTTTCGTAGTGTCTACAATGACCCCGAAGGTTTGGGTGTCACGGCAGAAGACCGCCAGATGGTCGAGGCGGACCCGCACATTCAGATGCTCGCGAACAACGTCTTCGGTCTCGAGCAGCGTCTCGCCGCCGACAGTGAGATGTTCGGACGCGAACACGTTGAAACGAAGCAGCTCCAGGCCGCTCTCGATGCCGCACGTGCAGAACTTGAGCAGTTGAGGACCCAGAAGCTCCTCGAAACGCGAGCCAACCTGCGCGAAGCCGCCAACACCGCCTACTTCAACACGCAGCACGCTCTGTTCGTCACTCAGGAAAACCTGCAAAAGGCCGAGGCGGCGCTGCAGGACCAAGACCAACTGGTTTTCGAATACCGTAACCTCGAAGCCGAAATCGAGAAGGACCTCCTGTACCTCCTCGACCTCACCGATTATGCCAACAGTCTGGAGCGGGTCGTGATCCAGAGAACGGCCATGAGTGTGAACATAACCCAGCAGGCTCTCGACCCGCTGGAGCGTTCCAGCCCGAGCCTCCTCATGATTCCTCTGGGAATCTTCGTGGCTCTTGCCTTCGCGCTTGGTCTGGGTCTCGCGGTCGAGTTGGTCGATACTTCCGTCAGGACTCCCCAGGACATCGTGCGTCACCTGGACATCGCTGTCCTTGGTGTCGTACCGGACATCGACGACGAAGAGGTAGCCATCGAACATGTGGAGACAGCCGTGCGCGATGCACCGCGCTCGATGGTGGCTGAAGCCTTCCGACGTGTACGGACCAACCTCCAGTTCAGCGCCCCTGCCGCGCGCCAGCGAACCATTATGGTCACAAGCCCGCGCCCGGACGACGGTAAGACGTCGGTGGCCTGCAACTTGGCTCTGGTCATTGCACAGAGCGGACGACGTGTCCTGCTTGTCGACGCCAACTTCAGGCGCCCGGGCATTAGCAGCGTCTTCTTCAACGAAGGCGGTGGACGCGGGCTGAGCAATATCCTGGTGGGCGAAGGCACGTTGACGTCGTTCGTCACCCCGAGCGGTCAGCCGTCCCTCGACATCCTGGGTAGTGGTCCGGTACCGCCGAACCCTGCCGAGCTGTTGGGAAGCGAGCCGTTTGGGACGTTCCTCGAAGACGCCGTCTCCCGGTACGACCACGTTATCGTCGACACCGCTCCTGTGCTGCTAGCAAGTGATGCGCTGGTCGTCGGGACAGCCATGGACGGCGCGATCCTCGTTGTACGCGCCAACGAAAACTCGCGCGGTGTCGGACGACGTGCAACAATGTTGCTGGCCGACGTCAATGCTCACCTGTTTGGGGCTGTTCTCAACGCTGCAAGGGTGACGCGCGGCGGATACTTCCGCGAGCAGCTTCGCAGTTACTACGACTACCAGTTGGAAAGTGATGCGCCGTCCACATCTGATGCGGATTCGTCAGAGACGGAAACTCCTGCTACTTCAGACGACAAACCGTCCGAAGAAGACAAGGATGACGACTAGGCTTTGCCGCGAATCATGTGACAAGTTGACGACCTAGGTGAGTGCCACCAGCGGCCTGCCTGCCGGTGTGATGATCGATCGTGCACTGGCAGACATGCAGCCGGCGGCACTCTCACAATCCGCCGCTCGATAGCTGACAACGCACTGACGCTCCGGCGCCGCAGACGAGGTATCGGCACAGTGCTGCGCCAGAGCCTCCGCTCTCCCTCCCCTGATTTTCGTCCCGCACCTGAGCGACGGGACGGATTGGCAGATGGACAAACTCGTATACAAGCTATACGGTCTGACGGACAACGACATCCGCGTCGTCGAAGAGGCAACACGTGTTTCGGAGAAGCCCTAATGAGTGTCAAGGAGAGAGTCGAAGACGCGCAGATACTCTACCGGGCTGAACGACCTCAAGGGGCGCTTTTGGGCGTGCTCGTAGCGGTTGCTGCAACATCGCGAAAGCGTCGCCCACGCCCAGTAAAGGACAGTGAGGCGTTCATCAAGTTCGTTGGTGAGGAGATGCTGGTAATCACGGCTGGAGGCGTGCTCAATTATCGTGTTTCGTTCGGTAGGAAGGACATGAAGCTGGAAGAGTTTCTCTACAAGTGGCTAAGGTGTGAGTTGGCTCACGAAGGAAAGCTCCCAAGCGATGTTCACTTTGTCGAGGAGCCCGGGTCCGGTTCGCTTTCAATCAAGGTAGCGGATACCCATACTGCGCTCTCACACACATGGATGGACGGGCTCCTCAGGGCGGTACGCTTTGCACCCGAGAATACTGCTGAGTTTCCAGATGTCGCTGAGATTCCCGAGGATGTCGTAAAGTGGATGCTGTTTGGCAAGAGACGCGCCAGCCCTCACGTTAAGGACTATTGGAGGGCGCGGGAGCATTTTGCGCAGGCATGGGCGAATCGTGCCAAAGTGAACGCAACTCCGTCATCCATCAACCCAATCGAAAGGGCTCGACGGGAGCACCCGAATGCTTACCAGCGATGGACGTCCGAAGAAGATGAAACATTGAGAGTTCGATACAGCGCTGGTGAGGAAATGGCGGCCCTGTCGCGGCTACTCGGGAGGCAGCCGAGCGCCATTCGGTCCCGGTTACGAAAACTTGAACTTGTTCGCAACTAATTTAGAAACAGAGTTTGTCCGACGACAGCTCGCCACCACCAAGACGCCGACGGACAAAACCGCGAGCCAGCGCCAGATCGACGCCATAGACCGGCAGATTGGCAAGCTCGTGTGGGAATCGTACAGGCTAACAGACAGGGAAATCACGATCATCGAAAACGCAACCATGAGTGAGCGAGTGAAGCCATGAAGAGGGATATAGACCTAGTGCGAGAGATTCTGCTGGCGCTGGAAGAGCATGACCATGGTTACGCGCCAAAGGACCTCGAGATCAGAGGTTACTCGAAAGAACAGATCGGATACCACGTCTGGTTAATGGGAAGGGCATGACTTCTTAGAGGCGGCTCGCGAGCCCTCCAGGTGGGCAGCGGCGCTCAAGAAGATTTACGAGAGCGGGTCCGCCATGACATTCGAAATCCTGAAGCACGTCTTGGTGGACCTAAGCAGGAAAGCCTTGGGCGGACCATAATGGGAATAGTCCGCGCCTCACAGCGTAGGCACGTGCGCAAGCGCACTACCTCCGCGAAGACTCCAGCCCAGAAGACCATCGTTCGGCACTAGATCGACATGAGATGTCCTGACAGGCGTGCCTACGTCGCCACCGCTGGTTGTCCGCTTATGGGGATGGCGTCGTGCAGGCCGTCGGAGGTGGTCTCTTCGCCGAAGCGGACGAGTCTGGCGCTGTTGAAGATGACAAAGGCCGTCGCAATCGTGTGGGCAATTGCGGCTGTGATCGGCGTCAGCGGACCCCAGATCGCCAGCGTCATGGTCACCAGAATAAACGCCACACCGAACATGATGTTCTGACGAACGACGTTCATAGCCGCCCGCGACAGGCGAATCAGAAACGGCAATCTGCTGAGGTCGTTGTTCATCAAAGCGATGGACGCGGTGTTGATGGCTACGTCGCTACCGGCTGCTCCCATTGCGATTCCCAGATCGCTGGCAGCCAACATCGGGGCGTCGTTGACACCATCACCGACGACGGCCACGCGATGGCCTCGCTTACGCAAATCATCAACCAGATTGAGCTTCTCTTCGGGCAAGACCTCCGCCTGAACCTCGGTGCACCCCATCTCCGCCCCAACGCGGCGGGCAACCGACCATTTGTCGCCGGTGACCATCGATATGTTCCTGACGTTAAGACCGCGCAAGTCGTCTATGGCGGCCCGGGCTTCGCCACGGGTCCGATCCTCCAGCCCGATCCACCCCAGGCACCGATCGTTGCGGCCCACGTAGAGCAGGCTGACGCCCTCCGGCTCGGCGAACTCGGAGTCTTTGGTCAGGCTCATGTCCACACCGGATTCCGCAAGCCATGTGCTCCGCCCAACCTTGACCGAGTCGCCGCCGACCGTCGCCGAGACACCCTTACCTGCCATCTCATTGAACCCTTGCGGCTTCGAGAAGTCTATCTTGGCCTTTCTGGCGACGGCGACCACGGCAAGGGCGACCGGGTGTTTGCTCAACTGCTCAGCCGAGGCGGCGGCCATCAACAGATCGGCGCCGTCGACGCCCGGTGCGGGCTTCATCTGTGTGACAGATAGATTCCCGGTGGTGAGCGTTCCTGTCTTGTCGAATATCACTGCGGTGAGCGACCGTGCGAATTCGAGCTGGATGACGTTCTTGATGAGGATTCCCAACCGAGCGGCACAGCTAAGCGCCGCAACCATGGCTGTCGGAGTCGCCAGCACCAGAGCACACGGGCAGGCGATGATCAACATAGTGATCGCCTTCTGCATCCCATCGTCTCTGTTTTCCGTGAAAAACCAGACAACCCCGGCAAGCATGACCACGGTCGGCGTATACCATCCGGCGTAGCGATCTATCAGGCGCATCAGCGGCGTTCGGGTTTTCTCGGCGTCGAGGATAAGGTCCTGGACCCTGCCCAGGGTGGTGTCCTTACCGGCTTTGGTCACCCGCAGTTCGAGCGCACCGGTCAGGTTGCTCGTTCCGCTGAAGACCTCGTCACCGACGCCCTTGTCGACGGGCACTGATTCACCGGTGATGTTGGCTTCGTTGATGGTCGAGTCGCCGACGATCACCTCGCCGTCCGCCGGGATGTTGTCGCCGGGACGCACACGAATGATGTCGCCGGAGTGAAGGTCCTTAGCCTCCAGCAGTTCCTCGCGCTCGCCGCTCTCGTCACGGACAAGCCGATGGGCTTTATCCGGCGTGAGCCTGAGCAGCGACTCAATCGCCGCTCGGGCTCCCAGCGCCGTTCGGGCCTCGATCAAGTTGGATATGACCATGAAGAACGCAATAATACCGGCTTCCTGGTAATCGCCCAGAGCGATCGCAGCCACTATCGCCAAGGCGACCAGCTCATCCATATGCCCATGTCCCAGATGACTGATCGCATGCCAGATCAGCGGCGCACCCAACATAAGCGCCCCCGCCAGCGCGAGAATGTCCGCGTAGGGCGAAGATGCGCCGGCTGTGGGCGCGCCAAGCTGGAACAGAGTCCGCGCGACAAAAGACGTCTCCACCAGAAACGAGCTGACCACTAGCATTCCGCCCAACATGGTCCCAATGAGCAGACCACTGGCCCGCAACGTCTGAGCCTTGATATCCTTTAGTTGACCATGAGCCATTCGCGCGATTCCTTGGTTACCGTTTGGACGACGTCATTCCCATGCGCATTCGGGACCGCTCACGCGAGCCCCAACGAGCCCGGCTGGCACGTCTATGCGGGAATCCTGAACCCCATACCGGGCTTGTACGCCCGCCGATGCCGCTTGGTTCGCTCCGCAGTGATTCTAACGTACATACGCGGAATGAAAAGCCGCCCGTAACGTAGAGAACCGCGACAACCTCTCCTCGTCACTCGCGGGCACATCCCAAAATGGGTGGCAAATCGGCGAAGGTGAAGCTCCTTCCGGCCACCTTCGTCATCGTCTTCGCGTCATCGAGGGCTCGTTGCGGGGCCAATGGTGGACCGTAATGGACAGGCTCGCGTGTCTGACGTCCCACGACTTGTCGAGGTTGGCGCCGGAGCCGATCTAGTGTGGCTCTGTCGCTCAACCATGTCACGGGTAGTTCCAAACCCTCTTTGCCAGGCCACCGTGGGTGCGGCCGGCCAACCCACCCGCACGCCTAGCCAAGAAACGGACGATGCGAGATAAAGAAAGAGGCCAGCCGTAAATGGCTGGCCTGTAAGGGATTAAGCTAATGTCGAGGGCAGGGATCTAACCTGCTCGGCTTAGTAGCGGTCTCGACGACCGCCGCCACCGCCACCGCGACCACCGCCGTAGCCGCCGCCACCGCCGCCGCCGCCGTAACCACCGCTGCGTGGTTCACGCGGCTTGGCTTCGTTCACCTTCAGTGTCCGACCGCTGTGGTCCTGGCCGTCCAGTGCTGCGATTGCCGCCTGAGCCTCCGAATCGGAACCCATCTCCACGAATCCAAAGCCCTTGCTCTGGCCGGTCGACCGGTCCATGATGACTTCGGCACTCTGGATGGTTCCGTGCTGCGCCAGCAGTGCTTCCAAATCGGAACTGCTGACATCGTAACTGAGGTTTCCAACATACAGTTTCTTGCCCATCGTAATCTCCTATCGATGGCATGTTCGACCCATGGTTTCTCTTTCAGGGTCTTGTGTGAAAGCGGCCGACGACTCGACCTCGAAGGTAGGTGGATAACTGTGGCAGTGCAATCTGAGCTTGGACATTCAAGATCAAGGAGATGCCTCGTTCAACGAACCAACTGCCGTGATTATACGACCACCACTGGAGGAGTCAACCCGAATTTTGGATGAATTCCGCAGTGGTCGTTTGACGCCGCAACTCGTGAAACCCGCCTGTTCGCACCTGGGGATGGAGGTGTTTCCCAGGCGAGCACTCAATTCCACCCATTTTCTCATGACGATCCCGCCATCACCCGGATGATGTCTCCCACGAGCCATCGATCCACCACGTATCTGTGGGGGGGCGCTTTTCCGCCATTAAGAGTTTGTGGCGATTGCTTTTCCTGCGGCGCGGGCCTACAAGGGGCGGCGTGGGCATCGGACATCGGGTGTGTAGACGCCCGAGCGAGAATTCGAAGACGGTTATCGCGGAGCAAGACCTTGGCTATCTGTTACAACAAACGAACACACATGTGTGGTGAGCTTCGAGCTGATCACGTTGGCGACACAGTTACGCTGGCGGGGTGGGTCAACACGCGCCGCGACCACGGCGGTCTGACGTTCGTGGACATCCGCGACCACACCGGCGTCACCCAAATCCGCTTGGACCCCGAGCGAAGCCCAACGCAGCACGAACTCGCGAAGAGCCTGCACGTCGAGGACGTCATCGCCATCGTCGGAGAGGTGGTTCACCGAGGAGAATGGGTCAACCCCAAGATACCCACGGGCGAAGTGGAGGTTCAACCGACCGAGCTCGAGCTCGTCAGCCGGGCGGCAGCGTTGCCCTTCCAGCTCAGCGAAGCCACCGAAGTCAGCGAAGAGATGCGCCTCAAGCACCGTTACCTCGATTTTCGCCGGTCTGAGATTCAGCACATCTTCAGACTCCGCCACCGCGTCGCCCACGCCATGCGCGAATACTGCCATGACAACGGCTTTGTCGAGATCGAAACGCCCTTCCTGGGCAAGTCTACGCCGGAAGGCGCTCGCGACTACCTGGTTCCCTCCCGCATCAGGCCGGGATGCTTCTACGCCCTGCCGCAATCGCCTCAGATATTCAAACAGCTCTTGATGGTTGGAGGCTTCGACCGATACGCCCAGATTGTCCGCTGCTTCCGCGACGAGGACCTCCGAGCTGATCGCCAGCCGGAGTTCACCCAGCTCGATATCGAAATGGCCTTTGTCGATCGTGAGAACGTCATGGAGATGGTCGAGGGCTGCGTCAAGCGCATCTTCAAGGACGCACTCGACGTGGACGTCCCGACGCCCTTCCCGCGCATGACCGAGATGGAGGCCATGGAGCGATTCGGAATCGACAGACCCGACACGCGGTTCGGGATGGAGTTGCAGGACGTAACCGACCTGGTGAAGGAATCGGACTTCGCAGTCTTCAAAAAGGCCATCGATACGGGCGGTGTCGTCAAGTGTCTTGTCGCCAAGAGCGCCGAATCGCTCACGCGCAAGATCATCGACGGTCTGGCTGAGGAAGTCCGCGGTATCGGTGGCGGCGGGCTACCCACGGTTAAGGTCGGAAAAGGCGACAGCGGACCGACCTTCTCGACGGGAATCGCCAAGTTCATCCAGCCGATCAGCCCTGAGCTTTGCGAACGCGTCGGGGCTGAACCGGGCGACGTGATCTTCTTTATGCCGGGCAGCTTCGCCGACGTGTGCAAACATCTCAACTACGTGCGAACCCGACTGGCGACGATCCTCGACGTAATCCCTGAGGGAAAGTGGAACCTGCTGTGGATCGTTGACTTCCCGCTTGTCGTATGGGACGAAGAGGAGAAGCGGTGGTTCAGCACCCACCACCCGTTCACAGCCCCTCTGGATGAAGACATCCCCTTACTCGACAGCGACCCGGGGAAGGTCCGCGACAAAGCCTATGATCTGGTCTTAAACGGCGTGGAGATGGCCGGCGGCAGCATCCGTATCCACAACCGGGACATTCAGCAGAAGGTCTTCAGCCTGCTGGGAATCAGTCCCGAAGAGGCCCACGAGAAGTTCGAGTATCTCCTTGATGGGCTCAAGTTCGGCGCTCCGCCGCACGGGGGGATAGCCTTCGGGCTCGACCGCTGGGTCATGGCGCTGACCGGCTCGGAAAGCCTCCGCGACGTCATCGCCTTTCCCAAGACCGCCCGGGCGGTTTGCCCCATGATGGACTCGCCAAACCCGGTAGCACAGGACCAGCTCGACGAACTCGGCCTGCTCCTCAAACCACCGCCGGCGACGCCCGCGCAAGACTGAGACGGCGAGGTGGAGTCATCTTCGGTAGCGGCAACGGATTCTCTCACCGGGTGCCACGGACAAACTCCGCTTGTCCATGGCACTCGGCACCCGTGGGGTCCGGTGTGTCAGGACCCGGCGGACTCGACCATTTCGACAAGCGCCTGCACCTGCGTGGCAAGGCGGTCGGCCGGCAGGCCTTCTGTTTCGGAATCTTCATCGGGTGGTGTGTCATGCCATTCCGTTTCCGGGTCCAAGATATCATCGGTACGGCGAATCAGGTCGCGCAGGTCTGAAATGCTCTCACGGCTTCCGGCGAGCAGCTTCTCGAAGCGATTGCTCTTGGCCCTGTGCCGTGAGTGGTCCGACAGGCGCGGCGACATACAGTCGTGGGTTTTGGAATCCGCCAGTCGCGCTGCTGTGTTCTCATTCACAGAAGTTGTCCGCTGTTCTATATGATCGAGCGTCTGCCGAAGCGCTGCTGTAAGCCTTGCGGTGCGTTGGGCTTGCTGGGTAATCTGCTCGTAGGCATGCTTGGCCTGGCGCTGAGTCCGATTGGTGTCACCGGCGGCTTGGTTGAGACGTTCCAGGACAGAATGCGTTTCGGATAGAACGGTCCTGATAATCCCCATGAGCTTGTCGACCTGTTTCTGTCCCCCGCCCAGACGGTCAGCGGCTGCCCGAGCTTCCTTGAGAACACTCTCGGCTCGTTCCACTGTGGACACAAGATCGTCTCCGAGCTTACCGGCAAGTCCTCTCTCCGAAAGCGCGCCGACGAATTGTGTCTCCAGCTTCCCGATTCGTGAGAGAATGCCGCCGACATCGTTATGCATGTCCCGGTTCAGCGATTGCATGGCGCCTACTATCTCGCGCATGTCACTCCTCAGCGAACGCACGTCACTGGCGGCGTCGTAGGCAGTATCGAAACGTTCGCCCCGGGTCGGCGACCTGCCGACCGCACAGGCGATGTCACTCAAACGAGTCTGAATATCACCCAGCCTCAGCGTAACGTCGCGATCTCGGGAACTGTCCTCGGAAAAGCCACAACGCTCCGAATAACCTCCCTGGCTAGGCACACGATCATACCCGGTGGTCGGGGCATAGTCCCGTGGTTCTCTAGACGCTACTTCACGATGTGTTTGTCGTAGTACCCCGCGATCCTCGTCAAGAGTCATCATCTGCTCGATCACCGATTCGACAAACGAGGCGTCAATCTCCCCGCGATCAGCGGAGTAAGCACTGAGCATGGTGTTGTCGCAGAGCGTGTTGACGATTCTCGGCAGGCCTTGCGACTCCTGGTAGATACGGTCAATAGCGCTGGCGCTGAAGATATCTCGATCGTCCGCTCCGCCTACCCGAAGTCTGTGGAGGATGTACCCCTCGGTGAGCTCCCGATCAAGCTGGGGAAGGTGGAAGCTGCGGAAGATCCGCTGTTTCAGTTGGCGCAGCTCGGGAGACTGGAACTTCCTGCGCAGCTCGGTCTGTCCCAGAATGACGATCTGAAGAAGCTTCGCGTCGTCGGCTTCGAGGTTACCGATCATCCGCAGCTGTTCGAATATCTCCACGGACAAGCCCTGAGCCTCATCCAGGATGAGAACAACCGGCGTGTTCTGGGCAAACTGGTCCAGCAGGAAGTCGTGCAGGATCCTGACCAACCGGGCATTGCTGGCGCCGGTCGGAGTCGGTTGTTCAAACTCGGCCAGCACCGATTCCAACAGATCCGTGCCGTCGGTTGTGGAGTGGTTGATGTTGGCGAATGCGATCCTCGTCCCGAAGTGACGCAACATCAGGCGCGACAGGAGTGTCTTACCCGCACCCACCTCCCCGGTGAGCAGGACGAAGCCTTTTCGCTCATTGACGGCGTAGATCAATGACGCCAACGCTTCTTCATGATCCGGAGAAGAGAAGAAGAAACGCGGATCGGGCGTGTTGTTGAACGGAAGTTCACGAAGTCCAAAGAATTCAGCATACATAAGAGCCCTTCCTTAGGCGCACAAGAACCGCCGACCCTGGCGGCTCGACAACGCTGATCCTCCGTATTGAAATATCGGTCCAACAATCGTCCTTCTGAAGACATCCGGGAAAGCTATCGGACCTTGGCATCGGACGGCGTAGCTTGCGGTCAAGCGTGGGGGCCACCGGGACTCAAACGTGCCGCCCCAAGCGAACATGGGACCAGGACATTCGACTTATTGGATGTTCAGTGCCCTGCACTGCAACCCGATAAACCGCACAGGTGGACATCTCGAACGCCGATAACCGAGCGCTCGATCCCTGGACCTGCGAGGCTAGGCTTGTCCTGATTGATGTCTGGAGTGTCGTATGAACATGAGGATCGGACTAATCCTGATTCTGCTAGTCCCCGTGCTGGCGGGCGTGGGGTGCGCGCCTACCAACGAGGATATGTTGTACTTTCTACGGGAGCATGAGCACGAGGTGTCGGCGATCGAGTATCGCGTGGGAATCCCAGACGGAATCGGCATCAGCGCCCCACAGGTCATCGAGATCGACAGCGAGTCACAGGTAATCCAACCGGACGGCAAGATCACGCTCGCCCTGCTGGGTGAGGTGAAGGTCGTTGGGATGACCGCGAGGGAGATAGCAGCAAAGCTGGAGGTCCTGCTCAGCCGCTACTATATCGACCCAAAGGTGAGTGTTCGCGTCACCGGATACGCAAGCAAGAAATACTACGTCTACGGACCCGTCACAAGCACGGGGCCACGCCCCTACACCGGACGTGACACGTTGCTGGATGCCGTAGTCGCAGCCGGTGTGGACTATCGCTCCTGGACCAGCCGGGTAAAGGTCATCCGCCCCAGCCACGACGAAACTGAAGCGCAGACCATAGTCGTGGACGTCAACAAGATGCTCAAGCAAGGCGACTGGAGCATGAACCTCCTGCTTGAACCCGACGACGTCGTATACATCCCACCGACTCCTTTGGCGTGGGTCGGTTTGCGAATTCAGGAGATACTGCAACCGATCAGTCCGGTCGCCGAAGCCTATCGAGCACCGGCTGAAATCATACAGGCCGATAGGGCCTATGACGACAGGTATAACAACGACTACGACAATGAGAGCCGGAGTCCAAGACGCACATTCGGGAGATGAGCCGCAGCCTTAACTAACCGGGAGTAGCCGCCGTCCGGCGCCGGCCAGAACGTACTCGGCTATGCGGACAGGCGGACAGAGGAAAGCACAAGCAAGCGGAGAGCGATAGATGGGTAGGATCGCCGATGCACTGAAACGAGCCGATGGGGAACGCCGCTTGTCAGCGGGCGGAGCAGCCTGCGGGTCCATTGTGGATCTGCCAAAGCCCGCCTTCCGGGCTGGCGATCAACCACATGTGTTCGAGTTTCCAGATCCCTCTCAGGAAGGTGAATCGCACGACAAGCCAATCGAGCTCAGGGAGGGGATGTCCGAATCCCTGATAGCGTATTACGAGCCCTCCTCTTTGATAAGCGAGCAGTATCGAGCCTTGCGAACTCGTATGCTGAGTCAGAATCCGCAGCACGAGCACCGAGTGATCGCCATCACAAGCGGAGCGCCGCGGGAGGGCAAGAGCGTCACCACCTTGAACCTCAGTTCTACGCTGGCGGAAATCAGACATCTGAAGGTCGTTGCAGTGGACGCCGATTTCAGACGGAGTTCGTTGGCGAAGATGTTGGACCTGCCCAGCGAGCCGGGCCTGGCCGATGTACTTGGCGGACAGGCGGACTATGAGGAGGTCATCCAGAAAACACCGATACCCAACCTGTACTTGATCCCGGCCGGCAACACCGGGGACAGACCTGCCGCTGAGCTGCTCGCATCCTCGGGGACCCGGCAGATCTTCCGACGAATGCAAAACGACTTCCACTACTCCGTGGTAGATACACCGCCCGCGACAACAGTGACCGACGTTGGGATAGTGGGCCAGATGTGTTCCGGGGTTATCATGATCGTGCGTATGAACCGGTCGCATCAAGCCGTCGCCAAACAGGCCGTAAAGCTCCTTCAAGTCAACAATATCCCCATCATTGGGTGCCTGATAATCGGGCGCGACACACCGGGGGAACGCTACGGATACGGATACGGATATTACTACTACCACCGCTACTACAACAACTACTACAACTACTACGACAAGGACGCCAAGAAAAGATGATGCCACAGACCCGTACCGGTCGTGTGGCTGCGGAGTTCTGGCGGAGAGGTAACGGAGTTCCGGTGCGTCACTGCGCAGTAAGAGGATGAGGTATGATCGAGGGGCGCGTGATCGTATGTCTGGCAAGCTCGTGGGACTACGACCCGACGAGCAAGCACCAGATAATGCGGATTCTGGCTCGCAATAACACCATCATATGGGTCAACTACCGCGGTACGCGCAAGCCCGGTGTCACTATGGCTGACCTGAAGGGGTGTGTGTCCACACTCCGCCGGATCACTAGCGGCGCCAAACCCATAAGTCCCTCCATGGTGCAGATGACACCCCTTGTCATTCCCGGAGCATCCAACAAGCTGATGCAATTCCTGCACAAGCGGATGCTCATCACCCAGATTCGCCGGGCTATTCGATCCTTGCCAGGCACCCAAGGTAAACCGCTGCAAGTGTGGACCTTCGCGCCGGACGTGCCCTACCTTGTCGGGGAACTGAACGAAGAGTGTTTCGTCTACTACTGCGTCGACGAGTATACCGAGTTTGAAGGCTTCGATCGGCTGGCGATCGCCGCCGCCGAACGCCAGCTCATCGATCGCGCCGACCTGGTCATCACGACATCCGAAACTCTCTGGAACACCAAGCGCAAGCAAAGACCCGACGCTGTCCTTGTCCGCCACGGCGTGGCCTTCGACCACTTCGCCACCGCCTGGCGAAAGGAACTCCCCCGCCCGGAAGACCTGCGGGCGATCACGGCGCCCATCTTCGGGTTCTTCGGTTGGATTCACCACTGGATCGATCTGGAACTGATAGCCCGGGTCGCTCGGCTTCGTCCGGAGTATGCCTTCGTGTTCCTGGGAGATTGTGGCGTCGACGCGAGCGTGCTGGATGGTATCCCCAACGTCTTTTTGCTGGGGCGACGCCGATTCGAGGATTTGCCGGCGTATTGCCGGGCATTTCGGGCTGGTTTGATGCCGTTTGTCCGCAGCACCATGACACGCAACATCAACCCGATCAAGATGACCGAGTACCTCGCTGCCGGTCTCCCGGTCGTGTCTACCGCCTTGCCCGAAGCAAAGCGGCATGAAGGACCCATTACCATCGCCGAGACGCCCGAGGAGTTCGCCCAGGCCTGTGACGCGATCATCACAAACGACTTTACCATGGACCACAGGACCATCAGCGACACCGTCAAGGACCATTCCTGGGAAGCGACCGTAGAGCACGTCTCTGACGCCGTGATGAGCCGCGTCGAATCCGCGGCCGAGGTCGGCAACATCGTTGAAAAGACAACTGACCGGATCGGTGAAAAGGACGGGCGGCTTGAGTGCTCCGCGCTTTCCGGAGATGGGGAACAGACCCCCGGACTATTTGATCGGGGGCAGACCCGACCCGGCGGCGTACCTGTAATCGGAGAGGAATCGGCCACCGGCCCACCACGCCGGACAAGCGAAAACAACCACGCTGCGGGCGAACCGGTGAATTGCGGACACAGGATTGACTCCTTATGATGACCGACGGTATCGTTTGGATGAGTGTGGCTGCTTCCGCAAAGGCGCGGGTGCCCCATTCTTCGCGCAGCGAAGGGTGGGGGACGGAAAGTCTGGCGGCGCGTCTCGCACGGTTTTTCAAATCGGTGCAGCTTAACGGACCTTCTCCGCAAGCTGCAACGAACCGAAAGGCTCATCGATGAAGATGAATACTAACAAAACTCTCTTGATGTCTCTTTTCGTCTTTGCGGCGACGATCACCCTTTCCGGCTGCGGGCTGGGTGTTCTGCAACCTGCGAACTACCCGAACGCCGTGGTCGGGACCGGTGGCCAGATCATCCTTCTGGATGACCTGCGCGAGATCGCCAACGACGACATCTCCGACGACGAGAAACGCGACCAGTTTCGCGAACTGGGAATCGAAGACCCCGATCTGATAGAGGCCTTGCTCACGCTCGGGCCAGACCCCTTCTAGCGTTCCGTCGCACGTGACGCGGCACACATGCGTCCCATGCGGCGATGGTTCGGGCGCGGAAAAGGCCAATCTTCATCGCGCCTCGATAAGGAACTGAACTTTTACCGTTTCTTCTTCCAGAGTATACCCAGGCTTCCCAGCGCAAGCAGCGCTACCGTGCTGGGCTCAGGAACTTGGGCAACACGGAACCCCAATGTCATATACCCGCTCGAAGAGTGTATTCCCTTGGAGAATGATGCCCGCAGTTCGCCCCAGTCCTCAGCCCACGAACCACCACGTACGCCATGGAGCCCAGGGAAAAGCGGTGATTCATTCCACTCATCGACGTTCCCACCCATATCGAACGTATCGTAGGGACTTTGAGAGTTCTCGAACTCGCCGACCTCTGTGCGCCAGTACGGGCCTCCGATAGTGTCGCCGCCGTCATAGAAGTTCGCGTTGTTGCCCGGGTCAGGGGCAACGAGATCGTTGCTCGGTTGTTCGTCGGTTCCCGTCGGATAGTCCCAGTAGCTGCCCGTCACACCGTCGTTTTTGTGATACGCAGCTTTGTACCACTCGTCCTCGGATGGAATCACCCAGGTGGCACCCGGCTTGCGCGCAATCGTCGATAGCTCGACGACGTCCATCGCGCCGTTGAGGAAATACGAACCGTCCTCCGTCGTCGACAGGTCCTGAACTCCCGCCGGCTGGCCGTTGTGCATCCAGTTGGCGAAACGCGCCGCCTCGCCCCAGGAAACGTAGTTCACCGGGCGGTCGGCCCAGTCGGGCGCCACGCTGTACGTATAGTTGCCCGAACTGCCGCTCCGCTGGATGTTACAGCCCTGAGACCAGACATCTGACATGTAGGCAAAGTAGAGCCCGTACGTGTCCGTGGCGGCCACGGAGTTGAGGAACTCTGTGTATTGCCCGGCCGTCACCTCGTACTTGCCGATCTCGTACACGTAGTCGACGGCCCCGAACCCGGCGATATCTCCACTGGGATACCGCGTATCCATGGGGTTCCCGGGGTTGCCGACGGTCACGGTTTCCATCACCACATCTGCCCGCGCACCGGCCACAAACGCCAGCCCAACAATGACCACCGCCGCTGCAATTAGTCGGGAACTAATCATCATAGTTAAATGCCTTCCTGGCCGGACGCGGCAGCTAGACACCGAGAACTGATCATCCGATGAATTAAATTATACCTGTACGGCAACCGAGTATCAAGCGAAGACTCGCCACAGTCCGCGTCTTCCTGTCGAGCGGGTGGTCTCTCTCGCGTATATGTGGCCGTGAGGCGGGAAAAGCGATGTGAAACTAAGGTTGCTTGATCGCCTCCCGCTGCTGGGCTGTGAGAGTGGCTTCAAGACGGGTCTTTAGTTCCTGGAACATATCGTCGATCGGCCCGTAGATGTCGGTGAGGTCTTTTTTGATCTCAGCAAGTTCCTCTTCGTTGCCGTCTTCGGACAGGCGTTCAATGCGGGACTCAAGCTTGGCGATGCGGTCGCGGTTGCCGTCCCGGTAGCTGATGGCGCGCTGCTTCAGCTCTTTGAGGCAGGAACGCGCGGAGTCTTGCTGAGCTTCGTCCAGCTCGTAGACCTTGATGAAACCCTCAACGTAGCGGTCCCAGGCCTCCAGCTCAGCGGTAACCTGATCGACGGGCTCGGGAGGCGGTTCACCCTGCTCAGCCCGGCGCTTGGCGCGTCTGCGATCACGCTCAGAAGACGGTGGGTCCCAGAACTCCCGTTCGGAGAAGTCACCCCCCTTCCACTGTTTCAGCTTGGCCTGTGCCGCCATCATACCTACGCCGAACTCGAGCATCTGCTGCTCGAACTTGGCTTTCTGCAGCGGGTTGAGAACCTCGCGCAGGTCGTTGGTGGCGCCTTCAAACTCGGTGCGGAACAGCCCCAGCGCATTTTCGGCGCGCGTCGCCCAATCCTGGACGCGTTCCTTGGAGGGAGGTTCCATCTCCAGACGCATCTCGATAAACTCGTTGACGACGGGTTGAATCTGCGATCGATTCTCCTTGAGGAACTTAGGCCAACGATTCAAAGCGCCATCCAGAGCACGAGTGCTCTGGTCGTCGTCCAGCTTGTACTCGATGGCGATCTCGTCGACCCAGCGCGTCAGGATGAGCTTGGTCAGGTTCTCGGTGGGCCACATCCCCTCAAGAGGAGCGACCTGATCGGTGGGGCTCGGCGTGTCGCTCGCCTCTTGCGCCGTAGTGGAAAGGGGAACCAACAGTAACAACAGCGTCAGCAGTAATGGACTGATCTTCATGACGTGCTCCATATCCTGTGCCCCACAATGCGCAGTTACCACGAAAGTCGTCGTGCAGTTCAGATCCGACGGTCGCGGTAGTGTTCCATTGTGCCCATGATAGCCGATAATGACGACGGCAACCAACAGACGCTTGTCATTGGGAGGGCTCCGTGAATACCAATAGCATTGTCTCTATAGTAGTGCCGACTTTCAACCGCTTGTCCAGGCTTCGAAGGAGCCTCGACAAGATCGCACGAAATGTCTCCCTGCCCCATGATATCATCGTTATCGACGGCTGTTCGACGGATGGGACGCGGGAGTGGCTCGATAAACAGGGCGAGCTGCGCACCATCCTGGAATCAGAACGTGAAGGGGCTGTCAAAGCCTTCAACAAGGGATTCCGGGCGGCTGAGGGTCGATATGTGATGTGGCTCAACGACGACGCCCATCCGCTTGCGGGCAGCGTGGAAGCCGCCGTCGAGATGATCGAGAGACCTGACCTTGCCGATGTCGGGATGGTGGCGTTTTATCATAACTGGCACCGGGACAGGAATGTCCTCGACCGCATCGAACACGAAGGCGAAACTTACGAAATCTACAACGTGCGGGGATATCCGTACGCCAACTTCGGCCTGTTGCGCACGTCGCTGCTGGAGAAGATCGACTACGCCGACGAGCGATACTACTTCTCGGCGTTCGATCCGGACTTGGCGCTGAAGATCCAGATCGAACAGGGTCTCAAGGTGATAGGCTGCCGGCAGGCGTTCGTGTCACACGAGGAACTTCACGACGACCGGAAAGTAGACGACCTCCAAGCCCGCGACCAGGACAACGCCAAGCTATTCGCCAAGTGGAACCTGCCCGAGAAGAACACCTATCCCGACCCGATGCAGGCGTATCGACAGATGCTCGAAGAGCGCGGGTTGTTGTAGGGCGCTTATGCCGGTGGCTGGAGCAAGCTCCAGTTCTGTATGGTGGTCGAATCTGCGTTTTCCGCCGAGATTCTCTCGAAACGGAGATACGCAACAGAGGAGAACTGTGTAGAATGGTCCGACAACCGACGTGAGGAAACGATGGCCCACGAGAAACCCAACCGTTTGTCTGAGTGGATTCTCATCGTGCGGGCTCAAGTGCCCGTCTGGCGTGCCCATCTGGTGAAGTGGTTTGAGGCTGTCCGCGAAGAGCCCCGCCTGATATGGGAGACGCCAGCCGTACGCTTCTCAACATACGGTCTTGCAGCCATAATCTTCTTTTCCATCATCACAAGCATACCCAATTGGGTGGCCAGCCCCATGCCGGAAGGTGCCTCCGAACCCGCGACGACCGCTGACTTTCACGTGGTCTGCTCGAACCCGGATTGCGGTTATCACTTCGTTGTCGACCGCGAGTTGGGTTTCGACGATTTCCCGGTGCTCTGCCCGAGGTGTGAGCAGCAGACAGCCCACAAGGCTCGGCGCTGCATGTCTGCCAAGTGTCGTGGCAGATGGGTCATCCCACAACAGTCGCAGGGCGATGGACTATGCTGTCCGGTGTGCGGAGAACCGTTCGAGTAACCTGCGACCAACGTGATCTTGCGCATTCGGCCCGGCCGGCCCACGGCCAGAAAGATGGGACTCACTACCCGGACAGTATGGCGTGAGAGTGCACGTTACTTGTTTACGCCGTTGGGCGGCGGATCAAGAAAGTCGTCACCAATTCTGGCGATCTGGACGGCACGACTGTATTCTATTATAGAGGCCAGCAGATCATCGATCCTTGACACGCGGTTTAGACAAAGGGAGCGAGCTTGTCAGATGGAAACTGCGAGATC
>Ga0180430_10000450_pt1 | contig 44487 bp, 45 predicted proteins | sample SS_ome_9_FD_132999 | JGI IMG/M metagenome (GOLD analysis project Ga0180430, IMG submission 132999) | Hypersaline lake sediment archaeal communities from the Salton Sea, California, USA - SS_1_S_2 metaG | ecosystem: Environmental > Aquatic > Non-marine Saline and Alkaline > Hypersaline >...
ACGGGAAGCTGACCGGGCCGGTCGACGCGTTCGATCACCCGTATTGGGATTGGGTGCGAGAGCGGGCCGCGGAGAAGGCGCACGCCATTCGGCAGCAGGGGTTCTCCGGACCGGCGATGCTCGGGATCCACGATCTGGAGTACGTCGGGATCAGTCACCGCCTCGACGCGCTCGACGAACGGTTCGCCGTCCGCCGCGAATCGTCATGAACGGGCCGCCGCTCGCCGAGCGGATCGAACGAGTTCTCTTCACGGACGAGGAGATCGACCGTCGCGTCGGAGAGCTGGCGGCGGCGATCGTCGACGACTACTCCACCGGCGGAGCGTCGAAGGACGGCGAAGGACGTCCGCTCCGGTTGGTCTGCATCCTTCGTGGAGCGCTGATCTTCTCCGCCGATCTGGCGCGGCGTTTGACGATCCCGGTCGAGTACGACCTGATGAGCGTCTCGTCGTACGGAAACGGAACCGCACCCGGCGCGGTTCGCCTCGTCAGTGATTTGGCGATGCCGATCGAGGGGCGGGACGTGCTGATCGTCGAGGACATCATCGACACCGGCTACACGATCGACTATCTCAAGCGGAGCCTTGCGGCACGACGTCCGGCGTCGCTTCGCGTCTGCACGTTGATCGACAAGGTCTCTCGACGCGTCATTCCGACCGACATCGACTACGCGGGGTTGCCGCTCGAGGACGACGCGTTCATCGTCGGCTACGGGATGGACTACGCCGAGCTCTACCGGAATCTGCCGTTCATCGGCGTCCTCAAGCCGGAGTTCGTCGAATGAACGCGCCCGAGGCGTTCCACACGCTCGGGATCGAGACCTCGTGCGACGAGACGTCGGTCGCGATCCTCCGCGGCGAGACCGAGGTCCTCGTCAACCTCGTCTACTCGCAGGCTGAGGTGCACGCTCGCTACGGGGGCGTCGTCCCCGAGGTCGCTTCGCGGAACCACCTCGGCAAGCTCCCCTACCTCGTCCGCCAAGCGCTGACCGAGGCCGAACTCGAGCCGCGCGACCTCTCGCTCGTCGGCGCGACCTACGGTCCGGGCCTCGTCGGTCCCCTTCTCGTCGGGCTGTCGCACGGGAAGGGGCTTGCTTATGGGCTGTCGATTCCGTTCCTCGGTGTGAACCATCTCGAGGGACACCTGTTCGCCGACCGGCTGACGGAGACGCCGTCCGAACCGCCGTTCATGGCGCTCGTCGTCTCCGGCGGACACACAAGCCTGATCGAGGTGGCAGCGCTCGGGCAGTACCGAACGGTCGGGACGACCGTCGACGACGCCGCCGGCGAGGCGCTCGACAAGATCGGGAAGATGATCGGGATCGGGTATCCGGCCGGTGCGGAGATCGACCGCCTCGCGCGGGAGGGCGATCCGACCGCAGTCCGTTTCCCGCGACCGATGGCGAGTTCGGCCGGATTCGACTTCAGCTTCGCCGGGCTGAAGACGTCCGTCCTGTACTACCTGAAGAAGAATCCGCACGAGCGCCCGCGCGACATCGCGGCGTCGGTTCTGGCGAGCGTCGTCGAGATCCTCACCAAGAAGTCGATCGAGGCGACGCGGCGGTACCGACACGACCGGTTGGTCGTCGTCGGGGGCGTCGCCGCGAACACCCACCTGCGCGAGAGCCTTCGCGCTCACGGCGCGAAGCGCGGGATTTCGGTCGCCTTCCCTCCCATCTCCTTGTGCACGGACAACGCGGCGATGATCGCCGCGGTCGCGGCGTTTCGGCACCTGAAGCTGGGGGAGTTGCACCCGTTCTCGCTCACGCCGGATCCGTCGCTCGCCCTCTGACGAGACGTCGTTCGGCGCGCCGCTCGATGGGGTCTCTCAGCGCTCTGTCGGCTAGACCTGCGGCGTGGGGACGGCGAGGGCGCGGTTCGCCGACGCGATCGCGACCTCGATCATGTCGTCGGTCGGCTCGGCCGTCGTCAGCCGCTGGAGCCAGAGCCCGGGCTGGGCGAGGAGGCGCACCCACCATCGATCGAACGAGCGTCCGCTGAAGCGGAGCGCCTCGTACGAGATCCCGGCGACCACCGGAAGCAGCAGGAGCCGGGAGAGGATCTTCAGCCACAGGGTCGGGTTCCCGACGAGTGAGAAGATGACGATCGCGATGACGAAGACGGTCATCAGGAACGCGGTTCCACATCGTGGGTGGAGCATCGAGTGGCGGCGGGCGTTCTCCACGGTCAGCTCCTCGTCGGCCTCGTAGGTGTAGACGACCTTGTGTTCGGCGCCGTGGTACTGGAAGACGCGCCGGATCTCCTTCATTCGCGAGATGACGACGAGGTAGACGAAGAAGATCGCCAGTCGAATGAATCCCTCGACCAGGTTGAACAGGATCGAGTTGCCGAGGCGAAGCGACGGAATGCTGTGGGTGACGTAGAGCGGCAGGACGATGAAGACGGCGACGGCGACGACGATGGCGACGGCGAACGTCATCCACGTCCCCTGCTTGGAGAGCTGCTCCTCCTCAGGAAACGCGAGCCGGGTCGAGAGGTTGAGCGCGCGGAGGCCGAGCGAGAGCATGTCGTACATGCGGAAGATCCCGCGAACGAACGGAATCTGCCCGAGTTTGGCGAAGCGTCGTCTGGCCGGGATCGATCGGACGAGGACCTCACCGTCCGAATGACGACGAACGGCGAGCGCGATCCGCTCGCCGTTCTGCATCATCACACCTTCGATGACTGCTTGTCCGCCGAGAGGCGGCTTCACGTGCCGTCCTTCTTCACCTGAGCGTACTTGCGCTCGAACCGCTCGACGCGTCCCTCGGTGTCGACGAATCGCTCCTCGCCGGTGAAGAACGGATGGCACTTGGAGCAGATGTCGACGCGAAGGTCCTCGACGGTCGCTACCGTCTCGAACTCGGCACCGCAGCCGCAGCGGACGGTCGCCTTCTTCAGCTCCGGATGGATTCCCTCTCTCATGTCAGATCCCTCGGTTTCGGCTAGCGCTTCGAGTACTGCTCGCTCTTGCGCGCCTTGCGGCGGTTGATCTTCTTGCGCTCGACGACGCGGGCGTCCCGCGTGAGAAGCCCCGCCTTCTTCAGCGAGGCACGATACTCGTCGGTAACGCCGGAGAGCGCGCGTGCGATTCCCAATCGGACGGCCTCCAACTGACCGGTGAAGCCGCCGCCGCGCACGGTCGCCTTGACGTTGAACTTGCCGACGGTCCCGGTGACGTAGAACGGCGTCTTGAGCGTCTTCTCCAGATGCTCGGCGGGGGTCTCGTAGGACGAGAAGTACTCTTCCGCCTGACGTCCGTTGATCAGGAGCGTGCCATCCCCCTCAGTTACGTAGACGCGGGCCGTCGCGGCCTTGCGCCGGCCGACGGCGTGGATCGCGTCGTTGACGCGTTTCGGTAGTCGTCGATTGCCCTGCTCTACTGCCTGGTCCACGGGAAGGATTGCACCTCCTAGACGTCTCGCATCTTCGCGAGCGGAGGAATGATATCGGACGCAATCGCCGGTGTCAACGCCGCTTCCCGCTCGCGCGGCGACTGAGCGTGCCAGCGAGCGACTCAGAACAGCAGCCGCACCAGTCGTCGGAGGAACGGGCTCTCCATCCGCTTCATCATCCACCCCTCGGCGACGCGCTTGCTGAGGAACGACATCGACGGGAAACTGTGTTGGAGAAGCATGATCTTGTGGATGCGAAGGCGATTCTGGATCGCCAATCCCCACTCGTTGATCATCTCCCCCGCGCCCTCGCCGACGATCCGCACGCCGAAGATCCGACCCGTCTCGCTGACGAACGCCTTGACCGACCCGATCGCCGCCCGTTCGGCGATCGCCGCGCCGTAGTCGTCGTATCGTGCCTCGATCGTCTCGAACGGGACGTCGTTCTCGACGAGGTCGCGTTCGAGCCACCCGACGTGGGCGACCGGGGGATCGGTGAACACCGTCCACGGCACGACGTACTTGCGGAAGCTCGTTCGCAGCGGCCACGGGGCGACAGCGTTGATCAGGGCGACCATCCCTTGGTGCATCGCGGCGTGCGAGAACAGGTACGCGCCGTTGCAGTCGCCCGGTGCGTAGATGTGGCGGGCGGTCGTGCGCAAGGCTCGATCGACGCGAATCCCGGCGGCGTCGTACGCGACGCCGGCCGCTTCCAGGTTGAGCGCTCCGAAATCGCGCGTTCGGCCGGCGGCGACGAGGAGGCGATCACCCCACAGTGTCTCGTTTCGGTTCGTCCGCAACGCGACCGCGCCGCCCTCCTCCCAGACGCGCTGGATGCTCCGCTCGTTGAAGACCGTAATCCCCTCGTCGGTGAAGACCCCTTCGAGGAGCTCCCCCGCATCCCAGTCCCCGTGCGGGAGCAGGTGTCGATCCATGTGAACGACCGAAACGCGGGCGCCGAGACGACGGAACGCCTGCGCCATCTCACACCCGATCGCCCCGCCGCCGAGGATCAGGAGGCTCTCCGGAACGCCGTCGAGGTCGAATATCGTCTCGTTGGTCAGGTAGTCGACGCCGTCGAGCCCCGGGATCGGCGGAATCGCGGGCTGCGTCCCGGTGCAGACGAAGATCTTCTTCGCGGTGTACGTCGCCTCGGCGACGGCGATCGTGTGCGGGTCGACGAACGCGGCCGGTCCCTCTCGTAGCTTCAGGTCGACCTTCTCGAACATCTTGGTCGTCTTCTTCTCGTCGATGAACCGCAGATGCTCGGCGATCTGGGCGAACGGTGTCGTCGGCGTGGGGAGGTCGAGCTCAGTTAGCGCGAACGACTCGAGTCGCCCGACGGCGTGACGGGCGTGGGCCATGCGAAGGAGCGCCTTCGACGGAATGCAGCCGACGTGCATGCACTCGCCGCCGAGCCCGCGCTTCTCGATTCCGAGGACGCGAAGGCCCATGTGCGACGCCATGATCGAGACGGCCATCCCGGCCGGGCCGAGGCCGATGACCGCCACATCATAGTCGTAATGCATCTGCCTTCCCTTCTGCCTTTGCACTCCCGGGAGCACAGTATACCGCTGGGGACTTCGGCCGACAGCACGCCGGGTTCCGCGAGATCGCAGTATCATCCTCTCTCAAAGGAGGTCCGCGTGGAGACGAACATGATCGCGTTCTGCGGCATCACCTGCACCGACTGCCCGGGGTACCTCGCCACGCAGAGCGGGGACGAGGGGGAGCTGAAGAAGGTTGCGGCGCAGTGGAGCGAGGAGTACGGCGGGGATCTCGACGTCGACGACGTGCGCTGCGACGGATGCCTGTCGCCCGTCGGGCCGTGGATGTCGCACTGCGCCAACTGCAAGATCCGCGCCTGTGCACAGGAGAAGGCCCTCGCCAACTGCGCGCACTGTAGCGAGTACCCGTGCGATCGGCTGACCGAATTCTTCGGCTTCGTCCCCGACGCGAAGGCGACGCTCGACGGGATTCACGCAGAGCGCTAGTCGCGGACGTTGCACGCGAGCGCGCCGAGGCGGGATTGATTCGAGCCCGCTCGTTGCTTACCCTCAATTCGTCTGTCTGTCAGACAGCTTGACGTCGGCCTCGCGCCGTCGGGGCGAGCGCCGGCGATTCCGATTCCTCGGAAAGGAGTCCGCATGGCGCACATCAGCGAACTCGAAGCCTCCCTTCGCCCTCCGGCGATGGAGATGCCCCCGTACCCGCCCAAGGTGATCACGCTTGCGAGCGGGGAGGAGATGGTCGTTCGACAGGTCGCGCGCGAGGAAGTGCCGACGTTGCTGGAGGCGATCTACCCGCTTCTCTGGGTCGAGCGCGACTTCTACGACATCGTTGGCGCGCGCCTGTTCGGCGAACTCCTCGCGTACAAGCGGTACCGGGTCAAGGACGAGTACGTCCTCGCCGGACTGATCGACGGAGTCCTCGCGGGGATGGTCAACGGGCGGCTCGTCGACGGCAAGACGGGGATGAGCTACCACACGCTCACGATCCGTCGCGGGCTGCGGGTCGGCTCGCACCTGTTCGCGGCGAAGATGGAGTACCACATCGAGCACTGCGGCCAGGAGGAGGTCTTGATCGTCGCTGAGAGCCCGATCGGCTTCCGGAGGTGGATGATCGAGTATCCGCTCGAGAAACGGTTCGAAGTTCAGCACGAGCTCGGCGGCGTTCCGTCGTGGGTCCTCCCGAAGGAGACTTACTACAACGCCAAGCCGCGGCTTGCTGCGGGACGGCGCCCCGTTCCGGACGAGCTGATGAAAGCGGCGGAGACGATCGCGCTTCCGGCCGAAGAGACTGTCGTCCGGCAGGTCGCCGGCGAGAAGGAGGAGAGCGAATGAAACCCGTCTACATCGCCGGCGCCGGCATGACCAAGTTCGGCCGGGCGGAGTGGTCGCTCATCCGGCTCGCCAGCGAAGCGTCCCTCGCCGCACTTCACCATGCGAACCTCGGCGAGATCCCGGTCGACGGGGTCGTCGTCGCCAACATGGGCGCGGCGCGCGTCAACAAACAGACGGCCCTCGGCAGTGCGCTCGTCGATCAGCTCGCCCTCTGCCCGGCAACTGCCGAAGCGGTCGAAAACGGCCCGGCGTCCGGCGCGTCGGCATTCAAGGTCGGCTGTCAGGCGATCGCATCGGGGATGGCCGACGTCGTCCTCGTCACCGGCGTCGAGCGGATGCGGACCGTCAACGGCCTCGAAGGAACCGACTTCGTCGCCAGCCTGTCGCACCCGGAGGCGGAGTACATCTACGGGGTGACCCTCCCGTCGCTCGCCGGGATGTTCGCCCGCCTCGTGATGGACCGGTTCGGCGTCGAACGGAAGCACCTGGCGATGGTGGCGATCAAGAACCACGACAACGCGACGAAGAACCCGTACGCGCACATCCAGCAGACGGTCACGATGGAGGGAATCCTGACGGCGCCTGAGGCGATCGTCAACAACCCGCCGATCGCTGAGCCGCTGCACATGTTCGACTGCTGCCCGGTCAGCGACGGGGCCGCATCGGTCGTCCTCGTCTCCGAGGACGTCGCGGGGAACCTCGGAGGTTCGAAGGTGCGCGTCGCCGGGATCGGTCAGGCGACCGACACGCACGCGGTGCACGACCGGGAGGATCCGACCGACCTCAAGGCGGTGCGCCTTGCGAGCGAGCGCGCGTTTGCGATGGCCGGCCTCGCGCCGAGTGACGTCGACGTCGCCGAGCTGCACGACGCGTTCACCATCCTCGAGATCGTCGAGAGCGAGGCGGCCGGCTTCTTCCCGCGCGGAGAGGGCCATCTGGCGCTCGAGCGTGGCGAGACGGCGCTCGGCGGGGCGCTGCCGATCAACCCGTCCGGCGGTCTGAAAGCGAAGGGGCACCCCGTCGGCGCGACCGGCGTGGCGCACCTCGTCGAACTCACCTGGCAGTTGCGCGGTGAGGCGGAGGGCCGCCAGATCGACGGCGCCGAGGTCGGCTACGCCTGCAACTTCGGGGGATTCGGGAACAATGTCGTGGCGACCGTGCTTCGGAGGGAGGCGGAATGAGCGATCGTGTGACGGGCGGGAAGTGCGCGGCCTGCGGCACGGTGAACTATCCCCGGCGGCTCGTCTGCTCGAACTGCGGCGGCGAGACGTTCGAGTCGGTCGAGATCGGTGGGCAGGGCAAGGTGCTGACCTACACCGACGTCTACGCGCTGGCGATCGACTACGAAACGCGCTACCTGCGTCTGGCGATCGTCGAGCTCGACGACGGGGTCCGCGTGACCGGCCAGCTCCTCGACGACGATCCGACGCTCGGCAAGCGGGTGAAGACGACGATCGGCGTCGTCCGCGAGCCGGGCGAGAAGAAGATCCTCGGACTTCAGTTCGTCCCGGCCTGACGTCGGCCGGGACCGGGGGCGGCGGACCCTCGACGGGCTTCCCGCGTGATCGGACGGACGCGGTCCGATAGAATCGATCGCGTCATTCGACCGCGGGAAGAGGGGGTCCGGGTGCAGCTCGCCGAGTGGGTTCGTCGTGAAGGAATCGTGCTCTCCGAGGAGTTCCTCCGCGTCGACGGGTTCCTCAACCACCGCATCGCGCCGGCGTTCATTGAACAGGCGGGCGGCGAGATCGGCGGGCGATTCGCACCGGAGAACGTCACGCTCGTTCTCACCGCCGAAGCGGCCGGGAACGTCATCGCCTACGAGATTGCGCGGCGTCTCGACGCCCGGGCCGTCTACGCCAAGAAGGGGCGCGCGGCGACGATGTCCCGTCCTGTCGTACGGTCTCTGTGCTCGCCGACCAAGGGCACGACGACCGAGATCGCTGTTTCGCAGGACTACTTGACGTCCGACGAGCGCGTTCTGATCGTCGACGATTTCCTCTTCCGAGGGACGACGAGCGGTGCGCTTGCGGAGATGGCGATCGAGTCAGGTGCGACCCTCGTCGGGTTCGCGTTCATCGTCGAGAAAGGGTTCGCCGGAGGTCGCGAGGCGCTGTCGCGATTCGGTGTTCCGATTGAGAGCCTTCTCTGCGTGACGCGGATGGACCCCGCGACCGGCGCGATCGAGTTCGCTCACGAGGTGTCCGCCGTTCGCGCGGAAGCCGGCGACCGGTGAGCGTCGTCGTCCTCGACTTCGGCTCTCAGTACACGCGTCTGATCGCCCGTCGCCTCCGCGAATCGAACGTCTTCTCGGTCGTCCTGCCGGGAACGGCATCGGTCGACCGGATCCGAGCCGCCGACCCGGCGGCCCTCGTCTTCTCCGGGAGTCCTCAGTCGGCCTGTCGACCGGATGCGACCCGCCCGGACGAGCGCGTCTACGACCTTGGCCTCCCGATTCTCGGGATCTGCTACGGCTTTCACCTCCTCGTGCAGCGGTTCGGGGGGCGCGTTGCGGCGACGACGACGCACGAGTACGGACGGGCGAATCTCGTCCGGCTCGACGGCCCGCTCCTCGACGGGATCGAGCCGGGCGCGAACGTCTGGATGAGCCACGCCGATTCGGTTGAGCGACTCCCCGAGGACTGGACGTCGATCGCCTCATCGGATGCGAACCCGAACGCCGCCGCTACGTCGGCGGACGGTCGCCACGTCGGGGTGCAGTTCCATCCGGAGGTCGCCCACACGCCGATCGGAACGCAGTTCCTCGAGCGATTCCTCGACCGTGCCGGCGTCCGGCGCGATTGGACGCCGGACGCGATCCGCGATCGCATTACGACGGAGACGGTCGACCGCGTCGGCGGCGATCGGGTGCTGCTCGCCGTCTCCGGCGGTGTCGACTCGAGCGCGCTGGCCCTCCTCCTCGCGCGGGCGGGGATCGACCACCTCGCCGTCTTCGTCGATCACGGTCTCCTGCGGGAGGGCGAGCGAGACGAGGTCGAGCACGCGCTCGGGGGCCTCGGCGTCTGCCTGCACGTCGTCGACGCGAAGGACCGATTCCTGGCAGCGCTGCGCGGGGTTGACGATCCTGAAGCGAAGCGCCGCACGATCGGTCGCGAGTTCATCCGCGTGTTCGAGGAGGTGGCGGCGAGTCGTGGCCCGTTCCGGTTCCTCGCGCAGGGAACCCTCTACCCCGACGTGATCGAGTCGGCCGGGGGCGAAGGCGCGGCGAACATCAAGAGCCACCACAACGTCGGCGGCCTTCCGGAGCGGCTCGGGTTCGAGCTGCTCGAGCCGTTTCGCCTGTTGTTCAAGGACGAGGTCCGCGAGCTCGCGTCGCTCCTCGGGTTGCCCGACGCAATTCGATTGCGGCACCCGTTCCCCGGGCCTGGCCTGGCGATTCGCGTCCTCGGAGAGGCAACGGAGGCGAAGGTCGCGCTGGCCCGACGGGCTGATCGAGTCTTCGTCGAGGAGTTGCGCGCCAGCGGATGGTACGAGCGTGTCTGGCAGACACTCGCGGTGCTGATCCCGGTTCGAACGGTCGGTGTGGCCGGCGACGAGCGCCGATACGGATTCGTCGTCGCTCTGCGCGCGGTGACGAGCACCGACGGGATGACGGCGGACTGGGCGCGGTTGCCGGCGGACCTGCTCGATCGCGTCTCCGCGCGGATCACGCGGGAAGTGCCCGAAATCGGCCGCGTCGTCTACGATACGACGAGCAAGCCGCCGGCGACGATCGAGTGGGAGTAGACGTTCCGAGTCCCCGCTTCTCCGAACTCTCGATGGCGGGTTGGATCTCGCCGCGGTTCCTGATACGATGCCCGTTCGGCTTCTCCGTGAACAGAATCGAAACCCCTTGGGAGTTGAGAACGTGGACTACGATGTCGTGATCGTCGGCGCCGGCTCGGCCGGGCTGTTCGCCGCGCTGCGGTTGTCGGAAGCCGACCTGCGTGTCCTGGTGATCGATCGTGGATTGGCGCCGAAGGAGCGCGAGTCGATCACCTACGGCGTCGGCGGGGCAGGCACCTTCTCCGACGGAAAGCTGAATCTCACGACGAAGATCGGTGGGGATCCGTCGGCGATCGGGTGCAGCGAGGCGGATCTCCTTCGCCTGATCGAGGACGTGGACGAGACGTTCACCCGCTGCGGAGCGCCGGAGCTCTACTCGGGCGAGGACTCGACGGCGCTCGCGCACCTGTACCAGACCGCGGCGCAAGCGGGGATCGAGTTCATCGCCGGTCGACAGCGTCACATCGGGACGAGTCGGATCCGCGAGGTGATCGACGCGCTCTACCACGATCTCCTCGCTCGCGGGATCGAGTTCCGCCTCGATGCCCGCGTCGAGGGCATCGAGAGGGAGGCGGACGGGTTCACCGTCGACGTCGGCTCGGAGCGGATCGCGGCGCGGTTCGTGATCGCCGCACCGGGTCGGAGCGGCGCGTACTGGCTGCGCGAAGTTGCGCGCTCGCTCGACGTCGGTCCGGAGTTCGGACCGCTCGACGTCGGCGTCCGGCTGGAGTTCCCGGCCGAGCTGTACGAGTACGTCGAGCAGGTGATGTACGACGCCAAGCTCCGCGTGCGCACGTCGACCTACGACGACATGGTCCGCACCTTCTGCACCAACCCGCGTGGGTTCGTCGTGCGCGAGGATCATGACGACTTCGTGCTGGTCAACGGCCACGCCGAGAACGAGCGGAAGTCATCGAACACGAACTTCGCACTGCTCGTCCACGTTGAGCTGACCGACCCGGTTGAGGACACGACCCAGTACGGGCGCGCGATCGCCGAGCTGGCGTCGACGATTGGAGGAGGCCGGCCGATTCTGCAGCGGCTGAAGGATCTCGAGCAGGGGCGGCGGTCGACGGCAGAGCGGATCCGCCGCGTCCGCATTGCACCGACGCTCAAGGAGTTCACGCCGGGCGACGTCTCGATGGCCCTGCCACAGAGGATCGTTGTCGACATCCTCGAGGCGATCGAGCGCCTCGACCGGATCCTCCCGGGGCTCGCCTCGGACGGAACCCTGATCTACGCACCGGAGATCAAGTTCTACGACACGCGCTATCGCCTTTCCGAGGGGATGCAGACCGGCCTTCCCGGGCTGTACGTTGCCGGAGACGCGTCCGGACACTCGCGGGGGATCGTCTTTGCTGCGGTCACCGGGATCCTGGCGGCGGAGCACATCGTCGGCCGGGCGACGTAGCGGGTCGGCCTCTTAGCGGGGCGTCCAGGAGGGGCTCCCCCGAACACACCGTGTCCGGGGGAGCGGTGTCCGTCAGTTGACGGACTGCGCGTGGGTGAGTTCCTCCGCGGCGATCGGAGTCCATGCGTCTTCCGCGGGGAAGACGAGGGTGCCGCCGTCGGAGAGCTTCTGATCGATGTCGATGAGGAGCGGATCGTCTCGACCGTAGGCGAGCACGCGGCCTGCGGCCCGCAGAACGCGTCGGCGGACCTCACGGTAGACCGCGGGGGCCTCGGCCTTCAGGGCTTCGATGAAGTCCTCGAACCCGGCGTCGTTCGGGAGAAGGACGCGCCCCTCGAGCCGCTCTGAAGTCGGCGCGCCCGACGCGTGAACGACGACACGGATCTCCTTCTCCTGTGGGGCACTCACGTCCTTTCGTGAGGCACTCACGGCGACTCCTCGCGTCGTTCGACGCTGACCAGGCTCGCACCCGAAACGGCGTCGACGTCTCGAAGGTCTCCGTACGAACGGCGATCCCGGAACTGGAGGGCGAAGACGCACGCGGCCCCGATCGCGGTGGCAACCGCGGCGCGGCGGTGGAGGCCGAACGGCCACGGCATGCGCGCGTTTCCGGCGCGGTGTTCGGCTTGGCTGCTCGTTCGGTAGGTCGTCTCAAACATGACTTCCTCCTGTCTTCCCCCGTCAAGGGGAACGGTTCGTTCGCCGCGCACGCGTGATGCCGCGTGCGCGCTCGGCCGATTCCGCAGGCCTGAGCCTGCGTCGTTGTGCTCGGTTGGAGTCGAGTTGACCCCGTCCAGCCGGGACGCGTCGGCCGAAGCCGAGGCGTCCCTGACGCTGGCGGAGCCAAGGAGGTGCTGCTGTGGCGAGGAGGGTACAGGCCACATCTCGTTCATGAGGGCGCGGGAACCGCTTGAGCCGACCGCGCCGAGCTCGGCGGTCGCCTGGGCGCGTCTCCGTGGGGAGAGATCACGTCGGCTCGTCGCGCTCATCGACAGTCTGCGATCCTCGATCGTCGTTCGCATGTCCTTCGCCCTTCGTTTGCTCTCGCTGCTGCTCGCGGTCGGCAGTCAACGAAAAACGCAGGCCGTAGCCTGCGTCTTCGTCGGGTCGTCTGTGCTGTGGGTTGGTTCGGTTAGCTCAGCACAGCCCGCCCGACGTACGTACGAATAACGTGAAGCGGGAAGAGGACGCGCATTTCCCGATCTCTGGCGCACCACTTCTCGCTTCTCATGGTCCGAGCATTATAGGGCGGCGGCGGTCGCTGTCAAGGGCACCGCGTCTCACGGGCTCGATCCACGGGACGGCGGCGTGGCCACTCCTCGGCGAGGATTGCGTAGACGTACTCGTCGGTCCAGCCGTCGTCGTGGTGGCAGTTCCTGACGAAGTGAGCCTCGCGGCGCATGCCGAGGCGTTCCATCAGACGCCAGGAGCGCACGTTGTCCGCCGACGTCCTCGCGTGGATCCGGTGAAACGCCGCGTCTGCGAACAGGTAGTCGAGCAGAGCGCTCGCGGCCTCGGTCATGTAGCCGTTGCCCTCGAACGCCTCCCCGACGAACCAGCCGACCATTCCCAGCCGCGCGTCGCCCAGCGTCGTCACGTTGAACCCGGTGTTCCCGACGACCCGCCCGAGCGCCTTGGCCTCGACGACGAGGCTGAGCCACGAGGTTGCTTCGTCGACGGGCATTGTTGCCATCGGGGTCCACCACGTGCGAACGCCCGATTCGCTGAGCTCCCAGTTGACGTTTCGGCGGCGGTGTTCGTCGGCGGGACCGTGCGTCGAGTAGTCGACGATATGGGGAATGTCCCGTTCCTCGAATCGTCGGACGATGACGCGGGGTGTCTCCAAGTAGGGTCTGTGCTGGGTCATGCGGAGATCGTACGTCCTTGCCCGTAGGTGCGCACTCCGGTGAGGCCGAATCCGGCTTGAAACCCGACGAGCATCGCGCGTCCGGACGAGGTGCCGAGGCGGGCGAAGCAGTCGACGGCTCGCATCGCCGCGACGGCGTCGGCGCGGCGTGCGGCGGAGGCGAGATCGACGAGGGGCTCGGGGAACGCGCCGTCGATCGCCGCGCGGATCGCTTGCGCAGAGCCGATCGGGGTGCGCTGTGGGAGGTCCACGGCGGCGAGGTGCCGATGGAGATCCTGGGCGCGCGCGCGGCCGACCGGACTCGCGGCGAGACCGGCGAGGATTCCGACGAGGACGTCGTCGCCCGCCGGGGTCGAGCCGGGGCCGAGGCCGACGAGGCCCAGCAGGCGCTCCGGACGGGCGTCCGCTCCCCAGCCGTCAAGTCTCGTCGCGATCTCGGAGGACACGGGTTCAGTCTCGCCGGGAGGCGACGAGAGGAACGGGAGGCGTGCGCGGGCTCGGCGCGCTTCGAGCTGCGAGAATCGCTCGATGCGCAGATCGGCGATGACGGCCTCGGCGAGGTCGATCGCGAGGCGGCCTCCGAGATGGATCCGATCCGAGATCGCGGAGGCGGAGTCGCCGACGGTGATGCGCTCACCGAGGTTGGGCTCGACGGCGACGCCCCACGGGTGGAAGGCGACGGTGCCGGTCTGAAGAACGACGAGCGCGCGGGTGGCGGCGCGTTCGAGAAGCAGGTTCGCGCCGCCCCTGAATCGCGACACGGCGCGGCCGGCGGACGGTCCACGATCCAAGAACGCCCTCGCGCACCGACCGATCCTTGCGGCGACGAGACGGGGTGTCATTTGAGGGGCGTCGGGGGTCGGCCTGTCCGACATCATCCGGGCGCTTCGCGGGGGCGGTCGCGCTCGGTACGCCAGCGCTCGACCGTCAGCCGATCGCGTTCCCGAGCCTCTGCTACGCGCAGGCGCATCGCGGCGAGCGGATCGCCGGGCTCCGGCCGGAACAGGTCCGACGACGTCTCCGGGACCAACGAGTCGAGGCTCAGGAGCTGCTTCATCCGAAGCGCGTCGACCACGCTCGCCCCCATCCGGCAGTTGTTGGTGAACACGAACGCGACGTCAGCACGGTCGCGCGCCTCCTCGATTCGGTCGGTCCAGCTTCTGAGGGCGTCATCGTCGTACGAGTAGTCGTAGCGGTGGCTCGGCGTCGGGTGGTTCCACCACATCTCGGCGTTTCGCCCGTGCAGGCGGTAGTAGGCGATCGGAGAGGTGACGACGTTCGACGGTTTCGGAAGCTTCGACAAACGGGGAAGGTCGACGTTGACGAAGCCGAGCCCGAGTGCGCGGAGGTGATCGAACAGCTCCTCTCGGTACCAGTCCTCGTGACGGAACTCGACGTTGATCGGGGTCCCGGTTCCGCCGAGGGCTCGTGCCAGTCGCTCGAGGTGGTCGACCGCCGCCGCAGTCGGCCGGAACGCGTACGGGAACTGCGCGAGGAGCCCACCGAGGCGCCCCGCGGTCTGCAGGGGTTCGATCCCGGCGAGGAACGGCTCGATCGCCCCGTCGAACTCGCGACGGCGATGCGTCATCTCCTTCGGCGTCTTGACGACGAACGTGAACCCGTCGGGGACCTTGCGGAGCATCCCCTCGAACAGCTCCCGCCCGGGAATGCGGTAGAACGACGTGTTCACCTCGACGCAATCGAACATCCGTGCGTAGTAGGCGAGGAACTCGCGCGACGGGAGGCCCTTCGGGTAGACGGGGCCCACCCAGTCGCGGAAGTGGTATCCGGAGGTTCCCACACGCACGTCGGCAGCCATCGGGCGATGATACGGGGAGTGACGGGACGGTCGCGAACCCGGTCTCGGCTAGCGCGTCCAGAGGACGAACATCAGCCCCTCGGCGCCGTAGACGACGAGTTGATAGAACGTGAACAGAGCCCAGGCGCCGCGTGGTGAGTCCTCGAACGTTCCGACCGTCAGCGTCGCCGTTGCGCCGAGTCCGAGCCAGACGGCGGCCCCGATCACGATCCCCTGCCACCAGATGGTGATTCCGAGCCCGGCGATGAGCGCCGCCAGAACGTAGGCGGCGACCAGCCCAGCGAGAAACGGGAGGACGTACATCGTCGCGCTCTGGATCGTGCTCGGAACGGGCCGGATACTTGGGGCGCCGGATCCCGGCGGCGTTCGGTGCCGGCTGTTCGAGCGAGATCCCCGCAGCACTTCACGACGGAGGACGGGAGGTGGGATGACGGCAACGGGTGGTCCGAATCGGCCGACGGGCATGGTCGGGTTCGTCTTCGTCTGGGCAGGCCAGATCCTGTCCGTGTTGGCATCGAGCGCGACCAGTTTCGCGCTGACAATCTGGGCGTACCAAACCTACGGGAGCGCGACGGCGCTCGGCGTCGTCAGCACGGCGTTCATCATCCCGTTCCTCCTCCTTTCGCCGATCGCCGGGGTCCTCGTCGACCGGCACAGCCGGAAGCTGATGATGATGGTGAGCGACTTCGTCGCCGTCATTGCCACCGTCGGGATCCTGGCGGTCCACGGGCTCGGATCGCTCCAGATGTGGCACCTCTACGCCGCGGCGGCGATCACCGGGCTCGGGACCACGTTCCAGTGGCCGGCGTACTCGGCGGCGATCACGACGATGCTCCCGAAGAAGCACTACAGCCGCGCCAACGGGATGATGGCCCTCGTCGAGTCCGGCCCCGCCGTCTTCGCCCCGATCCTCGCTGGCGCCCTGTACCCGATTCTCGGACTCACCGGGATCCTCGTCCTCGACGTGTGCACGTTCTTCGTCGCGATCGGTGCACTGCTTCTGGTTCACATCCCGCCGCCGCCGCGGACGGTCGAGGGGGAGGCGGCGAAGGGCGGGATGCTCCGCGAGGCGGTCTACGGCTTCCGCTACATCTTCGAGCGGAAGAGCCTGCTGCACCTGTTGCTGTTCTTCCTCGCCCTCAACTTCGTCATCGGTCTCGCGTTCAACGTGTTCGATCCGTACATCCTCGAGCGGACGGGGAGCAACAGCGCGCACCTCGGCTACGTCCGTTCTGCCGCCGCGATCGGCGGCGTTGCCGGCGGACTCCTCGTCAGCCTCTGGGGCGGCTTCCGTCGCCGGATGAAGACGATCTTCCTCGGCGAGGCGCTCACCGGATGTACGGCGCTCGTCTTCTTCGGCCTCGCGCGCAGCCTCCCGTTCTGGATCGTCGCGGCGGGCCTCGGCGCACTCACTGGGCCGGTCGTCAACGGCGCGAGTCAGGCGATCTGGCAGGCGAAGGTGGCGCCCGATCTGCAGGGCCGCGTCTTCTCGGCGCGCCGTATGATCGCGTTCGCGATCGGACCGATCACCCCGGTGATCGCCGGAGCGCTCGCCGATTACGTCACCGAGCCCGCGATGACCTCGCCGACGTGGCTGTCACGGACGTTCGGTTGGCTGGTCGGGACGTCGCCCGGATCGGGGATGGCGCTGCAGTACGTTCTCGCCGGCGTCCTCTACATGGCGATTGTTGTCAGCGTGTTCCTGTTTGTCCCGTCGATCCGCAATCTCGAAGACCGCCTCCCCGACCACGACGAGATGGCGACGGTCGACGCGGACGCGTCGAGCTAGGCGAAGCGAGGCATCGAGCGAAGTCTGACGTGTCGAGGGCCCGCGCGCGACCTGGCCGTCCCGGCCGGGAATACTGCGAAAAAGCGCGGTTCTAGGGATTACAGATTCTTTCACTTGCGCGCTCGCATGATGGAATGTATAGTTGTCATACCCGAAACGGCAAACCTGGCGAAAGCCAGCGACGCAAAGTCACGGGCCTACGGGAGGAATCCTACGGTCGCCGAACTGCCGAAGATCGTCCCGCGATGCGGTGCGAGACCCAGGTAGTCCGCTGGATTCCCCACCACCCAAGGAGGCTCGTCGACCTTCGTGCGATCGCACCTGCCGTTTCGGGAGAACGACCGCTCTCTCCGGTGAGTGCGGTGGGGGTACGAGGGCAAGAGATCGCAGCCTCCTTGCGACTCAGCCACATGCGCCACGGGGCGGGGGAAGCTTCGGCGGCTTCCCTGACCCGTGGTGTGATTGAGACGGTCGAACTCACCCGCCGGAACTAGAACCCGAGATGCCGGTAGTGTGCCTCAAGGTACTCGGTGATCGCTGTCAGATCGGAGCCGGCCTGCTCGATCACGGCGGAGACCCGAAGCGGCTCCGCGAAGACGACGCGAATCGGTCGCCGGTACTCCCAGCGTCCGAGGGCGCGCAGGATCGGGTTGGGCGAGAGGATGTGGAAGACCCCTGTGATCGACGCCCAGATCCGGTACGGCACGAGCAAAGCGTCGACGTTCGAGTCGCCCTCCTGCGCGAGATGAGCAACGAGGCTGCCGATGCCCGATCGCCACTTCGCTCGGGGATTGCGTGCGTCGGGGGCGATGAGAAGAGCTCCCCCCCTTCGGACGTGTTCCGCCGCGTTGCGCAGCGACGCGCGGTTGTGCTCTCGGGCGACATTCAGCGACACCGGCTGGCTCAGCCTGGCGGTCAGCCACGCGCCGAGACGGAGCAGGATCCCTCTTCTCGCTGCCCTGCGCAGCGTTGGCGTCGGCAGGTGGACGGTGTAGGTGAGTGCGGCGACGTTTGGTCCGAGGCGGGCGACGTAGGTCGCACCGAGCATCTTCATGTCCGGCCGGTCGAGGGCCGCGGCGATGAGGAACGGTGTCAGGATCGAACCGTGCTTGCCGAAGACGACGACCGGTCTCGTTCGGACTTCACGCTCCGCATCTGTGGGAAACGTCGCCGCCCACGAGGTTGGGAGCATGGCGAGTAGCTCCCTGGATGCGTCGGCGACGCCGAGCGCACCGACTCGACGGTCGACACCCTCGAACAGGTGGAGGAGAGCCGTGATCGGGTAGATGAGGTCGACCAGCTTGCAGAACCAACGGTACGAGCAGCTGTCTCTCACGGCCGCGGCGTGGGTCCTGGCCATCGATTCGATTCCGCCCGCCTCGAGCGAGATCGTTAGCTCCGCAACGATCGATCGAATGGTTGGCAAGCGGTCCCTCCTCACGTCGGAGCTCACTCGGCGGGACATCCTAAGGGGCGAGGCTATCGGGAGGAAGTCCGCTGGAGGATCGTCGGTGGCGGAATCGGAGACGGGCGCGGGCCGGCCTGCGGCCGGCCCACGCGGGACTAGAACTCCTTGATCCAGGGATGCTGGATCCCGCGCTCGACGAATCCGAGGCGCGGTAGAACGGCTCGAACCCGCCTGTCATCGGCATCCGTGTTGCTCCGAGGGCCTTGAGGCGACGCATCCCCTCGTACTGGATCTGCGTTGCCAGGCCCATCTTGCGGTAGTCGGGATGGGTTCCGAGCGGTTCGAGATGGCCGATCTGGTTCACGGCGTCGTACCAGACGATGCAGCACGCGACGTACGTCCCGTCCGGCGCAGCGACGACGAGGTCCTGCTCCTTCCGATAGTCGGGCGCACGCTGCAATTCGCGGTAGGCGAACGCCGACGGCCACTCCTTCGGATCCTCGTGGTCGAAGCTCCGGCCGAAGATCTCACGTCGTCTCTCGATGTCGTTCTCCTCGGCCATCGAGAACAAGCGGAACCCCTCGGGTAGATCGAGCTCAGGGAGTTCGCCGAACGTGTACTCGAGGTAGTGGGAGACGGGTTCATCCTTGCGCTCGAATCCGCGGGCGCGGACGACGTCGATCAGGTCCTGGTCGTCGTCGTAGACCCAGATGTGCACGCGGTTGCGCTCCGGATGGACGTACGTCTTCTCTCCGAACGCGATCATCTCGTCCAGCAGTCCGAGGTGGTCAGGATGTCGCTGGACGAAGATCTCGCCGAACCCGGGGTGCGTCTCGTCTGGGTGCTCGATGCACGTGACGCCGACGATATCGCCCTCATCATCTTCCCAGACGCGGGCGGTGTCCTCCCACAGACGGATCGCATTCAGGCTCCCCTCGGGGGCCCCGGTCTCCGTCCCGTACGAGCCGAGCATCGGGGCGACGAAGTAGCGCGCGTAGTTCCACCGTTCCAGGCCCCAGTTGAGAGGCGTCGCAAACGCCGTGTAGGTACGGTTCAGGAAGTCCCGCACTCGAATGAAGTCGCGGTCGTGCTCGTAGTTACGCATTCGTGCAGTCATGGTTCCTCGCTTTCGGTCGGTTGTGGATCGAAGCCAACAGCGAGGCCGCCTCTGCGAAGACTGCAGGCGATTCGGTCGAGCAATGTTGGAATGGAGACAGAGGCAGCCTAGTTCGTCAGGTCACTGGCGAGAATCATCGACTGGCCTCCTTGGAAGAAGACTCGGTGTCACGCCGAGTCGCCGGAGACAGTATCCGCTGGTCGGCCAACGCGCAACGTCCCTCGATGTCGTTTGCTCCCCGTCCCGTTGTCTCTCTCACGATCGAATGTGATACGCTGGAGGACGCGTTCGCCGGCTGTGAAAGGGCGTCCGAGGCACGAAGGTCGAACGGGATCCGCATGACGCGGAGCGAGGAGGGCGGAATGGGGCGACCTGATGCGAAGTCGCGTCTGGCAGGTGCTCTCCTGAGCACGACCGTTGCCCTCGCGGCTCTCGTCGCCGTCGCGCCGTCCGACGCACGTGCGGCGGACTACGTGGATAACTTCACCACGAATCCGATCGGCGACGATCCGGTGACGAGCTTCACCACCGGAACCGTCGCCCAAGGCCTCTCCTACACGTTCACCGCGGACGGAGACGGGGGTGACTTCTCTTGGCTCTCCAACCAGGGGCACAACGACTCGGCCTCCCTCGACGCGCTCTCCGCCGCGGAGAACCACGGCACGACCGAACGGTTCACGATTGCCTCGCGCGACGAGCGGGCGTTCGTCTTCGACTCGATCTACCTCGACATCCTCGGTGATGGAATCACGGTCAGCGGGTCGGGCCCGGAGCCGTTCAGCTTCACCGCCGGCAGCGGCACGAATGGGACCCACACCCCCGATGGCGGGAGCAAGCTGGTCACCGAGGTGGTCCTCACCAGCACGGACTTCTGGGACGAGCTGATCGACAACGTCGACGTCGAGCTCGACGTCCCGGGGATGGACGTGCAGGGCGACGGGACGACGATCGTCAACGGCGACGCCACGCCGTCCGCGGATGACGATACCGACTTCGGTTCGGCGACCCAGGGCGTCGCCGTTTCCAGGGCGTTCACGATTCGTAGCCTCGGCGACGCCAACCTCGATCTCGAGGGGAGCCCGTACGTGACGTTCTCCTCGAATCCGTCGGGTGACTTCTCCGTCAGCGCACAGCCGACGACCGACCCGATCGCGCCGGGGGGCGCGGACACGTTCACGATCGAGTGCACCCCGTCGGGGACCGGAGCGCGGACGGCGACCGTCTCCATCGACAACGACTCGGAGGCGGATCCGTACAGGTTCGACGTCAGCTGCACCGGCACCGCGCCTCAGCCGGAGATCGACATCGAGGGGAACGGCGTGTCGATCCCGGACGGGGACACGACGCCGCAGGCCGCCGACCACACCCACTTCGGTGACGTTGCCGTGGGGACGAGCTTCGATCGGACGTTCACGATCGAGAACGAGGGCACGGCGACCCTGAACCTGACGGGAACCCCGGACGTCGCGATCAGCGGGTCGGGCGACTTCAACGTCGAGACGCAGCCCGCCACGAGCTCGATCGCCGCCGGCGGTGCCGATCTGACGTTCGTCGTTCGGTGCACGCCGACCGGGACCGGCGACCGCACGGCGACCGTCTCGATCGCCAGCAACGACGGCGACGAGGATCCCTACACCTTCGACGTGCGAGCGACCGGTACCGCGCCGGAGATCGATGTCGAGGGGAACGGCATGTCGATCCCGGACGGGGACACCACGCCGCAGGCTGCCGATCACACCGACTTCGGCGACGTCGCCGTGGAGACCAGCCTCGATCGGACGTTCACGATCGAGAACGAGGGCAGTGCCGTGCTGACGCTGACCGGTCACCCGAACGCCGTCGCGTTGTCCGGCTCCGGCGACTTCTCGGTCCATACCCAACCGGGTAGCGGATCGATCGCGCCGAGCGGCACCGCGACGTTCGTCGTCCGCTGCACGCCGAGCGGGACCGGCGACCGCACAGCGACGGTCTCGATCGCCAGCGACGACGGGGACGAAGATCCGTACACGTTCGACGTTCGGGCGACGGGCATCGCGCCGGAGATCGACGTCAAAGGCAACGGCGTCTCGATCCCGGACGGGGATACGTCGCCACGGACGGCCGACGACACCGACTTCGGGAGCGTCGACATCGTCGGCGGCACCAACCCGAACACGTTCACGATCTCGAACAGCGGGGCGGCCGACCTCAAACTGGACGGCGCAACGCGCGTCGCGGTCACCGGAGACGCGGCCGACTTCACCGTCACGACGCAGCCGGCGACGCCGGTCGCGAGCGGGGGCGGGACGACGACGTTCACGATCACGTTCGATCCGACCGTCGGCGGCGCTCGGAGCGCCACCGTCTCAATCGCCAACAACGACCTGGATGAGGATCCCTACACCTTCGACATCCAGGGCACGGGAGACGCCCCGGAGATCGACGTCACCGGTCGGGGGGTCTCGATCCCGGATGGAGATGCGACGCCGCAGACGGCCGACGACACCGACTTCGGCGACGTGCTTGTCGCCGGCGGCAGCGACACGCACACGTTCACGATCCGAAACACCGGACCGGGGACGCTGACCCTCGACGGCACACCCCGCGTTCAGATTACGGGGGACACCGCGGACTTCACGGTCACCGCCCAACCCACGTCGGCGACCGTCCCCAGCGGCGGGACGACGACGTTCGATGTCCAGTTCGATCCGACCGCGACGGAGGAGCGCTCGGTGACCGTCTCGATCGCCAACAGCGACGCCAACGAGCACCCGTACGACTTCGTCGTTCAGGGCACCGGGACGGCGCCGGAGATCGAGATCGAGGGGAAGGGGCAATCGATCCCCGACGGCGACGTCACCCCAGGCGCGGCCGACGACACCGAGTTCGGCGATCTCGACATCCTCGCTGCTCCTGTCGTCCACACGTTCACGATCGGGAACGAGGGGACGGCCGATCTGAACCTCTCCGCGGGGCTGCCACGCGCGACGTCGAGCGATCCCGTCTTCGCGATCTCCGTGCAGCCCGCGACGCCGATTACGCCCGCAGGCACCACCACGTTCGACGTCTCGTTCGACCCGACGGTCGCGGGCGAGGTCACCTCCACGATCCGCGTCGCCAACGACGACGCGGACGAGGATCCGTACACGTTCCGGGTGCACGGCACCGGGACTGTGACCCCGGAGATCGACGTGCAGGGCCTGGGCCAATCGATCCCCAACGGTGACGACACACCGTCGGTCGACGACGACACGCAGTTCGGCTCGGTGGCCGTTGCCGGGGGGGCAGCGACCCACACATTCACCCTCCGGAACGACGGCTCGGAGAACCTCATCCTCACCGACGCGCCCGACGCCGTCGGCGTCGACCAGACCGCGTTCCGCGTGACGACGCAGCCGGGATCGCCGATCGCGCCGGGCGGAGAGGCGACGTTTGCTCTGCACTTCGACCCCGAAGTCGTCGGAGTGGTGACGGCGACCGTCTCGATCGCGTCGAACGACGCCGACGAGGATCCGTACACGTTCCAGGTTCAAGGGCAAGGCACGGAGAGCGAATCGGGCGGAGGCGGCCCGGCGCCGATCGGCGCCCCGACGGCGACGACCGGCCCGGCGACGAACGTGACGATGAACGGCGCGACCGTCGGCGGGACCGTCTACCCCAACGTGATGACGACCGACGTCACGTTCGAGTGGGGCGCGGCGGCCAACGGGTCCCTCGCTCTCGCTGCCGTCGTCTACACCGATACCATCGTTGCGGAGCCGAGCCCGGTTTCGGGGCTGTCACCGGTCTCGGTGACGGCGCGACTCGTCGGCCTCCGGCCGGGGACGACCTATCACTATCGCGTGGTCGCCTGCAACGATCGCGGGACGACGTGCGGCGAGGGATGCACGCTGACGACGGAGCCGATCGCCGTCGGTGACATCGACGGCGACGGGATCGTCGGCCTGGTCGACGTCCGGCTCTGTGCTGCGATCGCCAAGGGGGAGCGCGACGCGACGGCTGCCGAGCGCGAGCAGGCCGACGTCGACGGTGATGGAGACGTTGACATGGACGACGCGATCGCGCTGTCGGAGTTCATCCTCGGATGGCGGGAGGTCCTCCCATGAGAAGGCGTGTCGGACGAACCGTGCTCGGCCTCGCCGCCCTGGCGCTCGTCCTTGCGGCCGCCGGCTGTCTCGAGGGCCTGTTCGCGCCCGAGATCCCCGCGACGGGCCTCGTCGTGTCGGAGCCGTCCCAGCTGAACGACGGAACGTGGGTCGTCCTCGTCTCCGCCAGCGAGATGCCGGCCGCCGTCTCGGGGATTCAGATCGGAGCCGATGGCGTCGTGACCGAGAACGTCGATCGGGGATCGATCGCGGCGTCCGGGATGAGCGGATTCGTCGTCACCGCACAGCGGTTCGACGACGCCTCCCCCCTCGGGCAACTCGTCGCCGTGCATCCATCGGGCGGCGTCGCCGACGGCAAGCTCCTCCGGTTCACGTTCGCCGCGACCGGGACCGCCCCGCGCCTGACCCTCGACGAGACCCGGATCACTCTCTCCAACGATCAAGACACCGCCCTCGACGAGTGGTGAGGTGTTCTGGCTCTCCGCCTCGGCAACGTGGCTGCCGGGACCGGCTACGGAAGGGTGACAGCATCCATTGAGGGGCTGGGCTCTGGCAAGCCGGCGAGCTCGCTCTCCTACGACGTGTCTCTCGTGCGGCGATGGCCTGGCCAAGTGACTCCTGCTGAGTAATCGGGTTGCCTTCGGCGCAATGATGAGCTCTAATGGTAGGAGTTGAGAGTGGGTGTATTCCGTTCTACATCAGGGCGCACGGTGCGTCGGAGGGAGATCGAGACGAATGGAGAACGTGCAGGGGGGCAAACCCATCGTGCTCCGCTTGGTGAAGGGAGCGTACGAGGTGGAGTGGTACGACACCGAAGAGCATCTTCTGGATGCGTATCCGTATCCATCCCAAGACTGCGAAGAGTGCGGATGTCGCCTTCGCGAGCCTGACAAGACGCACAGATTCCTCTGGTGTGAGAAGACGGAGGCTTGCGACCGCTGCCACCTCCACGGGATGGGCGTGCCAGGCGGCATCTACTGGTACTGTCAGTGTGATCCCCTCGCCTAGGCGGGGCCATCCTGGGGTGCAGACCTGATGGGGCACTGCCAGGAGGGCGATGATGAGTTCGCTGTGCGTTGAGTGTCGCAATCGGAAGTGCAACGCCGTGCTCGTCCTCCCGTCGTGGAGTCGAGGAGGGCATCAACGATTCGACGACCAGACCAGAGCAGTCGGTGAGCTTCGGTTGATTGAGCGGCATGAAATGGCTGTCGACCTGTACAACGGGACGATGGATCTGGATCTCGATGCCCCGATCGCCGGCACGAGCGACATCCCATTCAGGCTGAAACCCCGAAGCTTCCCCGTCACTTGCTCGAAGTGCAACCGAACCTACCTCTACGATCATCGGGATGCCTTCTTGGCCTCGGAGCCGGGGATCGAGAAGGGACTGCGGCCCTAGACAGACGACCCGTCAGAGTGAACGGGAGAAGGGTGGCCAAACGTCGTGGACGGAGTCGCCGAGCGGATTGCGGCGCAGTTCGAGGACGGAGGATGGCGCTTCGTGGAGGAACTGCCGTCTGCTAGTGTATTCGAGACGCTGCACGTCGATTTCAAGCAGCCCGAGGGCGCCGACGGTCAGCTGCGGCGTCGAGACAGACAGCAGCTGTCGCGAGCGCTGAGCGGCTTCGCGAACTCCGACGGAGGCGTGATCGTCTGGGGAGTCGAAGCGAGGCGGGACGACGAGGGATTCGACCGAGTCGTCCGGGTTCACCCGATCCTGAATCTACCCAGGTTCGTCTCGGATCTCAGCTCTGCCGAGCCACATCTCGTCTCCCCCCTCGTTCCGGGGGTGCGCCATCTGCCCGTCGACCACCAAGACGAAGAAGGGACGGGGATCGCTCTGACGATCGTGCCCGCAAGCGATTGGACGCCACACATGGCGGTCGGCAAAGACCTACACCGGTACTACCGACGAAGTGGGAGCAGCTTCCTCCCTCTCCAACACCATGAGGTTGCCGACTTGTTTGGCCGGCGACCTCACCCGGATCTGAGACTGGAATCGATCTGGTCCGTCCGACGTGCTTCGATGACGGATGGACGTGCTACCTCTGTTGCGCTCGAGCTTCACCTTCGAATCGTCAACCGCGGGAGAGGCAGCGCCCGCTTCGCGAGTCTGTCGCTCGGAGAACCACGAGGGCTGCGGCCCGACACGCGCGGGGGAAGGAAGATCCACGGCTCCAGCCTCCGGGAGGTGCGCAGCGCGCAACACTGGTGGATGAGAGTCGCGGCGGCGAGTGACGATCTTGTTTATCCGGATGACGAGATGTACGTGGGCTACGTCGCATTTCCCCTCCCACGAGACGTGTGTACGTGTCCGAATGTGAGTGTGGAGTACAGCCTCGTCTGCGACGGGGTTCCTGCCGAAGCGGGAGCGCTGGAGGCGGCCGGTGAGGGCATTGCCTCCGCGGCGCAGCGCGTGTTCGAAGGTGGTTCCAGCAGAGTCGAACTCGCGTGACGCAAGCTCCCGCAGGGGTGCGGATCGGCTTCGTTCACTCCGCCTCTGGGCGCAGGTGAAGGCGCATCTCTCTCAAGGACGCAACCGAGCTGGATTTGCCTGAAGGTCAATGGCGTGAAGTGAGCTTGAGTCCCCCTCTAGGCGACCGCCGGCTCCTGCTGAGTGACGCAGTGGATGCCGCCGCCGCCGAAGTTGAGGGCGCGGACGTCGAGCGTGTGCACCTCCCGATCGGGGAACAGCGTCTCGAGGATCTTCCGTGCCTGTTCATCCTTCCGCCGGATCGACGCCGCGAGTCCGGGGCGCCAGTAGCGCGGGGCGAGGACGGCGCCGTTGGTGATGAGGAAGTTGCAGTAGCTCGCGGCGGCGATCGTCTTGACCGAGTCACCGAGCGGGTAGACGAATCCGTCGCCGTACTTCGCTCGGTAGGTGTCGTAGACGGCGTCGCCGGGACCCATCGTTGCGAACAGCGGATCGGGGACCGGGATGCGATGAATCGTGAGCGGGTTCCCGTCCTGGTCGTTCGCCGCGCGAAGGATCGCGACGTTCTCCTCCAGTCGACGCCGCGTGACGTCGGCGATCGCGCTCGACTCGGCCTCCTCCTCGTTCACCTCGGCGACGAGGACGGCGCTCGGCGAGACGAAGCGGCAGTGCTCGTCGACGTGCCCGCCGGTGGTGAGGCAGGGCACGATGTCGCGCAGGCCGTCGGGCCCGGGGAGGGTGCCGTCGAACGGGTGATCGTCGTCGTAGACGCCGCGCTTGAGCCAGATGACGTGACGCACCCCGAAGACGCGCTCGAACTCGGCTGCGATTTCGTCTCGGCTCATCCCCGGATTGCGCTGGCACTCGACCGCCTCGACGGTGATCAGCGTGCCCCGACCGTTGAACGTCCGATCGCCGCCCTCGCTGATCAGTTCGGAGGACCGGAGTTCGAGGCCGAGGGCCTCGGCGACGCGGTCCGGGACCTGCCCGTCGAGGCGGACGCCGCGCGCGCCGACTCGGTCGTACCCCCAGCCGTTGAACCGGAACTTCTGGACGACGACGCGTCCGGCGCCATCGGTCAGGAAGATCGGCCCCATGTCGCGGAACCAGACGTCGTCGTGCCGGATCGGATAGAGCTCGACGGCCTCGGTCGGGACGCCGTGAGCCTTCAGGAGGTACTCGACCGCGCCGGTCTCGGTTGCGTCTTGGGTGGCGAGGCGGACGGCGACGTGGTCGGCGAGGACGCGGACCAGATTGAGGTGCGTGCGGATCGCCGAGAGTCCGCGCTTCGCGTCGTGGGTCGGCCAGCCGAGCCAGACGGCTCGCTGGGGCTCGAACTCGGCCGGGAATCTGAGGCTGTCCGATCCAGTCATCGCCCCCCGCTCCTCCTCCGGCGGCCCTGGCGGGCGCGGATCCCAGCGCATCATTCGTAGAGCGGGAACGGCGGCGGCGGGTTGTACTCGGGCGGATCGAGGTCGGCGAGGACGAATCCGTTCCCGATCGTCTCCGTGTCCTGGGCGAGGACGATCCCCTCCGGAGAGTAGATCGACTCGAACCCGTGTCCGGTCCAGTTCTCCTTGTTGTCGACCGACCAGTTGGAGGCGACGAAGTAGAACCCGCCGGCGTTGTCGAACAGCTTCCCGGGGAGGCCGGCGCGGAACCAGTTCCCGTCCCACTCCTCGCCTTCCGCCGGACGGGCCGACAGCGGATGGCCGGCCTTCTCGTCGACCCAGGCGAACGAGTGGAAGTGTGCCCAGACGTTGTGCTTCTTGATCAGCGGGAGGACGGCCATCACGTCGAAGCAGACGCAGAAGCTGATCCGTCCGTACTCGGTGTCGTAGGTGACGATCCGATCGCCTGCGGTCATGAACGCCTTGTCGACGGTCAGCCACGGGTTCATCTTCCGGTAGTGGCCGACCGCCCCCTCGCCCGGCTTGAGGAGCACGGACGAGCTGTAGAAGACGTACGGTCCGTACTTCTTCTTCAGGATCTCACTCGTCTGCTTGGCCTTCTCGAGGAACGTCGCGACGATGTAGATGCCACGCTTCGTCGCCTGCTGGGCGAACGCGTCGAGCGGCTCGGGCAGGCGCGCGAGATTGACGATCTCGAACGCAAACGGCGTCGGATCCTGCTTCCTGAATCCCTTGTCCTCGGGGTAGCCTTCCACGTACCAGGTCGTCGACAGATCCTGGCTCGCGTAGCCGTTGATCGCCGTCTCCGGCATCACGACGATCTTCGCGCCGGCGTCGGCGGCGCGATCGATCAGCCCTCGGATCGTCTCGACGTTCTGTGCGATCGCGCTCTTCGTCGCGAACTGCGACGCGACCTTCAACGCCGCGACGCGGGTCTTGCCCTGCGGTGCGTCCTCGATCATCGCTTCAGCCTCCTTGCGTTCGGTCGCCGCGCCACCTCGGAATCGAGCCCGGCGCGCCGTGCGGTGTCAGTACTCGGTGGGGCCGTCGTAGAAGCCGACGGCCTTCAGCCACGCGCGGGTCGGGTAGCCGATGTGCTCCATCACGATCTCGGGGTGGGTGTCGGTCTTCGGTTCGGTGAGGCAGCCGTCGTTGTACTTGACGACGAGCGTGCGAGCGAGATCCCACCACGCTTTCAGGACGTCCTCCATCTGATCGTTGCAGACGTCGTGCAAGTGGTTGCCGGTGTCGGCGTCGAGGTTCCCCTTCCCGCCCTGAACGTCCTTCACCATCGTGTAGGCGGCGGCCTCCAGCCGGCGCTGGGCGACGCGGATGTCCTCGATCATGAACGCGTAGCGCATCGTCGCGTAGTTGGCGACGTAGTTGAACGGCCACCACGCGCTGCGTGCGTCCGAGTCGGGGTTGGGATCGAACGCGAACTCGGTCAGCTTCATCGTCTTCATCGGCTTCGGCAGGTCCGACACGCCGACGAAGAACGGGAGGAGGCAGTTCGCCGCCGGTCGATCGAGCCCGATCCAGCTGACCCCGCCGATCGGATCGGGAAGGTCGGCCCGCGCTTGATTGAACCACATCATCCCGCAGCGGAAGATCGACAGCGCCCGCTCCCACGCCCCCTTCGGGCGGTAGTAGGCGAGGTTCCACGACGTCTTCTCGGTGAGGACGGAGTCGTCGTCGTCGAGGCCGCGGTCGGCGTTTCCCTCGTAGCGGGTCGGGTCCCCGTACGCTCCCGCGCCGATCCCTCGGGTCAGATCGAACTCGGTCCCCTCGTAGTGATCGCGGTGGACGGCGACGATGTCGGCCAGGCTGAGCTTCCGATCCGGAGGGATCGTGACGGAGAAGGGGTACGCGCGCGTGTAGCCGCTCCCCGGCCAAGCGGGCAGGTTCAGTTCGGGGGCGATCGTGCTCAGTGCGCGCCAGACCCGGCGCAGCGAGTAGTACGGGTGACCGTACTCGCCCCAGCTGACGGCTCTCAGCCAGTCGAGCGGCTTGTGGCTCTGCGGCGACCACCATCCCTTCTCCTCGCAGACGCGGAACAAGTTCTCCGAGTACATCATGTCTTCCGAGTCCGGATCGACGTCACGGATGCGGAACTCGTTGGCGGCGACGAAGTAGCCGTCGTCGGGGACGCGCTTCGCGACCCACAGGCCGCCCTCCCCGTATTCCTCGTCCTCGTCGTACCCGCACATCTCCATCACCCACGCCTCGGTCTTGTCTCCGACGATCAGCGTCTCGCCGGTCCCGTAGAGACCGTGGTCCTTGATTAGCTGCCCCATCAGCCGAATCGCCTCTCGCGCCGTCGTGCATCGCTCGAGGGCGACCCGCGACAGCTCGGCGGCGTAGAAGATCCGCTGGTCCTTCTTCGGGGTCGGGTGGACCTTTGCACCGCACGTGCACTCGCCGATCATCAGCTGGTGCTCGTTCATCACGCCGTAGTTGGAGTCGAAGTAGGTGTAGGTGTGGACGACCTGATCGATCTCGCCGAGGGGGACGCTGTCCGGGTAGTCCTTGGTGTCGTAGTCGGGGCCGCGCGACGGACCGACGTAGCGGCGCAACTCGGTCGCGTTGAATCGTGGGTCGTGGCCGATGCTGCAATCGTCATAGTAGACGGGTCGCTTCGCGCCCGCCGGCCAGTCGGCGGCGGGGACGAACGCCACCCGTTCGTCGGCGACGTCGTCGTCGGAGTGCCCGACGATGACCGACCCGTCGACGGTCGCTTCGCGTCCGATCGCGACCGTTGTGCACGCGGGCCAGCGTCGGCGTCGTATCCCTGTCTCCTTGGGTCTCGGCATCGCAGCCTCCTTAGTCGTTGGCGAAGTCGATCGGGTACGGGTCGGGATAGATGAAGCCGATGAAGCCGAGCGCGGCGAGGGCCATCCCGTACTTCTTCTCGATGTAGAGGGAGGTGACGGCGAACGCCATCTCTCCGTGCTGCACCAGGCCGCGGATCTGAAGTTCGTGGGTCAGCGACCTCGTCAGCTGGTCGACCGCATCGGCGTGGGCCTGGTCCTCGCTGACCTTGCGCTTCTCGTAGATCCGTATGCACTCGGCGGCGAATCCGCCAACGAAGCGTCCGTCCGCGTCGACCGCCCAGACGCGGCCGACGCCGGCAGCGACGGTGTCCCCGCCGACGCCTCCCGCCTTCGCCATGATCGTCTCCAGCACCGATCCGTGACGGAAGAACCGCCGGACGTCGCGCAGCTGCACCTCGTACGACTCGGGGGGGAGGACCGACGTGTAGTAGACGACGTTGAAGTTCTCGATCCCCGCGGCCTGGAGGGCGAGGTCGTAGGAGAACGTCTCGTACGGATCGGGCGGGATCCCCTCGTCCGATTGGCCGATTCCCGTGGTGACGAAGTAGGCCGTGGGGATCCTCGGCCCGAATCCGCTTCCCGCTGCGGCAGGCAGCGCCAGTCCGACGAGCAGAGAGAAGAGCAACAAGAGGACCAAGCCGAGCGTTTGCGTTCTCAGGCTTCTCATGCGACGTACCTCCTTAGGGTTCGTGTCGACTCCGCGTACTGCAGCGGACGCGTTTCGTTGCGGCATCCTGGCGGGAAGCGTAGTGTTATGCAGTGAGCGTGTCAATTGCAGACACCTCGTATCACGAGCTGTTGTATGACGAGAGGTGTTCCGCAATAGCCTCTCGTTGTCCCCTGCGCGACGCGAGGAGCTGGAGGTGAGGAGCATGACGGAGGATCGCCCGATGGCCGTCCACAGCGTCGCGTTTCGCTTCGCGGGGAGCGGGGCGATTCCGCTCAAGCACCACGCGCTGAGTGACGTTCCGCCTCCGTCGAGCGATCGCGTGCCCGGCCTCGAGCGGGAGCTGACCGACCTCCCTGACGATCTCGATCTCGGCACGCCGGTTGCCACGCCGGAGTACGTCGATCGGGAGCGGAGCGAGCCCGTTGCGTACGTCGCCGGGAGTCGTCCGCAGATCCGGGTGGTCTTCCGAGCGCAGGCGGGAACGTCGGAGACGACGACGATCGGCGCGACGGGGCCCGACGGCGGCGTGAGCCGACGGAGCGTCGAGCTGAGGTTCGACCCGAACGGGCTGAGCGATTCGATCGAGTTCGAGCTGGCGGCGTCGCTTCCGCTGACGGTCGGCAGACACGCGCTTGCGCTCGACTGGTTCATTGCCCGAGGCGATGCGGGAAGCCCGACGCCGATCGGGTCGACCGAGCATGCGATCTACGTGACGGCCGGACGTCCGAACGCGCCATGGGATACGGAAGTCGCGTGGGTCGATGCGCTCGATCTCGCCTGCGCGTGGGCGGGGGGCGCAGCGGGCGCGGACGAGGCGGCGACGGCGATCACGCGTGCGCTGAACGCGCATCCGCAGCTGCGCTACCACGGGAAGCGGACATTCGGCCCTGATCGGTTCTTCCTCTCCAGCTTCCTTCGGATGCTCCGTGATGGGGGCGTTGTCCACATGAACTGCACGGATTGCGCCGACGCGGTCGTCGCGTTGGCGAACCTACTCGGGTGCGACCTGCACGCCGGACGGGTGATCGATCTCGAGACGCGCCGATTCCTGAGACTCGGCGGGGATCCGGCGAACGACGCCGACTGGATCGCGTTCGATTGGGACTTCCACGAGCTGGCGTGGCGACACGGCGTCGGCCCACGGGCAGACGTGTACGACGCCTCGCTTCAGCTCGATGCGGATCGAAACGACGCTGACGAGGTTCACGTTCCGCAGTTGGCGGCGCAGATGGCGTTCGAAAGGTACCGGGAGCTGCTCGTCGTCGACGGGCCGTGCAAGCTCGCCGATGCGAGCACGCGCCGTGCGATTGCCTAGGAGACGAGGATGAACAGAAGAAACGATCTCGAAGCGCGCTACAGAATCGCGGCGCGGAAGTCGCGACCGCCGGTCGAGCGGCTGCTCGTCCGCGGCTTCGATCCGTGGCGGGAGGATTGCGCGAACTGGCGTCGGCAGGAGCATCGCGCACTTCGGGAGCATCGGAACCGGCTGCTCCGACGGAGCGTCTGGTCTCCGGCAGGCGACCCGAACCGCTGCGTCCTCGTCGAGGTGAGGGAGACCGGCTCGGCGACCGATGCCGCCGACGCGCTCCTCGACGGTCTCGCCGAGAACGAGCACAAGCGTCTGCCCGACGGGCCGAACGACGTCGGCGACGTCTGCTTCATTCACCCTGCTGGCGAAACGCCGGCCGTCTTCTGGGCCACCGGCAATCTCTGCCTCAGCGTCGTCAGCATCGGGCGTGAGCCGGTCTCCGTGCTCGACTGGGCTCGACGCCTCGACGCGCGCGTTCGAAAGAGGCCGGACGGGCCGAAACGCGACCTGAAGGTGAGTTTGCCGAGTGAGAACCTCAGCGTCGGAGACGACGTGGCGCTGACCGTCAGGATTCCAAGCGATCCTGGAGTCGGCGCCTTCCTCCAGATCTTCGCCGCCGGCGGCGATCTCCGAATTGAGGGCGGGGAGATCCGTGTTCGCGCTTCGGGCGACGGCCCGCTCGCGGTGGACGCGTACGTCGTCGCTTCCGACCGACCGCCCCGCGCCGGGCGGATAGATCGCAAAGGAGGATGGACATGACACAACGGAGGTTCCTGATTCTGTTGATTTCGTACTTCGTGCTTCTCGGAGCAACTGGGTATCTCTCATTCTGCAAGCTGTCGAGCTTCTCGACGCTCCCTCACGAGAGGTCCGTGCAGCTGGCTGCCGCGCACCCCGAGTACGGCGATGATCTCATGCAGGACCTGCTTGAAGAGGTTCGTGGCGCCCGGGAGCGGCGTGAGTCTCTCGCGAAGCTCGCTTCCCACTCCTTCGACGTCGTTCTCGGGGCACTGCTGGGTTTCTTGTCCGCCCTCGGCATCGGGCAGACTGCGTCGAAGAACGGCAAAACGTCGACGCAATCTATGTCGAGTGGAGCGTCCGGGAGAGTGAACGACGTCAGGGAGTGATGCGAAGCATCGCCGATCCTGACGAACTGTAGGATTCCGGGTCTGTCCGAGAGGATGATCAAGGCGGCTTGTCGTGGTGCAACCGTCGTGAGGTTTCGGCCACGGTGGACTCGCGAGGGCGCAACGCGACGCGCTGCGCTCATCTCGGCGTTATCCGGAGGGTTGAGGACTGGGCGACCTCTCCGGCTGGGAAGCAGGACCCAGCCGAGTGACGACTCTTGAATTCAAGGTGTGGTTGCTGTGCATGGACCCCGCCCGTGGAGGTGACGTTTCACGTGGTTGTGACCTCGCAGGCGAGGCCGGGGGTGGGGCCGAGGCGGTAGTGAAAGTCGAGGGTCTCCGCGCCGCGGAGGGCACGGTAATAGGGAATTGGCGTGGGGAGCGTCAGCCCGGAATCGTAGGCGCGCAGGACGTGGCCGGGATGGACGACGACCGTCGTGAACAGCCGCGGGACGTAGCCCCTTGCGAGCGGTCGCGGGATCCTGATCGTCGCTGCCGGGAGGCGATCGCGTTCGGCGTCGGGCCAGGAGGCGATTGTCTCGGCGCTCAGCTCGAACACCTCGCCAAGAAAGGTCCGTCCGCGTTCGGCGGACACAGACGGACGGTTCGGGGTGTCGACGAACGCGAACTCCTTGGCCGTGTCGATCAAGCGTGCGTCGACCCGGACCGAGCGCGGGACGAGCGCAGCCGCGGGCGCCTGTCGCAGGAGGTGCCGGGCGATGGCGACCTGAGGCTCTCTCTCCAGACACGCGTTCATCGTCTCGCTCAGGATGAGGTCTGGCCGCCGGTCGGCCGGGATCTGGTAGCGGCAGGCGTCGGCGACGACGAACCCGTCGACGTGGTAGGTCAAGCCGAGAGCGGCGAGGACGGCGCGCGCCGACGCGATCGAGGCCTCGTTGATGTCGAGGAGCGTGATCCGGAGTTCCTGTGGGCCGCGAAGGGCCATCGCCGGGATCGCGAGGAGAGCGTACGGCCCGCAGCCGGCGTAGAGGAGGCTCACTGTTGTGTGCGGGCGCGCGGCTCGCGCCTCCCGGACCGCCGCGTGTACCCCGCGCGCGAAGACGACGGTCCGCGCGATGTCGTCGGCGCACCGTCCGGCCATCGTCGGAGAGAGGGCGAGTCCGTGCGCCGTGCGGACCTCACCGTCGCTTCGGACGCGGTCGGGATCGATCTGGACCGGGGCGTGCGCGCGCAGGAGATCGGCGAGGAGCGCGACCTCGGGCCCGCAAGCGTAGGCGGGCGTCGCGTCGTCGAGGATTGCGCTCGCGAGGTGCCGGAGACGTTCTTCGAGTGTCATCCACGAAAGCGTACTCCATCGTCCGCGCGCGGGAAACGTCGTCGGCCCGACGCGCGCGTCGCGGCGTCGGCACGCTTCGCCGATTAGTACATTCACCCCGTAGGCGGGTCGGATCCGGACCGCCAGAATGTGATGTAGATCACAGATGGAAGGAGCGATTCGATGATCCGTGCCCCTCTCGCGCGGCGCGTTGCTGTTGCCCTCAGTGTGCTCTTGACCGTCGGCTCGTTCGGTGTGCTCGGCGATGACGCACCGGCCGACCTCATCGGGCGTGCCGATCTGGCGTACATGACCCGGTACGACGTGGAGAGCATGGTCGAGGCGATCACGCTCTACGAGGCCGTCCTGCCGCACCTCGGGACCCTGTCCGTCTCGAAGCAGGCGTACGTCCTCAACCGCCTGTCGCAGCTCTGTTACGAGCTTCCGATGTTCTCCGACGGAAACACGCCCGAGGATCGTGATCTGTTCGTCAAGGGGCAGGACTACGCCTTCCGCAGCCTCCGCCTCAACCCCGACTTCGCCGCCAACGAGGGGGCCGGCCTCGCGGTCGCGCTCGAGTACGTGACCGACCCTGCAGCGACGCACTGGGCGGCGAACAACTGGGGGATGGTCCTCGAGATGAACCCGGTTCAGGGGCTGATGGAGCAGGGGTCGGTGATGACCCTGTTCGAGCGCACGGTCGCGATTGAGGAGGACTTCTGGGGCGGGAGCGCCGCAAGCGCGCTCGGCTCGCTGTTGATCATGGTCCCCGGGATCATGGGCGGCAACGCCGAACGAGGGATCGTGCTCGTCGAGGCGTCGATCGAAATGGACCCGTCCTACCTCCACAACCGGATCATCCTCGCCGAGTACTGGGGATTCACCTACAACATGTTCGGCGCGCTGACCGGCGTGCGCGACGCCGAGATGATCGAGCGTGAGTGCGCCGCCATCCTCGACGGCGAGATCGGCGACTGGCCGTTCTGGAATCGTCGGGCGAAGCTCGAGGCCGAACGCCTGCTCGCGCTCCTCGCGGAGCGAACCGACTAGCCGGCGGCCTGGGTGCCGCTCGGGTCGCGTCGCTCGTAGCCGAACGCATCGAACGCGAACGCCCAGTGCTCGTTCACCTTGGCGACTATGTCGTCGTCGAGTTCGTACGCGTTCTTCCGATACCCGGCGATCCCGTCGAGATACGCGCGAAGGCGCGGCTCGGCGGCGGTGAAGCCGGGGAGCCCGAGTTCCTCGTAGAGCCGGCGTAGCTCGTCGATCGGCGCAGCCTGCAGGTCGTCGAACCGAAGCTCAGCGAAGTGCCCCGCGGGAATCCGTGGTCGGTCGGCGAGAAACCGCTCGTACAGCCGGACGTACGATCGCAGGACGAACGCCTCGAGTCGGTCCGGCTCGACCGTCTGCAGCTGCGATCGCTGAAGGACCGTGGTCAGCATGTGCAGCGTCGAGCGGAAGACCTTGTACGGGTTGCGGTGGATGTGGATGAATCTCGCGTCGGGGAAGAGCTTGAGCAGGAGCGGGATCCGCGCGCTGTGCGCGCAGTTCTTGACCACCTGACGCCGTCCGCCGCCGGCGTACGTCGCCTTGCGCAGGAGCGCGAGGTACGCCCGGGTCCATCGATCTTGCGCTCGCGACGACAGGCCGTCGAAGAGGACCGAGTGCTCGAAGATCTTGTCCGCCCGTCGGGGGAGGGAGAAGGTGTGGATGTACGAGTGCTCGGAGACGTTCGCCAGCGCGAACTCGTCCTCCTGCGGCGCGTCCATGTCGAGTGGGATGCTGTCGATCAGCCGGGTCGGCCAGCGCGCGGCGGCGAGCCGGGCGATCGCGCGCTTGATCGCCCTGTCTCCGATGAGACAGAAGCCGGGGGCCAACGCCTGGAACGTCGTCAGCGAACCGAGGTTCTCATCCTGGCAGAGGAGGTTGTGCAGGTGCGTCGTCCCACTCCGCCAGTGGCCGACGATGAACACCGGCGACGGGTCGATGACCGTTCTTCGAAGGGCGGCGCCGTAGCGGACCCACTCAGCGAGGCGGAGCGGGCTCGTCGCGAGCGTTGTCGCGGTCACGAGGGCCGCGCGGGGAAGGAAGGCGCGGTCAACGCCGTCGCAGAATCGGAGGACGCGCAGCCAGCTTCGGAACGACCCGAGGGCGCACGGGTGCTCGGCGTTGGTAGGCCTCGTAGGGGAAACGGGGCGGGCCGGCTGCGTCATCGAGTGAGGTCCGTTCTCACGTTCGCCGGCCTCACGGCGCCCCGTCCGCCATCCGCACCAGCCCGAAGATCGTCGTCGAGTAGGCGATCCCGCCGTCGGGATGAAGGAAGAGGGCGCCAGCCCAGTTGTTGAATCCCATTCCCGTGCCGACGAGCTTCCGGAAGGCGGTGTCGCCCGAGGCGAAGTCGACGCCGGTCAGGTACCACGTCGTCTTCGGGCAGTCGGGCCCGCGCCAGTAGGTGTAGACGAGGCCGCTGCTGAACGAGAGCTTGAACACGCAGATCCCTCGCACTGGGTTGGTCCAGACCTGCTCGCAGGTGTGCGTGCCGTCCGGATGCCGCGTCAGGTCAACGCGCGTCAGCCCGGGCTCCGGGTGGGAGTACGGGAAGCGGTGGTGGCCCCAGTTGTTCTCGACGATGACCGAGTAGACGCCGGTTCCGGCGCCCGCAGCGTCGGCGTGCTCGAAGCAGGCGGCGCTGATGTCCGTTCCGCTTCGCCCCTCCTCGAACAGCGGCGTTCGGCCGGCGACGACACCGTCCGATCGCCGGACGAACAGGAGATGAATCCGCGGCTCGGCGTTGTCGGTGATCGCGACGAAGCCGTTCGCTCCGCCCATCAGCGAGACCGACGTGCCCGAGCCGCGCGTGATGTGCCCCGGCTTCCGCGCTGGGCCTCGGTCGTACTCGGTGCGCCAGTCGATCGCGATCTCGCCGTCCTCCCGCCGGTTGAACCGGTAGAGGGCGTAGTCAGAGACGATGTAGACGCCGTCCTCGGCGACGGCGAACGAGTTCTCGATGATCTCGTTCTCAAGGCGCAGCGTGCGGACCGCGCCGGTGGCGACGTCGACCGTGCCGACCACGCCGCCGGTCGTCGCGTACCAGTAGGCCTCGCCGCTCCAGTCGGGCAAGACCCAGGCGACCGAATCCCGATGCGGCCAGCGCATCGGCACGACGTGATCGGAGAGGTCGTACTCACGCACGAGCTCGAAGTCCCCGTCGTCGTCGGGCGCCTGGACGACCTGAATCGTGTTCTTTGTCGTCGGGACGACGGCCCGATCCTGGTCGTCGAGGACGAAGTACATCCCGGCGCCGATGTACTTCCACGGCAGGATTCCCTGGAGGAGCCAGTACCACGGCCGTGCCGGGAGCGGGTGGGCGGCGAGCACCTCGAGCGAGTGCGGATCGATCATCTGAAGCTGGAACCCGCGTCCGTTGCTGTAGACGGCGACGAGCCGTCCGGCCTTGTCGAACGTGACCGTCCCGTACCCGCCGAATCCGTCCGACCGCGACGCAATCTGCATGTTCGCGCCGACCGGACCGGTCGCCTCGTAGGCGTCGCTCATGTAGGCGTCGGAGTGCATGTTGCTTCCGCGGTTCGCGGCCATGAACGGATGCTGCGCGATCGGGACGTGAGCGATCGGCGCCGGCGTCTCCGCCGGCAGGAAGCGCTGGAAGTTCTTGCACGCCTCCGCCTCCGGGTCGTTCGGACCGAAGACTGCGTGCCACGCGCCGCGGACGAGATCCCAGGGGAGTGTGAGGCCGTCCCGAATCGGTCGGACGGTCGCGTTCGCGAACGGACCGTACGTCCACACGGCGGTCGATGGGCCGATGCACAAGAACAGGGCGATCACCACGACCCACAGGATAACCCGTCGAACGCGGCCTTTCCTGCGCTGTGTCGTCCGAGCCAAGCACCGATCACCCGACCCGAAGTGTACCGTGAGCGCGACCTGACGACGGGACGATCCCCAGCGCTCCCTCGGGGCTTCGAAGCCCCTATACTCGTTCGGAGACGGAAAGAGGAGCGTGGACTGCATGACGCGAACGGAAATCGCCTACTTCTCAGGGACCGGGAACTCGCTAGCGATCGCGAGGTACGTCGCGGAACGGCTCGGAGGGGACCTCGTCCCGACGATTCCGGCGGCGGACCGCTCCCGGCCGGCGGCCGAAGCTGACACGATCGGTCTCGTCTTCCCGATCTACGACTTCCGTCCTCCGTCGTGCATCTTCGACTACCTGGAGAGGGTCCAGGACATCGAGTCGAAGTACGTCTTCGCGATCTGCACCCACGGCACCGCCGCGCCGGGGCGGTCGCTCAAGAGGGTGCAAGCGGCGATCGAGTCGCGTGGCGGGCGGCTCTCCGGAGGATTCGCGGTTCCGATGCCGCACAACGGCGTCGGCTGCGGGCTCTTCTCCGATACGAAGCGCGCGTCCCTGCTCCAGGCATGGAAGGGGATGGCCGAGGAGATCTGTGAGTACGTGTTGCGGCGCGACCGGGGACGCGTCGATTCGAGCAGCGCAGCGCTCGCCATGCTTAGCCCGTCGATGCTCCGGCTCGTTCCGGTGATCCTCCGGTTCTTCGGTGCGCTCGTGAGGCGTGGATCGAAAGGGTTGGGGCTGACGGCGAGCGATGCTTGCACGGCATGCGGAGTCTGCACACGGGTCTGTCCGACGGAGAACATCGAACTCCGGGACGGCAAGCCCGTCTGGGGCGATCGATGCCTCACCTGCTTCGCCTGCCTTCACTGGTGCCCCGAAGGCGCCATCAGTCTCGGCGGTCTGGACGTGGGCATCGCGCCGTATCACCACCCGGACATCACGCTCGCCGACATGCTGGCGCAGCGAGGCCCGGCCTCGCTTCCTCAAGTCCGAGAAGCAGCTGCTTGAGCCGACATCAGACTCCTGCGGTCTTGGATGTGCCCGGGCGGCCATCGGACTGAGTACGATATCCCCGATCCTGGGATTCGAGAATGGAGGCCTGAGCCTGAGGCCCAAGGTATGGCTTCGTACCTGTCGCGCATCTAGCGACCATTCAGGGCATCATGAGCCAGCTTGTGTGCAAGACCGTGACGTTGATCGTTGCCGCGAACACGCAAGTACGTCACCTTCTCGAATGGGCGCTCTAGGTCCTTGACTTCATGGAACAGCGACCGGAGCTTGTCGCTCCTCAGCCGGTATCGGCCACTGATCTGTCCTTCCACGATGTCACTATCCAAGTAGCACTCGACGCCTCGTCGTGTGAACTTCGCAGCCAGATCTAGCCCTCTCATCAGAGCGCGATACTCAGCGGCATTGACCGTTGCGTTGCCAAGAACCTGAGCGAAGCGCTCCAACTCGTTCCACGCATCGTCGTAGAGAATCACGCCAATCGAAGAAGGGCCAGGGTTTCGACGGCATGCACCATCACTGTACACGCGCACTAGCTCGATGAATCGATTGCTAGAACGGGACTTCGTCGTCAACATGTACCTCCGGGCGTTCCGACAATTCCTTCTTGATGCGATCCCACTCATCATTTGTCGGTCTGCTCGAGATCTTGTTCCCGCAGCTTGTGCAGTACCGTGCCCCAGCGCCTTCGAGTCTTCTTCCGCAACTGGGGCACTCCTTGACGAGTTCTGTACCACAGCTTGGACAGAAGTTGATCTCGTCAAACGATTCGGTCGGGTAGGACGTCCCAGAGGTCCAGCTCACGAAGTACTGACCGTCCTTTTCGTAGTACCTGTTCCGCTGACAGAACGGATTGGGGCAGAATGCATAGAACATGCTCAGTTCGTCCTGCCCAAGGAGCGATCTGAGCTGGCGTTCCGGAACGAGTTCCCTCAATGGAACCCCCAAATGGTTGGCGATATTCGACAGAGCTTGAAGGGTTGGCGTAGCCCCGCCCGATTCGATCCTCGAGATCGTCGCTTGTGAGACCTTCGCGATGTTCGCCAAATCGGATTGGCTGAGGGTGTGTTGTCTCCTCAAGGCGGCGAAGTCGAGAGTGTTCTCATTCATGAATGAATTGTATCCATGCATGCATGGGCCGTCAAGTGCCCGCCAGGGAGCCTGGCGTCAGATGCTATGTTGGATGGTCAACGGCAACATGGACAAGCTGAGTTGCTTGCGAGCTCCAGCGAAAGGTGTGTCCATGCCTCTGATCCTGGAAGGGAGTTCGGGTCAGGTCCCCAGTGTCGAGTCTTCGATCCTGCGGGGATCGCGTGTCTCCGGAGTTCGGGGGACGCAGTATCCATCTTACTGGGGTACTACACTCGCATTGTCAGGGCTGTGCGCTGTTCCGCTAGAGGCCGAGGAGGATTCGGAGACGGTCGCTCACTTCCTCCATGGTTCGAGCCCCGATCTCGCCCACCCGCGCTGTCAGCCGATCCTTCGAGATGCTGCGAGGCTCTTCGCACTTGACGAAGCTTCTCTTTGCGAGGCCGCCTTCGGGAGGATCCATCGCGATGTGGAGCGGAATGCCCTTGTCTCGCGTCGTGATCGGCAGGACGACGACGAGGCCAGCGGGACCCCGGTTGAACGGATCGACGCTGACGATGAGACACGGGCGCGTGCCACGGGTCTCATGACCCTTCGTCGGACTCAGGTCTGCTTGCCAGACCTCTCCTCGCGATGGCTCCGACATCGCTAGGTCTCCTCGGAACCATCCGCGAGCGTGGCATCCCAAGCCTCGCGTTCCTCGAGTTCCGTCTGCCACGCCTTCTTGTCGGACCGCAAGGCGGCGTAGGCGTGGTTAGCCTTCTCGAGCAGAACCTGGCGCCGGTACGCTTCGACGGCCTCATCGACGACTTCTTGCTGGCGCTTGCCCGTGATCTCGGAGAGCTCGCGAACGGTGTCGCGGGCGTGGTTCGTCACTCGAATGGTCGTGCTGTTGGAAGGCATCAGCTCGCCTTTCTGTTGGCCAAGGTGTCGACGGATCAGTCTACCATCATGTGACGGAGATGTCTACGGGTCCACCGCCCCAGCTTCGCCCGTGATTCGTGCTGCGCCTCGCCACCTGACACGAGTTCCGGCGTCACCGGAACTCGAAGCGGCTTGCCTACTTCTTGGGCAAGCAGCCGCCGGCCACGTCGCCGAACTTGGTGAGTTCGCACTCGGCCTTGACCTTCATGAGTTCGTCGTAGCGGTCGTCGTCGACCATGGCAACGATCCGAGCGATCGAGCTCTCGCCGTCGACGAACCGCCACGGGAAGCAGCCGATCGTCGCGCGCTGGTTCAACAACAGGTCGACGTCGCCGCCGATGCACTCGGCGTGGATGATCCCGTACGGGAAGAGCTCGATGTGCATCAGCTGGTACTTGGAGTCGTCGAACCGCTCGGCGAGCGGCTGGCCGTACTTGGCGCGGAAGTGCGCGTCGGCCTCCTTCGCCTGGCGCGGCATCCAGTCGCGGATGATCGTGTTCATCGGGTGATCCGCACTGCCGCAGTCGACGCCGATCCAGCGGATCTTCTTCTTCCGGCACCAGAGGGCGAACTCCCGGTCGGGGCCGGGGTGCTTGACCATGTAGCGGACCTCGTCGGCGGTCGGCTGGTCGAATCCGTAGTGGTGATAGCCGGTGTGGATGATGAGGATGTCGCCTTCCTTCACTTCGACGCGCTCCTCGATCATCTCAGGTGTGTAGATGTCGTAATCCTCGACCGCGTCGGAGAGGTCGACGATCACACCCTCGTGCACGAGGAAGTCGAAGTCGAGCTCGGCGATATCCTTCCCCGGCGTGTGGAAGTGGATCTCCCCGTCGAGGTGGGTTCCGACGTGGTTGGAGTGGGTGACCAGCTGCCCGTTGGCGCCGTTCGGCGCGAGGCGCTTGAAGTACTTCACCTGGAGCGGCTCGTAGGTCGGCCACGGCGGCGTGGCGATCGACAGCGGAATCGTCAGATCGATGAACTTCATGTCGCACGTCCTTTCATCCGTTCGTGAGCTTCTCTACGTCACACGCCAGGCGTTCGCCCGCGGCGAACGCCTACGAGTTCGTCAGCGAAGCGGCAAGCTCGCGCGCTGCATCGGCGAAGACGGAGAACGGCGGCGACACCAGCCCCGCCCCGACCATGCCGACGCCCGGCTCCTTGTGAGCGATCCCGGTGTTGATCGCGGGAACGGTGCCGGTGTCGACGACCTTCAGGACGTCGATCCCCGTTGGCGTCCCGCGGAAACCGAGGGCCGGGACCTGGTAGACGCGGCTCTCTGCGAGTGTGATCCGCCGCATCCGCTTCGTTGTCTCGAGAGCCAGGCTTGGGTTCCCGCCGACGGACTGGACGATCGCCGGCGACGCGGCCATCGCGAAGCCGCCGTAGCCGGCGGTCTCGGTGATCGCGCTGTCGCCGATGTCCGGTGCGGCGTCGTCGGCGCTGAACCCGGGGAGGTAGAGGCCGTCGACGATGGGCGCCGGCGCGGTGAACCAGCGGTCGCCGGTCCCCGCGACGCGGATTCCGAACTCCGTCCCGTTGCGGGCCATCACCGTGACCAGCGAGCTTCCTTCGACGCCGGCGGCCGCGTCGAGCGCGCACTTCCCGGCGGGCATCGTCAGGTTGAGGAAGAAGTGGTCGTTCGCGTTCAGGAACTCGAGGACGCGGGCCAGCGCACGCTTCGGCTCGTCGAGGCGGACGAGGTGCGGGGCGAGCTCGCGAATCAGGAGCGACGTCCCGGCGCGATTCCGGTTGTGCCCCTCGTCGCCCATCTGGAGCGCCTGGGCGATCAGGCTTCGCAGGTCGATCGGACCGTGACGTTCGATCGTCTCGGCGAGGATCGGCGCGAGCTCGTCCTGCATCCAGTGCAGTCGATCGATCACCTCGTCGGCGAACGCGCCGTAGCGGAGGACCTTGCCGAGGCCTTCGTTGAGCGTGCAGTAGGCGCGGTTGCCGCCGTCTGCGTTCTCGACGATCCAGACCGGCATCGAAGCGGTGACCACGCCGGCCATCGGCCCGACCGTGCTGTGGTGATGACACGGCTCGAACGTGACGTCGCCGCTCGCGGCGAGGGCCTCCGCGTCCTGCGGCGTTGCCGCTCGTCGCTCGTAGAGCAGGCCGCCGATCACGGCGCCGCGCATCGGACCGCACATGTTGTCCCAGTCGATCGGCGGGCCCGCGTGGAGGATCAGCCCGTCGTGCATCCCGGGGACGACGTCGCGTGCGATCCCGATCCCGACGACGCGCGGTTCGGCGGACAGCAGCCGCTCGACCGCCTCCGCGTTCGCTTGCTCGATTCGATCGATCCAGCCACCGGAACCCTCACTTCTGAGCCGGTCGACGAGGTCGGCGAGCGCCGGATCCCCGCCGGCGGGCGGGCGCCAGTCGACGTCGACTACGTGCGTCCCTACGTCGCGCAATGGCTCGGCAAACGAGGCCAGACCGACGTTGACGACGCGCAGTTCCTCGGCGAACAGCGATCGGATGGTGCTCATCGGCTCGCTCCTCGGAGTCGGGCGATCGCCGCGCGAACGGCGGCGGCGTTGCTGTCGGCGACGTCGACGCCCGCGGCGCCGAGCGTCCGTCGCTGTTCGGTCGCGTTCTGCGGGTCGAGGTCGGTCCCGGTGACCGAGGCGATTACGCGGAGCGTTCGGCCATCGGCTGCTGCTGCGGCGATCGCCCGCTCGGCGGCGGCGGCGAGGCTCCCGGCCGGATCGTCGTGCGCGCCGTAGCCGAGGACGCAATCAACGAGGACGATCCCCACGTGCGGGTCATTCGCAGCGCGAATGACCAAGTCATCACGAAGTGATGGCTCGATCATCGGGTGCGGACGCCCGACGGTGAACGCGTCGTCGCCGAGGTCCCACAGGACGTGTCCGGCGACCTGCGCCTCGGGGTGGACCTTCTTCGCCGGATCGAACGCGACGTTGGAGACGACGTCGATCCCCGCTCGGTCGAGGAGGCCCCACGCCTCCTGGCAGAGGGTGCCGCCGCAATACAGGCCTACGATCCGGCCT
>Ga0180430_10000451_pt1 | contig 44466 bp, 36 predicted proteins | sample SS_ome_9_FD_132999 | JGI IMG/M metagenome (GOLD analysis project Ga0180430, IMG submission 132999) | Hypersaline lake sediment archaeal communities from the Salton Sea, California, USA - SS_1_S_2 metaG | ecosystem: Environmental > Aquatic > Non-marine Saline and Alkaline > Hypersaline >...
CAGGCTGAGGTGAGCGCTGGTGACCGGAGTCATGGCGATGGCGCTCGCCCCGATGACGGCAGTGGAACCCGCGATCAACTGGGAACGAAGTGAGATTTGCATTGGATTCCTCCGGTACGTGGGTCGAACGTCAAACACTGACCTTCTGAGGATAGCTGAGAATTAGCTGAGCGCAAACTTCTCGCGAAGAAAATTAGTCAGGTCGCGGACGGGCAGCGCCAACTGGGCCGATCTTAAGGGCAAAGACAATGCTCAAACGCGTTTTGTGGAATGCCGACAGTCCCATGGGCAGTCGATCCCGGCGTGGCGCATCCACGTGGTGCGCAATCCGATCTGAGATATCCCTGGGTATCTGAGCGGCTAGCTGTGATTGCCCGATGCGATATCAACGCAGTGTGTCGAGCACCGGTCAACGCAGTGCGTCGAGCACCGGGTCGGCGTAGCGGGGCCGGCAGACGAGCAGATCAGGCAACAGCGGGTCGGGCTGGTTATAGAGCAATGGGGTGCCGTCGATCCGCGAGGTATGTAATCCGGCGGCGCGGGCCACCGCTACCGGGGCCGCCGAATCCCACTCGTACTGGCCCCCGGCGTGGACGTAAATATCGGCGTGGCCCCGCACGACAGCGGCAACCTTGGCCCCGGCCGATCCCATCTGGACAAGCTCACCGCCGACGGCTTCACGAACCCGGAGTGCGTCAGCCGGAGGGCGGGTGCGGGAGACCACGATGCGCGGCGTCGCCGGCAGATCGGGTGGCACCGGAACAGCCGGTGTGGCCAGGGTGACGCCGCAGGCCGGTAATGCCACCGCCCCGGCGACCAGGTCGCCATCCGCCCACAGGGCGACGTGCACAGCCCAGTCCTCGCGGCCGGATTCGGCGAACTCGCGGGTTCCATCGAGCGGGTCGACGATCCACACCCTCGGCGAGCGTAACCGGACCGGGTCGTCGGCACCCTCTTCCGAGAGCACCGCATCGGCCGGCCGGGCCCGCGCCAACTCCCCGATCAGGTACGCGTGGGAGCGTTTGTCGCCCTCGGCTCTGCGCTGCGCGGGCGTCGCGTCGGCGAGTTCGGCCCGCACCCCGACCAACAGCCTCCCCGCCCCGGCCGCCAACCGCGCAGCCAGCTCGTGATCGGTCACACCCGGGATTCCAGCAGGTCGATCACCTGCTGGGCCAGCTCGGCCGGGCCGCGCTCCGGGGTCAGCCGCAGATCCGCGTTCTTGGGCCGCTGATAGGGACTGTCAATACCGGTGAAGTGGGTGATCTCGCCCCGCCGGGCCTTGGCGTAGAGACCCTTGGGGTCGCGACGCTCGCAATCGGACAGAGGCGTGTCGACAAACACCTCCAGGAACTCGATACCCGCATCGGTGTGGACCTTGCGCGCCAGGGCCCGGTGTTCTTCCAGCGGACTGATCGCCGGGACCAGCACCGTCAGCCCGGCATCGGCCATCAGGGTGGCGATGTGGGCCAGCCGGCGCAGGTTCTCGGCGCGGTCGGCCATCGAGAATCCGAGGTCGGCGTTGAGGCCGTGGCGCAGGTTGTCCCCGTCGAGGATGTAGGCGGGACTGCCGTGTTCCAGCAGCATCTGCTCAGCCAGAACGGCAATTGAGGACTTGCCCGAACCGGAGAGCCCGGTGAACCACACGGTGCGGCCCTTGGTCAGCCGGTCGCCGACCAGGGACCGGTGCCGCACGGTGTTCGGCGAAGAGCCGCGACTCGCCGCCGGCACGGTGTCGCGGACCATTCCGGCCGCGACGGTGACGTTGGTGTCCGGATCGATCAGGATGAACGAACCGGTGGCCGGGTTGCGGGTGTACTCGTCGAGCAACAGTGGCACCTGGGTACGCAGGGTCACCCGGCCCAGTTCGTTGATCTTCAGGGCGGTGGCGCTCATATCGCGATGCAGGGTGTTGACATCGAGGCGGTAGTTCAGCGCGGTGACACGGGCGCGGGTGCTGCGGGTGGTCTGCTTGATGACGTAGTCGCGGCCGGGCTCCAGCGCAGCGGTGTCGGCCATCCAGCACACCGTCGCATCGAACTCCGAGGTCACCGATGGCTGGTTCTGCGGACGCGCCAGCATGTCCCCGCGGGAGATGTCAATATCGTCGGCCAGGGTGATCGAGACCGCCATCGGCGGGAAGGCCTCCGCCACCGCTCCTTCGGGCCCGTCGATCGCGGTGATGCGGCTGGTCTTGCCGCTGGGCAGCACCACGACTTCGTCATCGGGACGCAGAATTCCGCTGGAGACCGTGCCCGCGTAGCTGCGATGGTCGGCATGGGCACGTGTCTGAGGACGGATTACGTACTGGATCGGGAACCGGGCGTCGAGGAGGTTTCGGTCCCCGGCGATGTAGACATCCTCAAGATGGCTCAACAGCGGAGGCCCCTCGAACCACGGAGTATGAGCCGACTTCGTGACTACGTTGTCGCCACCGAGCGCCGATATCGGGATGGTGGTCACATCATGGATGTCCAGCCTTGCGGCGAAAGCATGGAACTCATCACGAATCCAGTTGAACCGCTCCTGGTCCCAGTCGATGAGGTCCATTTTGTTGACCGCGAGCACCATGTGCTGGACCCCGAGCAGCGAGGCCAGGAACGCGTGCCGGCGGGACTGTTCGAGTAGCCCGTTGCGCGCGTCGACGAGCACGATCACCAGTTGCGCGGTAGAGGCGCCGGTGACCATGTTGCGGGTGTACTGAATGTGGCCGGGGGTATCGGCGATGATGAATTTGCGCCGCGCCGTGGCGAAGTAGCGGTAGGCCACGTCGATGGTGATGCCCTGCTCACGTTCCGAGCGCAACCCGTCGGTGACCAGGGCCAGATCGGTGTAGTCGTTACCGCGTTCCCTTGATGTGCGCTCCACTGCGGCCAGCTGATCCTCCATGACGGCCTTGGAGTCGTACAGCAGCCGGCCGATCAGGGTGGACTTACCGTCGTCGACGGAGCCGGCGGTGGCAATCCTCAGCAACCCGCCCATCAGAACCCTCGCTTCTTCGCGCAAGCGCTCATCAGAAGTAACCCTCCCGCTTGCGGTCCTCCATACCGGCTTCGGAGATGCGATCGTCGGCGCGGGTGGCACCGCGTTCGGTCAGCCTGGACACCGCCGTCTCGGCGATGACCTCCTCGACACTGGCGGCGGTGGACTCCACGCACCCGGTGCAGGTGACGTCACCGACGGTGCGGAATCGGACTGCGGTCCGGAACACCTCCTCGCCGGCTGTCGGTTGCAGGTATTCGTGCACGGCCAGCAGCATGCCGTCGCGGCGGAAAACCGGGCGGTGGTGCGCGTAGTAGATGGCGGGCAGGCCGATGCCCTCTTCGCCGATATAGGCCCAGATGTCGTACTCGGTCCAATTCGACAGCGGGAACACCCGGATGTGCTCACCCTTACGGTGCCGGGCGTTGTACAGATTCCACAGCTCGGGCCGCTGGGACTTGGGGTCCCACTGGCCGAACTCGTCACGGAAGCTGAAAACCCGTTCCTTGGCCCGGGCCTTCTCCTCATCGCGCCGGGCCCCACCGAATGCGGCGTCGAAACGGTTCTCGGCGATACCGCGCAGCAATGTCACCGTCTGCAACGGGTTGCGCGACGGGCCGTTGTCGACAACCCTTCCCGCGTCGATGTCATCCTGCACGCTGGCCACCACCAGGCGTAGGCCGTGCCGTTGCACCAGCTCGTCGCGGGTCGCGATGACCTCGTCGAAGTTATGCCCGGTATCGACATGCATTACCGGGAACGGCAGCCGGGCGGGGGCGAAGGCCTTGATCGCCAGGTGCAGCATCACGATCGAGTCTTTCCCCCCGGAGAACAGCAGAACCGGACGTTCGAACTCGGCGGCCACCTCCCGGATGATGTGGATCGCCTCGGCCTCCAGCGAGCGCAGGTGACTCAGTTCGTATTGCCCCGGAGCCGGGCCCTCGAGCAGCCGTTCCATAAGTTCCTCGTAAAGTTGGTCAAATAAGCCATATTTACCTTGTTACTGGGAACCGTAGCGGCGCCGACTGCGGGCTGTCAATCAAGGATGTGGCTCGGGCGGCCCGTGCGATTCCTCCCGAAATCGCCCCGCGGCTGTGGAATGCCGTGGCCCGCGAGTGGTCTCGATCTCGCCGAGCCACCGGAGCCGGTTGAGCCGATTGAGCCGACCGAGCTAATCGAGGGTGACCTCGGTCAGCTTCCCGGTGGCCACGTCGAAGACGAAACCGCGCAACGATGTGTGCAAGGTGACGAACGGGCTGGCCTCGATACGCCGCAGCGACTGGCGGACGTCCTCCTCGATATCGGCGAACGACTCGGCCGCCCATTCCGGTTTAATCCCGGTCTCGCGCTGGATATCGCGTTTGAACTCGTCGTCGGTGAAGGTCAGCATCCCACAATCGGTGTGGTGGATCAGGATGATCTCGCGGGTGCCGAGCAGTCGTTGGCTGATGGCGAGCGAGCGGATCTCGTCATCGGTGACCACCCCGCCGGCATTGCGAATCACGTGCGCCTCCCCCTCGCGCAGACCGAGGATGCGGTAGACGTCCATCCGGGCGTCCATACACGCCACGACGGCGACATGCCTGCTCGGCGGCAAAGGGAGCGGGCCGGAGAAGGTCTTGGCGTACTCGGCGTTGTTGGCCAGGTATTCGTCTGTGACGCTCATGCAGCGGATCGTAGCCGGGCCGGTGCGGACCCCGGGGCGCCCCCGGAACGGACCCGGGGCGCACCCGGCACCCCGCGAGCAGACACAAACTCGCATCCGCGCCCGCTTTTTCGCGCGACTTTGTGTCTGCTCGGCGCGTGGGAGCGACCGAGTGCGGTCCCACCCCTACCCTGACCTGATGGTCCGGTTCCTGACACGCCGGCTGCTCAACTATGCGGTGCTGCTGGCATTGGCTTCGTTTCTGACCTTCACCCTGACCTCTTACTCGTTCGCCCCGCTGGACAGCCTGCTGCAACGCAATCCGCGCCCGCCGCAGGCAGTGATCGACGCCAAGGCCGCCGAACTCGACCTCGATAAACCGATACCCCTGCGCTACGCACACTGGGTTTCCGGCGCTGTCCGCGGCGACTTCGGAACGACCGTCGCCGGGCAGCCGGTCTCCGAGGAACTGTGGCGCCGGATCGGGGTGAGCCTGCGACTGCTGCTGATCGGCTCCGTACTGGGCACGGTGATCGGGGTGGTGGTAGGGGCCTGGGGGGCCATCCGGCAGTACCGGCTCTCCGACCGGGTCGTCACCATGTTGTCGCTGCTGATCATCAGCACGCCCACTTTTGTCCTGGCCAATTTGCTCATCCTGGGCGCGCTACAGGTCAACACCGCCGCGGGGGCTCAGATCTTCGAGTACACCGGCGAAACCTCGCCCAATGTCGCAGGCGGTGCGTGGAATCAGCTGGTCGACCGGTTACAGCACCTGGTGTTGCCGACGATGACCCTGGCGCTGCTTGCGATCGCCGGTTACAGCCGGTATCAGCGCAATGCCATGCTCGACGTGCTCGGACAGGACTTCATCCGGACCGCCCGCGCCAAGGGCCTCACCCGGCGCCAGGCTCTGTTCAAACACGGCCTGCGAACCGCACTGATCCCGATGGCCACGCTGTTCGCCTACAGTGTCGCGGCCCTTGTCACCGGGGCGGTGTTCGTGGAGAAAATCTTCGGCTGGCACGGTATGGGCGAGTGGGTGGTGCAGGGTATCGCCACCCAGGACACCAATATCGTTGCCGCGATCACGGTGTTCTCCGGCGCGATGGTGCTCATGGCCGGGCTGCTCTCCGATGTCATCTATGCCGTCCTCGACCCCCGGGTGCGGGTGACATGACCACGACAGAGCACGCGAGTGGCGCCGAGCAGGAGTTCGTCTCCCGCCGCACGCTGATCGCTCGGCGGTTTCTCTCCAACCGGCTCGCGGTGGCCGCCCTGACCGTGCTGGTGCTGCTGTTCGTCGCCTGCTACGCGCTGCCACCGCTGCTGCCGTACTCCCACACTGAGATCGACTTCTACGCGCTGCAGACCCCGCCCAGTACCGAGCACTGGCTCGGCACCAACGCCATCGGCCAGGACGTCCTGGCCCAGGTGCTGCGCGGGATGCAGAAGTCACTTCTGATCGGCCTGTGCGTAGCGGTCATCTCCACCGTCATCGCCGCCACCGTCGGCTCCATCGCCGGCTATTTCGGCGGCTGGCGCGACCGCGCCCTGATGTGGATTGTCGATCTGCTGCTGGTGGTGCCGAGCTTCATCCTCATCGCGATCATCACCCCGCAGACCAAGAACTCGGCCAATATCGCGCTGCTGATCGTGCTGTTGGCCGGGTTCAGCTGGATGATCAGCTCACGTATGGTCCGGGGCCTGACGATGAGCCTCCGGGAACGGGAATACGTGCAGGCTGCCCGGTACATGGGTGTGCCGAACAGACGGATCATCGCCCGCCATATCCTGCCGAACGTGGCGTCGATCCTGATCATCGACACCGCGCTCACCGTCGGGGTGGCGATCCTGGCCGAGACCGGGCTGAGCTTCCTGGGTTTCGGCGTCCAGCCGCCGGATGTGTCCCTGGGAACCCTGATCGCCGACGGCACCAAGTCGGCGACGACCTTCCCGTGGGTCTTCCTCGTCCCGGCCGGGGTGCTGGTCCTGATCCTGGTGTGCGCCAACCTGACCGGTGACGGGCTGCGCGATGCGCTCGACCCGGGCAGCGCGCACCCGAGACGCCGGCGGGCACGGAGATGACCGCCAACCTCCTGGAGGTGACCGACCTCACGGTCACCTTTCCCACCGACGGCGGTGATCTGCACGCCGTTCGCGGACTGAGCTACCACGTCGCCCCCGGCGAGGTGGTGGCGATGGTCGGCGAATCGGGTTCGGGCAAATCGGCGGCGGCGATGGCGGTGATCGGTCTGCTTCCCGAGTACGCGACCGTATCGGGTTCGGCCACCCTCCACGGTGAGCAGTTGCTGGGCATGTCCGATGCCGGTCTGTCCAAGATCCGGGGCGCACGCATCGGCACGGTGTTCCAGGACCCGATGTCGGCGCTGACCCCGGTCTACCCGGTCGGGGCACAGATCGCCGAGGCGATCCGGGTGCACCACCCGGACGTGAGCAAGTCCGAGGCCGGCCGGCGAGCAGTGGAGCTGCTCGAACTGGTCGGCCTCGCCCAGGCCGAGCGGCGAACCAGAGCCTTCCCGCATGAACTGTCCGGCGGCGAACGCCAGCGTGTGGTGATCGCCATCGCGATCGCCAACAACCCCGACCTGATCATCTGCGATGAACCGACGACCGCACTCGACGTCACGGTGCAGGCGCAGATCCTCGACGTGCTCAAGACCGCCCGGGACGCCACCGGGGCCGGGGTGCTGATCATCACCCACGACCTCGGTGTGGTCGCGGAGTTCGCCGACCGCGCGCTGGTGATGTACGCCGGTCGCGCCGTGGAGGTGGCGACCGTCGAGCAGCTTTACGGCGATCGCCGGATGCCCTACACCGCTGGGCTTCTGGGCTCGGTACCCCGGCTCGGCGCACCGCGCGGTGAGCGGCTGGTGCCGATTCCGGGCGCGCCGCCGTCGCTGATCTCCCTGCCACCGGGCTGCCCGTTCGCGCCCCGCTGTCCGCTGGCCCTCGACGAGTGCCGAGCCGCCGAACCTGCCCTGGTGGACGTCGGACCGGGGCATGCCGCCGCCTGCATCCGCACCGATCAGGTGACCGGCCGCAGCGCGGCCGCTATCTACGGGGTGGCCGTCGAACCGCCGGTGGCCGATGAGCCCGAGCCGAGAACCGTGGTGCGGGTCCAGGACTTGTCCCGCACCTACCGGCTGACCAAGGGGGTGGTGTTTCGGCGGCAGATCGGTGAGGTGCGCGCCGTCGACCGGATCAGTTTCGAGGTGTATCAGGGCCGGACGCTGGGCATCGTCGGGGAGTCGGGATCAGGCAAGTCCACCACCTTGCACGAGATCCTGGAGTTGCGGGCACCACAGTCCGGCTCCGTCGAGGTGCTCGGCAACGACGTCGCCACGCTCACCGCGACCCGGCGCCGCGAGTTGCGCCGCGATCTTCAGGTCGTGTTCCAGGATCCGGTGGCCGCCCTGGACCCGAGGATGCCGGTCTTCGACATCCTCGCCGAACCCCTCGCGGCCAACGGTTTCCCGAAGGGTCGCATCCATGCCCGGGTGGCCGAACTGCTCGACATCGTCGGCCTGCGGCGCGCCGATGCCAGTCGGTACCCGCAGGAGTTCTCCGGCGGCCAGAAGCAGCGTGTCGGCATAGCGCGCGCGCTGGCGTTGCAGCCGAAGATCCTGGCACTGGACGAGCCCGTCTCGGCGCTGGACGTCTCGATCCAGGCCGGCATCATCAACCTGCTGCTGGATCTGCAACGCGAGTTCGGCCTGTCCTATCTGTTCGTCTCCCACGATCTCTCGGTGGTCAAGCATCTGGCCCATCAGGTGGCGGTGATGTACCGCGGGGCGATCGTCGAATACGGCGACAGCGACGAGGTGTTCGGCAACCCGCGCAATGAGTACACCCGGCGGTTGCTCGCCGCGATCCCCCAACCCGATCCCTCCCGCCGCTAGCATCGGCCCTGTGACCCTTCGGCGAGCAGACACTCAATCGCACTCATCACGGCGCGCACGGGCGATTTTGTGTCTGCTCGCGGCGGTGACGCTGACCGTGGCGGGTTGCTCGGCCGGCAACCGGTCGGGCGCCCCGGTCGGTGGTAACGCCGAACTCGGCGGAGTCAGCGATATCAACCCGCAAGACCCGGCCACCCTCCAGCAGGGCGGAAACCTGCGACTGTCGATCGGCGCCCTACCGGCGAATTTCAACACCCTCAATATCGACGGCAATGAGGCCGATACCGCCTCACTGCTGCGGCCCACCATGCCGCGCGCCTTCATCGTCGCCCCAGACGGGACCATGAAGGTCAACACCGACTACTTCACCAGCGTCGAATTGACCGCGACCGACCCCCAGGTCGTCACCTACACCATCAACCCCGAAGCCACCTGGTCGGACGACACCCCCATCACCTGGGAAGACATCGCCGCACAGATCAACGCCACCAGTGGCAGGGACAAGGCCTTCGCGATCGCCTCCCCCAACGGGTCGGACCGGGTGGCCTCGGTCACCCGTGGTGTCGATGACCGGCAGGCCGTGGTGACCTTCGCGCAGCACTACCCGGAATGGCGCGGCATGTTCGCCGGTAACACGATGCTGCTGCCCAAGAGCATGACCAGCGATCCGGATACGTTCAATAAGGGTCAGCTCGATCAGCCCGGACCCTCGGCGGGGCCGTTCATGGTCTCCTCGGTGGATCGCACCGCGCAGCGGATCACGCTGACCCGCAACCCGAAATGGTGGGGAACCCCGCCGCTGCTGGATACCTTCACCTACCTGGTGCTCGATGACGCAGCACGGATTCCGGCGTTGCAGAACAACACCATCGACGCCACCGGCGTCGCCTCCCTCGATGAGCTGACCATCGCCCAGCGCACCGCGGGTATCTCGATCAGGCGCGCGCCCGGGCCGAGTTGGTATCACCTGACCTTCAATGGTGCGCCCGGGGCGATCCTGGCCGATAAGGCCCTGCGTCAGGCGGTCGCCAAGGGAATCGACCGTCAGGCGATGGTCAACGTCAGCCAGCGCGGCCTGGTGGACACCCCGGTGCCGCTGGGTAACCACATTTTCGTGGCCGGGCAGGAGGGTTACCGGGACAACAGCGCGGTCGTGGGCTACGACCCGGAGAAGGCCAAAGCCGAACTCGACGCACTGGGCTGGACACTGAACGGCCAGTTCCGCGAAAAGGACGGCGAACAGCTGGTCATCCGCAATGTGCTCTATGACTCCCAAAGTGGGCGCCAGGTGGCGCAGGTCGCCCAGAACACCCTGGCCCAGATCGGGGTCAAGATGGAGTTGGACGTCAAACCGGCCAACGGCTTCTTCTCCAATCACGTCAGCGTCGGCGACTTCGATGTCACCCAGTTCTCCTGGGTGGGCGATGCCTTCTCGCTGTGCTGCCTCAACCAGATCTTCACCACCGGCGCCGAAAGCAACTTCGGCAAAATCTCCAGTCCGCAGATCGATGCCAAGGTGGAGGAAGTGCTCGACGAGCTGGACCCGGCCAAGGCTCGCGAGTTGGCCAACGAAGTGGACGCGCTGCTCTGGGATGAGGTGTTCAGCCTGGCGTTGTTCCAATCACCGGGAAACCTGGCGGTGCGGTCCAACCTGGCCAACTTCGGTCCGGCTGGGCTGGGTGACTTGAACTACAGCGCAATCGGTTTCATGAAGTAGCGCCGTTCACCAGCCTCGGCAGCAGGCGCTGGAGTGCACCCGGCAGCACCGCCTCGATGCGCGCGGCCACCTCGATGGCCGACCCCATCAGCCACAGTTCGGGCCGGATCGGAAGCTCGTCCAAATCCGCTCCGGCGGCGGGCAGGTCCTCTGACCGGCCGGCGAGGACGTCGGCGGCAATACGCAGGGCAGCCTGCTCCCGGGTGTCCAAGATGCTGTGCCCGGCGGTCGGTAACACCACCAGCGCGGCACCGGGGATCAGTTCGGCGATCCGGTCGGCGACAGCGGGCGGTGTGGTGAGGTCCCGGCCGCCGGAAACCACCACGGTGGGCCAGTCAAAATCCGGCATCGCCGCGACGAGGTCGAAGGGTTCACCCTCGAAAGGGGGCGGCTCGGCGGGGGCGGACTGGCGCATCGCGACGGCGGGATCCAACGGCAGACCATCCGGAACACCGTGGAAGTTGAGTTCCCGGAACCCGATCGGCCCGACCAGGTCCGCTTCGTTTCGGTACGGCATCTTGCGGGACGCCGCCTGTCCGATGCGGCTCATCGTCGTCCACAGCAACGGTCGTTCGTCCAGGAGCAGATCAAGTAGCCGGTGCAGCAGGTCGGCGCCGCCGAAGCCGTACAGTGTCGCCGCAAGCTGGGCGTCGGCCGGCGTCATGGCGCCGTCATCAGCCAGACGACGGACCTTTTCGGCCAGGTCGGCGGTGGCCGGATCGTGACCGTGCCACAGCAGGTCCCGCAGCTCACGTCGGACGACTTCGATATCGTCGCGGTTGAGCAGTGGCGAGTCGAGGATCATCGATGCGACCCGGGACGGGTGGCGCACGCCCATACCGGCGGCCAGATAGCTGCCGTAGGAGGTGCCGTAGACCACGGCGGTCCGAGCTTGCTCAGCATCGAGGACCGCGGCGATATCGTCGACCACCTGCTCGATTGTCAGCGCCGCAGCGGGCAAATCGGCTCCGGCGCCGTCGTGGCGTGACATGCCCACGCCGCGGTGTTCGACCATGATGACGTCCAGACCGGCTTCGCGAGCCCGCCGGCGCAGCCCCTGATAGTGCCCGATCGAGGCCATCCCGGGGCCGCCGGGAACGATCACCAACGGTTGCCGGCCCGGTGGGCCGGTGCGCACGTAATAAAGGTCGAAAGATTCGTCCCCGGCCGGGACAACCGGTCGGCGCACCGCCCGTACGCCGGGCCGCGCGGCCAGCTTGTCGTGGGCGCGGCGGCGTTTGGGACCCAGGGTCATGCCCCGATTGTGCCAATGGCCGAAGGGAAGAAAGTCACCAGTTGGATTCCGGGTGATGACTCGGGCCACGGCACGGCCGTAGCGTGGAAACACGATGACCGAATTCATGAGCCAGACCGATGCATTCACCTGGGCGATGGAGTCCGATCCGCGGCTGCGCTCCACGGTGGTGACGGTGATCATGCTCGATGGCTCGCCGGACTGGGATGTCGTGCGCGACCGGTTCATGGTGCTATCGCAGGACCTGCCCATCTGGCGTCAGCGGGTGGTGGAGAGCCCGGCTCCCGCACCCCCGCGGTGGGAGGACGCCCCCGATTTCGATCTCGACTTCCACCTGCGGCGAGTCAGCGCACCCGACCCCGGAAACCTCGAGGGTGTGCTGGAGATGGCGCGCGTCGCGGCCATGTCGGATTTCGATCGCGCGCGGCCGCTGTGGACAGCGACCCTGATCGAGGGGCTCGACGACGGCGGTGCGGCGGTGCTGTGCAAGTTTCACCACGGCCTCACCGACGGGGTGGGCGGGGTGCAGATCGCGATGGCGTTATTCGACCTCACTGCGACACCGCGCAGCCGCGATGAGGTGCGGACCAAAACCGGTGAGCCGGAGGTACATCAGCGCGGGGTGCTCAGCGACTACGCCGAGATCGTCCGCTACGACCTGGGCCTGCTCGGTAAAGGTGTCAGCGGCGTACTGGGAGCGGCGCCGAAACTGCTGCTGGACGCCGTCCGGCGGCCGCTGCAGACGGCGGCGTCGGCCGGTGAACTGGCGGCTTCGGTGTACCGGACTACGCGGCCGGTCACCGCGACCGGATCGCCATTGATGAAGGACCGCACGCTGGTCCGGAAGCTGGGGGTGCATGAGGTGCCGTTGGGCACCCTCAAACAGGCCGCGCACCGCAGCGGGGGTGCGCTCAACGACGCATTCGTTGCCGGTATCGCCGGTGGTCTGCGCCGCTACCACGAGAAACACGGTGTAACCGTGGCCGACCTTCACCTGACCATGCCGATCAGTGTCCGCAAGGACGGCGATGAGATGGGCGGCAACCACATCACCCTGGCGCGCTTCGATGTTCCGGTGGGTCTGGCCGACCCGGCGGAGCGGATCAGCCAGACCCACGAACGAACCAACCGGGCGCGCAACGAGAAGTCGACGCCCTATATCCAGATCATCGCCGGTGCGATGAACCTGATGCCGCGCTGGTACATCGGCTCGGTGTTGCGCAAGGTGGACTTCCTGGCCAGCGATGTGCCCGGGGTGCCGGTGCCGGTGTACCTCGCGGGCGCGAAGGTGCGGGTGCAGTACGCTTTCGGTCCCACGATCGGCTCGGCGGTCAACGTGACCCTGCTGACCTACGTGGACACTTGCGCGCTCGGTATCGACGTCGACACCGGCGCGATCCCGGACTTCGACGCGTTCTACGACTGCCTTGTCGAGGGTTTCGATGAGGTGCTGGCGCTGGGCACCGACTGACGACGATGCGGGCGCCCCGCGCCCGAGGAGGAGTCAGGCCCACCAACACCGACTGACGACGATGCGGGCGCCCCGCGCCCGAGGAGGAGTCAGGCCCACCAACACCGACTGACGACGATGCGGGCGCCCCGCGCCCGAGGAGGAGTCAGGCGGTCAGGTCGATGACATCTGCATCGGGGACGCCGTTGTAGCGACCTGGGGTACAGGTCAACACGATGACCTGACCGCGGTCGCCGACCACGTTGAACACCGCGCCGATCTTGGCTAGTCGGTCCGGGTCGCTGAATCCAAGGGCATCGTCGATGACAACCGGCACGGTGTCCTCCTTGGCCACCAGCGCCGCACCGGCCAAGCGAGCCAGGATGCCCAACTGCTCCTTGGCGCCGCCCGACAGCGACTCGAACGGGACGGTGCGGCCGCTGAGCGTTCTGCTGCAGATGGTCAGACCGGTGTCGATATCCACCTCAAAGGTGGGGCCAAAGACCTCGCGCCCGAGCCGTTCCAATTCATTGCGGTAGGGCGCGACGTATCGCTGTCGGGCATTATCGCGATGCCGAATCATCGTGTCGCGCAGTAGCTCGACCGCATCCGCCCGCTCCTGGAGGCGGACGTGCTCGGCGATCGCGCGCTCGAGTTCAGCCTCGGCCTCGTCCAGCCGGCCCTGACGGCCCTCGCTGCCCATCACACCGAGTTCTACCGTCAGGTTGTTCAGTTCGAGCTTGATGCCGTCGCGATCGTGGCAGATGGCATCGGCTGTCTGCGCGGCCCGGATCAGCTCAGCCTCGACACCATCGGGGTCGGCGTTGGCGTACCGCTCGGCCAGCGCTGCCGCTTGGGCGTCGGCGCGGGATTGCGCCTCGGCGTCGGCCGCGGCCTGGGCTGCGACCGCTTCGTCGGTCACGGCGGTGCGTAACGTCACCAGTTGCTCGCGGACCGCGTGCAACTCGCCCTCGGCGGTGCGAACCCGGTCGCGCAGCAGCGCCACCTGGGTGGACTTCTCTGCGAGGGTCGCGGTTGCGGCGGCGGCCGAGTTCCGTGCCGCTTCGGCGTTGGCCCGAGCAGCGCTCAGACCGGCATCGGCGGCGGACAGTTCGGCTGCCGCCGTCTGCGCATCAACATCGGCACCCGTCGTCCCGGACAGGTCTGCGCGCAGTTGAGCCAGCCGGGCATTGAGCTGCGCGATATCGTCGCTGTCACAGAGCACTTCAAGGGTTGCTTTCACCTGCTCGATATCTGCGGCGACCGTGCGGCGATGCCGGTCGAGTTCGCGCGCCGCGGCAAGGTCGCCCACCCCCGCCGCGGACAGGACCTCCCGCAGAACATGTTGCGCCGCTATCAGATCCGTCTGCAGTTTCACCGCATTGGCGCCGGGGGCGATCCGCACGGTCAATACGCCCGGAACTTCCACTGCCACCTCCGCCGAGGCGGGACTGGCCCAGAGGTGACCGGCGGCGAGCGTCCGCGGTTCGCCATCGACGGTGATGCCAAGGTCGGCCGACGCGGTGAACTCGACGGTTCCGACGTTGGCGTCCACTTGGGCCGCCAGCCGCGCGACCGAGACTGCGGCCCGCTCGATCTCTGCGAGCATCTCTTCGGTGAGGGTTATGCCGGCCAGACGCTCGGTCAACGATGTCAGTTGCCTGCCTGCGTCGTCGATACGCCGCAGCCGCGCCGATAGCCGCTCCGCTTCTTCCCTGGCCGCGCACATTCCCGCGCTGTCGCGAGCAGCATCGAGACGCTGCTGGGCGGTCTGCAGTGCGGCCGCCGAAAGTTCGGCGGCCGCGGCCTCGTCATCGGCCGACCGCCGGGCATCGGCCTCCTGCTCTAATGCCGTGATCAAGCCATCGCGGAGTGCGGTCAGCGTGGCGGCGCGCCGTTCGGCATCAGATACCAACTGCTGGCGTTGACCGCTGGCCAGCGCTGAGGTCGCGCTGGCGGTGGCGGCCGTCTGGGCGGCGAGGCGAGCCTGGTTCAGTTGGTCACGCAGATCGGCGAGGACGTTGTGCGCCGCCCTCGCGGCCTCCATCCGCTCGGTGGCCGATGTCAGGGTCTGTTCGGTCGACTGCAGGCTCGCGGTCAGATCCTCGTGACGAGTAATCCGGTCGTCTACCTCGGCGACCGCGGCGCGACACCTCTCCACCTCGACCCCGGCGGCCTTCCTCCGGTCCGCGGCGGCCCTGTAGTCCTTGGACGGCCGACCCGTCGCGGTGAAGTAGCGCTGGTACTCGGCCTCGATGCGGTCGATCAGCAGGGGGTCCGACCCCGGGGGTGACGCCGCGGCCTGACCGGCGGCGGCATCCAGTGCCCGGGACAGTGCGTCGCAGCCGGAAAGGTCCACCACCTGGGTGGATGTCGACTGCCACACCCGCAGGGCATCCCAGAGCCCGGTATCGAGGGTCTGTTCCAGGATCGCTTCGACCCTTTCGTGCGCCTCGTCGCCGGTCAGACTCTCGTGCTTGGGCTCGATGACCTCGAGCTCGGTTCGATGCTTCTTATGGAACCGCTTGCGGTAGACGAATCGGTACGGGCCCGTGCTGATCTCAGCCTCGACCTCGGCACCCACATCGGCGTAGGACGGCTTCACCTGCTTGACAGCGCGATGGTTCGACCGGTCCCGATAGTTCAGCAGCAGGTCGAGCGCCTCGAGCATCGAGGATTTGCCGATCTCGTTGGGACCGCACACGACCACCACACCCCGGTCGGGGAAATTGAGCTCCCGATCGGAGACGCCGCGGAAGTCCTTGAGCCGCAACCGGTGCAGGATCACGCGACGCTACCTTGGTTCAACCGGAGCAACAGGGCCAGCGCGTTGCGGGCGGCCCCCGACCTGTCCTGTCCCGACTGGGCCACCTCCAGCAGTTCATCGACCGCTCCGGCGGCGAACCCGCCGATCCCGAGATCGTCGAACTCGCCATCCGCCGGCATCACGGCGAGATTGGTGCGCCGGTCCCAGTAGTCCAGGCAGGCGAACAGCCTGGTGTACTTGTCCACGAGCGCATCCAGCGCGGCGCCGTCGGTGACCGTCAGCGTCCCGACCAGCGCCAGTTGGACCACGGTACGGTCTTTATCGGCCAGTTGGTCGAGGTTGAGGTCGAGGTCGGCGAGGTCGCGGCTGTTGTTGACCTCATGGTGAAGGGTCAAGAACCGCCAGCCGCCCACCTTGCGGGAGAGGACCGTGACCGGATGCTTCGGGTCCTCGAGGTCCATGTCGACCACCAGCACATGCCCGGAGTCGGTCTCGATGTGGTCGTAGTTGGTCACCTCCGGCGCTCCCGAGTACCACACCCGGCCGCTGTCGCCGACCTGAGTTCGGGAGTGCTTGTCCCCCAAAGCCACATAGTGCACCGCCGAACGGTTCAACGCGGCGGTGAGCCCAGCCATCCGGATGTGCGCGGGATTGGTCGGGTCCGGATCGAGAACATCGACAGCACCGTGGGCCAGCAGGATCCGGGCGGTCCCGTCCACCGGGAGTCCGTCCAGAACCGCGGCGGTCAAATCGGCCGTGGGCCGCTTGGACCGCCACGGCGCGGCGAGGATCTGCACACCCGGGCGCACATCGAACGCCCCGCCGCGGTCGAGAACGGTGATGTTGTCGGGACATTCCCTGACGAACAGGTCGCTCCGGTAAACCGAAGATGCGTCCAGCGGGTCGTGATTGCCCGGTAGCAGGTAAACCGGTACGCCTATCGCGCGCATCGCCTCAAGCGACTGGCTGACGACCTTCGGCGCCAGTTGGTTGGCGTCAAAGACATCGCCGGCGACCACCACGAACTCCGCCCCCGTCTCGCGGGCCAGGGGGCCGAGTGCAGCGACTGCATCACGGCGGGCGGCGGAGTAGCGGGCCTGGGCCTCGGCATCGAGGAACCTCCGGGACATGCCGAGTTGCCAGTCTGCTGTGTGCAGGAACTTCATACTTTCGACGTTCCTTTCCGGCCGTCCGCTTGGTGGTCGTCGTGAGTGTATGGCGGGCGTCCGACAAGTCCGGGGACGCCGATCGGCATGTGCCCTAACCTGGGGCGGGTGAGAACCCTGGTGCTGATGCGACATGCCAAATCCGATTATCCCGACGGGGTGGCCGACCATGACCGGCCATTGGCTCCGCGCGGTATCCGGGAGGCCGGAATGGCCGGTGACTGGCTACGCGGCAACGTTGGCGAGATCGACTCGGTGCTGTGCTCCTCCGCGATCCGCACCCGGCAGACCCTGGAGCGCACCGGGGTCGAGGCCCCGGTCAGCTTTCTGGACCGACTCTATGGCGCCACTCCGGGTTCGATGTTCGAGGAGATCAATCAGGTCGCCGATGAGGTGCACACATTGCTGGTCATCGGCCACGAACCGACCGTCAGCCAGGTCGCGCTGGGGCTGGCCGAGCAGGGCAGCAGCGACCGGAAAGCCACCGAGGCCATCGCCGCGAAGTTCCCGACATCGGGTATTGCCGTGCTCCGGGTGCCGGAAACCTGGGCCGGCCTCAAGCCCGGCGAGGCGACGTTGACAGGGTTCCATGTGCCGCGATGACCACAGGGTTCCACGTGCCGCGATGACGACAGGGTTCCACGTCCGGAACCACCCGACTACCGGCGCCGAGACCGTTGTCGCGCAAAGGTGGGCAAATTACCGGTACCCCAGCCTGGCCTCGGCCCTGGCGACGCGGGCTTGGGGTGTGGGACCTGGACACGTCACCCTGGACGTCACCGCGCCAAGGAGGAATCGGAGGCTAGGAATTGGTGGCGAGTGTCAGCTCCATCAGCTTGATTGCCTGACCGCAAGCATCGATACCCGGCAACTGCGGGTTGATCCACCAGCCCACCACCCCTGCGGCATCGCTGGCTACTCCGCAGCCGCCGGCGGGCTCACCGGTGCGCATGACGATCGACGGCACGCCCGCAATGGCGCGGCTCTCTATCTGGTAGTTCAGGTATTCGGCCACCTTGCGCTCGTTCTCGAGGCTGCCCTGCTCGAACCAGAAGCGGGTGATGTCGATCAGGCTGGCCGGGTTGGCGGCCTGCCAGCGGCAAATCGCCCCGACGAACGTGCTCTGGATGTCCAGCGGATCGGCCCCGACCGTCTTGGCCAGCACATCGGAGGTGAGAACATCACATTCCTTGAGCAGATTGGGGTACTGCTTCGCGGAGTTGTCGTTCCGGGCGGTGCTGCTGGTGCCGGCCCTGAGGGCAGCGCCGTCCACGGTCTGGGCACATCCGGCGAGGACCGCAAGCGCGGAGATCCCCGCCACCGCTGCCGCCGCCCAGCGTGGACCCGAAGGCCGACTCATTTGGCGTTCACAATCGACTGCCGGGTCAGTTCCTTGGCCACGTCACAGGCCGGCGGGTAGGACTCCTGGGCGAAACTGACCGACCACTCGATGAAATCGTCGTTGAACTGGATTCCGATCTCGCACAGGTGGTCCCCGAGCATGGGGGAACTTCCCACCGCGATGAACCCGCTGTGGCCCTCGATGGTGATGTCCTCCACGCTGTCCCGGGACAGCTCCTCGGTTTTGCGCTCACGTCCGATCGGGCTCCCGCGGAACCAGCTGAAGGAGAAATGCGGGCCCAGGATCCCGCCGGCCACCAGCCACTGGCAGCCGGCCGAGTTGACCGCCGTCTTGACCAGACCGCTGACCCGAGTCTGCTCGGCCATGACCTCATCGCTGATGCCGCCGCACTCCGGGAACATGGGCCCGTGCACACCGTCGGTGCCGACCGGCGAATCCTGCTGCTGCGACTGTGACTGCGGCTGTTCGCCGACATCACCCGAACACGCCCCGAGCGCAGCGGCGGCCGCCAGCGCGGCCACACCCGCCGTGAACCTGCCCACCGCCGTCATACGCGCCCGCTGAATCTCACGGTATGCCTGTTTCCCACAGCATGCACTGTAGCGCCAGCCGCCGAATACCCCCCCGACACACCGGTTGAACAGCAAGTTTGCCGCTCCATTGCGGTGTGGGACAGTAACGAAATGCTCCTGGGGCTGCTGCGGCGATACTTGTGGCCGTACCGCTGGCCCGTCGTCGCGGTCATGGTGTTTCAGACCTTCAGCACATTGGCATCGCTGTATCTGCCGACCGTCAACGCCGCAATCATCGACGAGGGGGTGGCCGTCGGAGACACCGGCCTGATCGGCCGGCTGGGTCTGGTGATGTTGGCCGTGACCGGACTGCAGGGTGCGTGCGCGGTCGGCGCGGTGTTCTACGGTTCCCGAACCGGGATGGGGCTGGGACGCGACCTACGCTCGGCGGTATTCGACCGGGTCATCGGGTTCTCCGAGCGCGAGACCGCGCAGTTCTCCGCGCCGTCGCTGCTGACTCGGACCACCAATGATGTCCGGCAGATTCAGGTGCTGGTCCAGATGACCGCGACCGCGGGCATCACAGCACCGATCATGTGTATCGGTGGTATCGCGATGGCAATCCGCCAGGATGCCGGACTGTCCTGGTTACTGCTGGTCAGCGTGCCGGTCCTGGCGATCGCCAACTACCTCATCGTGTCCCGCATGCTGCCTGTCTTTCGCAGGATGCAACACCTGATCGACGGTATCAACCGGGTGCTGCGGGAACAGCTGTCCGGGATCCGGGTGGTGCGAGCGTTCGCCCGGGAGCCCTTCGAGCGGGATCGCTTCGCCGTGGCCAACCGGGCCGTCTCCGACAGTGCCCTGACCGCCGGACGCTGGCAAGCGCTGATGCTGCCGGTGACCACTCTTACCATCAACATATCCAGTGTCGCGCTGATCTGGTTCGGCGGTCTTCGTATCGCTGACGGGCAGATGCAGGTGGGTTCGCTGATCGCGTTCCTGTCCTATTTCATGCAGATCCTGATGGCCGTGCTGATGGCCACCATGCTCCTGGTGATGCTGCCCCGGGCTTCGGTTTGTGCCGAACGGATCACCGAGGTACTCAACACCCACAGCGCGATCTCCGCCCCGGCCGAGCCACGACACCCGGACACCGGCGTCCGTGGAGCGTTGCGGCTCGAAGGAGTCGCATTCCGCTATCCGGGCGCCGAACGGCCGGTGCTCGACGGCGTCTCATTGAACTGCTCACCGGGAACGACCACCGCGATCGTGGGTGGCACCGGTTCGGGGAAATCCACCCTGGTAGCACTGATCTGCCGGTTGTACGACGTCACCGGGGGCGCTGTCATGGTCGACGGTGTCGACGTCCGCGACTACGACCCCGAGAACCTCTGGTCCGCAGTGGGCCTGGTGCCTCAACGGGGGTATCTGTTCTCCGGCACGGTCGCGGACAACCTGCGCATCGGCCGCGCCGACGCCTCCGAGTCCCAGATGTGGGAGGCGCTGCGGGTGGCGGCAGCCGACGGCTTCGTCCGCGCACATCCAGCAGGACTGGATATGCCGGTGGCACAGGGCGGCGCCAACTTCTCCGGCGGTCAGCGTCAGCGGCTGGCGATAGCGCGCGCGGTTATCCGGCGGCCGACGATCTACCTGTTCGACGACGCACTATCGGCACTCGACGTGCATACCGACGCACAAGTGCGTGCGGCGTTGCGGACAGTCTCAGCGCAGGCAACCGTGCTCATTGTGGCGCAACGCGTGTCGACGGTGATCCAGGCCGATCAGGTCGTCGTCCTCGACGGCGGGCGGGTGGCCGGGATCGGCACCCACAGCACACTGCTCCGGAATTGCCCCCCGTATGCGGAGTTCGTCGACTCCCAGTCGATGGCCGGGACCCGCCCATGACCACCCCGCCGGCCCGCGTCGGATCGCGCGCGATGCCGACCGGCCCGGGCCTGAACGACTCGCGGGACTTCACCGGGTCGGCGCTGCGACTGCTGGCGCGGCTGCGCCCGTATCGCTGGCCGGCCGTGGCGGTACTGACCATGTCCGCCGGCGGAATCATGCTGTCAGTCATCGGTCCCCGCGTCCTCGGCCACGCGACCGACCTGTTGTTCAACGGTGTCATCGGCCGGCAACTGCCCGCCGGCATCACCAAGGCCGAGGCGATCGCCGACGCCCGGGCGCGCGGGGACGGCACCTTCGCCGACATGGTCTCCGGTATGGACGTGATACCCGGAGTCGGCATCGACTTCCCCGCCGTCGGCCGCACACTACTGCTGGCTCTTTTGATGTATCTGCTTGCCGCACTGTTAATTTGGGGACAGGCGCGAATTCTCAATGTCATCGTTCAACGCACCATCACCGCCTTGCGCGCAGATGTGGAGACCAAGATCCATCGGCTTCCGCTGTCCTACTTCGATTCTCGGTTGCGGGGCGAACTGCTGAGCCGGGTCACCAATGACGTGGACAATATCGCGAACTCGGTCTCGATGACGATCAGTCAGTTGTTCACCGCCGTCCTGACCATCTGCGCCGTACTGGCGATGATGGTGGTCTTGTCGCCGCTGCTCGCGCTGATCACGGTGGCGACGGTCCCGCTGTCGCTGCTGGCGATCCGCGCCATCACCCGCCGCTCACGGAAGATGTTCATCGCCCAGTGGGCCAACACCGGCCGGCTCAACGCTCATATCGAGGAGACGTACAGCGGCTTCACCGTCGTCAAGACCTATGGGCACCGTACCGCGGCCCAGCAGAAGTTCCGCGACCTCAACTCCGAGGTCTATGAAGTGGGCCTGGGGGCCCAGTTCCTTTCCGGGCTGGTGTCGCCGATAACCATGGTCATCGGCAATCTCAGCTATGTGGCGGTCGCCGTCGTCGGCGGCCTGCAGGTGGCTACCGGCCAGATGACCCTGGGCGGCGTTCAGGCGTTCATCCAGTACGTGCGGCAGTTCAACCAGCCGCTCACCCAGATCGCCGGTATGTACAACGCCCTGCAGTCCGGGGTGGCCAGCGCCGAGCGGGTGTTCGAATTCCTCGATGAGCCGGAGGAATCCTCCGAGGAGTCCCCCCACATATCCCCCGGCGCCATCGAGGAGTCGGGATCCCGCGGCGGCCGGATAGAGTTCTGCGCCGTCAGCTTCGGGTACGAGTCATGCACACCGGTGATCGAGGAGCTGTCCCTAACGGCCGAACCGGGCAGCACGGTGGCGATCGTCGGGCCCACCGGGGCGGGTAAGACCACCCTGGTGAACCTGTTGATGCGGTTCTATGACGTCGACGCCGGCCGGATCCTGATCGACGGCGTCGACATCACCACGGTGAGCCGGCAAGCGCACCGGGCGAGGTTCGCCATGGTGCTACAGGAACCCTGGCTCTTCGGCGGCACCATCGCCGAGAACATCGCCTATGGCCGCCCCGGAGCCACGGAGGAGGAGATGGTCGCCGCGGCCCGCGCTGCGCATGTGGACCAATTCGTCCGCACCCTTCCGAAGGGCTACCAGACCCGGGTCAGCGACGACGGCACCAACCTCAGCACCGGCGAGAAGCAGCTGATCACGATCGCCCGCGCGATCCTTGCCCGCCCGCAGTTCTTGATCCTGGACGAGGCGACCAGTTCGGTGGATACCCGCACCGAACTGCTGGTTCAGCAGGCGATGACCGAACTGCGCAGGCAGCGAACCAGTTTCATCATCGCGCACCGGCTGTCCACCATCCGCGATGCCGATCTGATCGTCGTGATGGACGGCGGCCGGATCATCGAGCAGGGCAGCCCCGCCGAACTCATGGCCCGGAAGGGCGCGTACTGGGCGATGACCCGGGCCTGATGACGACGACGCCGCCGGTGCCACGAGTCCGATCGGCTGGACACCGGCGCGGCAGCGGTGTTTGGTGATCCGATGCCGCGCCGCACCCGGGCAAGCCTGCTGTGGCTGGCGCTGCTCTGTTGGGCGGCCGGAATCCTCTGGCTCTCAGCACGCACCCCGCAGGAGATTCCCGATGCGGCTTTCCTGCTCGGGGACAAGGTCAGCCATGTCATCGCCTACACCGTCGGCGGATGGCTGGCGGCGAGCGCCCTGCGCCTGTCGCGTCCGCCGTCCACCGCGGCCGGGGCGGCCGGGGCAATCGCCCTCGCGGTCGTACTCGTGGCCGGCGTCGGTATGGCCGATGAGATGCTGCAGGCCGCCACCCCGGGTCGCACCGGAGCGGACATCTACGACTGGCTCGCCGATCTGGTCGGGGCGCTCACCGGAGCACTGCTGAGCACGGTGGGCCGTCGCCGACCGAACCGCTGATCCGGGAACCGACTGCGGCCGAACCGGCACGCCGGAACCCCCGAAGACCCGATAATGGGCGAATGGCAGGAAATGAACTCGATCCCGATCGTGCCCGTGCGGCCCGGGATGTGGTCCGGCAGCATCCGGCCATGGCCCTCTTTGCCGTATCCCCCGTCCTGATCGCTGCCGGGCTGGTGTGGTGGCTGGTCACCCCCCTGTGGGCCGTCGTTCTCCTGGTCGCGGCACTGGTCGGGGGCGGGGTGGCGATTCTCCGCCAGCGCTGAGGGACAGCCGCTCAGACCTGAGCCGGGTCTGTTGCCGTTCGCCGCACCCGGAACACCTCGACCGGATCGGTAATGCCCTTCAACCGTTTGGAACCGGCGGCAGACCAGCGGAACCGCGGGTCGTCGCCGACCTGCCCGCGGGCCGTCCCGGACACCAGCACCGACCCCGGCCGGGCGATCGAGGTGATCCGGCTGGCCACATTGACCGGACTCCCGAACCAGTCACCGGCCCGGCTGACCGCCGGCCCGTAAGCCACGCCGACCCGCAGCCGGGGCAGCAACTCGTCGGCCTCGGCGCCGTGGGCCAGTGCCAGCACCACATCCAGCAGCGCCGCAGTGTCCGGTGATACGAACATCACCGCGTCGCCGATCGTCTTGATGAACCGCACCGGCGCGGCCACCAGGTCCCGGGCCAGTTCGCCCAGCCGATTGGCCAGCCGTTCCAGTTCCGCGGGCGGCAGTTCCTCGCCGAGCCTGGTGAACCCGACCAGATCCGCGAACGCCGCGGCCACCGGCCGGGCTCCGGGCAGCGGGGCGCCCTCGGCACGCTGACGGGCATCGACCGCTTCCGTCTCGACCACATGCCTCAGCTGCACCAGCAGCATGTCCTGAATCATCGGCCCGATCAGTGGAGCGGCGGTCTCCACCAGTGCCTGGAACGTCTTGGCGATCTCCAATTCGGTGACGCCGGGGTGCAGAATCGCGGCCAACGCCGCCGATCGCATGGCCTCCGCGGCGTGCGAGAGCCCTTCGGTCAGCACCCGCACGACCGTCAACATCTGCTCGGGGTCAAATCCAAGGTCAAGGAACTTCCTGATGTGGACCGCGGTATCACCGTCGGAGCGGGTGAATGCCGGCACGTCCGGGTTCTCGACCTGCGGCAGCCCACCGGCCCGCTGAAACCGGGTCAGCTCACCGAGATCGAGGCCGACCTCTTCGCTGATCTGGCGGGCCGTCACCGAGGAGCGGTCGTCGCCGAGGGCCCGGCCTGCGGGCAACAGCATCGGGGCGAAGGAGTCTCGGATTTCCTCGACGGTGATGCCCTGGTCGAGCAACCACGGCACCAATGCGGCGCGTTGCGCGCGTGCCTCGCCGGTCAAGCCGTCCAGCAGCCCGGACGACTCGATATCGAAGCCGGCGTTCATGAGACCGGCGGCCGCCGGTTCGCCCACGGACGGGCGGACTCGATCTGCGTGCTCAACGCCAATAACGTCGCCTCATCGGAGGGCCGGCCGACCAGCTGCACCGATACCGGCAGGCTGTCGCGGTCCAGTGCCCACGGCAGCGCCGCGGCGGGTTGGCCGGTGGCGTTGAAGATCACGTTGAACGGCACCCGGGAGGCCACCCGGGTCAGCGTCGCAACGCCGCCCCGGCGCTGGTACTGCCCGATCCGGGACGGTCCGGTCGCGGTGCCCGGTGTGATCAGCACATCGAAATCGTCGAAGATGGATTGAACCCGCGCCGTCAGCGTCGGCTCCGCGGCCCGGATCCTGGCGATCTGACGGTCCGAGACCAGGCTGCCCAGCCGGGCGATCCCGCGGGTGCGCGGCTCGAGCCGCTCCGGGTGCGGAAGCTTCTGTACGTCCTCGTACACCCCGCGCCACATTCGCGGCAGCACATGGCCGTACATCGCCCAGGCGGGGTAATCCGGGTCGCACCACAGCACCTCGTGGCCGAGATCGCGCAGCAATGCCTCCAGCCCGTCCAGGGCTCGCTGCTGGGCGCGCCCGACCCGGGCCACGACGGCGAGCGGAAGCCTGGTGCTCAACGCGATTCGCAGCCGTCCGGGGTTGCGCGCGGCCGCCTTGACGAACCCGCCGCGGGGTGCCTTGCCGGTGTTGGTGACGTCCAGGAACAGCGCGGCATCCTCCACCGTGCGACTCAGCGGACCGTTGACACTCAGCCCGCACCAGGCGTCATCGTGCGGAGCGATAGGAACCCGGTCGCGCTGGGGTTTGAGGCCGTACAACCCGCACCAACTCGCCGGGATGCGGATGGAACCGGCACCGTCGGAGCCCAGCGCCATCGGGGCCAGCCCCGCCGCGACCGCCGCCCCGCTGCCGCCGCTGCTGCCGCCGGGGGTGTAGGCCAGGTCCCAGGGATTGTGGGTGGCACCGAAGGCGAGCGTCTCGGTGAACGACCACAGCATCATTTCCGGCACCGAGGTCTTTCCGATGATCACGGCCCCGGCCTGCCGCAGCCGGCGGACCACCGCACCGTCGGCGGTGGCGGCCTGATCGTAGGCACTGCTGCCCAAACAGGTGAACTCACCGGCGACGTCGACATCGTCCTTGATCGCGATCGGTACGCCCAGTAACGGAAGACGTTCGCCGGCGTCGAGGCGCGCCTGGGCGGCGGCTGCCTCGCGGCGGGCGCTATCGGCCAGCACCACCCGGTAGGACCTCAGTTCCCGATCCACCCGGGTGATCCGGTCGAGGTACAGCTCCAGCAGGGCCGGCGCGGAAATGGCGCCGGCGGCGAGCATGCGAGCCTGCTCGGCGGCGCCGGCGAAGGCGATATCGGTGGCGTCCACCCACGGCAGCGTAGCCGCCGCCGCACCCGCTACGGTGGGCGCATGGCCTGCGTGTTCTGCCAGATCGTCGCCGGGTCCGCTCCGGCCGTCCGGGTGTACGAGGACGCCGAGTTCCTCGGCTTCCTCGATATCCGGCCATTCACCCGCGGCCACACCCTGGTCATCCCGAAGGTGCACAGCGTCGATCTCACCGATACCCCCGCCCCCACCCTGGCCGGCATGATGGCCGTCGGTCAGCGGATCGCTCAGGCCACTCGGGTTTCAGGTCTGGCGGCAACCGGGAACAATGTCGCGATCAATGACGGCAAATCTGCGATGCAGTCGGTGTTCCACATCCACGTGCACGTGATTCCGCGCCGTGACGGCGACAAACTGTCCTTCGTCAAGGGCATGGTGCTGCGCCGCGACCCTGACCGGGAGACCACGGGCGCAATTCTGCGCAACGCACTGGAGGGATCGATATGAGCGCCGAGCCACAACCAACCCCGGCCGACACGGCGCTGCGACTGTTCGTGCGCACCCACGACGCGGTGTACCGGCGCACCCGCGGATGGATCGGACATCGCATCCCGGGTGCACCGAACAGCCTGCTCCTGCACACCGTCGGAGCCCGGACGGGTCTGCCGCGAACCAACTCGCTGTCCTATGCCCGCGACGGGGACGACTATCTGGTAGTCGCGTCCAACGGCGGCGACAGCCGGGCACCCGGGTGGTACCACAACCTCAAGGCTGCGCCGGGCGTCGAGATCAACATCGGCCCGAAGCGATTCCCGGTCACCGCTGCCGCGGTGCTGCCGGACGACCCGGACTATCCGCGGCTGTGGCGGATGGTCAACGCCAACAACGCCGACCGCTACAACGACTACCAGGCCCGGACTGCCCGCCCGATCCCGGTGATCCGGCTCAGCCCTTGAGTCCGGATCGCCGGGCCGCCTCACACAGCACCGTCTCCAGCATCGCCGGGGTGAGCCGGCCGGTGAACATATTCTGCTGACTGGGGTGGTAGCAGCCCAGCAGCAGCGGGCCCGACGGTATCCGGGCGACCGCACCGTGGCCGAACTTCGGTTTGGCGCCGGGGAGTTCATCGGCGAACAGCCGCAGCGCGGCCTGCCAGGCGAAGCCGCCCAGCACGACGATCACCCGGACAGAGCCGCGCAGCAGCCCCCACTCGGCGTCCAGCCACGGCGCGCACGTCGCACGTTCCTGCCCAGACGGGGTATTGCCGGGCGGGGCGCAACGCACCGCCGCGCTGATCCGGATGCCGTTGGCCCGCAACCCGTCTGCGGAATCCGAACTGACCGGCGAGTTCACCAGCCCGGCCCGGTACAGGGCCGCGAACAACTGATCACCGGATCGGTCGCCGGTGAAGACCCGGCCGGTGCGGTTGGCACCGTGCGCGGCCGGCGCCAGACCCAAAATCAGAATCGCCGGTCGGTGCGACCCCCAGCCGGTCACCGGTCTGCCCCAGTACGGTTCCTCGGCGAAGGCGCGCCGTTTGACAACGGCGACCTCCTCACGCCAGCCAACCAACCGGGGGCAGGCCCGGCAGACGCTGATGGCGGCATCGAGGGTGCTGATATCAGCTGCCGCCGCGGCCAGTTCCGCCACCTGCCCGCCATCGTGGGCGACCGGCGTAACCGCGGTGGCCGGATCACCCGGCCAGCCGCAACCGGGCGGAACGGGTGACGCGAACAGCTCGCCGGTGCGGGGGTGGGTCCGGCTGGTCATTTCCTGAATCTAGGCTGCTTGAGGTGGGAACGTCGCGGGTGCCGGCGCTGCTGATCCTGTTCTCCGCGTTCCTGGCCGCGGCCGGTAACGGCATCTCGATGGTCGCCTACCCGTGGCTGGTGCTCGAGCGCACCGGCAGCGCCACCGAGGCCTCGATCGTCGCCGGGGCCGCCACCCTGCCGTTACTGTTCGCCACCCTGATCGCTGGAACCGCCGTCGACTTCCTCGGCCGGCGTCGGGTCGCCATACTCGCCGACGCGATGTCGGCGCTGACGGTGGCGGCGATCCCGGCCCTGGTGCTCACACTTGGAGTCGGGGTTCTGAGCACCGCCGTTCTGGCGGCGCTGGCCGCGCTCGGCGCCTTCTTCGACCCCGCCGGAATGACCGCGCGGCTGTCGATGCTGCCGGAGGCGGCCCGCCGGGCGAACTGGACGCTGGACCAGACGAACAGTGTCTACGAGGCGGTGTTCAACCTCGCCTACATCACCGGGCCAGGTATCGGCGGTCTGCTCATCGCGACCCTCGGCGGCGTCAACACCATGTGGGTCACCGCTGCGACATTCACCCTCGCGATACTGGCGATGGGTGCGTTGCGACTGCACGGCACCGGCCGACCCGAACCCGATGCGCGCCCCGGAGGGGTGATTTCCGGCGTTCTCGAGGGTCTGCGCTTCGTCTGGGGCAACCGGGTGCTGCGGACGATCGGACTGATCGAACTCGCCGTCACCGGTTTGTACCTGCCGATGGAGAGCGTGTTATTCCCCAAGTACTTCAGCGATCGCGACGAACCCACCCACCTGGGCTGGGTGTTGATGGCGCTGTCGATCGGCGGCTTGATCGGCGCCCTGAGTTGGACCGTGCTGTCCCGGTTCGCCAGCAAGCGAACCACAGTCCTCACCGCGGTCACCACGTTCGGAGCCGGGGCCACCGCGATCGCCTTTCTGCCGCCGCTGCCGGTGATCCTGGTGTTGGCCGTCATCATCGGGACCGTTTACGGACCCATCGGCCCGATCTACAACTCGGTGATGCAGACCCGCACCCCGGCCCCGATGCGCGGCCGGGTGGTCGGGGTGATGACGTCGATGGCCTACGCGGCCGGCCCGGTCGGCTTCATCATCGCTGGACCGCTGGTGGACGCCTTCGGGCTCACGACGGCCTTCCTCGCGCTGGCGCTACCGGTGCTGCTGATCGCCATCGCCTGTTTGTGGGTGCCCGCACTGCGGGAGTTGGACCGTAATCCCGCCGATGCCTGAGCGGTGCACACTGCACCGGTGCACTCCTTCAGCATCTCGTCGGAACTCGGTGCCGCACCTGACGTCGTGTGGCGCCACGTCACGGACATGGCAGGTGTGAATGGCGAACTGGCGCCCCTGTTGCGGATGACGGTGCCGCCCGGACTCGAGCGCGCCAGCCTGGACCAACTGCCGATAGGCCGGCGTGCCGGGCGCAGTTGGCTGCTGCTGTTCGGTTTCCTACCGGTGGATTTCGACGATCTCACGATCGCCGAGATCGGGCCCGGCCACCGTTTTCTCGAGCGATCGAGAATGCTGACCCAGTCGCACTGGGAACACGAACGCACGGTGACGGCCATCCCCGGCGGGTGCCGGGTGGAGGACCGCCTGAGCTGGCGAGGCCGGTTTGTCCCACTCGGCGCCCTCTTCCGGTTAGCGGTGCCCGTGCTGTTCCACCACCGCCATACCCGGTTGCGCCGCCGGTTCGGGGTGCCCTCGGGCCGTCCGCCGGGTACGGGGCCGGGCCTACGATTGACCCCGTGAACCCCGCGCTCGCCGGCCTCGTCGCCGCACTGCCCGACGGCGTCGTCATCACCGATCCCGACATCCTGGCCTCCTATCGTCACGACCGAGCGGCGGATCCGAGCGCCGGGACCCCGATCGCGGTGGTCCGGCCGTCCATCACCGAGGAGGTCCAGGCGGTGCTGCGCTGGGCCGGCACCCACCGCGTCCCGGTGGTGACACGCGGGGCGGGAAGCGGACTGTCCGGCGGTGCCACAGCGGTCGATGGCGGCATCGTGCTGTCGACGGAGAAAATGCGTGCGATCACCATCGACCCGGTGACCCGCACGGCAGTGGTTCAGCCAGGGCTGTTGAACGCCGAGGTCAAGAAAGCCGTCGCCGAGCACGGACTGTGGTATCCGCCGGACCCGTCCTCCTACGAGATCTGCAGCATCGGCGGCAACGTCGCCACCAACGCCGGTGGTCTGTGCTGTGTGAAGTACGGCGTCACAACCGATTACGTACTGGGCCTGCAGGTGGTGCTGGCCGACGGCACCGCGGTACGACTGGGCGGGCCGCGCCTGAAGGATGTGGCCGGGCTGAGCCTGACCAAACTGTTCGTCGGCAGTGAAGGCACTCTCGGGGTGGTCACCGAGGTGACCTTGCGACTACTTCCCCCGCAGCGCACATCGGCCACGGTTGTCGCAACGTTCGATTCGGTGGCCGCGGCCGCCGGTTCGGTGGTCGCCATCACCGGCGTCATCCGACCGTCGATGCTGGAGTTCATGGACTCCGTCGCCATCAACGCGGTCGAGGACAAACTGAAGATGGGCCTCGACCGCAGTGCCGCGGCGATGATGGTGGCCGCCTCCGACGACCGCGGACCGGCCGGGGCTGAGGATGCCGAATTCATGGCCAGGGTTTTCACCGACGCCGGCGCGACGGAGTGCTTTTCGACCGCCGACCCGGTGGAGGGTGAAGCGTTCGTCGCCGCCCGCCGCTATGCCATCCCGGCGGTGGAGGCTAAGGGTTCGCTGCTCCTCGAGGATGTCGGCGTGCCGCTTCCGGCACTCGCCGACCTGGTCGCCGGTGTCGCGAAGATCGCCACTGAGGCCGATCTGACGATTTCGGTGATCGCACATGCCGGCGACGGAAACACCCATCCGCTGATCGTCTACGACGCAGGTGACGACGCCATGACGGCACGCGCCGAACAGGCATTCGGCGACATCATGGACCTGGCGGTCGGCCTGGGCGGCACCATTACCGGTGAGCACGGGGTCGGCCGGTTGAAGAAACCGTGGCTGGCCGGGCAACTGGGACCGGAGGCGATGGACCTCAACCGGCGTATCAAGACCGCGCTGGATCCTGACGGGATACTGAACCCGGGCGCGCTGATCTAGCTGATTCCCCGACCCGCGGATGCGAGTCGAGCTCAGTTCCTGCCGCCCCCGCCGGAACCACCGCCGCCACCCGGACCGCCGCCACCGGGACCGCCGCCACCGGGACCACCGCCACCGGGACCATTACCCCCACCGGGACCACCGCCACCGGGACCACCGCCACCGGGACCATTACCCCCACCGGGACCATTCCCGCCGCCGAGACCACCGGTCGAACCGTCACTGTCGGGCGCCCCCGGATCGTTCCCGACGGCGTCATCGAGGCGGTCATTGTCGTTATCGCACAAAAGGTCCTCGACATCACACGGAAGGTCGAGGGGTGCAACCGGCCCGGCACCGTGGAGCGCACCGTGGGTCGCGGGCGCGGATGCGAAGACGGTGGCAGACCCGGCTGCCGCGACGGCTGCGAACAGCATGACCAGCGGGCGTGGACACTTCGGCATTCGGTGCTCCCGTTCCTAATCTGCGCGGCTCGGCCGCAGCATCACAGTGATGACGAACAACAGCCTTACGGACGACTCCAGTGAGGTTACGACCTTTGATCGCATTACGGGCAGGTGTTGTTACCAGACGCTGCTCGGTCGTCGCCGCCCACTCGGATCGGCACCGGCTCGGCACCGCGGCGCCATCATTGACAATCAGCTCGCCATGTCGTACCAATGAGGCATCATGACCAAAGTGTCTCATCCGGTGCGGTTTACGCTGCGGTCCGGTGCCGACTGGGACGACCCGTGGCCAAGCTACGCGGCGCTGCGCGATCACGATCCGGTCCATCACGTCCAACCCGGCCCGGAGTCCCCCCCGGGGCCATCGGATGACTCGCCATCGGATGACTACTGGGTGCTCTCCCGGCACGCCGACGTCTGGTCGGCTGCCCGCGACCATGAGACGTTCTCCTCCGCGGGCGGCCTGACCGTCAACTACCACGAACTCGAGTTGATCGGACTGGCGGACAACCCGCCGATGGTCATGCTCGATCCGCCCGCCCACACCGAGTTCCGCAAGCTCGTCGCCCGCGGATTCACCCCCCGGCAGGTCGAGGCGGTCGAGCCCATGGTGCGTGAGTTCGTCATCGAACGACTCCGGCGGCTGCGCGACGGGGGCGGCGGCGATATCGTCGCCGAACTGTTCAAACCGCTGCCGTCGCTGGTCGTGGCGCACTATCTGGGTGTACCCGAGCAGGACCGGGCCAGATTCGACGGGTGGACGGAGGCCATCGTCGCCGCCTCGGCCGCCCCCGGCGGGGTCGCCGGGGCCAGCGAAGCCGTGCTGGAGATGATGGGCTACTTCACCGGGCTCATCGAACGACGGCGCACCGAACCCGGCGACGATACGGTGTCCCACCTCGTCGCGGCCGGGGTCGGCACCGACGGCGATATCAACGGATTGCTGTCCATCCTCGCCTTCACCTTCACCATGGTCGCCGGCGGTAATGACACCACCACCGGACTACTGGGCGGCGCCGTGCAACTGCTGGACCAGCACCCCGATCAGCGCCGCCGCCTCGTCGAAGACCCCGCGTTGATCGGGGACGCCGTCGAGGAATTTCTTCGGCTCACCTCCCCGGTCCAGGGTTTGGCCCGCACCGCCACCCGGGATGTCGCCATCAAGGGCCGTGTCATCCCGGCGGGACGGAAGGTGTTGTTGCTGTACGCCTCGGCCAATCGCGATGAGCGCCAGTACGGTCCGGATGCCGCCGGACTGGACGTGTTGCGCCGGCCCCGCAACATCCTGACCTTCAGCCATGGCGCACACCACTGCCTCGGCGCGGCCGCCGCCCGGATGCAGTCCCGGGTGGCGTTGACCGAACTGCTTTCGCACTGCCCGGATTTCGAGGTGGATCAGACCGGAATCGTCTGGGCCGAGGGAAATTATGTGCGCCGACCGGTATCGGTCCCGGTCCGGCTGGGCTAGCCGACATGGCGGACTGGCTGAGTTCCCGACGGGCCGACGCCGCCTGTGATCGCATCCTCGACGCCGCCGGCCTGGTATTCGCCGAGCGCGGCGTGGCCGCAGCGGGTATGAACACGATCGCCCGGACAGCGGGATGCTCCCGGGCGACGCTGTACCGGTACTTCGAGAACCGCGAGGCGCTGCACACCGCTTATGTGCACCGGGAGGCCCGCGCGCTGAACCACCGACTCGGCGATCTGGTCGCCACTATCGCCGATCCGCGGGACCGCCTGCTCACCGCGCTGACCCAGGCGCTGGCGCTGGTCCGCGAGAACCCCGCCCTGTCAGCCTGGTTCACCCGAACTCCGGCGGGCGCCGAGGCGGCCGAGGAATCCGATGTGGTGCAGGCGATGACAGCGGGTTTCCTGTTGTCGCTGGATGGCGAGGACCCGGCAGCCGCGGTCCGCCGGGCCCGATGGCTGGTCCGGGTGCTTACGTCATTTCTGACCGTGCCCGGCCGCGACGCGGCCGAGGAGCGGGCCGTTCTCGAGGAGTTCGTGATGCCGCTGATCCCGGTCAGGATCGCACCCGGGTGAATCGGTGCAGCACCCACGCCACCGGGATGGTCAGCACCATCGTGACAGCGAACAGACCGGGCATCGACCCGGTGTAGACCCGCCAGTGCAGCACCTCCACCATGGCGATCTCCATCACGATCAGATGCACCAGAAAGATCTCGTAGGAGATCTCACCCAGCCAGACCATCGGCCTGCTGGCCAGCAGCCGGGTGTACCAACCGTGATCACCCAGCGCCAGCGGCGCCACGACGAGCGTGGCGATCACCGCGTAGAACACCATCTTCACCAGCGCCTGAGCCAGCCCGGCGGGCGAGGTCGTCGGTTCCCCCGCGATTGGCGTGGAGGCAATCAGGAAGCACACCAACGCCAACGGCACCGCGACGAACCCGTAGGCGCGCACCCCCATGGCGGCCAGCACGGTGAGCATCATCCCGCCGATGAACCAGCTCAGATAGCCGGGCAGCCACAGCCGAGCACCATCGGGCAGAAAATCCGTGGTGTGCACCAGCACCATCCAGGCCGGGCTGAGCAGGGCCAGCCCACCCAGTCCGGCAAGCAGCAGTCCGGGCCGCCACCGGCGCCCGCACAGCACCGTCAGCAGCACATAGGCGATCACCGGCAGCGCCACATAGAACGCCACCTCGACGGCGAGGCTCCACATCTGGGTGAGGCCCTGATGCAGGAGCGCGAACATGTAGTTGTCGGTGTAGATCTGGGTGAGCGTCAGGTTGCGCCACAGACCCCACCAGCTGTGGCCGGGGTTGGGTCCGCCGTCGCGGAAGTGATAGATCAGGTAGGCCGCCAGCACCGTGACCATGTAGGCCGGCATGATTCGCCGCACCCGGTGCCACGCGTAGCGGGTCAGCGACGGCCCCGCCCGGCCGGCTGCCGCGGCCCGGACCCACGGACCGAACAACAGGTATCCCGACAGCACGAAGAAAATCGGTACGCCGATCTCCATCCGTGAGTAGACCAGCCCGATAAACCCGTGGGTGTACTTACCGGTGGTGTAGGCGGCGTGGGTGGCCACCACCAGCAGCGCGGCGACCGCCCGGACGCCGGTGAGGGCGGGGACCCGGTCGACACCGGATACCGCTTCCAGCCCGCCCTGGTCGATCTGACCGCCGGCGGTCATTGGTCGCGTCGGCGTGGCTTCCCGCCGGTGTTCCGGTGCGAATGCCCGCCGCGATCCGGTCGAAGCTCGATCAGGATGCCCGAGATCCGGGTGTTGCCGAGCGCTTTGAGCGTCGCCGCAGGCAGCCTGGCCGGGAGCTCAACCAGGGAGAAGTCCCCCTTGATGGTGATGTGCCCGAAGTCGCTGCGGTGCAAACCGCCCTCGTTGGCGATAGCGCCGACGATCGAACCCGGCCCGACCTTGTGCCTTTTGCCCACCGAGATCCGATAGGTGGCGAGATCGTCGCGGACCTTGCGGGCCGGGCGATCCCGGTCCGGGCGATCGCGGTCCGGGCGATCGGGACGTCGGCGCTCCGGTGGCGGCTCGGTCATCAGGAACTCCGCCCCGTCCCGGGACAGCACGGCCAGTGCCGCGGCGATATCGGCCGTCGGGACGTCGTTATCGCGTTCGTAGTCCTCGATCAGGCGGCGGAACATGTCAAAACCGGGTGCTCCGATGGCATCGGTGATCGAGTCACGGAACTTCGCGACGCGCTGGGCGTTGACGTCCTCGACGCTGGGAAGCTGGGTTTCGACCACCTTCTGCCGGGTGACCTTCTCGATCGACTTCAGCAGGTGCCGCTCGCGGGGCGAGACGAACAGCAGTGCGGTCCCGGATCTCCCGGCCCGGCCGGTGCGGCCGATGCGGTGCACGTAGGACTCCGGATCATGCGGGATGTCGTAGTTCAGCACATGCGAGATGCGTTCGACGTCAAGTCCCCTGGCGGCGACATCGGTGGCGACCAGGATGTCGATTCCTCCGGATCCGCCCTGTTTCAGGGCGGCGATGGTCCGCTCCCGCTGGGCCTGGGCGATATCGCCGTTGATCGCCGCGGCGGAGAAACCCCGGGCCCGAAGTTTCTCGGCCACCTCCTCGGTGGCCTGTTTGGTGCGGACGAACACGATCATCGCCTCGAACGGCTCGACCTCGAGCACCCTGGTCAGCGCGTCCATCTTGCGCGGCCCGGCAACCTGGATATAGCGCTGGGTGATGTTCTCCGCGGTGGCGGTTTTCGATTTGACCGCCACTTCCACCGGATCGTGCAGGTATTTGCTGGTGATCTTGCGGATCGCCGGGGGCATGGTGGCCGAGAACAACGCCACCTGTTTGTATTCCGGGGTGTCGGCCAGGATCCGTTCGACGTCCTCGGCGAAACCCATCTGCAGCATCTCGTCGGCCTCGTCGAGCACCAGGTAGTCGAGGTGCGAAAGATCCAGGGTGCCGCGGTCCAGATGGTCGATCACCCGGCCGGGTGTGCCGACCACGACCTGGGCCCCGCGCCGCAGCCCGGCCAGTTGCACGGTGTAGGACTGCCCGCCGTAGATCGGCAGCACGGTGATCTTCGGCAGGTGGGCGGCGTACCGGCTGAAGGCCTCGGCCACCTGCAGCGCCAACTCCCTGGTCGGCGCCAGCACCAGCGCCTGGGTCCGGTTGCTGGCGGTGTCGATACGGGACAGGATCGGGATGGCGAAAGCGGCGGTCTTACCGGTGCCGGTCTGGGCCAGGCCGACCACATCCGAACCGGCCATCAGCGCCGGAATCGTGGCAGCCTGGATCGGCGACGGGGATTCGTAGCCCACATCGGCCACGGCCCTGCGGACGTCAGGATGAATCTGCAGTTCGGCGAAGGTATTCGCCGGTGGCTCGGGGGTTGTCATCGCCCTGTGAGTGTAGTGCCTGTGCGCGTTGCTCCCGATTCGTCGGGGTTGCTGACGGTACCGTGCCGACATGTTGTGGGATCGGCTGACGACCGCGAAGTTGGGGTCGGCGGTGGGACTTGTGGCCGCCGCCGCGCTGGCGGCCTGCGGATCGGGCGATTCGACGGTGTCCAAGACCCCGCTGCCGACGACTACGAGCACACTCGCCCCGGAGCCCGCCACCCAGGCCGCGCCGCCCCCGCCGAGCCTCCCGGCTCCGGACCCCTGTGCGGTGAACCTGGCCGCGCCGGCGATCGCCCAGGCCGTCTCGGAGCTGCCCCGGGATCCACGCAGCCGGCAGGGCTGGAATCCGGCACCGGTGGCGGGTAACTACAACGAGTGCGCGCCCCTGTCGGCGGTGATCGTCCGGGCCAACACCAACGCCCCCAACCCCAACACCCGGGCGGTGCTGTTTCACCTGGGCAAGTACATCCCGACCGGGGTGCCGGACACCTACGGGTTCAACGGGGTCGACACCACCCAGAGCACCGGCGATACCGTCGCGCTGACATTCGCCGGCGGAATGGGCCTACAGAGTGTGGTCAAGTTCCGCTGGAACGGTGGCGGCGTCGAACTGATCGGCAATACCGGCTGAGAACGCGGGCATTAGCCTCGGCCCCATGGACACCACGGCCCGTCGCGGAACATTTCAGTGGACGGTGCTGGCGCCGCTGCTGGCGATGCTGGTCCTGATCGGCACATGGGCCCGCCACGACCATGCGGTGACACTGGTGGGGATCGGGGTATTCCTCATCGCGGCGGTGCTCGCCGCGGTCCATCACGCCGAGGTGGTGGCACACCGGGTCGGTGAGCCCTTCGGATCCCTGGTGCTGGCGGTGGCGGTCACCGTGATCGAGGTCGGGCTGATCGTGACGCTCATGGTGGGCGGCGGTCCGGGTGCCGCCACCTACGCGCGCGACACCGTGTTCGCGGCCGTCATGATCACCCTCAACGGGATCGTCGGCCTGAGCCTGCTGGCCGGTGCGCTGCGGCACCGCCTGGTCTCGTTCAACGCCTCGGGCTCGGGGTCCGCCCTGGCCACCGTCGTCACCCTGGCCGGGGTATGTCTGATCCTGCCCGGATTCACCATCAGCGCCTCGGGCCTGGAGTACTCGACCTCGCAGCTGACGTTCGCCGCAGTGGCATCGCTGACGCTGTATTGCGGCTTCGTGTTCACCCAGACCGTTCGCCACCGGGACTTCTTCGTGCCGGTGGCCAGCGACAGCGACGGCCGGGTCACCGGTATCCGCGACGAGGACGGCGACGGACACGCCGACCCCCCGTCGGAACGCGAGACCCGGCTCAGCGTCGTTCTGCTGCTGATCGCCCTGGTGGCGGTGGTGGGCCTGGCCAAGTTGCTGTCCCCGACCATCGAGGGCGTCGTCACCGAACTGGGTCTGCCCCACCCCGTCGTCGGTGTCGTGATCGCCCTGGTGGTCCTCGCCCCGGAAAGTATCGCGGCACTGAACAATGCCAGGCGTGACCAGGTTCAGATCAGCCTCAACCTGGCCTACGGCTCGGCGATGGCCTCGATCGGCCTGACCATCCCGACCCTCGCGGTGGTGATGATCTGGCTGTCTCAGCCGTTGACCCTGGGGCTGGAGCCCACCCAGATCGTGCTGCTGACCCTGACGGTGATCGTCTCGGTACTGACCCTGGCGCAGGGCCGCGCACTGGCCCTGCAGGGCCTGGTGCACCTGGTGCTGCTGGCGACATTCCTGTTCTTGTCGGCGCAGCCGTGATGACCACCGTGACGACCGTGCTGATCGACCGGCTCCGGTCCATTACCGGTGACACCGGTGTCAGCACCGACCCCGAGGTGCTCGCCGCCCGCAGCGTCGACTGGACCGGCCGCTACCGGGGCCGGGCCGGGGCACTGATCCGCCCCGCCGACACCGCGCAAATCAGCGCGGTGCTGATGCTGTGCCGCGACGCCGGTGTGGCGGTGACGGTTCAGGGCGGGCGGACCTCGCTGGTGGCGGGGACCGTGCCCGAGTACGGCGATGTCCTGCTGTCCACCGAACGGCTTACCGGACTGGGCGCAGTCGACACGGTCGAACGCCAGGTGCGGGTGAGCGCCGGCGCGACGCTGGCGAGTGTGCAACGGGCGGCAGCAGGTGCCGGGCTGCTGGTGGGCATCGACCTGGCCGCCCGGGAATCGGCCACCATCGGCGGTATGGCCGCCACCAATGCGGGCGGACTGCGCACCGTCCGCTACGGCTCGATGGCCAAACAGATCCTCGGGTTGGAGATCGTGCTGCCGGACGGGTCGACGGTGCGCCGGCATCCCGAGGTCCGCTCGGATAACACCGGGTATGACCTGCCGGCCTTGTTCGTCGGCGCGGAGGGCACGCTCGGGGTGCTGACCTCGGTGGATTTGCGCCTGTATCCCGCTCCCGCGCAACGGGTTACCGCGATATGCGGGTTTGGCGAACTCGAGCCGCTGGTGGCGGCCGGGCGGGCGCTCCGCGACCTGGAGACCATCGCGGCCTTAGAACTCATCGACGGCCGCGCCGCCACCCTGGCCGCCGAGCACCTCGACCTGCCGGCACCGCTGGCAGACGAGTGGATGCTGCTGATCGAACTGGCCTCCGATCTGGACCCCACCGAACATCTCGCGAACGCCCTGGCCGGTCTACCGGTGCACGGACAGCCCGCGGTCGCCGTCGATACCGCCGGGCAGCAGCGGTTGTGGCGACTGCGCGAGTCGATGGCCGAAGTGGTGGGCCTGTTCGGGCCACCGGTGAAATTCGATATCGCGCTTCCGCTCGCAGCGATACCCGCCTTCGCGGCCGAGTCCGCCGAACTGCTCGGCCGGTGCGCCGGAAATGCCATCCCGATCCTGTTCGGGCATATCGGGGAAGGAAACCTGCACCTGAACGTGCTGCGCTGCGATCCAGGCCGGGAGTCCCGGATCTACCCGGCCATGATGGACCTCATCGCGGCCCACGGCGGGAACGTCAGTTCTGAGCACGGCGTCGGCAGCCGTAAACGCGGCTATCTGGCAATGTCGCGCCAACCCGCCGATATCGCCGCCATGCGGACCATCAAATCCGCGCTGGACCCGACCGGCTATCTGAACCCGGCGGTACTCTTCGATTGACCAGCCCGGGCCGCAACTCAGCCTCCCCTGCGTTCAGCGGCTGCCGGAATCTGTTGTAGGACAGAGCCCGACCGCGGGCTTCCCGCCAGGAACATGGCAGCCAGCACACCGAACAGCGCGACCAGTGCCGGGAGCAGAACCGAATCCGACATCGCGCCGGCGAACGGCTCATGAAGATTCGGCGGCAGGTTCAGCACGTCCGATTCCGCACGCGGGTCGACACCGGGCATCTCGGCGGCGATCCGGGACGACATGAACGCGGCCATACTGGCACTGCCCAGCACCGAGCCGATCTGCCGGGTGGTGTTGTACACACCGGATCCCGCCCCGGCCAGCCGACTGGGGAGGTTGTGGGTCGCGGTGGCCCCCAGGGGCGACCAGATGAACGCCATCCCGGTTCCCATTGCGGCCATCGGCAGCAGCAGCCGCCAGATCGGGGTGCTCGGAGTCATCTCCACCGACAACCACATCAGCGCGATGGCCAGCATCGCGAACCCGAAGCCGATGATCGGCCGGGGATGGGCCCGGTCGACGAGTTTGCCGACGAACGGGGCCAGCACCCCGGTGGCGACGGCCATCGGCGCGGTCAGCAGCGCCGCCCGCGTCGGGGTCAGCCCGCAGACGGTCTGGGCGTAGAACATCACCGGCAGGATCATCGCCGTCACCGCGAAGCCGATGACGGCGATACCGGCGTTGGCCAGGCTGAAGTTACGGTCGGCGAAGATCTCCAGAGGGATCAGCGGTTCGCGCGGGTTGACCGACTGCCAGTAGACGAACACCGCCATGCACACCGCGCCGCCGGCGATCGACACCCACACCCACACCCCCCAGTCGCGCGTCTGTCCCTCCTGCAGCCCGAACACGATCAGGAACAAACCGACACCGGAGAGCACCACACCGATGACATCAAAGCGATGCCGGTGAGTCTCCAGCGCCGGGATCAGCCAGATAGCCAGAACCACGCCGATGACGCCGATCGGCACGTTGACGAAAAAGATCCACTCCCAGCCGAGTTGATCGACGAGCACCCCCCCGACCAGGGGGCCCAGGAGTGTCGCGACCCCGGCCGTGGCACCCCACACGCTCAGTGCCACGCCGCGGCGCTCCGGCGGAAAGATCCGGGTGATCGTCGACAGCGTTTGCGGAGTCAGCAGCGCCGCACCGACACCCTGCACCACGCGGGCTGCGATCAGCATGCCGATGGACCCCGAGAGACCACACCACAGGGACGCCCCGGTGAACACGATCAGACCGGCAATATAGAGGTTCTTCGGGCCGAACCGGTCGCCGAGACGACCGGCCAGCAGCAGCGGCACCGCGTAGGCCAGTAGGTAGGCGCTGGTGACCCAGATGATGATGTCGTAGTCGGTGATATTCAGCGCCGCCATGATGCTGGGGTTGGCCACCGCGACGATGGTCGAGTCGACCAGGATCACGAAGAAGCCGACCAGCATCGCCCAGAGCGTGTTCCACGGGTTCGCCGGCTGCTCCCCCGCGCTCATCTGTCCGATGCTGCCAGCACACACCCCGGCGCCACCGCCGGGGTCACAGCTACCAGGGAATCGATCATTTCGCGACACCGACCACCCCGACCAGCCGCACCGCCGAATAAATCAGTCGTTCCCTGAGCCTTAGATTCAGTGCGGGTACCAACTCTGCGGCCCGTAATAGCCCGGCGGCAACGGCCCCCAGAGTTCCTGACCGGGAACACAGAGACTGACACTGCCCCACCTACACCCTGGATACGGCGGCGGCGGTGGCGGCAGCGGCGGGTACGGCTGTCCGGGCGGCGGCGCCGGCGGTGCCGGGCACGGCATAAGCGGGACCTGAAACATTCCCATTCGAACATCGCCGGCCGGCGGTGCGGGCTCCCCGGGCGGCACCCAGGCCGGCCAGCATTTCGGGAAGACCGACGGCCACATCCACGCAGTGACCGGGAAGGGCGCCGGCGGCATCGGCGGGTCCTGTGTCGACGGATCCTGGGCCGACGGATCCTGGGACGGTGGCGCCGGCTCAACGGGAGGCGGTGGCGGGTCTGCGCGCGCGACATCCGCGCCAACGGTGACGGCACCGGCGCCGAGAGCGCCGGCGATGATCAATCGAGCCAACCCCAGCGCCATCGGCCTTCTCCGTCCGACTGGTAGTGGAAATCCCAGGACGGTACAACGTTGCCGCGCCAAAAGCCCCCGGTACGGGTGCAATCCAGCCCGGACAGCCAGACGTCAGTAGGCACCGGTCACCGCCGCCACCCCGACCCGGCACGTGCCATAGCAGGCGTTCGTTAGCCTGGCACTACATCCGGCTCAGGCCGGGCCGACGGCACCGGGCCCCGAGGGAGAAACGGCATGAGGTTTCGCCGCAGAAAGTCGCAGCAACTGGAGCGGGTGCCGGCCCGACCCGATAACGCCGGCATATCCGCCAAAGTGCTCTCCCACGTTCTTGAATCCAGTACCAAGCTGCAGGCGCCGGCCGTCCAGGCGTACGTGGCACGGTTGCGCCGTTCGAACCCCGACGCCACCCCGGCTCAGGTCGTCATCAAGCTGGAAAAACACTATCTGGCCGCGGTGATGGCCAGCGGCGCAGCCGTCGGCTCGGCAGCCGCCTTCCCCGGTATCGGCACCCTAGCCGCGCTGTCCGCCGTGGCCGGCGAGACGGTGGTGTTCCTCGAGGCCACGGCTGCTTTTGTACTGGCGGTCGCTGATGTGCACGGAATCCCCGTCGAGCAACGCGAGCGGCGCCGCACGCTGGTGCTCAGCGTGCTGGTCGGCGAAGACGACAGCAAAGGCGCGGTGCGGGATCTTCTCGGACCCGGCCGAACCAGCGGCGCCTGGTTATCCGAGGCCGAACTGCTGCCGCTGCCGCTGGTCTCACAGCTCAATACCAAGCTGATGCACTACTTCGTGAAGAAATACACGGTCAAACGCACCGCCATGGCATTCGGAAAGATGCTGCCGGTCGGAATCGGCGCGGCAGTCGGCGGCGGGGGCAACCGGCTGATGGGCAAGAAGATCGTCACGAACTCCCGGAAAGCGTTCGGCCCGGCACCGGACCGCTGGCCGGTCAACCTGCACCTGCTGCCCGCCGTCGACGACGGGCCCGCAGCCGTCGAGAGCGCACGCTAGGTGGCTGTTCCCTCCGGGCCCGCGAACTGACAGCCCGACCCGCGTCGGGATCACCACCGACGAGATAGCCTTAATGTGGCGTAGGCACGAGATGGCGGCGCGCCCGGCGCGCACCGCGAGTTTTCGTCTGCCGGGTACACCGAAGGCACAGAATCGAGGCGAGCAACTCCGTGAGCAGTACGAGTTCACCTTTCGGCCAGAATGAATGGCTGGTTGAGGAGATGTACCGGAAGTTCCGCGACGACCCCTCATCGGTGGACAGCAGTTGGCACGAGTTCCTTGTCGACTACCGACCCGATCCAACGACCGCCCAGGCAGCTACCGCCGAGCGCCGTCAGCCGGCGCGCCCGGTGCCGGAGGCGGCCTCCGAGACGCCCGCCGAAAAGGTTTCCACGCCGGCCCCGGCCGCTGCGGCTCGGACCGCACCCGCCGCCACGGCGCCCGCAGCCCCAGCGGCACCCGCCGCCACAGCGCCCGCAGCCCCGGCCGCGCCCACCGCCACAGCGCCAGCGGCGCCCGCCGCCACAGCCCCAGCGGCACCGGACCCCGCCGCCGAGAGCGCCGGCCCGGAAAAGCAGGTATTGCGCGGCGCGTCCGCCGCAGTCGTCAGGAATATGAATTCCTCGCTGCAGATCCCCACCGCGACCAGCGTGCGGGCCATCCCGGCAACACTGATGATCGACAACCGCGTGGTCATCAACAACCATCTCAATCGCACCCGCGGCGGCAAGATCTCCTTCACCCACCTCCTCGGGTACGCGATCGTGCGGGCCATCAAGAAGTTCCCCAACATGAACCGGCACTTCGCCGAGGTCGACGGTAAGCCCAACGTCATCACACCGGCGAACACCAACCTCGGGTTGGCTATCGACCTGCCCGGTAAGGACGGCAAGCGCTCCCTGGTGGTCGCGGCCATCAAGGGCTGCGAGGGTATGCAGTTCGCGGAGTTCGTCGCGGCATATGAGGACATTGTTCGCCGCGCCCGGGACGGCAAACTCACCGCCGAGGATTTTGCCGGCGTGACGATATCGCTGACCAATCCCGGCACCATCGGCACCGTCCACTCCGTGCCCCGTCTGATGACCGGGCAGGGCGCCATCATCGGCGTCGGCGCCATGGAGTACCCGGCGGAATTCCAAGGTGCCAGTCCCGAACGCATCGCCGACCTCGGCGTCGGCAAGCTCATCACGCTGACCTCGACCTACGACCACCGCATCATCCAGGGCGCGGAGTCCGGCGATTTCCTGCGAACCATCCACCACCTGCTGCTCGACGATGACTTCTGGGACGAGATCTTCTTCGACCTGGGCATACCCTATGAGCCGGTGCGCTGGCGCACCGACAACCCGGACTCGATCGTCGACAAGAACGCGCGCGTCATCGAGCTGATCGCGGCCTACCGCAACCGCGGACACCTGATGGCCGATATCGACCCGCTGCGACTGGATAAAAACCGGTTCCGCATGCACCCCGATCTCGACGTGCTGACCCACGGCCTGACACTGTGGGATCTGGATCGCGAGTTCAAAGTCGACGGCTTCGCCGGTAAGCAGTACCGCAAACTGCGTGACGTGCTGTCGGTGCTTCGCGATGCCTACTGCCGCCACATCGGCGTGGAGTACACCCACATCCTCGAACCCGAGCAGCAACGCTGGCTGGAGGAGCGGGTCGAGATCCGTCACGACAAACCTCCCGTCGCCCACCAGAAGTACATCCTGAACAAGCTCAACGCCGCCGAGGCGTTCGAGACTTTCCTCCAAACGAAATATGTTGGCCAGAAACGGTTTTCGCTGGAGGGCGCTGAAGCGGTCATTCCGATGATGGACGCGGCCATCGACCAGTGCGCCGAGCACGGTCTCGATGAGGTGGTCATCGGCATGCCGCACCGCGGTCGGCTCAACGTGTTGGCCAATATCGTCGGAAAGCCGTACTCGCAGATCTTCAGCGAGTTCGAAGGCAACCTGAACCCGTCGCAGGCGCACGGGTCCGGTGATGTGAAGTACCACCTCGGTGCCAGCGGGAACTACATCCAGATGTTCGGCGAGAACGACATCGAGGTATCGCTGGTCGCCAACCCGTCGCACCTGGAAGCCGTCGACCCGGTGCTCGAGGGGCTCGTGCGAGCCAAACAGGACCTGATCGACGGGGTCGGTGCCGACGGCCA